>Ga0214919_10000691_pt1 | contig 57490 bp, 53 predicted proteins | sample LL1503_MetaG_FD_177994 | JGI IMG/M metagenome (GOLD analysis project Ga0214919, IMG submission 177994) | Freshwater microbial communities from Lake Lanier, Atlanta, Georgia, United States - LL-1503 | ecosystem: Environmental > Aquatic > Freshwater > Lake | place: USA: Georgia | collected... | reverse complement strand
GCCTTGGTGGCTACGGCGGCGGCGGCGATCGCTACTAATTGCTCCGTATTGCTCAGTTGCTGAAACACGCATCACGGGAGCCGGCGTCTCGCGAGATCCGGCTCCCGTGATCGTCTCTGAACCGAACCCGTTTCAAAAGACACTTCCCGACAGACACCCTGCTCCCAGATATTGAAGGAAGCCGATGAGTCCCCCCCCAGCCAGAGGCAAATTCGCGAAGACCGCCCGCAAGAAGGCCAAGCCGCGTTTGAAGGTCAAGCGGCGCGATCCGATCTTCATCAACGGCGAGCGTCCGCGGCCGATGTTCGTCGACTACAAGGATCTCGAACTGCTCGGCAAACTCGTCAATCGACAGGCCAAGATTCTCGGGCGTCGGAAGAGCGGCTGCACTGCCGCCAGCCAGCACGCCGTGACGCGGGCCATCAAGCAGGCTCGGTTCATGGCACTGCTGCCGTATGTTGGTGAGTGATGGGGTTGGGCGAGTGACCGGTCGGACGCGACGAACACGCGGACAAACGGACAAGCGATAGACAGGTGAGCGGTCGTGAAACGCGAAGCCACCGGTGACCGCGAATCCTCTCGTCGCGAAACCTCCGCGGGCCTGCGTGCGTCGCTGAAGACGCGCCGCCGCGTTGAATTCCGGGACACCGATGCCGCCGGAATCGTTCACTTCTCGGCTTTCTTCTTCTGGATGGAATCGGCCGAGCACGAGCTGATGCGATCGGCCGGGCTCCATGTGTTTGAGCGGCATCCTGACGGCAGCGAGTTTAGCTGGCCGCGGGTCTCCGTCTCCTGTGACTACCGCTCGGCTCTCCGCTTCGGTGAAGAAGTCGACATCACCGTGTATGTCGCGGAGCTGGGCAGATCGAGCGTCACCTACCGGTTTGTCTTCGAGCACGATGGTCGAACCGCGGCGGAAGGCCGCGTCGTGGCCGTGCGGTGCCAAGTGCGACCCGGAGGCCGGCTGGAAGCGGTTGCCATCCCCGCGGATATCGTGGCCCGGCTGACCACCGCTGGTCCACCCGGCTGACGCCATGCGGAAACTGCCTTATCGGGACGGGCAACCCGTCCCGATCACCTGAGATGCCAGCCATGCTCGAGGTCGATCGCCTCTCGAAGTCGTTCCCTATGCCCGCTGGAACGCTGCGCGTGCTCGAAGATGTGTCGTTCACGCTCGCGCCGGGTGGCCGCATGGCGATCATGGGGCCGAGCGGTTCGGGCAAGAGCACGCTCCTGTCGATCCTCGGGGGGCTTGAGGCACCGACCAGCGGCACGGTGCGGCTCGACGGCGCCGATCCGGGCACGATGACCGCGGATGAACGAGCCGTCTACCGGAACCGTCGGATCGGATTTGTGTTTCAGGAGCACCACCTGCTGGCCGGCTGCACGGCGGTCGACAATGTCGTGCTGCCGGCGCTCGCCGCCGGCAGCGTGCATCGCGACATCGAGGTACGGGCCCGGCGGCTGCTCGAGCGGGTCGGCCTCGGCGATCGGCTCGGTTCGCTGCCCGCGGAACTCTCGGGCGGCGAGCGGCAGCGGGTGGCCGTGGCGCGGGCGCTCGTGCTGTCGCCACGCGTGGTGCTTGCCGACGAGCCGACCGGGCAGCTCGACGCCCATGCCGCCTCGATGGTGACCGAACTGCTCGTCGAACTGGCGGCTGAATCGGGCGGCATGCTGGTCGTCGTCACCCATGCGGAGGCGGTCGCGGCCCGCGTGGGGACGGTCCGCCATCTCATCGACGGGCGGCTCGTGCCATGACCGCTGACGGCCCTTCCCGTCGCGCCGAATCGCCACCAGTGAGGAGCCTCGTCGGGCTGACCCTGCGACTGACGCGGCAATGGTGGCCACACCTCGTGGCCTTGGCCGCAGCCTGCGGCATCGTGGCTGCGACCATCGCCGGGGCACTGGGCGTGGGGGATGCGCTCACGCAGGGACTGCGGCGGCTGGCCCTGGCCCGCCTCGGTGGCATCCAGGCGGCGGTGCTCGCCGACGGATTCTTTCGTGCAGAGCTCGCCGACGAGACCGAGGGTCGCCTGCGGTCGCAGGCCGCCACGGCAAGTGCCGCCGACGATCTGATCGTGCCAGCGATCGTGCCAGCGATCGTGATGGAGGTGTCGCTCGAGGTGTCGCGGGAGGGAACCGCCGGCGATCGTGCCGGGAGGACTGCGCGGGCGACGCTTTTGGCCTGCGACGACCTGGAGGCGTTGGGCTTCGCGCCGCTCGCAGACGTTCCAGCCGCAGACACCGTGGCGATCAACCGCGTGCTCGCCGATAGCCTCGCAGCGCGGCCGGGAGATGCGATCGTGCTCCGGATCACGAGGCTGGGCGACGTGCCCGCCGACAGCCCGCTGGGTCGCCGCACCGCCGACTCGTGGAGCAGGCGGCTGCGGGTGGCGGAGGTGCTGCCGGCCGAGGGCCTCGGAGACTTTTCGTTGCGGCCCACGCAGGTGACCGGCGGGCTGGCCATCACGTCGCTCGCCACCGCGCAGGCGACCCTCCGACAGACCGTGCCCTCAGCCAATGTGCTGCTCTCCGTCGCTTCTAGTGGCCGCGCCGCCGCAGGCCACGCAACCGGCGTTGCCGCGGCGCGTGATGCGCATGATGCGCATGATGCGCATGATGCGCATGATGCAGACATCTTGCGGGCGACTGTCAAACCTTCGCTCGATGACCTCGGGCTCGTCTGCGACACGCCGGCAGGCAACGGCGCCTGGCGACTCTCCTCGCGGCGGCTGCTGCTTCCGCCCGCGGCGGACCGCGCCGCGGAGCGGGTGCTCGGGCCGCTCGGTGGCCGCCCCACGCTCGCATTCCTCGCCAATGCGATGACACCGCTGGTGGATGGCAGGCCCGACAAGGCGAGCATTCCGTATTCGACCGTCGTCGGCATCGACACCACGAGCCTGCCCGTCGGCGGTCTTGTCGATGAACAGGGCGGCCTGCTCGCGATGCCTGGGCCCGATGAGATCGTCATCGACCGCTGGATGGCTGACGATCTCTCCTCCCAGGGCGTGCCGGTGGCGGTGGGTGATTCGATCATGCTGCAGTATTTCCTGCCGGAGACGCTGCATGGCCGGGTGGAGGAGGCGGCGTGTCTGCTGAAGGTGAGCGGCATCGCCAGCATGCGCGGGGCCGCCATTGCGCGGGATCTCGTGCCCGAGGTCGAAGGGATCACCGACGAGGCCTCGATCGCCGACTGGGATCCCCCCTTCCCCTTCGACCGCAGTCGCGTTCGCACCGTTCCGCCGCACGATGAGGATGATCGCTACTGGAAGGCGCACGGCGCGACGCCGAAGGCATTCGTCTCACTCGCCCTCGCGCGGCGGCTGGCCGGCAGCCGGTTCGGTGCCACGACGGCATGGCACATGCCCGAGCAGTCGCTGCCAGCGGCCGCTGCCACGCGTGCCGCGCTTGCCGACACGCTGCCGGCCGAAGGCATGGGGATGAAGGTGGTGCCGTTGCGTGCCCAGGCGGAAGCGGCGGCGCGGGGGTCGACGCCGTTCGGCGGTCTGTTTCTCGCGCTCTCGAGCTTCGTCGTGGCCTCGGGGCTTCTGCTTGAATGGCTGCTCTTTTCGCTGCTGGTGGCCGCTCGCCGCCGCGACATCGGCATTCTGGCCGCCATTGGCTGGCCGGCTGCCCGGGTGGCCCGACTGCTTGTGCTCGTGGCGGGGCTGGCGGCGGTCAGCGGCGTGGTGGTCGGCTCGCTGGTGGGGCCGCTCTGGGCGCGGTTGCTGCTCGACTGGCTGGCCCAGGCGTGGAATACCGGAGTCGCGGCCGGATCGAGTGCGGTGTTTGCCAGAGGGACGCAGGCCTTTGCCGGTTCTTCGCTGCGGACGCTTGTGCCCGCGGCGATCGGGGCCGCTGCCGTGTCGCTCGTCGCGGCGGCCGCCGCCGCCTGGCGGGCCGCACGACTGCCACCACTGACGATGCTGAAATCAGGGGGAGGTGAACCAGCGACGGTCCGTGGGCGGGCTGGGCCGGTCGTCGTGGGGCTGGCCGCGGTTGGCCCGGCGGTGGCCGTCGCTCTGGCGTGGTGGGCGCGTCGCGGCGATCCGCAGGCGGCCGTGGGGCTGTTCTTCGCCGCTGGTTTTGCGGCGCTGGCCGGATTGCTGGCCGGCGTGAGACTGCTGCTGGGGCGGACCGCGATCGGCGGCCATCGTCCGCTCCGCACGCTGTCCGATCTGGCCTGGCGAGGGCTCACGCACGCACGGTCGCGGGCGTTTTCCGTGGCGGCGATCGTGGCCTGCGCCGAATTTCTGATCGTGGCGGTCTCGTCGTTTGCGGTCCATCCACCGCAGCGGCCGCAGGATCGCGATGCTCCCACCGGTGGCTGGACCTTCATGGCCACGTTTGGCAGCCCGACCGGCATCGACCCGGCCGATCCCGTCGCGCGGGACTCGCTCGGCCTTTCCGACGCCGATCGGAGCGCCCTCTCCGCCTGCACGATCGCCAGGATCAGGTCGTCCGCGGGCGACGACGCCAGTTGCGTGAACCTCTACGCCCCGACGCAGCCGACTGTGCTCGGCGTGGGCGCGTCGTTCATCGAGCGGGGAGGATTTCGGTTCGTCGATCAGGCAGGAGGCACGCACGCGAATCCATGGATGCTCCTCGACCGTGAGGCAGGCCCTGCTCCGGCTGGCTCTGCTCCGGCTGGGCCGGAGAACACGACGAGGCCGGCGACTCCCGTCATCATCGATCAGGCCACGGCGCAGTGGGCGCTCAAGCTTGGCGGCATCGGGGCAAGGTTTGAGCTGCCGGTCGATGGCGGGCCGGCCCTGTTTGAAATCGTGGGCCTGCTGGAGCCGGGCATTCTGCAGGGCTTCCTGATCGTGTCGGAGAGGAATTTCGCACGGCTGTTTCCTCGAGCGTCTGGCTACGCCCTCGCACTCGTCGATGCCGGCGCCTCCGATGAGACGACCACCGACCGCGTGGCGGGGGCGATTGCCGCCGCGTGGGCCGACGCGGGGGTCACGGTCACACGCACAACCGACCGCCTGCGCAGTCTCCAGGCGGTGCAGAATACATTCCTCGCGGGATTCCAGGCGCTCGGCACGCTCGGCCTCGTGCTGGGCGCTGCGGGCGTGGCCGCCGTGCAGTTTCAGAGCGTGCTCGAGCGACGGGGGGCTCTCAGCCTGATGGCGGCGGTTGGGTTTACAGGGGCGAGACTGCGGCTGGTCGTGGTGCTGGAGACGCTGCTCATGGTGGCTCTGGGCCTGGCGGTGGGCACGCTCTCCGGCTGCCTGGCGCTGGTTCCCGCGTTTGCACTGGGCCGCGCCGGCGTCCCGGTCGGCTGGATCGCCTGCACCTGGGGCCTCACGCTCGCGGCCGCCGTCATCGCCGGTTTCGCGGCTGCCCGACGAGTCGTCCGGCTCGAGCCGGGGAAAGTGCTCGCGGAGGCCGGCTGAGCCGGCCCCATACGCTGGCCGGCCGTAACCTGCCCGTATTGCGTTTGAGTTTTTCGCGGCTGTCGGGGTAGTGTCTGCCCCATGCATATCGTCGTGATTCTGCCGCGGTGGGTTGGCGACCTCGTGATGAGCACGCCCATGCTCCGCGCGGTCCGCGATCATTTTGGTGCGTCGGCCCGGATCACCGGGGTGACCAAGCCGATGTTCGCGGAACTGCTCGAGGGCACGCCGTGGCTCGATCGGCTGGTCTTTTATGACCGGCACAGCCGCGATCCTGCGCGGCGGTTTCGGGCGGTCGTGCGGCAGCTCCGCGCCGATCGGGCCGACATCGCGGTCATCGTGCCCAACTCGCTCTCGTCGGCGGCACTCGCCTGGGCCGGTGGCGCGCGGCGACGGGTCGGATTCGCCAGGCATGGGCGGCGGTGGCTCCTCACCGATCCGCTTGAGGCCCAACAGGCTGTGTCGAAAAAGGGTGGGCGATCCCCGTGGTCACCAGGCTCCTGGTTTCGCGTCGAGCCTGCGTCGCCGGCCGGCCATGCCATGGACCTGGCTGCGCGGATCGGCGTGCCCCGACAGCCGCTCACGCTGGAGCTCGCCACCACGCCGGCCGATGAGTCGCTGGCCGATGACGTGATGGGCCGGCTGTTTCCCGCGGCACACGCGGGGGCTGTCGGACCGCTGATCGTGTTCAACGACAACGGCGCCTACGGGCCCTCGAAGTCATGGGGGGCCGATCGCTTTGCGGCGCTCGCAAAACTGGCGATCGAACGGCTGCCCGGTGCCCGCGTGCTCGTGCACTGCGGCCCCGGCGACCGCGACGAGGCCCGCACACTCGTGCGCACGGCAAACCATCCGGCGGTGCAGAGTCTGGCCGACGAGCCGAAGCTCCCCTTCGGTCTCTCCAAGGCGGTGCTGCGACGGGCCGATGTGCTCGTCACCACCGACAGCGGCCCGCGGCACATCGCGGCGGCATTCGGCACGCCCACGATCGTGCTGCTCGGGCCGATGGATCCCCGGCTCAGCCGCTCCGACCAGCGTCACCTCGTGGAAATGCGGCTCGACCTCTCCTGCTCTCCCTGCGGCAGGCGTGTCTGCCCGCTCCAGCACCACGATTGCATGCGTCTCCTCACGGTGGACGACGTGGGGAGTAGGATGGTCCAGCTCATGAAGGATTCTGGCTCGCCTGTCTGATTCGCCCCCTGTGGAGAACGTTTGATGACGCAGTTTTTGGGAATGCTCGCCGCCATCGCCCTGACAGCCTTCTGCTGGGGCGTGTATGGGCCCGTGCTCCACTTTGGCCGTGAGGCGATGCACTCGAACCTGAGACCCTTCATGTGCGTGGGCCTCGCCTACTTCGTGATCGCGGTCATCGTGCCCCTCGCGCTCCTTGCCCGCGGAGGTGAGCGTGGCGGCTGGACGAGCAAGGGCGTGCTCTGGAGCATGCTTGCGGGCACGGCCGGCGCGCTTGGGGCGCTCGGCGTGATCCTCGCGCTCGGCTTCGGCGGCAAGCCGATCTATGTGATGCCGCTGGTCTTCGGCGGCGCGCCGGTGGTCAACACGCTGCTCACCGCCTTCATGAACCGCGCATTCGACCAGCTCAAGGCACCGTTTCTCGCCGGCCTGATCCTCGTGATCATGGGGGCCGTGACCGTGCTCGTCTTCAAGCCGCAGCCACAGGCCCACGCCGCGCCGGCGGCCGTGGCAGGTGCAGCCCAGAAGGCCTCAGCGGACGATGCCTCCGCCGAGGCCGCGCCGATCGATGCGGTGCGGGCCGAAACGGCCAAGCCCGCCACGGTGGAGAAGAAGGCGGAACGGTTCCTGGAGATCCTCCTGTCGATCGCGATCGCGATGTTCTCTTGGGGCGCTTACGGCCCCGTGCTCCATCGCGGCCAGGCGGCGATGGGAGGGAGCCGGCTGCGGCCGCTCATCTGCATCGGCGCCGCCTACTTCCTCATCGCGGTACTCGTGCCGATGGCACTGCTCGTGCCGATGGGTGACAAGGGCACCTGGGAGATCACCGGCACGCTCTGGAGCCTCGGTGCGGGCTCGGTCGGCGCGCTTGGTGCGCTCGGCACGATTCTCGCGTTTGCCTGTGGCGGCAAGCCGTTCACGGTGATGCCCGTCGTCTTTGGCTGTGCGCCGGTGATCAACACGCTCACGACGCTGGCCCTGGCCCACACCCCCACGACGGCGATCAGCCCCTGGTTTCTGGCCGGCCTGCTGGTGGTGGCGGCGGGCGCCGCGACGGTGCTCGCCTTCGGCCCACGCGGCCACGCACCCGCGCCGGCGAAGTAGGGCGATGATGGCGGGATACACCACCGGTCGGACTCCCCGAACCGCGGCGTACGTGCGATGTCGTGTTTTTCGTGAACTAAGTCCCGCGTGTGTGGCCGAACCACTCGATGTGGTATCGGTGGGCGAGATGGATGCCGCGGGCGTCGCACTCGAGTCCCAGCCATGCCGTCGTCGTGGCGAGTTCTTCAGGTCCCCTGCCCTGCGGCATGAAGAGCACACGGCTGCGGTCCACGCCGTCGGGCCGTGCCGCGGCGAGATCGTCGATCCATGCCACGGCTTCCGTGAGATCCTCGGGCGAATCGATGACGAACTTGAGCTGGTAGGTGCCGCCGGCCATGAGCTGGAGGATCACGTCGTCCCGCCGGCGGGATTGCTCGTGGCGGGCCGCCCAGTTGCCGGGCGTGTCGGCCGGCGGCGCCGACGAGGCGAGCTTCGGACTGATCGACATGAGATCGGCCGGCGCAGCGAGAAAGACCGTGCCGGCGGTCTCGATCGTGATGTGCATGCCGTCACTGCGGAGCATGTGGCATAAGTCGGCCACCTCTGGCACGAGCAGCGGTTCGCCGCCGGTGATCACGACATGCCGCCTGCCGAGCGCGGCCACCGCGGCCGCGACCTCTGCCACGGAGCGCTGCTCGCCCACCGGTTCCCAGGATGTGAAGGGCGTGTCGCACCAGTGGCAGCGGAGGTTGCAGCCGCTCGTGCGCACAAACACACTCGGCGTTCCGGCGAGCAGGCCTTCGCCCTGCAGCGACGCGTAGATCTCGGCGATGCGCATGACGAATGGGTTTGTGAGGTGGGGCTGGAGCCGGCGTCAGAGGTTCGCCCGCGGGTCGGTCGCGCCGACAGCCGCAAAACCGGCCGCACGCAGGAGGCAGGAGTCGCAGCGGCCGCAAGACCGGCCATCGATGTCGGGATCGTAGCAACTGGTCGTGAGCCCGTAGTCGAGGCCGAGCGACAGTCCCAGCCGGATGATCTCCGCCTTCGAGAGCATTGCCAGCGGTGCGACGAGTTCGATCGCATGTCCCTCGACGCCCGCCTTCGTGCCGAGTCGGGCCACCTCCTCAAAGGCGGCGAGAAATTCCGGACGGCAGTCGGGATAGCCGCTGTAGTCGATGGCGTTGACGCCCAGCACGATTGCGCCCGCGCCGCGGGTCTCGGCCATCGCGAGGGCAAGACTGAGAAACACGGTGTTCCGCGCGGGCACGTAGGTGACGGGGATGCCGTGGCCGATGTCGGCGTCGGAGCGGTCCTTCGGCACGGGCATCGACGGATCGACCAGGGCACTGCCGCCGAATGCTGCCAGATTGATCGGCAGGACAACGTGATCGCTGATTCCCAGCGACGCGGCGACGTTTTTCGCCGCATCGAGTTCGCAGCGGTGCCGCTGGCCGTAGTCGATCGAAAGGGCCGAGAGCCTGTAGCCTTTGCTCGTGGCCCAGGCGGCGGCGGTCGCCGAGTCGAGCCCGCCCGAAAGGAGCACCACGGCCCCTGTGGCGGCTGTCGGTGCGGTATCTTTCGGCCCAGCGGTCGGCCGAGCTTTCCCATCGTCGGGTTTCATGGCAGACTTTCGTTCATCATGAGCACACCATCCACGTTCGCCGCGCCGTCACGCGACCTCCTCGAAGTCTTTCCCAACCAGAATCCCGGTCGCGACTATCAGATCGAGATCGTCTGTCCGGAGTTCACGTCGGTCTGTCCGAAGACGGGACAGCCCGATTTTGGCACGCTCACGTTTCGTTATGTGCCCGATGCCCTGATCGTCGAACTCAAGAGCCTGAAATTGTACCTGCAGGCCTTTCGCAACGAAGGCATCTTCTACGAGAACGTCACCAACCGGATCCTCGACGATCTGGTGGCGGTGCTCAAGCCGCGGCGGATGACGCTCGTGGCCCACTTCACCCCGCGGGGCGGGATTTCGTCACGGATCGTGGTGTCGCACCCCGCGGGCGAGCACCTGCCGCCGGCCGGGTGATCGGGCGGTTGCCGGCGCAAGTGACTGCCGGCCCTTTCCTTTGCCATGGCCGGCAGGCAGAATCTCAGGGAGTTCTTCCGCCGGAAACCGGCGGGTTCCCTCCGAGGCACCCCACGAGGCACCGCCCACCATGGCACGTCCTGCGACGTCTTCCTCCCGCGTCCTGCTCTCCGCTCTCGCCGACGAATCGGCCTTCCACCTCACGGCCGTCGAGCAGTTCACGGCGCTGGCGGCCATTGGCCTCGAGTATTACAGCCTGCGGTTCATCGACGTCGGCAAGGGCGTCAAGAACGTCATGAAGCTGTCGCTGTCGGAAATCCAGAAACTCCGCCACCTCGAGGATCAGTATGGCCTGAACGTGGCGTCGATCGCCTCACCGATCGGCAAGGTCAAACTCGTCGACAAGGCCGACGGCACGAAGAATGCCTACGTGCCCTTCAAGCAGTATCTCGCCAAGGATGTTGCCAAGGCCTGCGAACTCGCCCATGCCTTCGAGACCAAGCTGATCCGCGGATTCTCCTTCTATCCGCCCAAGGGGGCGAAGCCCGAGGACTTTATCGAGGAGGCGGCGGATCGTATTGGTCAGATCGCCGAGGCCTGCCACCGCTCCGATCTCACCTTCGGCCTCGAGGTCGAGGCCAATCTGGTCGGCCAGACGGGCGACCTGCTGGCCGAGATCCACCGGAAGGTCAACCATCCGGGCCTCGTGCTCGTGTTCGACGCCGCCAACCTGATCGTGCAGGGCTTTTCCACGGCCCAGGTCTATGCCCAGTGGGAGGCGATGAAGCCCGGCCTGGGCTGGGTGCACATCAAGGACTATCGCAAGGTGTCGGGCAAGGTGCGCGGCAAGCATGTCGACGAGCACATGCTCGACAACTTCGTGCCGTCCGACCGTGGGGCAGGCGGCCATGAACGAATCCTCGCCGATCTCAAGACCATGCTCCCCTCGCTCACGAAGAAGCTGGAACGCCGCGGGATTCCCGGCGTGTTTCTCGATCTGGAGCCCCACGTACGCGGCGGCGGCCAGTTTGGCGGCACGAGTGGCCCCGACGGCATGGGGATCGCTCTGCGGTCGCTTTGCCGGGTGCTCGACACGGCGAAGGTCGCCTACCACCTCCGCGATTTCGACGACCTGCTCGCGGCCCGCGGGCTCGTCTGATGATTGACTGATGGATGATCGACTGATGATTGAAAGAACACCGTGGATGAGCCGGTTTTTCAGACCACAAGAGAAACTTCTTGAGCAACGCGACCGAGCCGGGCAGTTATTTTGTCGCCAACTATCCACCCTTTTCGCGGTGGACAGAGGCCGCGGTGCCGGAGGTGCTCTCCGCCTTCGACGCCGAACCGCGGGCTGAGCGGCCGGCGGTGCCTCTGGGCCTCTACCTGCACATCCCGTTTTGCCGGAAGCGATGCAAGTTCTGCTACTTCCGCGTCTACACCGACGTCGCCGCCGCCGACGTGGAGCGGTATTCCCTGGCGCTCGCCCGCGAGGCCGCGCTCGCCGCCGCGACGCCTGCGGTCCGCGGCCGGCCGCTCCGCTACGTCTACTTCGGCGGCGGCACGCCGTCGTTTCTCAGCGTGAAGCAGCTGGAACGGCTGGTTGCCGGCCTGCACGAGAGTTTCGGCTGGCAGGCCGCCGAGGAGGTGACGTTCGAGTGCGAGCCGGGCACGCTCTCCGAGCCGAAGGTGGCGGCGCTCAAGTCGCTCGGCATGACGCGGATTTCGCTCGGCGTCGAGAACTTCGCCGATGACGTGCTCGAGGCCAACGGCCGGGCCCACCTCTCCGCCGAGATTCTCCGCTCCTGGGACTGGATCAAGGCCGCGGATTTCCCCAACACCAACGTCGACCTGATCGCAGGCATGGTCGGCGACTCATTCGACTCCTGGCAGCGCACCGTCGAGAAGACGCTTTCGCTCGAGCCCGACAGCATCACGATCTACCAGATGGAGCTGCCGCTCAACACGGTGTTCGTCCGTGACGCACGCGATGGCGGCGAACAGACGCCGGTGGCTGACTGGTCGACGAAGCGGGCCTGGGTCGACTGGGCCTTCGATCGCTGCCTGGAACGCGGCTACTCGATTTCAAGCGGCTATACGCTCGTTCGTGATCCCGCCCACGTGCACTTCCACTACCGCGACATGCTCTGGGAGGGGAGCGATCTGGTGGCGCTCGGCGTGGCGAGCTTCGGGCACCTCGCTGGCGTGCACTACCAGAATGCCACCCACTGGGACGACTATCTGGCCGTGGTCGAGGCGGGGCGGCTGCCCATCCACCGCGGGCTCGCGCCGACGCCGCGGGAATTGCTGATCCGCGAACTGGTGCTCGGACTGAAGCGGGGCCGGCTCGATGCGGGGCGGCTGGCCCGCAAATTTGGCGTCGATCCGCTGGCGGAATGGGCGGACCAGTGGCGTTCGCTCGAGTCGGAAGGGTATCTTGAGCGGACCGGCGACGGGCCGGTGCTCTCCCGCCGCGGGCTCCTGCAGATTGACTCGCTCCTGCCCCGCTTTTTCGACGCGTGAGCCGGTCGTTGGCCGCCCGGGGTTACGTTTCGTTGCCGAGTGCGGTTTGGAGACAACGTGGCGGTTTTTCGGCCTGCCAGCCGGCGTCCCGTTTTGTTCCCACTCCGAGAGGCACTCTGTGTTCGAAACATCGGTGGCCGCAAAAACAGTGGCTGCAGACCGTACATCCACCCCGACGGCGGAGCGACCTGGGCCGGCACCCATGTCGTCCATGGCGGCCCTGCGGTGCCCGGATTTAAAAACCGTCCGGGAGCGGCTGCGGGCGATGGCCTCCGACCTGGTTTCGCCATGGCGGTCGGCCGGCGTGCCGGCGGCTGTGCGAACGGCGTCTGGGCTCCGTGCCGCCGCCGAGACCCTCGTGAAGCGGGCGTCTGCCGGCCCGGAGCATGTGGGCTGGACGATGGTCACGGTCGTGTCGGAGTTCTGGCGGGATCGCCTGGCTGCCGCGCCGTCTGGGCGCCGGCTGCTCCTGCTGCCCGACTGCCCGGTAGCTTCCTGCGGGGCGGACGCCGCCTCCCATGGCGCGGATACCATGCCGCGGGTCTGTGGTCCCAGCTGTGGTATCGCCACGATTTGGTCGGCGGCGCGGGACAGCGGCTGGGTTGTGGAGCCCGTGGGGCGGGCGGTCGCCGGCATCGGGTCGCTGCTCACCGGACAGTATGACGGGGTGCTCGGCGTTGCCCGGCTCGGGGATCTCGAAAAGGCGTTCGCCATGCTGCCGGCGTTTTCGCTGCCCGTGGCGGCGGTGCCTTACGATTCCCGCAACAATTCGGCCAAGGGTCCGGTCCACGCTGGGTGTGCGGAAACGCTTGCCGCCTCCGCGATCGACGTGGAGTGGGTGCTGGGGCTCGTGGGGGTCGCCGGTGGCGGGGCTGCTCCGGTGGGCGACTACCTCCCCCTGCTCCGCGAAGCAGCGGAGATGTTCTCGGCGGAGCAACTCGCGGGGCTGGCGGAGCGGCTGGGGCTAGGTCAGGTTTTTGGCCCGGTGTTCGGTCCGGCATCTGGGGCTGTGTTCGGCCAGCGGCCAGCGACGGCGGGCGGTGTCGCGCCCCTCGACGCGACGGCCTGCATGGCGACCGATTTTCTCACCAGGGGCGGCAAGTTTCTCCGTCCGTTCATCTGCCTCGCGGCGCATGACGCCGTGCGGGCCGACCTGGGGAATGATGAAAAAACGTCGGCGCGTGAGTCGGACCGTGAGTCGGCCAAGGCTGCCTCCGTGGCCATCGAAATCTTCCACAAGGCGTCGCTGGTCCATGACGACATCGAGGACCAGGATCTGATGCGGTATGGTCGGCCGACGCTTCATGTCGAGCACGGCGTTCCTGCGGCGATCAATGCCGGTGATTATCTGCTTGGCCTCGGCTATCGCATCGTCGCGGCCCTGCCTGGCGTCGATGCCGCGACCCTGCGGGATCAGGTGGCGATCCTCGCCGACGCACATGTGCGGCTGGCGAAGGGACAGGGGGCCGAATTGTGGTGGCGGGATGGGGGCGACAAGCGGCTCACGCCAGGCGAGGCCCTGACGATCTACGGACTGAAGACGTCGCCGGCATTCGAGGCGGCGGTGGCGATGGGGATTCGGATGGCGGGAATTCAGCCCGTCGAGGCCGGGGACATCGGTGCTTACTCGTTGCATGTCGGCACGGGCTTCCAGGTGCTTAATGATCTCAAGGACTGGAGCGGCGATCTGGAAAACAACCGGCGGGCCGCCGGCGATCTGCTCGGCGGCCGCCCCACCGTGATGTGGGCCCTGGCGCTCGAGCGACTGGCGGAGAGTGATGCGGACCGGCTGCGGCAACTGGCCCAGACAGCGGGCCGCGACGACGCCGACGAGGCGACGATCATCGCTGCGGTGGCCGAGGTCAGAAGGCTCTATGCCAAGGCGGGTGTCTTCGAACGGGCAGCCGCACTCGTGGCCGAGCAACGTGCTCTCGCGGCCGCGGCGGCCGCGACCTGCCGCTTGCGGCGGCTGCGGGACGTGCTGGAATTCCTGCTCGATCTCGCCGTGCCAGAACTCGCCGCGGAGCAGTTTTCGGGCTGAGGCTTGCAGGCGGCCGTGATGCAAGCTGAAAATCGCCGATCAGTGTGACCGCTTGCGTCGCGCTGTGACCTGAGTCTGTCGACGGCGAAGTGGCATGAAGAGCGAGCCTGATTCCCGTGATCCCGTAGCGCGGGCCGCCGCGCTCGTGCGGCTGTTTTGCGGCCTGGCGGATTTCGGTGAATGCCGCAGTGTCACGCCGGACCAGGTGCCCGAACCGGCCAGAACGTTGCTGGATCACCGCAGTCACATGACCGTCTCGATGGAGCGGTTTCACGGCTGCGCCGTGCGGCTGCGGGTGGTGGCGGAGGCTGACGACGGACGTGAACATGGCCCGAACAACGGCTGGTATGCCAGGGAAATCCTCCTCGAGACACCGGCTGGCAAGATCGTCCAGCATGGGATCGTGCGGATCGATCTCACCCACCTCGATGCCCCCACGGCACGGGCTATCCGCGAGGGTCGTCAGCCCCTGGGCCGGATTCTCATCGAGGCGGGAATGCTTCGCGACGTGCACGGAGTGAAGCTGCTGGAAATCATGCCCGGGCCGCACCTCCAAGACCTCTTCCGGCTCACGGCCCCCGGGCCCGCCGGCATCGCTCGAGCCGCCGTTATGAGTGGAACCGCCGGTATGGCTGGAGCCCCTGTCTACGGCCGCGTGGCCGACATCGAGCTCGATGGCCTGCCCGCGGTAGAACTGCTCGAAATCGTTGCGCCAGCCGGTGGGCCCTTGGGCTGAGCCGGATTCTGGCCACCCGCCCCATCCTGCCCAGAGAAAAAAATCCTGGTCACTTCGGGGGCAATGCCCAAGGTCTTGCGCACAAGCCGTTTGCGTCAAATGCGTCGATCTTGACTCAATGCGCAAGATGCCGCTAGAGTTGATGGTGTGGCAAGGATGGTAAGCCTGGAGGCCGCTGAGGGAATGGATTTCCTTTCGCTGCCTTCCGCTCCCCACGCCTTCCACGTGCAGTGCACATTTTCAGGACTGAATCCAGGACGCTCGGCGTCCTGCTCGGTTCAGGGCTTGTGGGTAACACTGCCAAATGCGACGGATTGCGGGCGTTACGGCAACTAGGAAGCCTAGGGGCTTAGAGTTGACTCTCGGGATGAGTCAAACTTCTAAGTTCCGTTTTTGACTAGCTGTACCACGGCTAGGGAGAGGGTGGTAAAGCAGATGCAGAAGACTGTGTATACGACTGGCGAGGCCGCCAAGATTTGCAAAGTGAGTCAGCAGACGATCATTCGCTGCTTCGACTCCGGACAGCTGAAGGGATTCCGTGTGCCGGGCAGCCGGTTCCGACGTATTCCCCGTGATCAACTGTTCCTGTTCATGCGGGACAACGGCATCCCCACCGATGCGCTGGAAAGCGGTCGGCGGAAGATTCTCGTTGTCGATGACGATCAGGATCTCGTCGAACTGATCACCGACGTGCTCGAGCGGGATGGCCGCTTCGAAACACGGAGCGTGAACAACGGCTTCGACGCCGGCATGATGGTCAAGGACTATCGTCCCGATCTGATCGTGCTCGATGTCATGCTGCCGGACATCAATGGCAAGGAAGTCTGCCAGCGGGTTCGCAGCGACTCCACCATGGACGAGGTGCGGATCATCTGCATCTCGGGCATGTGCGAGCCGGACAAGATTGAGGATTTGAAGGCCTCCGGTGCCAACGAGTTCCTACAGAAGCCGTTCGAGGCCGAAGTGCTCGTCGACCGGATCTGCAGCCTCCTCGACATCGAATCGGTGGCGGCAGGCTCGTGAGCCCGCGGTCGCGGCTCACGCGGCAGCCTGATCGTTCTTCAAGTTTTTCATGTTTTTCAAGTTTTTCATGTTTTCCATGGCGGCAGCGCCGGCAGTGAGCCGGCGCTGCCGTCCTGTTTTGGTCTGGAGCAAGTGCACGATGGCGGAGCCCATCCCGGATGAGTCGCCAGATGAGTCACCCAGATGAGATATTTGGAGACTGACGCAGACCGCGGTGTGGAATCGACGGCGGCCGCCTGGCTCGCATTCGATGCCGGCCCCAGGCGGCTGGCGAACCTCGGCAGGGAACATTGCCTGGCCATGGCCAGCGCTGTGCTCTCTTCGACGGCAGGCCGCGGCCACCCCTATGGCCCTCCACCGTCGCTCGCGGAGCGATTGGCTATCGTCGCCGGCCGTGTCGCCGAACTGGCGGCGTGGCTCGCGACTGCTCCGAGACAGACTGCCGAGGCCACTGTCTCCCCCGGCCTTGCCGCCGGGCGTGGCGATGCCCGACTCCTGTCGCAGCTTGCCGCGGCGCTCGTTCTGCCCGGCGATGAGCGGTCTCCGGAAGGCCGTGGCCGCGTCCCGGGAGTCGAGGCGACGGTGCTCCGCGACGCGGTGCAGTTCGCCACGGCGCACGTGCACCTGCGGGACCAGTTTGATCGTGCCGTGGCCGAGGCGCGGCTGGAGTCGATGCGGGAGTTGGCTTATGGTGCGGGGCACGAGATCAACAATCCGCTCGCCAATATCGCCACACGGGCGCAGGCACTCCTGCTGGACGAGGCTGATCCGGAACGCCGTCGCCGGCTCGCGACAATCGTCGATCAGTCGTTTCGAGCCCGAGACATGATCGGAGGCCTGATGCTCTTCGCGCGGCCGCCGAAGCCGCAGCGGGAACTGGTGGACCTCGGCGGCATCATCGCTGCGGTGATCGAGTCTGTTCGCGGTCAGGCCGCCGCCCGCGGGGGGCGGTTCGAATACAGCCCCCCGCCGGTGCCGCTTTCGGTCTTCGTCGACCGTGTGCATGTCGAGGAGGCGATCAGGGTCGTGGTGGTCAATGCATTCGAGGCGGTGGCTGCCGGTGGCCGCGTGGTGCTCGAGGCGACTCGCCGGTCGATGGAGACCGGCGGAGGGTGTGAGGTGAGCGTCGCCGATGACGGCCGCGGCATGTCGTTTGAGGCAGCGAGGCGGGCCTTTGATCCTTTCTACAGCGGTCGCGAGGCCGGTCGCGGGGCCGGGCTGGGGCTGTCGAAGGCTTGGAGGCTGGTGGAGGCCAACGGCGGTACGATGCTGCTCGACTCCCGCCCAGGTCAGGGCACGCGGGTGTCGATCCTGCTACCGGAGGCCGAGGCTTCAGCAATCCAGTCTCAGGCCCAGTCGGCTGGGGCATAACATAACGGGCAGCAAAGTCCCCCCAGCTTTCCAGGTCTTCCGGCAGGCGTTCCGGGGCCCCGCGTTTGGCCGGTGGCGGCGGTCGCAACGCGTCGTTTCCCGCTTGTCGATGTTCTCGCCGTTCTCTATCCTCCCCAAGGTGCTTGCCGGGTTCGCGGCGATGGATCGCCGCCTCAAGCGTCCAGCAGGGATGGATTCATGAGCTTCACCGGACCAAGGATGGACGCAGGCGGGGCCACGCTCGACATCAATGTCTCCGCGAGGCACGGCGACGTCACAAGACCGGAACCCCGCGTCAGCGGCGGAAAAATTCCGCAGCGCCACACTCTCGAAAGTGTTGCTGGGGATCGCAATCCACTCGAGCCGATCGACCCGCGAACGATATTCGCGACGATCGCCGCCACGTCCTCGTGGCTGTTCGCGCGACAGGCCGCAGACGGACATTGGCGTGCCCCTCTCGAAGGCGACACGATCCTGGAAAGCGAATACGTCTTGCTCCTTGCCTGGGCCGGCCGGATGAGTCAGCCGGAGATACCCGGCGCCATCAGGCGCATCCTCAACGAGCAACTTCCAGGCGGCGGCTGGGCCATCCATCCTGGCGGTCCGGTCGATGTCAGTGCCAGCGTCAAGGCCTACCTGGCGCTGAAGATCACCGGTCACGACCAGCACAGCGAGCCCCTCTGTCGTGCCCGTGCCGCTATCGAGCGGGCCGGCGGGCCGTGGGCCGTCAACAGTTTCACGAAGTTCTATCTGGCGCTGTTGGGCCAGATGTCGTACGCCCACTGTCCGGCCGTCCCCCCCGAGATGGTGCTGCTTCCCGACTGGTTCCCGGTCAATCTGCACCGGGTGTCGGCATGGTCCCGGACGATGATCGTGCCCCTGTCGCTGATGTGGGCGTTCAAGCCGGTTCGTGAGATCGCTCCCGAGCAGGGGATCAGCGAATTGTTTGCCTCGCAGGTGGGCCGGAATGGACCCGCGCCCGTCGGTGGCAGCGGCGGGTGGGCCCGGTTCTTTCGCGGCGTCGATTGGGTGTTGAAGGCATGCGACAACGTCGGCTTTCGACCGCTGCGCAGCCGCGCCGTGGCCGCCTGCAGGCGTTGGATGCTCGAGCGGTTTGACGGTAGCGACGGCCTGGGGGCGATCTTCCCGCCCATCGTCTGGAGCATTTTGGCCCTGCGGGCCATGGGCTGTGATGACGATTCGGCGGAGGTGCAGGAGTGCTGGCGGCAGCTGGACCTGCTCGTGGAGCACGAGCCGGATGGCACCACGCGGCTCGAGCCCTGCCGCTCTCCCGTGTGGGATACCGCGATTTCCCTGCGGGCGTTGTCTGATGCTGCAACTGTCGGGCGACGACTGTCGCCGGGCCGCGATGCCGTCGACCGTTCGCTGGGTTGCGCAGATGATTTCGCCCATCCGCTTGTGGCCGCCGTGGACTGGCTCCTCGATCGTGAGATTCGCGGGCCAGGCGACTGGACGCACGATGCAGCCGGGGTCGTCCCGTCCGGCTGGTGCTTCCAGTATTCCAACCGCTTCTACCCCGATGTCGACGACACTGCGATGGTGTTGATCGCGCTGTCGACCTGGCTCGACTCGTTGGCCGCCGGCCGTGAGTCCCCTTCTGTTTCGAGACTGGCGCGTGTGCAGGCCGCCATCGGTCGCGCCGTTCCGTGGCTCGAGTCGATGCAGAGCTCTGATGGCGGCTGGGGCGCCTTCGATCGCGACAACAACATGGAACTGCTCTGCAAGGTGCCGTTCGCCGATCACAACGCGATGATTGATCCGAGTTCCCCCGATCTGACCGGCCGTGTGCTGGAGGCCTATGGCAAGCTTGGCCTGCAGGCGGGGCATCCGTCGATTGATCGAGCCATTGCCTACCTGCGGGCCAGCCAGGAGAACGACGGCAGCTGGTTTGGCCGCTGGGGCGTGAACTATGTCTATGGCACGTGGCAGGCCATCGAAGGCCTGCGGGCGGTCGGGCTGCCCGCGGTCGATCCCGCCGTGGCGGCCGGCGCCGATTGGCTGGCTCGCCATCAGCAGTCGTGCGGCGGCTGGGGCGAGACCCCGGAGAGCTACGCCGATCGTTCGCTGGCGGGCTGCGGCACGCCGACCGCATCGCAGACGGCGTGGGCCGTGGCCGGGCTCGTGGCGGCTGGACGGCACGACTCCCGCGAGGCTCGTCGCGGAGTGCAGTGGCTGGCCGCGCACCAGTCGGCCGACGGCAGCTGGGACGAGTCGGAGTTCACCGGCACCGGTTTTCCGAAGGTGTTCTACCTCCGTTATCACTACTACCCGATCTATTTTCCGCTCATGGCGTTGGCCCGGTTTTCCCAGGCAGCGGCCTGCAGTCGTGATGTGAGGGAGCGCGTTGCATGAGTGTGCCCGTTGGACAGATGATGGCCGTCTTGAAGCACGTGGCCGTGCAGCGGCTGCGGGGCAACGCCCGCTACCCACTCGTGCTCATGCTCGAGCCGCTTTTTCGCTGCAACCTCGCCTGTGGCGGCTGTGGCAAGATCCAGCATCCCACCGACGTGCTGCGGTCGCATCTCACGCCCGAGCAGTGCTTCGCCGCGGTGGATGAATGCGGTGCGCCGATGGTGTCGATTCCCGGCGGTGAGCCGCTGCTCCATCCGCAGATCGAGCAGATCGTGGCCGGCATCGTGGCCCGCAAGAAATATCTCTACCTCTGCACCAACGCGCTCAAGCTCGAGGAGATGCTGCCGCACTTCTCCCCCTCTCCGTATCTGGCGTTTTCGGTGCACCTCGACGGTCCGAGGGAGGAGCACGATCACGCCGTCTGCCGCGAGGGCGTCTACGACATGGCCGTGTCGGCGATCCGCGCCGCCCGCAAGGCCGGCTTCCGCGTGACCACCAACTCCACCCTCTTCGCCTCCGCCGATCCGGCGCGGTATCGAGCGTTTTTCGACGAAGTGATGACGCTGGGCGTGGAAGGGATGATGATCTCTCCCGGCTATTCGTATGCGAAAGCGCCTGATCAGTCGCACTTTCTGCCGCGTGAGCGGAGCCAGTCGCTCTTCCGACGGATCCTGGCTGACGCGCCGCGCCGGTGGAAGTTCAACCAGTCGCCTGTGTTCCTGGAGTTCCTCAAGGGTGCGTGGGACCTGGAATGCCGGCCGTGGGGCACGCCGACCTACAACCTGTTTGGCTGGCAGCGACCCTGCTACCTGCTCGACGAGGGCTACACGAAGACCTATCGGGAGATGATGGAACAGACCGACTGGGACGCCTACGGGCGGGCCAGCGGCAACGCCAAGTGCCAGGACTGCATGGTGCACTGCGGCTATGAACCTGCCGCCGTGGAGGCGACGTTTGGGTCGCTCCGCGGACTCATGGGCACGGCGCGGCTGATGATCCTCGGGCCCCCGCGGACGCGGCCAGCCGGCGACGAGTCAGCCGCTCCCCTGCCCGCTCCCCTGCCCGCTTCGGGCCCGCAACTGCAGCCCAACGGGTTGCCCTCGCTGCCGATCCTCGACCGCGTGGCGTGACGCTACAGCGCGCGTTCGCGGGCGACTCTGGCGGCGTCGAGGGCCGCACCCCGGGCGCCGGCCGTGTCGCCGTTGGGAATCACGTGGATGGGGATCCCCGCCTGCTCCTCGCGTTGCGACGGCATGCCCTCACGGATCTCATCAAGAAACCACGACTGAAACTCCTCCGACGTCTCCACCGCTCCACCACCCACCACGAGTGCGTCGGGATCGAACACGTTGATCATCTCGTCGAAGAAGAGCCCAAGGGCATGCGCCTGCACGCGAAAGATCTGGCGGCAGAGGTCGTCGCCCCGTTCCGCGAGCCCGCGGACTTGCTTTGCCGCCTGGGCGATGTCGCCCGCTCGGGCGAGTTCGTGATCGGGGTGCTGCTTGAGGAAATAGGGCAGCAGGGTGCGGCGGATCGCCGTCAGCGAGCAGAGCGACTCCAGGTCGCCGGTCCGCCCGCAGTTGCATGCCGGCACGATGCCTTCGATGCCCGGGATCTGGCAGAACGGGATCAACACATGTCCCAATTCGCCACCGAAGCCGTTTCGGCCGGTGATGACCTTGCCGGCGGTGACCACTCCGCCGCCCAGGCCCGTGCCGATGATCGCGGAAACGCTCGTTGCCGTGTTCTCTGACCCGAAGATGGCGACGTGGCCCCAGAGGGCGGCGGCGTTGCCGTCGTTGAGGTAGGTCACCGGCCGGCCGAGCCGACGCTCGAGGCCGGCCCGGATGTCGTAGCCCGCCCACTCAGCGTGCACGAAGTTCGTCGAGCCGCGCTTGCTCAGCACGCCCGTGCCGCTGGCGGGCCCCGGCGTGTCGAGGCCGATCGCCACGACGTTCTCTACTCGCACGCCTGCCTGCTCGGCGGCCATCGCCAACCCGTCGGCAATCTGGCCAAGGCAGATGTCTGGTCCTTCGACGCTTCGTGCCGGATGTTCGCACAGACCATCGATCAGGAACTGCCCTCGTTGGTCGAGGAACGTGTAATTGATCGCCGTGCCGCCCAGATCAACGCCGGCCACGACCTTCACCAATTTTGCTGCGGATGTCACGAACTGCTGCCTTTCCCTGCCGTCACGTCCCTGCCACCATCGATCAGGCCTGTGTCAAACCGGCCAGTTCCCGCTTCACGCGGGAGAGGATCGCCCGCAGGCCACGCGACCGCAGGATTCCCAGCACATCGGCGAGCCCCATTCGCTCAAGCATATCTTCGGGGAGCGTGGCTGCCTCAGCGACCGGACGGCCGTTGACTGCATCGGCCAGAATGGCCACGAATCCCTTGACGGTCGGGGCCTCGGGGGCCACCTCGGCGATGAGCCGAGCGGTACCGTCCGTCACCTCCGGCCAGAGGAACACGGGCGTCTGGCACTCGTGCACCCGGCGATCCTCGCTGCCTTTGCGGCCCTGATATTCAGGCGACAACGGCGGCAGGCCGGCGGCGAAATCGAGAAGCAGTTCCAGCTTCTCACGGCCGTCGAGATCGGCAAACTCGCCGATGATCGCAGTGAGCCGCTCGTTGACGCCGTTCATGCTGTTGAATGGGATGGGGCGGTGGCCCCTGGAGATAAAGAGAGAGAAAGAAAGAGAGAACGAGAGAGAACGAGAGAGAACCGATCAGGATGCGTGTGCCGCGGCGGCTGTGGCAGCGACGGCACCGCCCGGGGCGGCACCCTTCACGATCGGCACCCCCACGCAGTTGCCCCACTCCAGCCACGAGCCGTCGTAGTTCTTCACGTTCCCGAAGCCGAGCAGGTACTTGAGCACGAACCACGTCAGGCTCGACCGCTCGCCAATCCGGCAGTAGGCGATCGTCGGCGATCGTCGCTTCATCTTCAGGTCGCGGATGTAGAGCGTCTCCAGTTCCTTCGCCGTCTTGAACGTGCCGTCTTCGTTGCAGTTCATGGGCCACGGCACGTTGTTTGCGCCCGGGATGTGGCCCCCGCGAACCGCACCCTCGTTGGGATAGTCGGGCATGTGCGTCCGCTCACCCCGATATTCCTCGGGTGACCGCACGTCGAGCAGTTGCTTGCCGGCCCGCTGGTGCTTGAGCACCTCGTCGCGCAGGGCCCGGATCGTGCCGTCCTGCTCCACCGCCGTGTAGTGAGCATGGGGATAGGTCACACGGTCGTTCGACCAGGCCCGGCCGTCGAGTTCCCATCGCTTCCGGCCGCCGTTCATGACCCGGCAGTCCTTGTGGCCGTAGAGTTTGAACACCCAGAAGGCGTAGCAGGCCCACCAGTTGTTCTTGTCGCCGTAGAAGACAACGGTCGTGTCGCTGGAGATGCCTCGCTCAGCGCAGAGCTTTTCGAAGGCTGCCCGATCGATGTAGTCCCGCACCACCTGATTCTGCAGGTCGACCTGCCAATCGATTTCGACGGCTCCGGGAATGTGGCCCTGCGTGTAGAGCGCGCGGTCTTCGTCCGATTCGACGATCCGTACCTGCGGGTCGGTGAGATGGTCTGCGACCCAGGCGGTGGAAACGAGGAGGTCGGGGTGTGCGTAGTCGGGCATGGACGGATGCTCCTTCGCGGAAGGACACTTCAAAATCGGCGGTGATCGGCACTGAATGGTAGTCCATCGCCATCCGGCCTGCAACGAGGCGACGTGGTGCCGCCGATGCGGTGAGGACAGTTTGCAGGCATCCGACGCACGCCCTCGTTGAAGCGAGGCCGCTCCTGTAAGCTGAAGGGCTGCGACGCCTCACGCCGGGGCGTCATCTCCCCTGTCCGGCGCACCGCCGGCAGCCAAAAATTTGCACGGAGCGAACTGCTTTCCGATGGGCCCTGCCTTCATCTTCCAGATCACCGACCTCACCAAGAAATTCGGCCAGCGCGAGCTGCTCAAGAACGTCAACATCGCCTTCTATCCGGGCGCGAAGATCGGCCTGCTGGGCCGCAACGGTGCCGGCAAGAGCACGCTCATGAAGATCATGGCCGGGCTCGACACCGAATTCGACGGAGAGACCCGTCTCGCCGACGGCTACACCGTCGGCTACCTCCGGCAGGAGCCGCAGCTCGACCCGGAGAAGACCGTGTTCGAAAACGTGATGGAAGCGGTCGATCATTCCCGTGCCGTGCTGCGTCGATTCGAGGAGATCAATGCCCGGCTGGGCGAACCGCTCGACGACGCCGAGATGGAGAAACTGCTCGCCGAGCAGGCGACGGTGCAGGACGAGATCGACGTCAAGAATCTCTGGGATCTCGACAGGCAGGTTGAGATCGCGATGGACGCGATGAACCTGCCGCCCGCCGACTGGGCCGTCACGAATCTCTCCGGCGGCGAGCGCCGCCGCGTGGCCCTCTGCAAGCTGCTGCTCGAGAAGCCCGATCTGCTCCTGCTCGATGAGCCGACGAATCATCTCGATGCCGAGAGCGTCGACTGGCTGGAGCGGCATCTCGCCGAATACACCGGCACCGTGGTGGCCGTGACCCACGACCGCTACTTCCTCGACAACGTCGCCAAGTGGATCCTCGAGGTCGACCATGGCCGGGGCATCCCCTTCGAGGGCAACTACACCTCGTGGCTGCAGCAGAAGAAGGCCCGCCTGGAGCTGGAGGAGAAGGTGGTGAGCACCCGTCAGAAGACGCTCGACAAGGAACTCGAGTGGATTCGGATGTCACCCAAGGCCCGGCAGGCCAAGAGCAAGGCGCGCGTGGCCTCCTATGAAAAGCTGGCCGCAGAGCAGGCCGCGGTCCGCGATTCGGAGATCGAGATCTTCATCCCTGCCAGCCGCTCGCTCGGCGACCAGGTGATCGACGTGGAGAACATCTCCAAGGCGTTCGGCGACAAGCTGCTCTTCGAGAACCTGTCGTTCCGACTGCCTCCGGGCGGTATCGTGGGCATCATCGGCCCCAACGGCGCCGGCAAGACCACGCTCTTCCGCATGCTCGTCGGCCAGGAGAAGCCCGACAGTGGCACGATCAAGGTGGGTGCCACGGTCGACGTCGGCTACGTCGATCAAAACCGCGACGCCCTCGACGCCGACAAGACGGTGTTCGAGGAGATCTCGGGCGGCCACGACACGATCGAACTGGGCAAGCGGACGGTCAATGCCCGCAGCTACGTGGCGAAGTTCAACTTCATGGGGCCCGACCAGCAGAAAAAGGTGGGCACGCTCTCCGGCGGTGAACGCAACCGCGTACACCTGGCGAAGCTGCTCCGCGGAGGTGCGAATCTGCTCCTGCTCGACGAACCGACCAACGACCTCGACGTCGACACGCTCCGCTCGCTCGAGGAGGGCATCTCGAGCTTTGCGGGCTCGGTCGTCGTGATCACCCACGACCGGTGGTTTCTCGACCGGCTCGCGACGCACATCATCGCCTTCGAGGGGGATGGCTATGTGCACGTCTGCGAGGGCAACTTCGAGGTTTACGAGCGGAGCCGCAAGGAGCGGCAGGGAGTCGCCGCCGACGAGCCGCACCGCTTCCGCCACAAGAAGCTCACGCACTGATACCCAGTCCGCCGTGGTTGCTCGAATCTCGGAGTCATATGCGAACCACTTCTTTTATGGTGATCGCGTTCTTGTCGTTCCTGTCATGCGCGGCTCATGCAGGGCAGCCCGATCCTCGTGAACTCGTCGCGCAGGTGCTGGAGACGGCTGGCGGCGACGAGAAGCTTTTGAAGCTGTTTCGATTGCGCGAGCGACTGCTGGTCACGAAGACACCAGCCGAGCCAGTGACGCAAGATGAGAAGGGGAATCGCACGTCCGTCGTGGAGGTCTCTGGCGACTGGTGGGTTGGCAAGGCGAAGCGTGACAAGGACAAGGTGCGAGTGCTCTGCTGGGCTTGGAGTCTCCGCCTTCTGCTCGACCCGCAGTCCAGGATTCAGTCGTGTCACGATATCACGGTGAACGGTAGACCTGCGTTCGGTCTGCGAGTGACCGAGTCGGTCAAGGTGCCGATCGACCTGTTCTTCGACCTGGAATCGAAGCGTCTTGTCGCGATCGACTACGACGACACGCGGCACGTCTTCAGCGAGTGGAAGAAAACCGCCGACAGGCACCACTACCCATCGCACGTCGTCGGTTTCCGCTTCACGAATCGCGATGCCGGGACACTCGCGAGCAACCAGTGGTATCAAACAGACATTCTCGAACTTGTCCCGCTGAACGAGCTGCCGATCGAGCTGAAGAGATAGCGTTGAACCGGAGATCACGGAGCCCGGAAAGCAAAAGAAGTCGGATCAGGGAAAACAAAGCGATGCAGCGGACTCGCGATACAATCCGGCGGTGTGGGTCGTCCAAGGTCGCGAGCCGCTGATCGAAATGTCTGGCAATCCGGTACACTCGGGTGAATGAGGAGATGCCATGGCCACTGACATATCGATCGAAACAATGACGGTCGCCGAAAAGGTGCGGCTCCTCGAAAGCGTTTGGGAAAGCCTTTGTGCTCATCCCGGCGACGTGCAGTCGCCCGAGTGGCACCGTGAGGTCCTCGAGGATCGCAGACGCCGGCTGCAAGATGGTCGCGCGACGGTGTCGGCCTGGGCCGATGCAAAAGCCCGTCTGATGCAGCTCGGCCGATGATTGTCAGTATTTCTTCTGATGCGGAGGCCGACCTTGCCGAGGGCTATTGGTTCTACGAGCGTCAGTCGCCGGGGCTCGGCGACTATTTCCGCAGCTGTCTGATCGCCGATATTGATTCTCTTGCGTATTACGCTGGCATTCATGAAATCGCCCTCGGGTACCATCGTTCGCTATCCAAGCGATTTCCCTTCTGCATCTACTACACGCTAAGCGAAGACGTACTGGTCGTCGTTGCTGTCGTCGATGCTCGCAGAGACCCTCTTTGGATTCGACGCCGACTGGGATAGCAGCGAAGCCAGAACGAAGCGATACAGCGGACTCGCGATACAATCGGGCGGCGTGGTTCGCCTAAGGTCGCGAGCCGCCGATCGCCCGCGTTCGGTGAGGGAGTTCTTGGAGTGCGCATGATGCGGCTGATGGTGGTGCTATCGCTCCTGATCAACGTGGCTGTTCTCGTGCCAGTGTGTGCCGGCCTGCTGACGGATGCTTCGTGGACCACATCGGCGTATGGCGAGGCGACACCAGCCCGCGCCATCCTGCTTTCGATCTACCTGGCGATCGGGCTGGTCTCGGTCCTGCTGCTGGTCCGCCGTGAGCCGAAAGCGGTCGCAGCACTCTTGCTCGTGCAGGTTCTCTACAAGGTCACCACGCCGCTGACGGTCGGAACACTCGCGAACCCGGTGGTGGTGAGTAATCTCGTGGTCGCGGGATTCCACACGGCCACCCTGATTTGCCTCTGGCGGGGCGGGGCGCTGGGTGGATCGACCGATGACCGGCTGACGGAGTGAGCCGCAGACGTCGAACCAGACGCCGAGCCAGTCGCTGCACCTGACCGCGGAAGCCTCACGCCATCGGCAGTTTCACGGCCGCTGCGGCGGCGCGGAGTTCCTTCGGGAGCGGGAAGTAGACGTCTTCCTCGCGGATCGTCCGCTCCTCCACCGTGGCGATGTAGCGATTTTGCAGCCACTTCACGCAGTCCTGCACGACACTCTCCGGGGCGCTCGCGCCGGCGGTGATCACCACCGTCTCGCTGCCTGCGAACCAGCCCGGGTCGATCTCGTTGGCGCCGTCGATCAGATGGGCCGTAATGCCTCGCTCGCGGGCCAGTTCTGCGAGCCGCTGGCTGTTGGAGCTATTTTGGCTCCCGAGCACCAGCACGTGGTCGGCCCCCTCGGAGAGCAGGCGGACCGCCTCCTGGCGGTTCTGCGTGGCGTAGCAGATGTCGTCCTTCGGCGGCCCCACGATCTGTGGGAACCTCGCTTTCAGCCGGTTGATGATCCGCGACGCGTCGTCCACGGAGAGTGTCGTCTGCGTGAGGTAGGCGAGCCGGTCATCCGGGCCGAACGGGAGGGCATCAACCTCCTCGGTCGTCTCCACGAGCGTGAAGGCTTCGGGGGCCTGCCCCATCGTGCCGATCACCTCGTCGTGCCCCTCATGGCCGATCAGCATGATGCGGTAGCCGGCCTTCGCATACTTGATCGCCTCCAGATGCACCTTCGTGACGAGCGGGCAGGTGGCATCGATGGCCCGTAGCCGCCGCTCGGTCGCGACGCGACGCACCTCCGGGGCCACGCCGTGGGCGGAAAAAAGCAAAACGCCCCCCTCCGGCACCTCCTCGACCGCGTTTACGAACACCGCTCCCTCACGCGTGAACCGGTCAACGACATGCTTGTTGTGGACGATCTCGTGGAAGACGTAGATGGGGGTGCCGTGCAGTCGGATGGCCGTTTCGAGCGTCTCGATGGCCATGTTCACGCCGGCGCAGAAGCCACGCGGGCTGGCAAGCAGGATCTTCATGGCGATGGTTCCGGGAGGGGCTGCGGGGAACGCGGCTGGGGCCAAAACAGTTCGATACGCTATGGTAGTGAGGGCGTTTCCGCCCTGCCAGTGAAGAACAGGCCCTCCTCCACAAACACCGCGTAAAGCCGGTGGTGCCGATGTCCGTGCAACCAGCGCAGCCCGCCCGACGCGACCCGACGGCCTGGCAGCTCGTGCCAGTGCCCACGGCCGAAGATCTTGCCGCCGCTGAGGCCTTCTGCCGCGACGTGGCCAGCCGTCACTACGAAAACTTCACCGTCGCCACGCGGCTCGTGCCGCCACGGCTGAGGCAGCATCTTGCCAACGTCTATGCCTATGCCCGGTGGAGCGACGATCTGGTCGACGAGGCAGCGAGCCCCGCGGAGGCGGCCCGCGAGCTGGCAGTCTGGCGGCAGGGACTGGAAGAGTGTTTCGCGGGTCGGCCCGGGCATCCCGTCTACGTTGCGCTCGCCGACACTGTCCGTCAGACCGGCCTGACGATCGAACCGTTTGCGGATCTGCTCGATGCGTTCGAGGAAGACCGGGCGTTCGACGCGGCCGGCGTGGCCGTGCGGTATGCCGATCGCAACGAACTTGTCGCCTACTGCCACCGCTCCGCCGATCCCGTGGGGCGGATCGTGCTGGCGCTCGAGGGCTGCCGCGACGCGGCACTCGTGGCCATGTCGGATTGCATCTGCACGGGCCTGCAACTGGTGAACTTCTGGCAAGACGTGCGACGCGATCGCCTGGCGGGCCGCGTCTACCTTCCGCTCGACGATATGCGGCAGCATGGTGTGACCGAGGCGATGCTCGATGCGCCGCGAGCCGCGCCGCCGCTGCGGGATGTGGTGCGTGCAGAGGTGGCGTGGGCCCGGGAGCAGTTCGACGCGGGCGCGCCGCTCGTGGGAGTTGCGCCGCCGGCGCTCCGGCCTGCGATCGGCATGTTTCTGGCCGGCGGCCGGGCCGTGGCCGACGCGATCGAACGGGCCGGCTTTGACACGCTCGTGCGGCGGCCGACCGTTGGGAAATGGACCAAGCTCCGTCTGGCCGCGTGGGCCTGGTGGCGTCTGCAGGCCACGCCACATACTGCCGGTGGTGGCCCGTCATGACCCATTCGACAATGCTCGCCGGCGATCACGAGGCCTGTGCCGAGGTGTTGAGCCGGGCGGGGTCCACCTTCGCGCTGCCGATCCGCCTCCTGCCCGAGGCGAAGCGCCGCGGCACCACGGCCCTCTACGCCTTTTGCCGGCGTGCCGACGACATTGTCGACGACGGCACCAATCCCGTGGAGGCCCGCCATGCGCTCGATACCTTCGACACCGAACTCTCCGCGGCGATCGCGGGCGGGACGTCGGCAGATCCGGTCATCAGAGCGGTCGTCGATACGGTCCGTCGGTTCGCCGTGCCGGCGGACTATCTCCACGACATCATCGACGGCTGCAGAATGGACCTCGATCGGCACCGCTACGACACGTTTCCCGAACTGGAGGAATACTGCCGCCGTGTAGCCAGTGCCGTGGGGCTCGCCGCCATCCACATCTGGGGTTTTCGGTCGCCACGGGAGGCCCTGCCCGCCGCGCATGCCTGCGGCCTCGCCTTCCAATTGACGAACATTCTCCGCGACATCCCCGAGGATCTTGCTCGCGGCCGCATCTATCTTCCAGAGCAGGATTGTCGGGCCTGTGACTGCAGCCCCGCCGACCTCCGCCAGGGCCGAATTGGCCCGGGCTTCAAGCAACTGGCGAGCATGAACGTGGCGCGGGCGGCGGACTGCTATCGACAGGCGGCACAACTCGACAGGCTGCTCTCCACCGACGGTCGTATCGTGTTTCGCGCGATGTATGGTGCGTATCGATCGTTGTTTGCCGCCGTGCAGAAGGCCGGCACGCGAATTTTCACGGAGCGGGTACGTCCCGGTCGGCCCCGCCTGATGGCGGCTACCTTGGCGACGCTCTTGCTCGGTCCACGGCCGCTGTTGGGTGGCCGTAGTGTGGGAAACGCCATGCATGAATGACATGACTGGAAATGACATGGCTGAACCGTCGCGTTCCGTATCAGTTCACCCCGACCGGCCGCATGTCGTCGTCGTGGGTGGCGGTCTGGCCGGCCTGGCGGCGGCGGCCGCGCTCTCCTCGACCGACGTCCGTGTGACCGTGCTTGAGGCGCGTCGTCGTGTCGGTGGTCGGGCGGCCTCGTTCGAGGATCCGGTGGCCGGTGGTCTCGTCGATGCCTGCCAGCACGTCGCGATGGGATGCTGCACGAACTTCCTCGATCTCTGCCGGCAGGCCGGCCTGTCGGACGCCCTTCGCCGCGACCGCACGCTGTGGTTCATCGGTCCCGATGGCGATCGGGCCGTCTGCACGCCCTCGAGGCTGCTCCCGGCGCCGATGCATCTCACGCCGCTGCTTCTGGGCATGCGGCACTTTTCGTTTGCCGAGAAACTCTCGCTCGGCCTGGGAATGCTGAAGCTGGCGCGGTATCGCGAGCCGGCTGGTGGCGAGGTGGACCCGGCGGGCAGCACGGCACTGGAGTGGCTCAAATCGGCGGGGCAGCCCGAGAGGGTGATCCGGCTCTTCTGGCAGCCGGTGCTCGAGAGCGCGCTGGGCGAATCAATCGATCTCGTGAGCACCGCCGCAGCGCGGAAGGTGGCGGTCGATGCCTTTCTCGCCCATCGCGACGCCGCCGATATGTTCGTGCCCACCGAGCCGCTCGGCAGCCTCTTCGGGGATCGGCTCGTGGCGTGGTTGGAGGGCCGTGGCGTGACGGTGGAGGCGGGCCGGAGCGTGACGGCGATCGAACGCGACGCGGCCGGTCGGGCGACTGCCGTGGTCCATGGCGATGGCCGCACGCCCTGCGACGCTGTGATCATCGCCCTGCCGTGGCGGCAGGCGGCGCGGGTCGTGCCCGATCTTGTGCCGGCGGCCGATGAAACGTTCGTCGGCTCACCGATCACGGCGGTGCATCTTTGGTTTGACCGCGACTGCATCGACCTGCCGCATGCGGTGCTCGTGGACCGCGTCTCGCAGTGGGTGTTTCGCCCCGACGCAGCCGAAGGGCGTCAGCCGGGCTACTGCCAGGTGGTCATCAGCGCCTCCCGTGGGCTGCTCGGCGGCGATCGCGAGGCACTCGTGGCCACCGTCGTGGCGGAACTGCGAGAGACGTTCCCCGCAGCCCACGATGCCGTGCTCGTCGACGCGCGGGTGGTCACCGATCCCACCGCCGTGCTTTCGGTGCGGCCGGGCGTCGATGCCTTCCGGCCGGCCGCGGTCACATCTGTGCCGAACCTCTTTCTGGCCGGCGATTGGACTGCCACCGGCTGGCCCTCCACGATGGAAGGTGCCGTGCGGAGCGGCCGGCTTGCGGCTGGTGCGACCGGCCGTCATCTGGGCAGGACTGTCGCTCCGCTCACGGCCGATCTGGCGAAGAACCCGGTTGTGAGACTGCTGACGGGGAATCGCTGAGCCCTTCCAGAAAGGTCTTGATTGCGCCAGCCAGCATGCGGCCGTCGACGACGGCGTGCTCCCACAGTTGCCACATGTCGAGTGCGGCCCGCGGCCGGCGGCCGATGCCGGCCAAGGCCGCCCCCAGCCGCCGCATGCCCGACTGCGGCTGCACGAGTGCGGCGATTTCCTTGGGCAGATCCTGCGACGCATCATCGGAGATCACACGGATCGAGACGCAGGGCAGGCCGGCGGCCCGGGCCGCCGTCGCCACCGCGTAGGTCTCCATGTCGACGAGGCTCGCAGCGGTGGCCGCGGCGAGGTCTTGCTTCGCGGCCGCCGTCGTCACCACGGTGTCGACGCTCACGATCGTGAGGTCAGCACTACTGGTCGCACTGCCGGTCGTATTGCGGGCCGCTGCTGCCGCGCTCCCCTGCCCTGTCGCGGCCACGGCGATCGGCGAGCCTCCTCTGTGGTTGATGGATCGTTGTGGGTAAACGACCGTGCCGCGGGTGAGCGCGGGATCGAGCCCGCCGCCGAAGCCGGCCGACACGATCACTCGCGGCCGATGGCCGTCGATCAGCAGTCGCGTCGCCCGCCCGGCCGCCTCACCGCCGGCGCCGGCCACGCACCAGGCGACCCGCCGGCCGGCGACGACGCCCTCATGAATCGTGAGCCCGGACGCCGTGACATCCACGGTCTCCGTTGCCAGCCCCGCGAAGGCATCGGCCTCAACGGGCATCGCGAAGACGATCCCTGCCACACAGATGGGCCGCGACGATGGTGACTGGGTGGTGTGCATCGCGAAACAAAAAAGAAGACGGCCTGCCGCCCGGCGCCCCCCGGGCCACGGCGGCAGGCCGTCAGATCATGTGGCTGACGGTCAGCCCGTGTGCGGTCTCTAGTGGCCGATGAGATAGTGGAGGACAACGAACGGATTCCACCAGCATACGCCGCAGCAGCGGGCGCAGTCGCAGGGCTCGGCCGGCACCATCTTCACCTCATACTTCGGCACCTTCTCGACCGTCTCTTCACCCGGCTGTTTGTAGAGTTTTTTCTTCGTGTAGATGCTGCCGCAGGGCGGGCTGCAGCGGCATTCCACTGGCCCGGTGCAGAAACACTCCGCCGCCCTCGCGCAGGCCGGTTTGCACTCCATCGTGTACTTCGTCTTCTTGGTCTTCTTCTCGTCCCATGAGGATTTGCATACGGGTTCGCATGGCTGGCATGCGGCTTGCTCGGTGCAGTCCCTCCATGTCGGGCCACCGCAGGCGCAGTCGGCTGCATTCGAATTGGCAGCGCATGCAGCAAGCCCCACGATCGCGACGAAGGTAAACCAGGGGTATCTCATGGAGAGGCTCCGTTGTCGGATCTCGAAGAGGGGAGAACGGCTAGAAGTCGAAGGCCAGTCGCGTGCCGAAGCCGTTGATGAAGCCGCTGCCGTTGTAGCTCGGGCTCGCGACGACTTCACCCTTGGAGTTCTTGGTCCACGGCGTGCTGACGAAATCACGATAGGTGAGGTCGTAGTTGAAGTAGACGCGGGCGTTGGGGTTGAGCAGCCAGTTGAGGCCGAGCGTCATGCCGTTTAGGATACCACCGTTCACGCCGCTGTCGTTCAGGCAGAGGTAGTTGTAGCGGGCCCCCACCTGCCACGCTCCCTCGCTGATGTTCCACTGGTTGCGGCGGGCGCTACGGTCGCGAAACGCGTAGAAGTTGTTGTGCGGGATTGGCCGGTCGAAGCGGTACTCGATCTTTGAATAGGTGCGGCTCTCGCCAGTGAGGAAGTAGAGCACCTCGGCGTAGCCAGACTGGTAGTAGACAGTGCCCACGTTCGTGCCCGGCTTGGGCTGGAAGCCGTTGGTGGCGAGTCCGCCAACGCCGGTCGTCCTGGCGTTGTAGAGCCAGGAGCCGAAATATTCCGACTGAAACGACCAGGGGCCGTTGTTGGCCACGAGTTCAAGCCCGATCATGTTCTGCCACGTGCCCTGCAGAAGGCCCGAGTCGGCGTAGATCGAGTTGAGCGGGCCTGGCGGGCCGTTGCGGATGTCGCCGCGGCTGCGAAAGCGGACGGCGGTGACTTCGTCGCCGACCGGCTGACCGTTTGTAAACTGTGTGTACTGCCGCCGTGGCTCGAGCGTGCGGCCCGAGATGCCGAGATGGACGAGTTTGCGGCCCTCGTCCTCGAAGACGGGCAGATAAATGAGCCGGCCGACCGTCTGGCTGCCACCCGATGAGTTGGAAAACGCGAAGGGGTTGGAGGTGTTTTTGAATTCACCCACCTGCCAGCCAATGTCGCCCTCTTCGTTGCTGTTGAGGATCTGGATGCCGGGGAGAAAGCCGTTGTTGAACGGCCCCTCGAAGGCGTCCTGGGCGTAGGATCGCTCCATGAAGTTGAGCCAGCGGCTGCTCGTGAGATGCTCGTAGCCGTAGGGGTCTTTCTGATTGCCCACTCGGACGGTGCCGAGGATCGGAAGCTCTCGCACCTGCAGCCAGAGGTCGGTGACGGCGGTCAGCGGCCCAGCATCGCGTTCCGTCGGATAGACCTCGTTGTTGACGTTGATCTGGTTGACGAAGTCGTATTCGCAGGCCCAGTCATACATCTCGTACATCCGGCCCTCGATACGGAACCGGGCGCGGCGCATGTTCACGGTGTCGGAGAGACCGGGGTCGAGGCCACCTTGATTGGGTGCCTGATTCGGGCCGGGGGCGGCGGAGAAGGCGGAGGCATCGACCTGCGTGCGGCCACCGATCTTGACACGGAAGTCCTTGTTGGCCGACTCCCCGGTGAGCCCCTTGTCCCACTGAGACTTGAGATTGAGGTCGCTGCCGACTTCGTAGGGTTCGTCGGGCTTCTTCTCGTCCTTTTTTTCTTCCTTCTTGCCATCCTTGCCGGCATCGGCAGTCTTGCCGTCGCCATCCTTTGCCTTGCCGTCGGCCGGCTTGGCATCCTTTGCCTTGCCGTCCTTGGGCTCGGGCAGCAGCTCGACCCCGCTTACCGCCTTCTTTTCAAGCTGCTGGAGACGCGCTTCTAATTCGGCGATGCGACGCTGCTCGGTGCTGAGCGCGTCGGCCACCTGCTGGAACGACTGCAGCCTCGGGGCGATGCTGGGAAGGTCGAGCGGCGGCTGAGCATCTGCCTGTTCCGCAATCACCAGAAAGGGATCCGCGGCATCGGTGGGCTCAAGAACGGGAGTGACGACACAAGCCAGCAGGCAGAGGCCGGCCAGCAGGCCGCGCCGAGCACCATCCGGGCGCGGGCCGGATGCGTGCTTCCTTCCTCCTGAAGTCGTCCAGATGATGCTCACGGCAGTTCTTTCCTAGATGTCGCCATCTGAGGAATCGGAAGAACCACCGGCGGACCTTGACGCTTACGTTGAAAGTAACGGCTTTGCAATCCGCACCCACTCATCAGCGAGGGGCTTTGGGCAGGCCTTGGCAGGCTGGGAGGGTTGCGGGGCGTCGCTGCTGAGCCGGCGATGCCTAGGCCGTCTGAGCCGCCATTGGCAGACGGACCGTAAAGGTCGTGCCGCGGTCGACCGTGCTTTGCACGTCGATGGTGCCGTCGTGTCGCTCCACGATCGAGCGGCAGATCGAAAGGCCGAGCCCGCCGCCGCGGACGGTCTCGCCGTGGGTCCGCGAGGCGTCGGTCTTGTAGAAGCGGTCGAACACGCGACCGAGGTGTTCTTCGTCGATGCCACAGCCTGTGTCGGCTATCGTCAGGACCGCCTCCCGACACTCCCCGTCGATGCCAATCGATACCGTCACCCTGCCGCCCGATGGAGTGAAGCGAATCCCGTTGTCGAGCAGATTGCCAAGGACCTGGCGAAGCTGAGACGCATCCCCCGCCACCTGCACAGGACCCTCCGGGGGCTGGAGCACCAGGCGAACCGCACGCTCCTCCGCCACCCCGCCAAACATGGCGACCGTCTGTCGGGCGATCGCCGCGAGATCGACCTGTTCACGCGACGGCGCACGGTCGTCATTGCCTGTCTCGGCCAGGAGCAGCAGGTCGTTGGCGAGTTTCGAAAGATGGCGGGCCTCCTCCAGCACGTCGGCCAGCGTCTCGCGGTAGTCATCCGCGGTGCGATCCTGCGAGATGGCCACCTCCAGCGAGCTTCTCATGGCGGCCAGCGGGCCGCGGAGCTCGTGGGCGGCATCGGCCACGAACTGCTGCTGCCGTTCGACGTGCCCCGCCACTTCGTCAAGGAGATGGTTGATCGTCAGCGACAGCTTGTCGAGTTCGTCCTGCGTGCCATATACCTCCAGCCGATCGCCGAGCCGCGTGGGCTTGAGATGCTCGGCTGTCCGGAGGATCTCGGCCAACGGCTTCGTGGCGCGCACCGCCAGCCAGTAGCCCACCAGCGGCGTCAGCAGGGAGAGGCCGACGGCCACGGGGAGCAGCAGCCGGGTGAGCGTGTCGATGTCGTCGTCGAGGAAGGCAGTCGCCATGCCGATCCGCACGTGAAACGGCTCGTCTGCTGGATCGGTGATCCGCCGCCGGGCAAATCGGTAGCCCCCCACCTGGACGAGGTTCTCGACTTTCTCCCGCGCCACCGGCCATCTGGCCACCTCCTGCGGGCAGCTTTCGCTCTTCCAGATCGTCTTGCCGTCGTCGGTGAGCAGTTGCGTGAACCAGCCGCGCTCTTCGTGGCCGGCCGCCTTGCGCCGCAATTCGTCTACGACGGCGTCGGTGTTGGGATAAAGATCCTTGAGCGCAATCGCGACTTCGTTCACCTCCCCGCGGAGGACGGCATCGGCCTCGCGATAGAGGGCTGCCCTCGCGCCCACCTTCACGGCGAGCAGCGCCATCAGCGTGATCAGCAGCACGACGAGCGTGTTCCAGATCGTGAGCCTGACACGGAGCGTGGCCCACGGAATCTTCTTAAGCAGACGTGAGGGCATAGCCACGTCCTCGGATCGTACGGATGAGCGAGTCGGTGCGGCCCTTGTCGAGCTTGCCCCGCAGCCGGTTGATGTGCACCTCGATGACGTTGGTCGGCCCGTCCCAGTCGAAGCCCCAGACATGCTCGCAGAGCATCTTCCGCGTGACGACCTGCCCATGAAACCGCATCATCAGTTCCAGGATGCTGAATTCCGTGGGCGTGAGTTCGATCGTGCGGCCGGCCATTGCGAGCCGCTTGTTGGCGAGGCAAAGGTGCAGGTCGCCTGCCTCGAGTTCCATGGCGGGCTTGTGGGCCGTGCGCCGGTGCACCGCCTCGATCCGGGCCAGCAGTTCATCGATCGCAAAGGGCTTCACGAGGTAGTCGTCGGCGCCGGCCTCGAAGCCCTCGAGTTTTTCGGACACGGCGCCACGGGCCGTGAGCACGATGACGGGCGTGCGCACGCCAGCCTGTCGGGCCGCCCGCAGCACATCAAGGCCACTCACCTTCGGCAGCATCATGTCGAGCACGACGATGTCGCTCGACATGAGTGTCTTGTCGCGGATGGCCGACTCGCCGTCGGCCACCCAGGTGCACTGATGCCCCGCCTCGCGGACGGCCGTGGCAACGGCCTTGGCGATGACCGGGTCATCTTCGACGATCGCGACTTGCATGAACTGGCTCCCTGCGGAGGCATCGCAAGGCCGCGACTCCACGTCACGCCCATGACACCGGCTCTACAAAGAGTATGGCATCGGGGGCCATGTCCACGAAGGGCGGGATCGCACGTCTTTTGGTCAGGTTGGCCGAGAGTGGCTTACAATGACGTCAGGCCTACCAAATCGGGGTCGCGGTTTTTGGCATCCCAGCTACGCTCTGTCCACCGGTGCCGCTCCGATGTCGCCTGCTGAGATGGCGGTGACGCTCGATCGGCCCTGCCCCCCACCCTGCGAGGCCACCATGATGCTCCTGCCGTCCGCCGCCGTGGCCCTCGCCGTCCCACTGCTCGGGGTGTTCTCGGCTGAACAGATGTCGCGGATTCTCGAGTCGCTCGAGCGGAATCTGCTGACGCCGATCCCTCTCTGCTTCGTCCTGGGGATCATCTGCACCCGCATCCACGGCGGCATCAAGATTCCCAAGGAACTCTACTACTCGATCGCCATCTTCCTGCTGATGTCGATCGGCTTCATCGGTGGCCATGAACTCGCCCACGAATACCAGGAACACGGCGTGGCCACGATCTGGAAGCCTGCCCTCGCGACACTCTTCCTCGGCTGCCTCACGCCCATCACATCCTACGTCGTGCTCCGGTACCTTGGCGGTATGTCGATCGCCGATTCGGCCGGCATCGCGGCCCACTATGGCAGCACCTCGGCCGTGACCTATGCCGTCGCCAATTCGTTCGTGGAGCAGACGCAGCATCCCGCCAACAGTTTCCTGCCGACGCTCGTCACGCTGCTCGAGTGCCCAGGCATCGCCATCGCGCTCGTGATCGGGGCCGCGCTGTCGGCCAAGGAGCGGGCGGCACGGGCGGCTGGCAGCGGCAGGCGGGTGAAGGAGTCGAAGCTTGGCGAGGCGCTCTATGAGGTCATGACCGGCCAGTCGATCATGCTGATGGCCGGTCTTCTCGCGATTGGCTTCATCTCGACGCTGTTCATGGATCCCACGGGGTTCCAGCCCTTCTACGACTTTTTTCAGAGCAAGGGCATGCTGTTTCGCGGCCTTCTCTGTGTCTTCCTCCTGGAGATGGGGCTCGTGGCAGGGGAGAAATTGGGCGATCTCGTCAAAGTCGGCCCATTTCTAATCGCCTTCGGCATCCTCATGCCCCTCATCCACGGCTTTGCGGGGGTCTATCTGGGGCACCTCGCGGGGCTGAATCTTGGCGGCTGCACTGTGCTGGGGGCGATCGTCGCCAGCGCCTCCTACATCGCGGCCCCGCCGGCGGTGCGGCTCACGCTCCCTGAGGCCAATCCGACCTATTCCATCACGGCGGCACTGGCGATCACCTTTCCGTTCAACATCGCTTTCGGCATCCCGATCTACTTCGAAATGGCCAAGTTCGTCGGCGCCCAGTAGGCTGAACGTTCATGAGTATGAACGATCCATGCAGGAGGGCAGCGTCGGACGTCATGCCCAAAAAGTACGCGACCAAAGGAGACTCCCATGCAACTCTATCCCCTGAAACTCGTGACCGTGGTGGGCGAAGCGGTGATCATGGAGGACATAGCCGAACTCGGCGTGGAGTTGGGCGCCAGCGGTTACACGATCAGCGATGTCTCGGGGCACGGCTCGCGTAGTGCACGAAACGTCAGCTCGACCGGCGGCGCCAAGACGCTGAAGGTGGAGTTCGTCGTGCCCACCGAGGTGGCGACCAAGATTCTTGAGGAAGTCTCGCACGAATACTTCGAGCACTACGCCATCATTGCCTGGCTGTCGGACGTCTCGGTGATGCGGGGTGCGCAATACGCCCACAAGCCCGACGACTGAATCGACAGGCCTGGTCGGTCCTCTCCCGTCACTCCCACTCGATTGTGGCCGGCGGCTTCGACGAGATGTCGTAGACCACGCGGTTGATGCCCCGCACCTCGTTGATCACCCGCGTGGAGATGCTCGCCAGCACCTCGTAGGGAAGGTGGCTCCAGTCGGCCGTCATGAAGTCTTCGGTCTCGACGGCCCGCACGGCCAAAACGTCGTCGTAGGTCCGGGCATCGCCCATCACGCCCACGCTCTGCACCGGTAGGAGCACGGCGAAGGCCTGCGAGGTCTTCCGCATCAGTCCGGCCAGCTCGATCTCCTCGAGCACGATCGCATCCGCATCTCGGAGCGTGGCCAGGCGTGGCTTCGTCACCTGCCCCAGGCAGCGGACGGCCAGGCCCGGGCCCGGGAAGGGGTGTCGCCAGACGATCCGTTCCGGAAGTCCCAGCTGCAAGCCGAGGGCCCGGACCTCGTCCTTGAAGAGATCCCGCAGCGGCTCGATGAGCTCGAATTCAAGGTCCTCGGGGAGCCCTCCCACATTGTGGTGGAGCTTGATCGTGGCCGCCGGCCCGTCGGGGGCGGCACCGCTTTCAATCACGTCGGGATAGAGCGTGCCCTGCGCGAGGAACTTCGCCCCCCTGATCTTGGAAGCCTCGTCCGAAAAGCATTCGACGAAGGCCTTGCCGATCCGCTTCCGCTTTTCCTGTGGCTCCGTGATGCCGGCCAGCACGTCGAGGAATTTCTCTTCCGCCGGCACCACGTGCAGGTCGGTCTTGAAATGCGTCTGGAACTCGTCGATGACAGCTGCGGCCTCGTTCTTTCGCAGAAGCCCGTTGTCGACCAGGATGCACGAGAGTTGGCTGCCGATCGCCCGCGAGAGCAAGGCGGCCACCACGGCCGAATCGACGCCGCCGGAGAGTCCGCAGATCACCCGGTCGCTGCCGACCCGCTGCCGCAGGTTGGTGATCACGCTCTGGGCGAAATCCTCGAGCCGCCATGAGCCCGAGCAGCCGCAGGCCGCCGTGAGGAAGTTCTTGAGGATTGTGCCGCCCGCGGGCGTGTGGGTGACTTCGGGGTGGAATTGAAGACCGTAGACCGGCAGCGTGTTGTGCCGAACGGCGGCCAGAGGGCATGTGGCCGTGCGGGCCAGCGGCCGAAAATCGGCCGACACCTCGTCGACCTGATCGCCGTGGCTCATCCAGACCTCGGTGTGGCCCGGCACGCCGGCGAAGAGCGCGTCGGACTCCAGCACCTCGCAGCTGGCGCGGCCGTATTCGCGGGCCTGCGCCCGGCCGACGTGGCCGCCGAGGGCGTCGCAGGCCAGTTGCATGCCGTAGCAGATGCCGAGCACCGGGATGCCGAGCCGGAAGATGCCGGGATCGCACCGCGGGGCGCCGGTCTCGTAGACGCTCGACGGCCCGCCCGAGAGGATGATTCCCTTCGGAGCCAACGCTTTGATGCGATCCGCGGTCAGGTCGTGGCGGACGATCTCGCAGTAGACATGCTGCTCGCGGACGCGACGGGCGATCAGCTGGGCGTATTGCGAGCCGAAGTCGAGCACGAGCACCCGTTCCGCCTGTTGGGAGGTGCCGTTCGACGCGGGTTTCGGCGAGGCGTTGGAGACGGAAGACGCTGGCATGGCTGGCTCGAAAAATGCAGGGCGGAAAAGCCCGCCAGTATAGAGGGACCGTGCCGGATGGAAACACTGGCCGAATCCACGGCTTTTTTCGGGCCTGCTATAGTCTGGCCAGAGTCGAACTGGCGGTTTTTCCGTTCCTTGCCACCCCACCCTGCCCGTCCCCATGCTGACGCTGCTCACCAACGACGATGGAATCTTTGCCCCCGGTCTGGCGGCCCTGGAGCGGGCCCTGCGACGGCTCGGTGATGTGAGCGTCGTCGCCCCATCGACGGAGCAGAGCGGCGTGGGGCATGCCATCACGTTTCTCACTCCCCTTACCGCGAAGGAGATCTTCGACGGCCCGCGGAGCCGCGGCTGGGCGGTCGACGGCAGTCCGGCCGATGCCGTCAAGCTGGGCATCTCCGAGTTTTGCCCGCGGCGGCCCGACCTCGTCGTCAGCGGGATCAACAGCGGACTCAACGCCGGCATCAACGTGCTCTACTCGGGCACGGTGGCGGCCGCGATCGAGGGGGCGTTTTTCGGAATCACGAGCATCGCCGTGTCGCTTGAGTGGGACGAACATGCCGATTACGACCGGGCCGCGGAGATCGCCGGCGAGGTGCTGGCCGGTCTACTCGCCCGCCGCCCGCCGGCCGGCAGCCTCTACAACATCAACATCCCGACGCGGGCTCTCCGCGGCACGCCGGAACTGCGGGTCGTGCCGATGAGCATCGCCCGCTACGGCGAGGCCTTCGAGCGACGGGTCGATCCCCGGGGCCGCTCGTATTACTGGGCCACGAATGATCCCCCGCCGCCTCCTTCGCCACACGAGTCGGATGTGACGGCGCTGGCCGCGGGTAACGTCACGCTGACACCGCTCGACTACGATCTCACGCATCGAGCCAGTCTCGACGCCCTCGCCGAAGGGCCGTGGAAGATCACGCCGGCTCCTGGTGCTTGACGGGCGAGTGGCACCCGTTTTGGTTCGCCGGCTGCGGCATGCTCGGTCGCCGGCGGATTCTGCTACGGGATGCTCGTGGACGAATCTTGAGTCGCTCGTGAGTCGCAGAATTCACCGTCGCCTGCGCGTGCCTCCGACCGGCTCCTCAGCATCGGTAGGTTTCAAGTCCCCAAGCATGCGCCGCTCGACGTCTGTCGGATGCATCACTTGCCGCTCGGGGCAGGCGTGGCCGCCCCGCTGTCAGGCGTGAGTTTGTCGAGGCCGTCGAGGGGGCTCGGGCCGGAAGATTCGTCGGCAGGCTTCGCAGGCTTTTTCCCTGCTGGCGGCCGGCGGTCAGGTTTTGGCGGCGGCTTGGGTTTTGCGGATGCCGGGGACTTTTGCTTTGGCTTCGGAAGCGGTTCTTCGACCGAGGCACTCTCGGCGTCTGTCGGCATCTCCGTCGCTTCCGTCGATTCATCCCCTTGGGGTTGCCCGCCTGCGGGGCCAAACCAGAGCCAGCCGCCTACCAGCAAGGGGAGGACCAGCAGGAGCACGCTGGCCAGCCAGACCAGCATCGGCAGTCCGGCATACCGTCTCGATAGGAGTCGCGACAGGAATGGACCGCGGGTGGCCGCGGGGCTCGCCGTCCCCTGGCCTGCTGCAGAAAGTCGGCCTGCCGCCGGCAGTCGGGCTGCCGGCCGGTGACTGTGTTCGGCCGCGGGGGTCGTGTTGATCATGATCCCGTCGGCAGGTCGGGTGGAGGCCGCGGGTTTTGCCGACACCGGCGGCAGGCGGCCTGTGGAACGTGAGTCGCTCGATGGCGGTGGCGTGAGCGCCAGCGAATGCAGGTCAACGCCCGACCGCGGTGCCGCACCGATCGCTGAACTGCTCCCCGGGCCACTCCCGGAGCTCCCGCCAGATCCACTGCCTGCGCCGCTCCGGGCGACGGGAACGGGTGTTGCGGTCGCGGTTCGCGGCGCGACGGAATCGCCAGGGCGGCGCAGCGTTTCGCCGGTGTCGGTCGTGTCGGCAGCGGTGCGTCGGAGCGAGGGGCGCCGGGGCGGTTCCGGCCGCCGCCGGCCTGCCGCAGCGGCCGTCGCGGTCAGCCACGACGCGAGCGAGTCGGCCACTTCCTGCGCCGTCTGCTGGCGAGCGTCGGGATGCTTCTCCATCATGCGAAAGTAGAGTTCCACGATCGCGGCGGGCACGTCGGGCCGCGCGTCGAGCAGGTTGGGCGCGGGCTCGGTCATGTGGGCCCGGATGCGTTCGCCCAGCGAACCCTTCGCAAACGGCGCCTTGCCCACGAGCAAGTAATAGAGCGTGCATCCGAGCGAGTAGATGTCGGACCGCCGGTCGGCCTTGTGGCTGTCGCGGGCCTGCTCCGGTGAGAGGTAGTCGGCGGTGCCCAGCACCTTCTCGTCGTGTTCCTTGGTGAGCGAGGCATCTTCATCGTCGTTGGCCAGGGCCAGGCCGAGGTCGAGAATCTTCACGTGGCCGCGTTTGTCGACCATCAGGTTGGCCGGCTTGATGTCGCGGTGCACCAGCCCCTCTTCGTGGGCGTGGTGGAGGCCGAGCGCCGCCTGTCGGATGAAATCAGCGGCCTCGCGGATCGGTAGCGGGCCGTCCTGTTTCACCCGCGCGTGCAGGTCGGTGCCGTCGATGTATTCCATCACGATGAAGTGGATGGAACCCGACGTGTCGAGGTCGTAGGCCCTGGCGATGTGAGGATGGTTCAGCCGGGCCGACGACTGCGCCTCGCGCTCAAATCGCGCCAGGTAGGAGGTCTTGTCGACCCGCTTCAGGGGCAGCACCTTGATCGCCACCTTATTGTGGAGCGTCATGTGCTCTGCGAGGTAGACGCTGCTCATTCCCCCTTGCCCGAGCAGGCGCAGGAGCTTGTATTTGCCGAGCACAAACCCCTTGTGCCTCCCCTTGCGCAACTGCTCCAGTTGCCAGGTGGTCAGCAATCCGCGGTCGATGATCGCCTGGATGCAGGCCTCGGGAACCGGGCCCGTGACGCCCTTCCATGGGCTGATGGCTTCGTCGAGCTGATCCGAGTCGACCAGACCACTCGTCCGCGCGACGCGGAGGAACTCGTCCATCGTCTGGGCAGGCGTTGGAGCGGGGTCGGACATGTGCGGTCGAGTCGAGGTGAATGGGGCGGATGGGCGGGGCACCGGGGCCCAGAGCATCGGCTGCCGAGTCCCGGAGGCCCACGGACGCCATGTTTCACGGCTGACCCGTCCATCTTCATCCGGTATCGTAACGAAAATATGTTGCTTTTGCTTTATACGCGTCGAGGCTGCCACCTGTGCGAGGCGGCCGAGGACATGCTGGTCGCGCATGCCCGGGCCGGGACCGTGGAAATCATCGATGTCGACGGGGAATCCGACCTCCAAAGCCGGTATGGCGACCGAGTGCCGGTCCTCGTGGCCAATGGCGCGGTCGTGATGGAGGGCCGGTTTGACGAGCCCGAACTGGCCCGCCTTTTGAATTCGGCGGAATCATCCCGGCGCTGACGCTTCGGGCTTGTATGGCCGCATACAAGCCCCCGGCGTGAGCCGGGGGATCTTCCGGATCCCGAAGCTCACAGGCCCAGTTTCAGTCCCCGGCGATCGAGGTCATCGATCAGGCCCGCGGCGGACGTGAAGACCTCGGCCTGCCAGCCGGCGCTGCGGGCGGCCTCGACGTGGGCGGGAATGTCGTCACAGAAAAAGATTCGTTCCGGCGGCACGCCGGCCCGCTCCGCCGCCAGCCGGTAGATGTCGGGCCCCGGCTTGGTCGCCCGCACCTCGTGGCTGAGGATGATTTGTTGGAAGTTGCCGGGCAGGACGGAGTAGCGCTGTGCGAGCAGGTGCTCCCAGTGTGGGCCGCAGGTATTGGAGAGGATTCCAAAGCCGCAGCCGGTGCGTTCCAGGCCGGCGATCACCGGGAGCATGTCGATCTTCAGCGTGAACATGTCACTGGCTGCGCGGGCCAGGGCTTCGGGATTGGAGTTCGTGCCCGTTCGCCTGGAAAACTCGCCGTGAAACTCCGGCCAGTCGATCTCGCCGCGTTCGATCCGGTCGTGGAGCCCCCCCTCCATGACCGCGGCGCGGATGGTCTCCGGGTCGCCACCGCTCACCTCGGCCATCTGCCGGAAGGCCCGGTCACGGTCGAACGATACGATGACGTTTCCCATGTCGAGAAAAACGAATTCGGGACGCACCGGTTCAAGCACCTTTCACCTGCACCTTTCAAACGGGGGACGCGGAAACTATTCTGCACGAAACCCCAAGGAAAACGCCATGCCGACCACGACCACCACCGCCGTCCTGAATCGTTACAGCTCACGAATCACCCAGCCCCGTTCGCAGGGTGCCTCGCAGGCCATGCTCCTGGGCACCGGCCTGCAGCCGGCCGACCTCGAGAAGCCACAGGTCGGCATCGCCAGCATGTGGTACGAGGGCAATACCTGCAACATGCACCTCGACAAACTGGCGGCGAGAGTGCGTGAGGGCGTGACGGCGGCCGGGATGGTGGGCATGCGGTTCAACACCATCGGCGTTAGCGACGGCATCTCGATGGGCACCGATGGCATGAGCTTCTCGCTGCCGTCGCGCGACATCATCGCCGACTCGATCGAGACCGTCATGCAGGCCCAGTGGTATGACGGCCTGGTGGCCATTCCCGGCTGCGACAAGAACATGCCGGGCTGCCTGATCGCCATGGGCCGGCTCAACCGCCCCGCCCTGATGGTCTATGGCGGCACGATCCGCCCCGGCCACTTGGCCGACGGCACCTCGCTCGACATCGTGTCGGCATTTCAGTGCTACGGCGAGTATGTCGCCGGCCGCATCGACGATTCCCGCCGCGGCGACATCGTGCGGAAGTCCTGCCCCGGCGCCGGTGCCTGCGGCGGCATGTACACGGCCAACACGATGGCCACGGCGATCGAGGCCCTGGGGATGGCGCTGCCCGACAGCGCATCGATCCCGGCGGAAGATGCGGGCAAACTCGACGAGTGCCAGCGGGCGGGCGCGGCGGTCCGTCGTCTTCTGGAACTCGACCTCAAGCCCCGCGACATCATGACCCGGCGCAGCTTTGAAAACGCCATCGTGACAGTGATGGTTCTCGGCGGCTCGACCAACGCCGTGCTCCACCTGATCGCCATGGCCCGCGCGGTGAACGTGCCGCTCGAGCCGGCCGACTTTCAGCGGGTGTCGCGGCGGGTGCCCTACCTCGCCGACCTGAAGCCGAGCGGCAAGTTCGTGCAGGAAGACCTGCACTCGATCGGCGGCACCAGCGGCCTGATGAAGTATCTGCTCGACAAGGGCCTGCTCGACGGCGATTGCATGACGGTCACCGGCAAGACGTTGGCGGAAAACCTCGCCTCCAGCAAGGGGCTGGCCGCCGGGCAGAAGATCATTCAGCCGGTGGAGCACCCGATCAAGCCGACCGGCCACATCACGATCCTTCATGGCAACCTCGCCCCGGGCAGTGCCGTAGCCAAGATCACCGGCAAGGAAGGTTCGCGGTTCCGCGGGCCGGCCCGCGTGTTTGACAGTGAGGAGGCGATGCTGGCGGCGCTCGAGCAAGGGGCGATCCAGCGCGGCGACGTGGTGATCATTCGCTACGAGGGGCCGAAGGGCGGCCCCGGCATGCCCGAGATGCTCACGCCCACCTCGGCGCTGGTCGGCGCCGGACTCGGCAACGACGTGGCGCTGATCACCGACGGACGTTTTTCGGGCGGTTCGCACGGCTTCATCGTGGGGCACGTCGTGCCCGAGGCGCAGGACGGCGGGCCGATCGCGATCGTGTGCGACGGCGACGTGATCGTCATCGACGCCGACACTGCCTCGATCGATGTTGAGGTGTCGGAGGATGAGTTGCGGCGCCGCCAGAGCCAATGGGAGGCGCCGCCACTCAAGGCCACTCGCGGCATCCTCGCGAAATACATCCGCTGTGTGCAGCCGGCTTCGCTGGGCTGCGTGACCGACGAATAGGCGGCATCGCCTTCGCCATCCAAGCCCGCAGCGCAAGCAAGGGATGCGTCGCCGCGTTACTTCGGTATCGGCAGCGACTCGACCGGCACCGGTGGGCCGGGGGCGATCACCGCGCCGGGCGGTAACTGCTCCGGCGGGATTGGGGCACCGAAGACCGGGCCTCTGACTGGGCTGCTGGGCGGGGTCGGCATGCCCGTAGCTCCGGCGGAAACGCCATCCGGCGGCTGATAGTAGGGCTCGGCCTGCGGCACGGCGGCCACGCCGAGTTTGGCGAGCACCTTCGAGAGCATCCGCTGCTCGAGGAGCGGGTCGCGGCCGAGCGGGATCCAGCCGAGGTTCGGGGTGGGGGCGGCGACCGGTCGTGGCTGGTCGCCCACCTGCTGGCCCAGCGTGGGGAGCGGCGTGCCATAGCGGTAGAGCGAGTCATCGTTGCGAAACGAAGCACCGCCAGTGGTGGCCATCATGGGCCTTGGCATGTTTTCCAGTTCTTTCTGCACCACCACCTCGATCCGCCAGCCGCCCGGGTCGGGGCTGAGTCGCATCGTGCCAATCCGCCTGATCGACTGCAGGGTGGCCTCGAGCCGCTCGCGGAAGCCGACCGAGTCGCCCCGCCAGGGCTCGAGCAGCGTCGATCCGGTCTGGGGGAACGTGTCGATGCGGCCCTCGGCGGGCACGCCATTGGAAAACACCACGCGTTGTTCCGCCGCGATCTTGAAGTAGTCGTCGACCACGTCGACCATCTGGGGCCAGACAGTCTCTGCATTCAAAGGCGGGATGACCACCGAGTTTTTCGGTGCAGGAGGCGGGCCCGGTACCACCGGGCCAGAGGGGCCGATCACCGTTCCCTCGGGGAGCGCCGCAAAGGGATTGGGCTGCCCAGGTGCAAACTGAGCCGGTGGTGCTGGGAGGATTTCCTGTGCGCGGCCTGCCGCCGTGGTGAGCGCAACGATCGACAGCAGGATGAGGAGAGGCAGGCGAGCCATGGCTGCTTCCGTGGGGCGGCCCCGAAATGCCGGAGCCTGATCGTGGCAGACTGTCGTGAATCCGGCGATTCGCCTCAAGCCCAGTCTGGTGGCCGAAATACCGCGATCCGAGGCAGGAAGCCGCCACCTTCTCACGGCAGTTTTTGCAGACGCACGGCACCGGGTTGGATCACGAGGAATGAGGTCGCAATCCGGTCGCCGTGCGATTGAATGGCCGCCAGCGTCGCTTTTGCCATTGTCGTACGCAAAGAGGCCGGGAATCGGATCAGGATGACCCCTGGTGACTGGGCCCGCGCCACAAATACGTGCCACCCGAAGTCTTTGTCTTCGGTCAACAAAATACGGTCGTCCGCGTAGGCTTGGTCGATAACGGCCGCATCCACCGATCGCTCACGTTCGTCCACCACTGCAACCACGTTGTGGCCGGCATCGCGCAAGGTACTCACGACGAGGTAATCGCAGCTTTCGTCGGCAAGAAATCGCATGGCATGCTAGGCCGACTGCACGAGGATCGTCTCGTGTGCGAGCATATCGGCGGCATAGGCAAGTGCCGCGCGCACGTCTCCCGGCTTGAGGGCCGGGTATCCGTCGTGCAAATCCTGCTCCGTTGCTCCTTCGCTGAGTTTGCGAACGATTAACTCGACTGTGATCCGGGTGCCTTCGATGACCGGCTTGCCGCCCATCACGTCGGGCGCTATCTCGATACGTGGGTGTGTCATGCCGAAGTACTCATGGGGATGAGAGAGGGGATGAGGGCCTGAAGGGTGTCTCGAGATACAGTGTACCTATGTACCTCAGTGGGTGTCAAGATGGTGGGGGCATGCCGGACGAAACCGGCTGATCGTGCCGATCACTTGTCGCTCGTGAGGTCGAAGGCGGGCCTGTCCTTCGCCGACTGCACGTCGAACGTGAGCGTCGACTTCTCGTTGTAGCGGGGCGGGATGATGCTCCGGTACGTGACGGTGGCCTCTGGCGGCTCGTTCGGGGCCGGCGCACGACGCTCCTCCGCGTAGGCCTCTACTTTGACCTGATGACGCCCCTTGTGAACCACGACGGTGAACTGCCCGTTCTTGAGCGCCGACCCGGCGGCGGCCAGCTTTGAATCGGTGTGTATGAAGATCACCTGCCCGTTGGAAACGGGCTTGCCGTCGAGCGACACCGTACCGTGGATCGTCACCCGCGGATCGCGGGGGCCGCAGCCGGTGAGCAGGATGCTCAGGACGGATGCGGCGATGGCGAGAAAGAGGCGTCGCTTCATCAAAAGCTCCGGGGATCGGTGGCCAGCGTGGGGATTCCGGTGACCAGTCGAGGGGGTGGTCATTCGATGGCCCCCGATGGCTCGCCGCCGTTTCGCGACCCCGCCGCCTTCCATGCGTCGGCATCCACCGAATTTGTGACAAACCTGACCGACGCATCGGCCATGGCGACGGTAGCGCCGTCACCGTGCATCGATCGCGTGGAATAAACGAAAGTGGAGCCAGTGATCGTCGGCGCCCATGGTTGGTAATTATCGATGTAAATCGACACGTCCGATACGGTCGTATTCCGTGTGTAGAGGGTGGAGAACATGGCCTCGCCAACGAAACAGTTAAAATACTGGGCGTGTCCGTGGAAGTTTGTTTCGGCCCCCCGCACGCACTCGCCCAGCATGGTGGTCTTCGAGAGCCCGTCAGTGACCTGCGACATTTTCACCTTCGACTGCGGAAAAGAAACGCCGTCGAGTGCGGTGCCGCCGCCGTAGCCGCCGAGTGTCGTAGATGCAGCCGAGGCAAGGTAGTTGCCGCAGAATCCGCGAACTTTATTGGTTCGTGACCGGTCCGTCGGACACATGAACAGTGGATAATCCCGTGTTGCGACGGGCAGTGAATAGACCACCTGGTCGAGGCTGACGGCGGCCATGACCTTGTCGTACACGTCGGCCATCTCGAGGTATGGGCAGATCATGGTCGTCCACGTGCGGGCGTCATTGAGGTCAGTTCCCGTCGACGACTTTAAGTTGGTTTGGAGCGGTCTGACCTGCCCGAATGGGAATGCTCCGCGTGCGTCGTGGTGCCCATGCATGCCGAGCGCGATCTGCTTGACGTTGTTCGAGCAGGAGGATCGTCGTGCGGCCTCGCGGGCCACCTGCACGGCGGGCAGCAGCAGGCCGACGAGCGTGCCGATGATCGCGATAACGGCCGCGTCGTGTCGAGGAACATCAAAAGGCTCCGGCGGCCAAGCCTGTTTCTGAATGGACGGGCATAGGTATTCCAAGCCGGTCAATCGCGTTCGATCGTGAGGATGCCGAAACGATCCGGAGTCTGGTAGCCACCGCCGGAAAGCCCGGCCCAATCTGCCATCGAATGCGAACTCGCAACGTTGAACAGGATTTCCCCCGGGCCTTTGACCCCGGTCATCTTTTGCACACTCTCCCATGGAATCAGGATTTCATATTCCGCCGACTCCAAGGCCTGTTTGGCCTGGCTGGTCCATGAATAGTTGACTTCGTGGTGGATGCTTTTCTCTGCATCGAGGTCAACAAGATTGTCAGCCTGGGTATTCAGGGTGTTCAAAAGCAACTGGGCGTAAGTCCGGGAGTCTGGAGCCCCGAGAAACAACTCGATGGACGGATCTTCCGCAACCTTCCCGTCACGATCCACGGTTGTGCTTGTCGCACCTTTCTTGATCCGCTGAACGACACGGACTCTGAGCCCTTCGGGCGTCGACAGCAGTCGGGCCGCGTCAAATCTTCGCGTGCTCTTCCACGTATCAAGCAGATCCACGGCCTTTGACCAGTCTGCCGTCTTGGAAAATGGGACGACTGTTTTTGGCCGTGAGGAATCGCTGATTTTTCGGAGGTTCACTGCGGCCAGCGCCTCTTCGTTCGACAGTGCCTTCACGGAAGCCAGGTTGGACGCCTTGACCCGGTACACCGCCGTGCCCATGGGCAAAAGGTCGATCTGGTTCCCATTCGCCTTGGCCCGATCCGCGCAGACCGCCTCGAGCGAAACATCCCGCAGCTTCCATTCGATGGTCATTCCGGAGGGGGTCTCCCACGGGTTGGCCACGATCAGGAATGCTTCGGTCTTCTCCCGATTGATCGCCAGACGCCATTCGGGAGGGTGGTTGGCTTGAGCCGTGACTTTGACCGAAGCGGGGAATTCCGTCTCGGGGCCAGTCAGGGCCGGCTCCATTTCATGCAGTACGCCAAGCAACGCGACAATCCGATCCCATGCCGCCGGATTCACATCCTTGATGGAGGTTTTGCTGTGCATTGTCGGGGCCGGAAATTCATAAAACCAGATTCCCCGGCAGCCGTGAATCACTGGAATCCAAACCATGGCGGCGATTTCATCCGGGGTCGGCCAGCGGCCGTGATCCCGGCCATAGGCTCCCCAATCAAAAGTCTGCGCGACAAAAATTACCGGTTTGCCTCCGGAGCTGCTGCGGGCAGCGTCTACAGAAATTCCGACATCCGCAATCCGGCCTCCCGGGATGGGATAGTGATCGACACCCACCACATCGGCAGTTCTCATGACGGCCGCGTTTCCGGCCATATTCGGCGAGACATTCACAAAAGTGGGATGCAGAGGATCCACCGCCTTCACCAAAGTATTGAGGATCGCCAGGTCTGCTGCATTCACCCCGACATTCTCGGGCTCATCACAGATGTAATGCATCATGACGTTGCTGTCGTTCACGTTCGTGCGCATTTCATCAACCACATAATCGTAGGCGAACCACTTGGCGTGAAGGCTGGTAATCCGCCCGTAGGCACGGGGATCGGATTCACTCCGCTTTCGTTCGGAAGTCATGAAACAGTTGAGGGGGAGATGCCTTAGCCGCGGATCCTCCGGCCCCACATGGAAGAAAGTCGTCGGAAACACCGGCTTGCCGTTCCAGAGGATGGCGCCTTCGGCGGAAGTGAATACCGGCGATCGATCGCTCTTCAGTTGATAGTGGCTCAATACTTCCTGCACGAACCTCGCGGGCTCAATATCCGGCGCCTTGGCCCGAAGAGCCTCGGCAAACCGAGCCGTCGGGGACTTTTTTGGAAGGGCTTTCACGGTTTCCAAACCGGCCTTGTTCGGGTCGAAGCCGGCCTCGGTCGTGAACAGCAGGCTGTCCGCCATGGGTGGCTCCGCCTCATTCCTGTTGAGCCGAACATCAAAAACAGGACCGTTCACCGTGCCGATTTTCGCCCACTTCAAAAGGCCAGTGGGTTCGTCGATCACCACGTCCTGCCTGTTCAAGGAAGCCTTCAAACTCCGCCCGCCATTGTCAAAGTGCCGGATCCAGACGCTGGTCGGCCGATCCGAGGTTTCGTTGATCGCCAGCTCGCATCGGTCGCGGCCCACGTAAATCCCTTTTCCAATCAATCCCAGCCCATCCGTTTCGACCGTTCCTTCGATATCTTCCAACTCCAGCCTCCATCCTTCGGGGAGTCGCAATGCTTTGGCCTCAACCCTGGTTCCCTCGATTTGAAGCTCGGATAAAACTATCATCGCCGATACCCGCGATGAGGCGACGACCCTGACATAGCGTCCGCAAGCTTCGGTGGGCTCGAGGATAAAATCGCAGGCGCCCGGCATGGCTTCCGACGTGTGAGGATTGGTCACCTCAGCGACCTTGGAGAGCTGGTCCTGTTCAAATCCCCCACTGCTCACATACAACTCGACCGCGTCCACGGAGCGGCCCGATTCCTTGCCGTCGCCGGAACTCAAAACGACCCGATCCAACCTGCACTCGCTTCCTAGGTCGATGTCCATCTCCACGCGTTTGGCTTGGTTGCTCCAGAAATGGGTGGCGATGGAACCCTCCCCAGTGCGGCTTGTGTCGAATAACCGCCTGTCACGGGGGTATTCGGCCGTGGTGACGAATCCGGAGCGATCCACCACCCGATTGGTGTTCACCACCCTCTGGTCGGCGTAGTAATACGCATTGACCCGAATGGTGGCGGAAATGTCGGGAGAACCCGTCAAGAGTTCCGACGCGTGCAGGCTGCTCGCGGCGCTGAAGAGCAGGCTTGCTGAGGTGAGAAGCCCCAACAAAAGAGACGGGCATATGGTTCGCAGTCGCTTCATGGGCTGACCGTATGGGTTGGTGATTGGGGGCATGTTGAGGCTCGAGCGGGTTGGCGCAGTCCTCACGTATCCGTTCCTAGACCATTCATTTTTCGCTCGTGAGGTTGAAGACGGGCCTGTCGCTCGCCGACTGCACGTTGTAAGAGAGCGTGGACTTCTCGTTGTAGCGGGCCGGGATGATGCTCCAGACGACGATTCCCGCTTCCGGCAGGGCACCCGGCGCCGCGGGCCGCTGCCCCACTTGCTGGGCGGTGATCTCGACCCGGCTCGGACCCTTGTAGACTTTGATCGAAAAACGGCCTTCCTCGATCGATGCGCCCGACGCGCCGAGTGCCTTGTCATCCGGGATGAAGCCCACACGCCCCTCGGCAAGCGGCTGGCCATCGAGCGTGACCGTTCCTCGGACAGTGATCCGCGGATCCTTGGGTCCGCAGCCAGCTACGATGATCAGCGTGGTGGCGAGCGCCACGAGGAGCGGGCCCGGTCTCGGACCGTGCGTGGGCCTGCTGCATGCCGGACAAAGGTGCCGAACGCTGCGGCGGTTCATTCGAGAGCTCCAGTGGTGTCGTTGCCCGCGCGGGTCCCCGCGGCAGTCCAGATCGCGGCATTGACGAAGTCGGTCACGAACCGCACCGACCCATCGGCCATGGCGACATTCACGCCGGCCGTGTGCCACGAACGTGTGTACTGTACAAATCGGGACGTTCCTCCCGTCGGAGCCTTGGGCGACCAGTTACTGAAAAATCCATACCAACCATCGCCCATTGACGTATTCGGTGGATACAGAGTGCTGACCAAGGGCTCGCCGTTTTGGGTGTTGAAATAGCCGCCTCGGAGGTCGATCGATGAAAGCGGGTCGGGCGCGACCACACCCTCGGCGAGCATCACCGTCTTTGAGAGGCCATCGGTAACGTCCGAGATCTTGACCTTGGACTTCACGAAGAAGAGACCGTTGAGATCGCGGCCGCCGCCCGAATCCCCAAACGACCCTGACGAAGCGCATGCAAGATAGTTGCCGCAGAAACCGCGGGTCGAGGTCTTGCCGTTCGTGCTTTGGTCATAGTAGCTGATTTTGCCCGCGTTCGAATCAGAGGGACACATGAACGCTGGGTACCTCGCAGTCCCGACCGAAAGCTGGAAGGGCCATGCGTTGTTCAAAGTCACCGAGGTCATGATCCGGTCGTAGACGTTAGTGAGTTCCATGAACGGGCAGATCAGGTGCATCCAGCAACGGCGATCCGTGAGAACATTTGCCGCCCACGTCTCACTGGAGGTGCCGCCGGGAAATTCGAGGTGGTACAGCGGGACTTGCTGTCCAAGTGGGAACTTCTTGTTCGCGTCGTGATAGTTATGAACCGCGAGCGAGATCTGCCGGATGTTGTCGGCGCAGGCACTGCGTCGCATCGCTTCGCGGGCGGCCTGGACGGCCGGCAGGAGTAAGCCGACGAGCAGGCCGATAATGAACACAACGACGAGAAGCTCGACGAGGGTAAAACCTCTCGCTTGTTTAGTTGCGGGAACCATGACGCGACTCCATGAATGAAAGAGAGAAGGACGAAAAGAGAACCTTGGCAGAGCCATTGCAAGCGAGGGCAACCGATGCGATCCGGGCCGCCGTGGGTACGAGGTTGGTCTTGAGCCGTCGGCCGTCGGCCTCGAACGTCACGGTCCAGCGAGGTCGCGTCGTGTCGAGGAAGATGACGAGTGTGCGGCGACCGGTCGTGCGGTCGCCCGCCGAGTACCGCAGGCTCTTTCGATCGCTTCCGAGAAAGATTGCATTGGGGTCAAGATCGGTCGAATGCCGCTGGAGCATCCAAGCGCAGTCAAGAATCGAGCTGCCCTGATCGGCCGGTCCCGAGAAGCCCACCGCGGCCCAGTCGTTTTCGCCCTGGGTCACCGTCATCTCCAAGGCCAGCCGATAGACCCTTCCCGACTGCGGCACGAACGGCAGCGAGGCACTCCCCGGCGACGTTGCCTCGAGGCCGGCGTTCGTGAGCCGCCAGTTCGCGGCAGGGGCTGTCCAGGGGGAGTCGCCTGAGCCGCCTCGGGAGGACGAGACGGTGCCAGCGAGCGGTTCGGCGCCGACAAGCGAGTCACGGTAGACGGTGACGGCGCGTGACTCGTCCCAGCGGATTTCAGCCACCGAGGAGAGTGTCTGGGCAAACGGCTCCGGCCTCGGCTCGGCGAGCCGCAACACGGCCCCTCGCTGATCAACTGTGGCCCCCTGTCCCGCGGCCAGCCGCGCCACTGGAGCGTTACCAAGTCCACGCCCCACGCACTCTATGAGGCCATCGAAGACGTGGACGTGTGTCTTGCCGACGGCATCGACCTCGACGCCGAAGCGGGTGCCGAGGTCGTGCACGACGGCAGAGGATGTTTGTATGGTGAAACGCGGACCAGCGACGGAATCTGCCGGCTGTTGTTCCGGACTGGCCTCGCTCACCGTGACGGTCAGCCTCCCCCTGAGCAGCGAGGCGGTTTTCTCGCTTAAAAACTCGAACCTGGCTGGCCCCTCCAGCACGACGGTCGCTCCCGAGTCGCAGGCGATCTCGACAAGCCCCGCGGCAAGTTCAAGCCGCTTACGGGCCACGACCGGGTCGCCGATCTGCAGCGGCTGGTCTGTTGACAACCAGAACGCATTCTTGATGCCGATGATCGAGCCGCATGCGACCGCCGGCTGGGCCGTCTCGTTGGTTTGCCAGATCTGGCCGATGACTGCCAAAACGATTGCGGCCGCGGTCACTACCGACTGAAGCACCACGGCCAACGCGACCGGCCTGTCCAGTCCGTTGAACCAGACGAGCAGCCGGTCGGTAAGGGATTCCCGACGGATGGGGCTTGCCGCTTGCTTTTTGCCTGGAATTGCCGGCCGCGGCAGGGCCTGCTTCGTTGGCCACGTGTGCGCAGCGGATCCAGCCCGTACCAGCTCCGACGGTGCGGGTTGGCGCTGCTGGCCGATTGGCTGGAATCCGGCCTGGCAGGTGCGCCATCGCCACCGCAGCGATCCGTGCACCTCCATCGCGGCGCAGTAAACGTCAATCGCGTCGGGCATGGCGGGATCGGTGAGGAGTGACTCCAGCCGGCTGCAGTCGGCCTGCGTCTCGGTCGCATCGCAGAACCGGTTGATGAGTGTGAACAGTTCCGACTCCACGGCGGGAATTGCTGCAAGGGGCTGAATCGTTCGCTCGGGACGCGGTCGACGGTCGCTCATGCCCGGCCTCCGCCCGCGAGTGCCTGCTCGACGCACTGCATGAGGGCATGTCGGACCCTCTGCAGCCGCATTGTGAGGGCCGCGGCGGTTGTCGAGGCCGTGGCGGCCAGGTCCTTGAGCGAGATCTCACTCGCATACCGCATTTCGACGAGTTCGCGGTGCGACTTCGGGAGCTTTTTGACGCATTCCTCGAGTGCCGCCCGACGGGCTGAGGCCGTCGAATCAGATTCCTCCCGGGCCATGGCGATCCGTTCAAGAAGCTCGTTGCTCAAACACGGCCCGCGGCCCTCGCGGCGGACGTGGTTGAAGACCTCGTTGCGGGCGAAGGCGTAGGCCCAGGGAAGGAATGGTCGGCTGGGGTCGAACTGATCCCGCTTTTGCCAGAGGACAAGGCAGGTCTGCTGGTAGACGTCGTCGAGTTCGATCTGGTGCGGCAGCAGCGTGGCGATGAAGGCGTAGATCTGCCGTTGGTGTCCCAGGAGCACCGTCATGAAGTCGTCCGACGGGACGTTTGGTGGGCGTTTGGGCATCGCGGTCGGTGTTTGGAAGGCAAAAACTGTCGGACGACATACAAAGTCGTCCGACAGTTCCCAAATCTAACGGTCCGCGAAAAAAAAGGGTCCCAGCCGATCCGACCGCAGGTCCCCCGGCTTCCGCCGGGGGCTTCCCCAAGCCAGCGCCAGCCGACGGAGGTCGGCCGAGGCAAGGTCGGCAGGATGACGAGCCTTGCCGTGAAAACAGCCGCCTACATCCCGGCGCCCAGGCGGTTCACCATCTCGTCGAAGCGACGGGCGAACCGGGTGTGGGAGGTGTGCAGGTGTTCGGCCTGCGAAATAAAACGGATCCGGTCGTTTCGCTCGATCCCCTGCTCTGCCAGGATTCGCTCGAAGGGCCCCCGCTGCTGGGCGTAGATTACCAGGAGCTTGTGCTCGTCGAGTTGTACTTCCATCTGCAGTTCTGGGTGCATGACGGCGATGGCGGTGCAGCCGTCGTCAAGGAGCAGATCCTCGAAATCCCAGAGCACGCTCTCGAGCACCAGCCGCTCGATCCCCTCGCGGGTGAAATCCTCTTGGTTTGTCTTGTTCTCGTGCGATGTTTCCAGGACCACGTCGAGCGTGTCGCCGAGCGGCTCGAGCAGCTGAAGGAACGTTTCGAACAGGTGTTCGCTGGAGATCGCGGCGACGAGGGCGGGCAGGCGGGTGCCGCTGCGCGGGTCGACATAGGCGTCATGCCGGTAGCCGGCGCGGGGGACGACATCGAGCTGCCAGCCCGGGCGGACGGCGTCTGTGAGCGTGAAGGGGCCGTAGTGACGGCGGGCGAGATGGGCCTCCAGCGTGGCGCGGTCGGGGCGGGCGATCGCCCCTTCCGGGGCGGCGGCTCGCACCGCGTGCTGTGAGGAAGGCTGCTGGAGGGTGTCGAGGTAGTCGTCGAGGAATCGCATGGTGACGGCAAAAACCTGGGGTCGGGAGAAGCGTGGACGAGGGGTTGGCGGGTCGGATTGCCGCCAGACCCTCAAACCTAGGACACGCTTCCGTGCCGTGCGCCGCGGCGACCTGCAGAGCAGCCCGTGAAAAATCGGAGGTCGTTGCCGGTTGGGGCCTCCGAACCCCATAATCAGCGGCTTTCCTGTGGATTCCTCCCCGCCGAATCCGCCCCCCACCTGATTCTCCGCCCCCCTCAATCCAGACACAGGACGCGTCATGGCCGGCCACATGCATGG
>Ga0214919_10000690_pt1 | contig 57534 bp, 52 predicted proteins | sample LL1503_MetaG_FD_177994 | JGI IMG/M metagenome (GOLD analysis project Ga0214919, IMG submission 177994) | Freshwater microbial communities from Lake Lanier, Atlanta, Georgia, United States - LL-1503 | ecosystem: Environmental > Aquatic > Freshwater > Lake | place: USA: Georgia | collected... | reverse complement strand
CTATGAATAATTTAGTGCTAAAATCAAAAATGGCTATTGGAGCTTATGGAAAACGTTCGAATATTGATCAAAAATTAAATCGAAATTTCATTCTTAAAAAGTGCCCCTGGCTCGCTGTGAAAGCTCATTACTCTGGAATTTTCCCTGATGATTTAGTAGGTTTACATAATTTTAAAGGCGGTTATTGTGGTGTTTCAAAAATAGAAAACAACAGAATGAACATCTGTTATTTGGTAGATTTCGAAACTTTTAAGCAATACAAGAACATCGAGGAATTTCAATCCAACATTGTCTACAAAAATCCGCATATGAAATTAATTTTAGAAAATAGCAAACTGCTTTTTGAGAAACCTTTAACAATCAGCCAAATTTCCTTCGAGAAAAAAGGCACAGTTGAAAATCATATATTGATGATTGGTGACACCGCTGGATTAATACATCCTTTATGTGGCAATGGAATGGCAATGGCGATCCACAGTGCTAAAATAGTGTCCGAATTAGTTATAGAATATTTGCACAATAAAATCTATTCCAGAAAAGAATTGGAAGAAAAATACTCAAAAGAATGGAATACAAATTTCAAAAGCAGACTTAGGATAGGTCGAATTTTGTCAAAAATATTGCGGATGGAAAAATTAGCTTCCCTTCTTATCCAATTATTGGGTATATTACCGTTTCTATTACCCAAAATCATTAAAAGAACACATGGCAAACCAATAATTTTGAAAAATTAAAATGTTTATACACACAAAAGATAGATCTTCAGCCCCCGAAATAATGGATGATTTTTCGATGGAAGGCGAAATCTTGCGTGATGCATTGGATAAAATTGCCAAAATAAACCAACTCTTGGGAGGAAACCAGTTAACTTTACGAGGTGTACAGAATTTGATTGCTACTATTCCCAATGAAACTGAAATTACAATTGTTGACGTGGGTTGTGGGAATGGAGACATGTTGCGAACGCTGTCAAAATATGGATTAAAGCACAAACTGAATTTTAAATTGATAGGAATTGACGCCAATGCTTTTACCATTAATCATGCAAGGGAATTATCAATCAATTATCCAAATATAAGTTACTATTGTGAAGATGTTTTTGGTAAAAATTTCGCAGCATTAAAGTATGATATTGTTTTGTGTACGTTGACATTGCATCATTTTAAAGATAATGAAATTATTCTATTAATGACTGTTTTTTATGCCAATTGTAGCATTGGAGTCGTAATCAATGATTTGCACAGAAGTGCTATTTCATATCGATTATTTCAGGCCTTATGTTTCGTTTTTAGGTTGAATTCTATGTCGCGAGAAGATGGACTTGTTTCCATACTAAGAGGTTTCAAGAAAAACGAATTGGTCTGTTTTTCAAAAATATTAAATTTAAAAAACTATGAAATTCAATGGAAATGGGCATTTCGTTATCAATGGATTATAAAAAAGACATTGAGATAATAGATAAAGAGATAAAAGAAGTATAAATTTTAACCCGTTGGGTGCAATTAATGAAATCTATCAATAATGACTCATTTCGATTAAAATTTATAGTCAATTTGAACTCAAATGTCCGTCTGAGCTTGTCGAAGACTTAAAAAAAGAACACTTCGACAAGCTCAGTGTGACAAATTGCTGCCAATTAGCCATAAAAACTAATTACACCCAACGGGTTAAATTTTAATCTGTTATCTATTTGTCTTTCATCTAAAGTTTAAAAAAATATGAGTGTAAAAATCAAATGTGTTTCCAAGCAATTACCTAAATATTCCAGAACCACCGAGGAAATAATTCCGTTTCTCGACACTTGGCTTATTGGCCAAGATTCAAGGTTTATTAGAAAAGTGAAGAAGATTTTTGAAGGTGCCGCCGTAGATAAACGCTATTCCATTATGGATCCAATCGAGGTTTTTACCAATACTTCATTCGAAGAAAGAAATGATATTTATGTTCGCGAAGTCATCGATTTGGGGGAGAAAGTTTTGGAAAAAGCCTTGCAAAAAGCCAACTGGAAACCAAATGATTTAGACTATATTATAACCGTAAGTTGCACCGGAATCATGATTCCCTCTCTGGATGCTTATTTAATCAATAAATTGAAATTGCGCCAAGATATTGTCAGACTTCCCGTAACCGAAATGGGCTGTGCTGCTGGGATTTCAGGAATTATTTATGCTAAAAACTTCTTGAAGTCCAATACTGGAAAACGAGCCGCCGTAATTGCAGTGGAAAGTCCCACAGCTACGTTTCAATTGGATGATTTTTCGATGGCCAACATTGTCAGCGCTGCGATTTTTGGTGATGGAGCGGCATGTGTTTTACTTTCTTCCTATAATGAAGATGAAGGACCTGAAATTCTGGACGAAGAAATGTATCATTTTTATGATGCCGAGCATTTAATGGGTTTCAAACTAACGAATTCAGGTCTACAAATGATTTTGGACATAGAAGTTCCAGAAACCATTGCTTCGCATTTTTCGAATATTATCCATCCATTTTTGAAGAAAAATAATTTGAATATTGAAAATTTGGAGCATTTAATTTTTCATCCCGGAGGGAAAAAGATTGTTCAAACCGTGGAAGGTTTGTTTTCTGATTTAGGAAAAAATATAAACGATACCAAAGAAGTGTTGCGATTGTACGGAAATATGTCCAGCGCCACGGTTTTATATGTTTTAGAAAGAATTATGGATAGTAAACCCAAAAAAGGAGAAAAGGGATTGATGCTGAGTTTTGGCCCAGGCTTCTCCGCTCAAAAGGTTTTATTGCAATTTTAAAATGACAAGTCAACAAATCATATCAAAATTACCCTATTCCAAACCCTTTTTGTTTGTGGATGAATTGCATCGCATAGATGAGAATGGGGTGGAAGGCACCTATACTTTTGATGAAAATCTGGATTTTTATAACGGTCATTTCAAGGATAATCCCATCACGCCGGGAGTAATTCTAACCGAGGTAATGGCGCAAATTGGTTTGGTGTGTTTGGGCATTTATTTACTAAATGACACATGCAATTCAACTACTGCAATTGCCTTAACGTCAAATGAAATTAATTTTTTTAAACCTGTATTTCCTAATGAAAAAGTAACCGTAATTTCGGAAAAAGTATATTTTAGATTTGGAAAATTAAAATGCAATGTTGTAATGAAAAATAAAAAAGGCGAAGCCGTTTGCTCAGGAACAATTGCTGGCGTTATAATTTAAATTTTCTAGCATGTCATTTCGACCAAAGGAAGAAATCAAATTTACTATTTTAATAATGATATTGTGTCTTTGCTCACAATGACAAATAAAAACAGAAATGAATAAACGTGTGGTAATTACTGGTCTCGGTGTTGTTGCTCCAAATGGTGTGGGGCTTGACCCGTTTACTTATGCGATAAAAAACGGTGTTTCGGGAATTAAACACGATGCCGAATTGGAGCGATTGCAATTCTCCTGTCAAATTGCAGGAAAACCAGAAGTTTCTAATGAATTAGCTTTGCAGTATTTCTCGGAATTGGAAATGCGAAATTTCAATTCTTCAGGAATTTTGTATGGAGTGATTGCTGGAATTGATGCATGGAAAGATGCTGGGTTACCAACGGAAATCAACGAAGAACCCGATTGGGATAGTGGAACCATTTTTGGAACCGGAACTTCAGGTATTGACAAGTTTCGGGAAAGCATATACAAAATTGATGATTTTCAAACCCGAAAACTGGGAAGCACCGCCGTGGCACAAACGATGAATAGCGGCGTGAGCGCTTATTTGGGAGGAAAATTAGGATTGGGTAATCAAGTCACAACCAATTCATCTGCTTGCACAACGGGAACTGAAAGTATTTTGATGGGGTATGAACGCATCAAATCAGGTCAGGCAAAACGTATTTTGGCGGGAAGCACAAGTGATTCCGGTCCGTACATTTGGGGTGGATTTGATGCAATGAAAGTATGTACATTTAAGCATAATGAAACACCGGAAAAAGGGTCAAGGCCAATGTCTGCTAGTGCTTCTGGTTTTGTTCCGGGAAGTGGAGCAGGAGCTTTGGTATTGGAAGATTTAGAAACGGCTTTGGCTCGAGGGGCAAAAATTTATGCGGAAGTTCTTGGTGGAAACTTGAATTCTGGTGGTCAACGTGGTCAAGGAACAATGACGGCTCCAAATCCTGTTGCTGTGCAAAAGTGCATAAAAAATGCTATAGAAAATTCAGGCATTCATCCCAATGAGATTGATGCTATCAACGGACATTTGACAGCCACTTCAAAAGATAGACTTGAAATTGAAAATTGGAGTGAAGCCTTGAATAGAAAAAAAATTGACTTCCCGTATATAAACTCCCTAAAATCGATGGTCGGCCATTGTTTATCCGGGGCGGGAAGCATTGAAAGTGTGGCTTCGGTTTTGCAATTACATCACGGATTTATTTTTCCAAATAGCAATTGTGAAGATTTGCATCCTGAAATTACCACCTTGATTCATGCGTCACGAATTCCACAAAAATTGATTGAGAAAGAATTGACTATCATTGCAAAAGCCAGTTTTGGCTTTGGTGATGTTAACGGATGCATTATATTTAAGAAATTTAAAACTTAAAAAAATCATAACTAAAAGATTTAAAAAAAATGAATAAACCCGAAATAATCGAGAAGTTAAAAGTAATCGTAAAGCCCTATATAAAAAATCAAGAAGCGTTTGATAATCTTACGGAAAGCACTGATTTTATAAGTGATTTACAAATCAATTCGGCAAATTTAGTCGATGTAATTTTAGATATTGAAGAAAAATTTGATATTGTAATCGACAATCAATCTATGGAACGAATGCTGGATTTTAAATCCGCAATCGAAATCATTGAAACCAAATTATCTGAAAAATGATAGGAAATGATATTATAGATTTGGATTTGGCCCAAAAAGAAAGCAATTGGAAGCGAAAAGGTTTTTTGGATAAAATTTTCACAAAAAAAGAACAAAAACTAATTTTTAGTGCTGAAAATCCAACGGTCATGGTTTTGGATTTATGGAGTAGGAAGGAAGCGGGGTATAAAATATACAATAGAAAAACGCAAATTCGGGGCTATTTTCCTTTACAATTAGAATGTTTTGATTTGGAATTTATTAATGGAATTTATTTTGGAAAAGTAGGGATAAAAGGCGACGTATATTTTACAAAAACTGAAATTACAGCTAAATTTATCAATACAATTGCTGTCGAAAATGTAAATGATTTTAATGAAATTAAGATATTGGAAAATCGAAAAGACATCAAAAAAAATAATGGAATACCAAGCTATTTTGAAGAAGAAAATTCAAAACCAAGACCGGCTTCAATAAGTCATCACGGTAAATTTGAACAAATTATTGCTGTTTAATTCAATCCCAATCGTGATTTTAATTTAAGGAAAAGTAAGGCTGTTTTATATGCATCTTCAGACGAAGAATTCCGATCACTTTTTGGGATCTTGTAGATGTCGCACAATTCATCAAGTGAAAATTGTTTGTTGGTTATGTCGTGTAATTTTCTGTACATAATATCAATATCCAATGCTTCGTTTTTCAATCTTCCGCATTCTAATTTTTCTAAGGCTGCATTGATCATTTCAACATCAAAATGAACATGGTGTCCCACTAAAGTAGCATTGCCTATAAAATCGATAAAAGCCTTTATGGCATCAGGTTCCCCTAATTTTTTCATTTTGCTTTCGACAATAAACTCGTTTGAAAGTCCATTGTCATGGCAGTATTTGTATTGCAACAAAACAGTTTCAAAACTGTCTCCTATATAAATACTATTATTGATTATTGCAAAGGCTCCAATCGATAAAATCACGTCTTTATGTGAATTTAATCCCGAAGTTTCAGTGCAGAGTACCACATAACGCTTCGATTTTTTTTCAAATTTCGAAAGATAAGCCTGCCAAAAATCGGGGTATTCTTTATTGATATTTTTTAACCAGTCTAACATGATTAGGAAAATTGGGTAAGTTGGAACTTGTTTTTTATCAATTCTTCCAATTCTTTCATTGGAGCCAAGGCATTTTTCAAATTATCTCTATCCACTTTTGATAATTCCTGTAGATTAATAAATTGTCCTGAATTATCATTTTTCAAACCTTCCAAGGTTCTGAATTTGGATAAAGTCAAAAATGCTTCAGCACAATTAAGATAAATTTCAGCATTTTTAGTATCGATAATAGCCAATTGCTTGAATCGCATATAGGTGTTATTGACCCCTCTAATATTGTGGCTCAAAATAAAAAGACGAGCTCCATCAATGAGAGGCATTAAGGCCTTTGTTTTAATGTCGAATTTATCCTTATTAATACCTTCTTCCTCCACATTGAATTTTTTGAAAAAACTTAAAGGTGAATTATTTTTCAATGTATCATTTCCCAAAAAGTCAAAAAATAAAGCATTGTTCTTAACATTATTGAAAATCACGCTTTCGATAGCTTCTTCGATTTTTGGTTCGCCAAAGGCAATTTCATAATCAAAGAAAATACTGCTGATGTTATTGCTTTTTTCACCTGGAGTGTTTATCCAAGCATTATACTGTCTTGTCCAGTCAGTCAGCGATTTACACCAAAGCATATTACTTCCCATTTGTCCATTTGGACAGGGTGGATACCCCACTTTTTCCAAAATAGCGGTAGCTCTTTTTCCTAATTTAAGGAAATAGTCTTTCACCTCTCGATATTTATCGGCAGTGACATCCTCAAAAATTAAAATACTGTCCTGGTCGGTTAACAACAATTGTTCTTTTCTGCCTTGACTCCCAATGCTAAGCCAAGCAAAACGGGCAGGAGGGGAGCCTAAATCCAAAATTGATATTTCCACCGCCCTTTTTATAATGGCTAAATTAATTTCGCTGGCAATGTTGTTAACATGGGAAAGCGGTATGTTTTTTTGAATTGATTTTTGGATAATATCGGTTAATCGGTCCCGTATCAGTTTCAAATCTTTTGGGGAATGAGAACGCTTAATTTCTTTGATAAGAACGCCTGGATTGCTGGCTTGGGCCACTATTAAATCGTGTTCTGAAATAATTCCCTTTACCGCTGATTTATCGGTTCCATCCTGAGTGACACACAAATGCGTCACATTGTGTTTCAACATGAGCAATTGGGCTTCCGCCAAAGAGACATTCTCTACGACAGTTACCACAGGCGATGACATGATTTTATCAATTGTAGCCGATATGGGAAATCGACCAGTTCCAATTTTAGTGCACATGTCTGTATGGGTTACAATTCCAATAGGGTATTCATTGTCGCAAACAATGACACTATTGGTGATTGCATTGGTCATTTGCTGTGCAATATCCTGAACAATAGTAGCTCTTGATGTTCGTAGTGGAGCAGTATTATAGGATAAGGATTGGAAATATTGCATGCCAGATTGCTGTTCAGAATAGTAAACATTGTCCGAAATTAGTTTTCCACGGGTGTTTTCTTTATCATTCGGATTGCTGGTATTGCTGGCAAAACTTTGCAAAAGAAAATCCAATACATTGGGATTATTGGCCACGAAAGGCCGGAAGGTGGTTATGGGGATGGCATAAATAATACTTTCTTCGCGCGCTTTAGCCGTCATCATATAATTGTTCTTGGCAAAAAAGGGACGTAAACCAAAAACATCTCCTTCAATACATTTGTTCAATAAAGTTTCCTCAGCATCTGCAATCACGGATAAATTGATTACACCAGAAGCCACAACATAAAAACTATCGTGTAAAACATCATTGATTTGAAACAATGTTTTGTGTTTTTCAATATTGACCACACGAATACTCGTAGCAATTTCTGATAATTCTTGGAAAGTTAAATTATCAAAAGGCGGATATTGCTTCAAAAAATCGGCAATGTGTTCTGCAATTGTGTTCATGGTATGGAAATATTTACGTCCGTAAAAATAATAAATTTAAGTCTTGTTATGAAATGGAAAGTAGCTAAATAGTTTTATTTATAATGGTTTTCATAAATAGTACAAGAAGCACCTAATATCCCTGTATTGTCAAATTTTCTATTTTACATAATATAAATTATAGTGCAAAATAAGTAAGGTTAATTATAGCAGAATATAACAACGATAAACTTTATATAAAAGCTTAGCTATAAAAATAGTTAGTTAGATCTTCTAGGGGCTTTTATCAATTTTTCTTTTTCAACTTTATTTTGAAGTATTTGATTCGCCAATAATTTTTCTATCAATTCGTCCTTGGTCAAATGATGAAAAACGGTTTTGATTTTATTTTTGAAATCAGCTGAAACATCCTGATTCGGTTTTGTTTTGAAGATTTGTTTGGCCCACAATAAAGCGTTATTTTCTTCAATATTTTCAGAAGTTGGTTTTTGAAATTTAGTGAATTTAACACCCAATTCTTTTTCGAAATCGGCAATTTCAGCAACTTCGTCCTGTTGCAAAACGGTTAACGATAACCCTTTAGCTCCGGCTCTGGCAGTTCGACCGCTACGGTGAACATATACTTCATAAACATCGGGCAAATGATAATTCACCACATAAGAAATTGCCGCAACGTCAATTCCCCTTGCAGCCAAATCAGTCGCCACCAAAATATGGATGTATCCTTCTCTGAATTGCTCCATAATTCGATCCCGAATTCCTTGCGACAAGCTACCGTGTAAAGCTCCGGATGAAAATTTATTGATGGCTAGATTTTTTGCCAATTTATTGACTGCAGCTTTAGTTTTACAAAAGATAATGCCGCGCTCTCCTTCTTTAGAAGTTAGAAAATGCATCAAAACATTCAGTTTTTCAATTGGATCTACCACAATATACTGATGGTCAATTCCTTGGTTTCCCACTGTTTGCATATCGGCACTAACTTGAATAAAATTTTTATTCAAGTAGTTCTGAACCAATTGCTTGATACTTCCGGGCATGGTGGCCGAGAAAAGAAATGTCCTGCGGTTTTTGGGCAAGTCGGCAATGATTTCGTCTAAACCTTCGTTTAAAATAGTAATCATTTCATCGGCTTCATCCAAAACTAAAAATTGGGTTTCTTTTAGATTTATCGCTTTGCGTTGTATTAAATCAATCAGCCTTCCTGGCGTTGCCACAACGATGTGTGTTGGCGAAGTCAAGCGTTCTATTTGTGGTTTTATGGGAATTCCTCCGCAGGTCGCAGCGATAAAAACCTCTGGGAGATACTTGGCAAAAGCCTCTAAATTACTGAAAATCTGGTGTCCTAATTCGCGTGTCGGTACCAATATTACAGCTTGGATAGCGGTACTGTTCGTATCTATTAATTGTAACAATGGCAATCCAAAGGCAGCTGTTTTTCCAGTTCCGGTTTTGGCAAGTCCAACAATATCAGTAGTATTTGATAAAAGTAACGGAATAGTTTTTTGCTGGATTTCTGTCGGAACAACAAAATTCAACGCTGTTATAGCTTTTACTAAAGGGGTTGAAATTCCTAAATCAGCGAATTGGTTTGACATTTTTTAGATTTAATGATTCATAAAATTGTTGTTTTATAAATAGCTTCTCGATACAATTTTAAATTGTAAAGCTATCGCATTACTATTTAAAATCACTCGAAGTGACAATCGTAACGGAATACTAAAAACTGAATACTGATTACTCTTTTTAATCCGCTTCGTTCATGATTTTCTCGCGATACTTCTTCCCTATCAATAAAACAAGTTTCTGCTTGTAGTCTTCAACAAGCCATTCGCGGTAATTTTTGCTGCATTGGCTCAAACATTTGGCATAGCGTTTCAAACGGCATTCTATATCTGGGTCTAAATCCTTAAATAATGCTTTTGCATCCCGCAATTCTTCGGTGTTATCCACACACATTGCGGCGTGTTGTTCTAAGGATTTGTCTAAAACTACTTTCGATCGTAAATTTTGGGCAATGGCGAGCTTATGCTCTTCATCTACATCAAAAGTCACTACTTCCGTTTTGGCAAATTTGGCACGCAATTCCGGAGGCATGGTGTACTTGAAATACAGTTCAATCTCAGTGTCGTCGCGTAAGTTTTCCAAATAGAATTCCGGGGATTTAAAGATATGCTGCCAGTTGACAGGTTCGTTCCACAACCCAAAACGTGCCGCATTATTTCCTAAATCAATTACTGTAAATTCATCTTTACCAGGTAATTTTCGAGAACCACGACCAATCATTTGAAAATACAGGGTCAATGATTTTGTGGCTCGATTTAGAATGATGGTTTCTACCGTAGGTTCATCAAAACCCGTGGTAAGAATTCCTACTGATGTCAGTATGGCATCAGGGGTTTTCTTAAACCAATTCAAAATATCTTTCCGTTCTTCGATGCTGCTGGTGTTATCAAGATGCCGAATGACATATCCTGCTTCCCTGAAAGTTTCGTATACGTATAGGGAAGTATTGATTCCGTTATTAAAAATAAGGGTCTTTTTACCCAATGATTTCTCCGTGTAGGCGTGCAACAGTTTTTCCTGCATTGCCATATTAGTGTACAAATCATCCGAGGATTTTACGGTGTAATCGCCATTGATTCCTACTTTCAACGAAGTCAATCCCACATCGTAACTGTAGGTTATCGCTTTGGCCAAAAATCCTTTTTCAATCAAGGAACTGATGTTGTCTCCCACGATTAACTCATCATAATTCTCGTGCATGGGTAACTTGATGTTCGAACTCAATGGGGTTGCCGTAACGCCTAAAATGAAGGCATTTTTAAATGAACTCAATAATTTTCGAAAGGAATTGTAATGCGCCTCATCAATAATCACCAGCCCTATGTTGTCAAGATGCAATTTCTCGTCATTGATACGGTTTTTCAGCGTCTCTACCATGGCCACAAAACAAGAATAATCGTTTTGGTCCGGAAGTTCTTTTACCTTACTGTTGATGATTTTATTTTTTACGTCAAAGCCTTTGAGCATTTTTGAAGTCTGCTTGCACAACTCTATTCGATGAGTCAAGACCACCACTTTCTTGTCATGTTTAGACAGGTATTGTCGGACAATTTCCGAAAACACCACTGTTTTCCCGCCACCCGTAGGCAATTGATACAACAAATGATGATTGGTAGGCGCATTATCTAAGCGTTCGAAGATGGTTTCTATATCGCCTTTTTGGTAGGTATACAGTTCTTTTCTATCTTCTATTTCTGTTTCTAGAGTGTTTTGAGACATTGCTTTTTGTTCGGTTTTTGCAAAAATACACCTAAAAAAGAGTTATTGCACCAAATTAAACTATAAATAAAGAATAATGTTTCAATAAAAACGATTATGCTTTGTATTTATTCTTCAAAGCGTTCCATAATAACGGAAAATTCTTCATTATTAAACCAGTCTTGTTGCTTGGTTTCGTCAGCTATGGAGGCAATTCTGATTTTGAATTCATTTAGCATGCCATTGGCAATTATAAATTTGACGGCTTGCTCGAACGAATTGAACATGCTTTTATAAAATAATTCTTGCTTGATCGTTTTTTCAGCCGAGAATGTTTGCGCAATTTCTATGGAATACAACATAACGTCGCCAACTACAAAAGGATCCACGCCTAGAAGAATGAAATGCTTGATGTACTTTTGGGCAACGGAACGCCGCATCTTTGGCCTTCTCGCCTTGCCTGAATTTTTTTGGGGAAAATATTCATTTGAAATTTTGATTTTGCATTCCTTCAATAATGTTTCTTCCTTGGGATTAAACGCAAAATCATAATAGGTTTTAACGGCACTAAATTTTTCATACAATGCAATTACTTGCTCTTCCAGTTGCTTTTTATGGAGTTCGTTCAAGTATTTTTTTAAATCGCGTTTGCTCATTGTACCAGTTTATAATTGCAAAAGTAAATTACTTTAGGAATGAATTCTTCAAAAATCGAGGATAATCCTTAATTTTGCATTTCAATCTATAAAAAAACATTTTCAATGGTACGGATTTTTAAAAACATTGCCATCCTCGAAGGCATCTCTTATTTGGTTTTATTTGCCAATATGCTTTTAATCAAACCCATCGATATAGTGTTGTACAAGACTATGTTGTATCCTATAGGGATGACTCACGGCCTGCTGTTTATTGGCTATGTATTTTTGGCAGTTGTATTGAAAAAATCCCAAAATTGGAACTTCATTTCCCTGCTTGTTGTATTGGCCGCTTCCCTCCTGCCGTTGGCAACATTTTTTGTTGAAAAAAAATATATCAAACATGTATAAAATACTGGAAAAAATATTTGGTTGGTGCTATCCTTTATTGAAAAATTGGGGGCTAGGAGACAGCTTTTCGGCTTATGCAAGCCTTATTATCAATATTGTAATCATCAGTGGATTATCGTACTTCATTTACGTTTTCTTTAGGTTTATATTAGCTACACTAATGGAAGTTATTGCTCGGAAAACCAAAACGAAATTTGACGATTTGCTTATTTCTAATAAAACGGTGATGTACACTTCGCATCTTATCCCTTTGTTGTTTATTTATAAAACAGTCCCAATTATTTTGAAAGCCTACGATTATTGGGAAGGTGTCTTTGGAAAATTAGTTGGAATCTACATTATTTTATTGATTCTTTGGATCATAAGGACCATTTTCAACGCCCTTAAAGACCACCTAAAAAGTATTCCTGAATATAGCGATAAGCCGATTGACAGCTACATTCAGGTTATCATGATTGTACTTTGGATGATTGGAATTACGGTAATATTTTCGGAAGTTTTTGAAATTAAAATTGAAAAACTGCTGGCCACTTTAGGAGCTATTTCGGCTATCATATTGTTGATTTTCAGGGATACCATACTCGGATTCGTTGCCAGTATTCAAGTCTCCGTGAATGATATGGTTCGAATTGGTGACTGGATAACCATGGAAAAATTTGGTGCCGATGGCGATGTAATAGAGATTAATCTCGCTACCGTCAAGGTTCGCAATTTTGACTTTACCACAACCACAATCCCCACTTACAGCCTGATTTCTGATTCGTTCAAAAACTGGCGAGGGATGCAAAAATCGGACGGCAGAAGAATAAAACGCCACCTTTTAATCAAGTCCAACAGCGTTCGTTTCATAAAAAATGAAGAACTCGATGGGTTTAAAAAAATCCAACTCCTTGGCGACTATATTGAAAGGAAAAAAATTGAAATCGAAAAATACAATTTGCAAAACCATATCGATAAAGAATTATCTCTTAATGGCAGGAATTTGACCAATCTGGGATTGTTTCGAAAGTATATCACCCAATATCTTGAAAATCACGCCGGGTTAAACAAAGAGATGCTCATGGTGTGCCGCCAATTACAACCCACTGCTCAGGGAATCCCCTTAGAAATTTATGTCTTTTCAAAAGATAAAAAATGGGAAAATTATGAGTACATAATCGCCGATATTTTTGATCACATTATCGCTTCGGTAAAGTTTTTTGACTTGGAAATTTTCGAATTGCCTGCTGAAGGAAGAAGTGTTTTCCTAGACAATTAAAGAGAATCCAAAATTAGGAGTGTCGTATTGCATTTTTTTTTACTTTTAAAGAAAAAAAGATGGATCAAAGGGCTATTTTTCTAAAAGCGTTTCGAGGGGAAGCCATAGGCAATATATCCGATGAGTCATCGTCAGACGAACTGTTTCAAAATCAAGTCCTCCGCCCTATTCTGGAGTTGCAAAACGATTTGGTTTTGGCAGTATTCCTGAATTATTTGGCCAAAAATAAAATGGCGTTTAAAACCCAAACACCTGAAAAAAAAGAGGCAACGATTGAAAATGCCCTTCAAAAAGACATCAAATTGCAAAATATTTTTAAAGGCATGATTATCGGATTATTTACCACCGATGAATATGCCCTATACCTGAAAAATTCCTCCGGCCTCAACAAAAGAATGATGGGCATGCTTATGGAAAGGCTCAAAAGCCAAGTACAATTATTATCGGGGGAGCCAAGCTAAGTCAACCTTCGTTGTTCGTTAATCTTCTGTTCCTCATTTTCTTTATTCTTGAATTTTGAATAATGAAGCTGGAATACTGATTCTTGCGCCTTTTTACTTTTGGATTAAACCGAACTTATACCTTACACTTATTGGGTTTTCACCTCGGCGCCTTGCCTATTTCCATATCAGTAAAAAAACGCTTAAATGCACAATAAGAAATGCATTTTTGTAATTAATTTGCACAGCATAATGTGCATTTTTATGTATATGCAGAATAAAGCCAGAAGTTGAATAGTGCTTCAGACAAAAAACAACCGAGTCGAATGTGATTCTAGAAAAAGAGGACATTCTCTGGATTCTAAGCAATAAAAAATCATTGGCGGATTTGGTTCACAATTAAACACAAAAAAAGGCGCAAGATGATTCTTGCGCCTTTTGATTTTTTGGTTTATGCCTTTTTTATTGCTTAATCACCCGCAGGGTTTTCACCTCGGTGCCTTGAGAAACAATTACATTGTAAATCCCTTTAGCATAATTAGACCCAATTTGATCTTCTGATTGTAACTGACGTTGTTCGATCGAACGACCCAACATATCATATACCTGTACTCCTATTGATTTTCCGTTAGACGATTTAACTCTGAATCCTTCAGTAGCTGGGTTTGGATATGCCACTGCGCTGAATTTGTCAGTAACTGATGCTTCTGGTGCGATTTTATATAACAAAGGGGAACAAGTAGTAGATTCTCTTATAGTAAGCGATTTCACTGCACTTGTACCAGTGACATTGCTTGCAGAGCATTTTACAGCATAAGACGAAGCCGTTGTTATATTTGTAAAATAAACTAAAATAGAATTCGATGCAGATGTAATTGTATCTGAAAAATTAACTTCTTGACCATTTACAAGAGCAACTGCTGTAGCTCCCGGTGGAATAGTCCAATTATAAGTAGCCCCATAACTAGAATCAGCATAAAATGATGAAGGATGACATCTTTCAAAAGTTGTTTTTCCCGTATAAGTAACCATACCTATAACTGGCGTAGCTGGAACAGCAGGTGTTAGCGTTAGCAATTTATCGGTTCTTGAAGCATTAGGTGCTGCGTTAGTTGATACAGATCCACCGATACCATTTACCGCTCTCACCCCTAAAACGACTCTAAAAGTTGGATTTTGATCATAATTGTAGAAATTAACGGTAATCACATTTGAAGTACTAGTGTAAGTGTTTGGCGATCCAAAAACTGCCTCAGCAGAGTTTTTAGTAACGTTAACTCCTTCTGATAAAACCCAAGTGTAAGAACTTGCTAAAGCAGATACTTTTGCTTCTAATTTTAACTCCGATTCAGTACTAACATATTTTATTATGTCTGTTACAGCAGTAGCTGGTGTAAGAGAATTAAGGTCATACATTTTTAATGTTGCAGGTGCAGCAGGTTTAATTGCTGTCAACGTTAGCAATCTAGCAGTAGATTGAGTAGCAGGATTTGCAAGAGTTGCATTAACCGTTGTAGAAAGACCAGTACCATTTTTACCATAAACCCCTATTCTCAATACATTAGTTGATACAGGAACAGTAGCTGATGTTAAATAATTATATATATTCCCGCTAGTCACCCCTGTAAGAGTAACAAATATTTCAGGCACGGTAGTTTCTAAAGTATTAATAGCTGTTAAATTATCAAGAGCAGTTACTCTAGTTACCCCTTCTGGCAACTCCCAAACATAAGACGAAGCCGTAGCAGATACAGCGGCAGTTAATCTTAAAACGGTATCTGTACCCATGTATTTAGCAAAAGAAGTAATAGCAGTAGTATTCAAACCGTTATTCATTTTTAAATTAGCTGGAGCAATAGAAGAAGCTCTAGTTAAAGTAAGTGTTTTGGCAAGGGAACTACATCCTGATGCATTTACAGATTTAACGGATACAATTAATGATGTGGTAGCAGTAGAGGCGCTAAACTTAACATTGATCGTATTTAAATCAGTAGTTACAGTACCAGTAGTAATACCATCAGCTAAAGTAACTCCTGCTGGAAGCGTCCATTCATAAGAAGTTGCCCCAACAGCCGTAGCGGTTAATTTTAAGGCTACATCAGCTCCTACATAAACTCCTACCGCTTTGATCGCAGTAGCTGAAGTTGCAGGTAATACAGCCGCTTCGTTAGTAAGCACTAATAAAGTTGGTGTAGCTGGCAATGGATTTACAGTACCACTCGCCGCTATATTTTGCGTGGTTGCTCCAGTTGAGACACAAGTAATATTTCCCGATGGAGTTCCAGACGCTGATGCTTTTAAACGTACATAAACAGTAGTTGATGCAACCGAACCACCACTTTGTGTTAGCTTTACACTTGATGTAAAACCACTTCCTGAAGTATTTGATACTTCAAAACCAATTGGAGGTGTTACTTTTATATTAGTTGTTAGATTGGAACCATTAACGGTAAAGCTTTGTTCTGTTGATGCTGTACCAGAACAGCTTGCAAATGCACTTAATGCGCTTGTTGTTGTGATGGTAGATGAGGCAGCCAATACCATTGTAATCGCACTACTGGTTGCTGTAACAGGCGAAACACAAGGGTCATTACTGGTAAGCATACAAGTAATAATATCACCGTTTATTAAAGCTACATCGGTGTAAGTAACACTATTGTTACCAACATTGTTGCCATTTTTTTTCCATTGGTAAGCAGGTGTGGTGCCCCCATTAGTAGGTGTAGCTGTAAAAGTTACGGAAGTGCTGAAAGAAATACTATTACCAGGATTAGCAGCAATAGTTACTGAAGGCGTTACTAAGGGTTGAGAGCTGGTCATTACTTGATTAGATCCTACCGCTACAAATAAGCCATTCCCGTAGGTTACGGAAAACCACATATTATTTTCTGCCGAGGTCCGGCCGGTCCAGGTAATCCCATCGGGGCTGGTCATTACTCTATTGACACTGCCTGAGCCAGTATCAGACACAGCCACAAATAAACCATTACCATAGGTTACAGACCTCCAAGAATTATCTGCTGCCGAGGTTCGGATGGTCCAAGTTATACCATTAGGGCTAGTCATTACTCTATTGCTTGTACCAGTTTGTGCAACAGCCACAAATAGACCATTGCCATAGGTTACGGAAATCCATTGATTTACAGCTGCTTCGGTGCGACTTGTCCAACTGATTCCATCGGTGCTTGTCATTACTCCAGTGCCTGTTGAAAAAAAAGATGCCACAGCCACAAATAATCCATTGCCATAGGTTACAGAATACCAATCATTATTTGCTGCTGAGGTTCGGCTTGTCCAATTTATCCCATTAGGGCTGGTCATTACTCTATTGCCTGCGCCATCAACTGATACAGCCACAAATAAACCATTGCCGTAGGTTACGGAAGTCCATGAATTATTTGCTGCCGAAGTTCGGCTGGTCCACGTTATCCCATCGGGGCTGGTCATTACTCTATTGCCTGTGCCAGAAGCAGCCACAGCCACAAATAAACTATTGCCGTAGGTTACCGAAAGCCAATGATTATTTGCTGCAGGAGTTCGGCTGGTCCAAGTAATACCATCGGGGCTAGTCATTACTCCATTGCCTGTTGCAAAAGGTGCCACAGCCACAAATAAACCATTACCATAGGCTACGGAATTCCAACTATTATCTGCAGCAGAAGTTCGGCTTGTCCAAGTGATTCCAGCGGGACATTGTGCATTTGCTGTTATTGTTCCTAGAAAAGCTAACAGGCAAATGAGTCTTAAAACTACTTTTGTTTTTGTAATTAATTGTTTCATGTTATTAATTATTGTTTATTTTTTTTATTTTTTTTCCGATATAATTTCTTAGCCAGATACAACTCCTACTCCTTAAAGTATAAAAATACCGCCATCAATAGCTGCTTCATCAACACCGCGAGCTTTGCAAAACAATGCCATTGTAGCTAAATTGCTGTGATAAGAATAAAGAGTTTCTTAATAATTTCTAAAATATAAAAAACCTACTTGTTTCAGGCATCGGCTATCCTGTTTAGTAGGTATTAGAATAAATTTTAAAAAACAAGTTGGGGGCGCTTGTTTTTCAAATAGTTTTCAAAATAAATTAAAAATTTGGTTATAACACAAATTTTTTTAAATTTTTGTTTACTATTTATTAGTTAACATTAAGTTAATATAACATCATAAGTTCTAGTAAAACAAACCTGCTCAAAGCCGCTCCGCAAAGTCTGCGACTTTGAGTATGTGTTTGTCAGTCTTTGACTGAAAAAAAATAAATAGCACAAAACTAAATCGGTTAAAAACCGAAAGACCCTACCTCAAAGTCGGAGACTTTGCGGAGCGAAGCCAGAACTTCGGCTAGGCGGAAGCTTGTCGGCAATTGAAGAGCTAAACTAAAAATCGTTGTTAATAATTAGGAAGTTACATATAAAGTAATAACTTTGTAATTACTAAAAAAATATTTTATGGACATTTCAGTAATCTCAATTGGAAACTCAAAAGGAATTCGTTTATCGAAAACAGTACTTGAAAAATATAATATAACTGACAAAGTTGAGCTCATTCTTGAGAAAGGTTATATTATTCTTAAACCCAAATCAGAAACAAGAAAGGATTGGGAAAAAGCATTCAAAATAATGCACGAAAATGGAGAGGATAAATTGTTGATTAACGATGTCTTTGAAGAAGAAAATCTTGAAGAATGGATTTAAAACAATATCAAATCGTTTTAGTGAATCTTGATCCAACTGTTGGTAGTGAAATAAAGAAAACGCGACCGTGTGTTGTTATTTCTCCAAACGAAATGAATAAATATTTACAAACAATTGTCGTTGCACCAATGACAAGCAGTTCAAAAACGTATCCCACAAGAGTTGCAATAAATCATGATACCAAAAAAGGCTGGATTGTGTTAGACCAAATCAGAACTGTTGATAGACAACGAATAATCAAAGTTTTAGGAAATTTGAGTGAAAAAGAAACTGCAAAAGTAAAAGAAGTTTTACGTGAAACGTATGTGGATTAATTAATAACAGCTCCCGCTGCGCAAAGTCTGGGACTTTGAGGATGTGTTTGTAAGTCTTTGACTGAAAAAAAATAAATAGCACCTATTGGGTGTAATTAATAAATGGTGTCAAGTAATTAACTTTCAGAGTTAAAATTAAACCCAATTAGAAATTAAATGTCAGTCTGTCCCGAAACTTCGGGAGTCGAAGACAAAAAAAGAGACACTTCGACAAGCTCAGTGTGACAAATTGCAATAAATTAAGCATGAAATATAATTAACCCAAACGGGTTAAATAGCACAAAATTAAATCGGTTAAAAACCGAAAGACCTCACCTCAAAGTCGGAGACTTTGCGGAGCGAATACTTTGATAGGGATGAAGTTGGTTTTTTTGGCAACTGCTAATCATAAAAAAGGCTATAAACCTTATATTTTCTTTACATCCACATAAAAATCTTTAGCTACTTTGAGCATTATTTTTTTATGTTTGAACGAAAATTTAGTCCAGCCAACCTGAGGTTTCAGCCATTGTGCTTTACCGTTCAAAGTTACTTTTACGGGCATATTAAAACCGGAGACACAATTCGTCCACCGGTACGATAGCTCACTGTTCTTAAATTGATATTCGAATACAGGTATTCTGATATCCCTTAAATACTGGTCAAAAAACGGGCCCAAATCAAAGCCAACTTCTTTACTTAAGAAATCTTCTATTTGTTTGCTGGTGACGGTTTGGTGATAAAAAGTAGTGTTCAAACCTCGTAAAATAGCCCTCCATTTCACGTCGTCATTCACAATTTGGCGCAGGGTGTGCAACATATTAGCCCCTTTGTCATACATATCGGTAGATCCCTCCTTGTTTACATCATAGAACCCAATAATAGGTTTGTCATTGCGGATATTTTTCCTTAAACCTCTCACATAGGCACTTCCGGCATCTTTGCCATAATAGTATTCCACAAACAAATTTTCGGAATAGCAGGTAAAACTCTCGTGAATCCACATGTCGGCGATGTCCTTGTTGGTAATACTATTGGCAAACCATTCGTGTCCCGATTCATGAACAATAATAAAATCAAATTTCAATCCCCAACCCGAATCGCTACGGTCTCTGCCAGAATAGCCATTTTGATAGTCGTTACCATACGTAATGCTGCTTTGATGTTCCATTCCTATATAGGGAGCTTCAACCAGTTTGTAACTGTCTTCATAAAAAGGATAAGGGCCAAACCAATGTTCGAATGCTTTCAGCATTTGTGGCACTTGTTTAAAGTGTACTTTTGCCATGTCTAAATGGTCTCTCAATACATAATAATTGCAATCTAAATCTCCCTTCTCTCCTTTAAATACCTCGGAAAACGAAACATAATCGCCTATGTTTATGTTCACGCCGTAGTTATTTATGGGGTTTGAAATATACCAATTAAAAGTTTTAGTTCCATCTTTCAAAGAAGTTACACTCTGCAAACGACCGTTGGAAACATCCGTTAAATTTTCTGGAACATTCACGCTGATGAGCATATTATCTACTTCGTCATACATGTGGTCTTTGTTCGGCCACCAAACATTGGCGCCTAATCCTTGACACGATGAGGCGACAAACGGATTGCCGTTGGTATCTTTTTTCCAAGTAATTCCCCCATCCCAGGGTGGATTCGCAGCGATTTTGGGCTTCCCCCCATAAAAAACTTTGAGTTCTTTGGTTTCTCCCGGGTTTTGTGACGCGATCAATTCAATAAAAAAAGCATTCCCGTCCCTTTGATAGCTTAACTCTTTTCCTTCTTGGGTCACTTTGTATATTTCCAAAGGTTGTTGCAAATCAACTTGCATCCGGTTATAAGAATTCAAAACTTTGTATCGAATGGTATTGGATCCTGAAATGGTACTGTCGGCAGGATTTACCTTGATGTCAAGATGGTAATAAGTGACGTCCCACCAGGCCCTTTCCTTAGTAATACTTCCCCGTAAAGTATCCTGCTTCGTGAAATTTTCTTGTGCTTCCCCAACTGCAAAAATTAAAAAGAAGCCAAAAGCAAAGTGCCAATATTTTTTCATGATCGATGTGTTTTAATCACTATTTGGATTTACTTTTCGATAATTACTTTTAAATTCCCCTCTATTTCTGGCGACTTTTCAAAACTTCAACTACGTCATTCAATTGAAATCCTTTGGCTTGCAACAAAATCAGGTAATGAAAAAGCAAGTCGGCACTTTCGTCCAAGAACAAATTGTCGTTGTCGTCTTTGGCTTCGATGACAACTTCTATTGCCTCCTCACCTACTTTTTGGGCAATTTTATTGATGCCTAACTTGAATAAAGAGGCCACATAACTTTTCTCGAAATCCGCATTTTCTCTACGAACTTTAATTGTATTTTCTAATTTTGAAATAAATCCATACTCTTGATTGTTAGTTTCTTGCCAGCACGTATCTAAACCGGTATGACAAGTTGGACCTTCGGGCTTTACTTGTATCAAAAGCGTGTCATTGTCACAGTCGTTTTTGATGTCTACCAAATTTAAAAAGTGGCCACTTTCCTCGCCTTTTGTCCAAAGTCTTTGTTTGGAACGGCTATAAAAAGTAACTTTTTTGGTATCCAAGGTTTTTTGATAGGATTCCGCATTCATATACCCCAGCATCAAAACGGTTTTGGTTTCGCTGTCCTGGATAATCGCCGGAATTAATCCGTGTGCACTTTTGGTAAAATCTATGTTCATCTTTATTAAGTATTAAGTTGTAAGTAGTAAGTCATAAGTTAGGTGGGTAAATATTCAGCTAAACACTTACTAATCCCTCATGATACTAATGCCTTATTTTAAATTCTAACTGCTATATTGTTTTTTTTAAGTTCTCTTTTCAATGTCTTGATTTCAATTTCCTTGAAATGAAATACGCTTGCCGCCAAGGCAGCATCGGATTTTCCTGCTACAAAGGTATCCACAAAATGCTGCATATTACCCGCTCCACCCGAAGCAATTATGGGAATATTGACTAGTTCCGACAATGTCGCCAGAGCTTCATTTGCAAAACCATTTTTCGTCCCATCGTGATTCATTGAGGTAAAAAGGATTTCCCCTGCGCCACGTTGTTCCACTTCTTGTGCCCAATCAAATAGTCTAATTGCTGTCGGCACCTTCCCTCCTACCAAATGCACCATCCACTCCCCGTCAATCTGCTTGGCGTCAATAGCTACAACCACACATTGGCTTCCAAATTTCTGTGCCAAATCATTAATCAACTGCGGATTTTTTACGGCTGATGAATTGATAGAAACCTTGTCCGCTCCGTTTTGCAATAAAGCTTCCACATCCGAAACGGATGTAATCCCGCCACCAACGGTAAACGGAATATTAATCGTTGCCGCCACTTTCCGAACCAAATCAATCAACGTACTTCTTCGTTCTTCCGTTGCCGAAATATCCAAAAAGACCAATTCATCCGCACCTTCATCCGAATAGATTTTGGCCAGCTCCACGGGATCGCCAGCATCTCGCAAATCAACGAAATTGACACCTTTTACAGTGCGTCCATTCTTAATGTCAAGACAGGGTATGATTCTTTTTGTTAGCATTTTTTTTAATTATGAAGTATTAAGGCGTAAGTATTAAGTGTTAATTATGAAGTAATAAGTTTTAAGGTTTTTTGATATTATTTTTAGAGGTTATAATAATACTTTTAATTAGTTTTAAGACTTCGACACCATCATTGTTTAAACTTGAAAATTCTTCATTTGAGATGTAATTTGTTGCTTGTAAAAGCTCTAACCAATATAAAGTTTCATCTGCTTCCTTTTGAGAAATCCCTAGTTTGTGAATAAAGTCGGCTTTACTTTCTGCGTTTTTAGCTTCCCTTATATTTGCACCCACAGAAGTCCCAGAACGTAAAATCTGTTTGCTTATAACATATTCATTTCTAGAAACTAAGATTTTGTATAGATTTACAATTCTAATAGCAAAAGAAAAACTTTTTATTTTAATTGCATCTTCACCCATATCTTAATACTTATGATTTTTGACTTAACACTTACAACTTAATACTTATGACTTAATACTTAAAACGTAGTTTTCTAATTGTTTCAACGTAATCCTACTTTCGTAAATCGCTTTGCCAATTATCGTTCCTTCGCAACCCAATTCGGCTAATTTAGGCAATTCGTCAAATATAGAAATTCCTCCAGAGGCAATTAATTTTATACCGCTAGCTTCCTTCAACTTCTCGACTGCGCTCGAAGTGACAGAACATTTATTGATGATTTTTTTGTACAAATCAAAACTAGGTCCTTCGAGCATTCCGTCTTTGGCAATATCGGTACAAATGACGTACTGAATTCCTTTGCTTTGATAGTCTTGGATAAAAGATACCAAATCTTCGTTTGAATCTTCTAACCATCCTGAAACCGCTACTTTTTCGTTATTGGCATCGGCACCCAAAATGATTTTATCCGAACCGTATTCTGCAATCCATTTTTCGAAAACAGCCCTGTTTTTTACGGCAATACTCCCTCCTGTGATTTGGTTGGCACCGCTTTCGAAAGCGATTTTTAAATCGGAATCGGATTTCAAACCACCTCCAAAATCAATTTTTAATTTGGTCTGGGTGGCGATTTGTTCCAATATTTTATGGTTGACGATTTTGCTTGATTTGGCACCATCTAAATCCACCAAATGCAAATACTCAATCCCGTGTGCTTCAAATGATTTAGCCACTTCTAGCGGATTTTCATTGTAGATGATTTTGGTATTGTAATCACCTTTCGATAAGCGAACACATTTGCCATCTATGATATCTATTGCGGGAATTATTCTCATTTTATTTTAATTTAAAGATTTAAAAATTGAACTATTTAAAAATTTCGCCAAATTAAGAGCTATTTAAGTTCCTAATCTTTCAATTATTTAATCTTTCAATCTTTTAATTTTAGAAAATTCTCAAGAATTTTCTCTCCAATATCTCCACTTTTTTCGGGATGAAATTGAGTTCCATAGAAATTGTCGTTTTCCAATGCCGAGGAATATTCCATTTCGTAATTCGTGGTCGCAATCGTTTCTGCACAAAGCGGCGCGTAATAACTATGTACCAAATACATGTATTCGTTTTCGGCGATTCCTTTGAACAAATCCGATTTTAGATTGTAAATCGTATTCCAGCCCATTTGTGGCACTTTTACTTTAGATGAAAATTTTACAACATCCACGTCAAAAATCCCCAATCCTTTGGTATCCCCTTCTTCAGAGTGATTACACATCAATTGCATCCCCAAACAAATTCCAAAAACGGGTTGTTTCAACATTGGAATCAAAGTATTCAAACCGCTTTCCTGAAGCATTTTCATGGCGTAACTCGCCTCACCTACTCCCGGAAAAATCACTTTGTCAGCAGCCTTTATTTCGTCAGGATTATTGCTTAAAACGGCTTTGTAGCCCAATCTTTCGATGGCAAACATAATGCTTTGGATATTTCCTGCGCCGTAATTTATGATGACAATTTTCAATTTTATAAGTATTAATTTGTAAGTTATAAGTATTAAGTCGCAAGCAATTAAAACTTACAACTTAATACTTATACCTAAATTTTAAAGCATCCCTTTTGTTGAAGGTAAAATCATTTTCTCGGTATCCCGTTTTACAGCAACTTTTATCGCTTTGGCGAAAGCCTTGAAAATAGCTTCAATCTTGTGGTGCTCGTTCGTTCCTTCGGCTTTGATGTTGATATTCGCTTTGGCTCCATCCGAAAAGGATTTAAAGAAATGATAAAACATCTCTGTTGGCATTTTACCCACCATTTCGCGTTGGAATGAGGTTTCCCAAACCAACCAGTTTCTACCGCCAAAATCAATGGCCACTTGCGACAAGCAATCGTCCATTGGCAAACAAAAACCGTATCTTTCTATTCCCAGTTTGTTGCCTAATGCTTTGGCAAAAACTTCTCCCAAGGCAATTGCCGTATCTTCAATCGTGTGGTGCTCATCGACTTCTAAATCACCTTTTACGCTAATTTCTAAGTCCATTTGGCCGTGACGCGCGATTTGATCGAGCATGTGGTCGAAAAAAGCAATTCCGGTATAAATTTTGCTTTTTCCGGTTCCGTCCAAGTTTAGGTTGATGTAAATATCGGTTTCATTCGTTTTTCTGGTTATAGATGCCGAACGTTCCTCGAGTTTCAAAAACTCGTAAATGGTTTTCCATTCTGTGGTTTGCAAGGCAATAACCGAATCGAGTTCCTCTCTTTTTGACGCTATTTCATCACTTCCCAACTCTTCTTCTGTGCTGATGAAAATGGCTTTTGAACCCAGATTTTTAGCCAATTCCACATCGGTAATTCGGTCACCGATGACGAATGAATTTTCTAAATCGTATGCTGGATTGTTGATGTATTTCGTCAATAGTCCAATTGCTGGCTTGCGAGTTGGCGCATTTTCGTACGGAAATGTTTTGTCAATCAGTACTTCACTGAAAACAACCCCTTCATTTTCGAAAGCTTTCATCACCAAATTATGAACCGGCCAAAAGTTGATTTCCGGATGTGAATCCGTTCCCAATCCGTCTTGATTGGTTACCATTACCAATTCGAAATCCAATTCAGCGGCAATTTTTCCTAGATATTGAAAGGCTTTTGGATAGAATTCTAATTTTTCGAAACTGTCCAATTGATAGTCATTTGGTTCTAAAACCATAGTTCCGTCGCGATCTATAAAAAGTATTTTTTTCATTTAAAAAAGTTTAAATTGTAAGATTTAAAGTTGTTTTAATACCTCAATTAATTTCTTATTTTCCTCTTCCGTTCCAATAGTCAAACGCAAAGTATTTTCACATAAAGCTTGGGTTGTTCTGTTTCGTATTACAATTCCTTTGGCAATCAATTCGTCGTATCTTTTATTCGCGTCATCCACTTTTATTAAAATGAAATTAGCTTCTGTTGGGTAGATTTTTTCGACAAAATTTATATCAACCAATACTTCAAGTAATTCGGCTCTTTGATCCATAATTGATTTTATCTCCCCTATAATTTTTTCCGGTTCACTCAATCTTTCTAAAGCTCTTTGTTGGGTCAATTCATTCACATTATAGGGTGGTTTTATTTTGTTTAAAACTGCTATAATTTCTTTGGAAGCATAACAAATCCCCAATCGAATTCCTGCCAAGCCGTAGGCTTTTGACAATGTTTGCGTAATAATCAAATTAGGGTAATCACTTAGCCTATTCAACCAACTTTCTTTTTCCGAAAAATCAATATAGGCTTCATCAATGACAACCAAACCCTTGAAATTTTCAAGCAGTTTAACTACAGCATCATCCGAAAAAGAATTCCCGGAAGGATTGTTTGGCGAACACAAAAATAAAATTTTAGAACAAGCATCAACAACTTCTAGTATTTGCTCCGCATTGGGTTGAAAGTCGAAAGAAAGCAAAACCTCCTTATTTTCAATATTATTTAAATTCGCCAAAACCCCATACATACCGTAGGTTGGAGGCAAAGTAATCACATTATCTACTTTTGGTTCACAAAAAGCCCTAAAGATTAAATCCAACACCTCATCGCTGCCGTTTCCGAGTAAAATTTGTTTTTTTGAAACCTTATTTTGAGTAGCCAGAACCGATTTTAGGTTGATTTGCTGCGGATCAGGATACCGATTCACGCCGTTTTGAAAGGGATTTTCATTGGCGTCCAGAAATATCATATCCGCTGTATCAAAATCCTCAAATTCATCGCGTGCCGAGGAATACGGTTTCATCAACTTGACGTTTTCACGAATTAAATTATTTATATCGAAACTCATTTCGTTTAATCTTTAAATTTTTAAATCTTTCAATCTTAAATAAACTGCATTTTTGTGTGCTTGTAATCCTTCGGCTTCGGCCATAATTTCTATTGCTTTGCCAATGTTTTGAATGCCGATTTCAGATATTTTTTGGAAAGTCATCGCTTTGGTAAAACTATCCAAATTCACACCGCTATAATTCTTGGCATAACCGTTCGTTGGTAAGGTATGATTCGTTCCCGAAGCATAATCTCCAGCGCTCTCCGGCGTATAATTGCCAATAAAAACCGAACCTGCATTTCCAATATTATTCACATAAAAATCTTCGTCTTTAGTACAAATGATAAAATGCTCTGGACCATATTCGTCGATTAATTCTAAAGCTATTTTGTCATTTTCAACATAAATCAATTTAGAATTGGCTATGGCTTTTTCGGCAATGGCTTTTCTTGGTAGCACTTCCAGTTGTTTTTGAATTGCTGCTTCCACTTCATCAATTAATTTTTTTGAAGTAGAAACCAAAATCACTTGGCTGTCGGTTCCGTGTTCTGCTTGAGATAATAAATCAGAAGCTACAAAGGCTGGAACAGCCGAATCATCGGCTACAATCAATAATTCTGAAGGTCCTGCCGGCATATCGATTGCCACGCCAAACTGGGTTGCCAATTGTTTTGCTACAGTCACGAATTGGTTTCCGGGTCCGAAAATCTTATACACTTTTGGGATTGTTTCTGTTCCGAAAGTCATTCCTGCAATCGCTTGAATTCCACCTACTTTCAAAATTTTAGTAACGCCGCATAAATTAGCCGCGTATAAAATCGCAGGATTAATTTTTCCACTTTTATCCGGTGGTGAACATAAAAAAATTTCGTTGCAGCCCGCTATATTTGCTGGAACAGCAAGCATTAACACTGTCGAAAACAAAGGGGCGGTTCCTCCTGGAATATACAAACCAATTTTTTGGATTGGTCTTTTTTCTTGCCAGCAATTGACACCCTCTATCGTTTCTACAACAACTTTCGGCGTTTTTTGAGCCGAGTGAAATTTCTCTATATTCGATTTTGCCAATTGAATGGCTGTCTTTAATTCATCCGGAATAGAAGTAATTGCCTGTTCTATTTCTGATTCAGCAACTTCCATATTTTCTAATGTAACGCCATCAAAAAGGGAAGTGTATTTTGCAATCGCTTTGTCCCCATTGCTTTGAACCTCCATGAAAATCTCCTTCACGGTCACTTCAATGTCTCCAATGGTTTGGGTTGGTCTTTCTAAAATAGCAGACCAATTTTCAGGTTTTGGATTGAATATTTTATTCATTTTTATTGTAATTTAAAACACTAAGACTGCGCTCGATGTAACATCCTAAATTGAAATCGTAAATTATAACACCATTTTTTCGATTGGACAAACTAGAATTCCTTCGGCACCAGCTTCTTTCAATTGGTCGATAACATCCCAAAAAGTGTCTTTGTCGATTACGGTATGAACACTACTCCACCCCTCTTCTGCCAGAGGCATAACAGTAAGACTTTTTAAAACCGGTAGGATTTTACCAATGGCTTCAATTTTATCATTAGGAACATTCATCAATATGTATTTTGATTTTCTGGCTCTCAAAACTGATTCAATTCGGAATTGAAGGGTATCAATTAACTTTTGAACTTCTGGAGTTACTTTTGGTGAAACAGCCAAAACAGCTTCGCTTTTGAAAATAACTTCTACTTCTTTCAAATTGTTTTTAAACAACGTGCTTCCGCTAGAAACAATATCCACAATGGCATCGGCAAGACCAATGTTTGGCGCAATTTCAACCGATCCTGATATCTGGTGAATATCAACTGACAATCCAAAAGAATTAAAATAATCAGTTACAGTATTGGGATAGGATGTTGCAATCCGCAATCCACTCAAATCTTGAATGGATTTATAGTCAAAAGTTTTAGGTACCGCCACAGAAACTTTGCATTTTGAGAAGCCTAATTTTTGAACTACCTTGATGTTTTTTCCTTTTTCGACCAAAAGATTATCCCCTACAATGGCTATATCCACAACCCCATCAATTAAATATTGAGGAATATCAGAATTTCTTAAGTACAATACTTCTAACGGATAATTAGTGGCTGATGCCTTAAGTTGGTCATTACCGTTATCGATAGAAATGCCACAGTCTTTTAGAATTTGGATGCTTTCTTCGTTTAAACGACCTGATTTTTGAATGGCAATTTTTAGAGTACTCATAGTTTTTGTCTTTGCGAAGAACGACTTGTCCGCCCTGGCGGAAGTAATCTCGTTCTTATTAATTATTATTTATTGGTTACAATATTTGTTTGAATACAACATCGTAGGCAATAAAAAACCCGTTTGATGTACTCAAACGGGTTTTTAATATGATTTTCACACACATATCATTAACACATCGCTTGAGAGCAATAATGAAAATGATGGTGATGCAATTGAATTGATAACATAACTTTTTAATTCTATAATCCTTTTTTATGGATGCAAATATAGTAGAAATTTTTATTACAAAGCAATTTTTAATTTAACTTAATGAAAAATAAATTGGTAAAACCACCTATCTCGATTGTTTCTCTTTAAAAACTAACAGAAATAGAGGCTTCAAAACTCAAAGCAACGAAGCTTTATTTAGGCTTCAACAGAATTCAATTCTAAAGAAGGTCCTGCACTAACTAAAAGTTTTCCCTCTTCAGTGTTGGTATATTGCTCAAAGTATTTTATATATCGAGAAGCTAATTCCATGGCTTTACGTGTCCATTCTGTTTTATCAGAATAAGTATCTCTTGGGTCAAGAATTCCATCGCTTACATTGGTTAAAACCGTTGGAATTGTTAAATTCAAATAAGGAATATCCCGAGTTTCCACTTGGTCGATTTCGCTGCTTATGATGGCATCGATAATTGCTCTGGTATTTTTAAGTGAAATTCTTTTTCCTGTACCATTCCACCCTGTGTTAACCAAATAAGCTTTTGCTCCATGTTCTTTCATTTTTCCAATCAATGTTTGTGAATATCTTGTTGGATGTAAAGTCAAGAAAGCTTCCCCAAAAGCGGGTGAAAATGAAGGTTCCGGTTCAGTTACCCCTCTTTCGGTTCCTGCTAATTTAGAAGTATACCCGCAAAGAAAATGATATTGTGCTTGATTTTCATCTAAGATTGAAACTGGAGGCAATACACCGAAAGCATCGGCTGAAAGATAAATTATTTTATTAGCGTGCCCTGCTTTAGAGGGTAATACAATTTTATTAATATGATATATTGGATAAGAAACCCTGGAATTTTCAGTGATGGTATGATCATAATAATTGATCTCACCATATTCGTCAACAATTACATTTTCCAATAATGCATCTCTTTTGATGGCTCTCCAAATATCCGGTTCGTTGTTTTCACTGAGGTCAATTACTTTGGCATAACAACCTCCTTCATAATTAAAGACTCCATTGTCATCCCATCCATGTTCGTCGTCACCAATTAAATATCTTTTTGGGTCAGCGGATAAGGTGGTTTTTCCAGTCCCTGAAAGACCAAAAAATACTGCCACATCCCCTTTTTCACCAACATTAGCAGAACAATGCATAGATGCCATACCTTTTAAGGGTAAGTAATAATTCATCATAGCAAACATTCCTTTTTTCATTTCGCCGCCATACCAAGTTCCTCCAATTATTTGAACTTTTTCGGTAAGGTTGAACAATACAAAGTTTTCAGAATTTAAATTGTGGGCTTTCCAATCCGGGTTTGTGGCTTTGGAACCATTCATCACAATAAAATCAGGTTCTCCAAAGTTTTCCAGCTCATATATAGAAGGTCTAATGAACATATTGGTCACAAAATGAGCTTGCCAAGCTACTTCCATAACAAAACGAACTTTAAGTCTTGTGTCAGCATTTGTGCCACAAAATGCATCTACCACATATAATTTTGGTGAAGTTGAAAGTTGATTTAAAACCAATGCTTTTAAATCATTCCAAACTTCGATTGTAGTCGGGAAGTTGACTTTTTTATCCCAATAAATAGTGTCTCTAGTGATATCATCCTCAACAATATATCTGTCTTTTGGGGAACGACCTGTAAAAACACCTGTTTTAACGGCTACGGCTCCAGTTTCAGTCAAAGCCCCTTTTTCATAGCCTTTTCTTTTGTGTGACACTTCTGCTTGATATAATTCTTCATAAGTAGGATTGTAGGATACTTCATGGTAACCTGTAATTCCCAAATCGTGTAATTCCTGAATGATTTTAATATTTTTCATAATGTATGATTTTATTTTTTTTGCTTTGTTTTCTACTCAAATTTAAGAAATTCAATCCTAAAAAACCTGATAAATATCATCTAAAAAATAAATCTACGCAAACGTTTTCTTTGTTTGCAAAGGGTAACAAGGAATTGTTTATGATAAATTTCATATTAAACAGATATATATTTACTAATTTTGATAGAGTATAGTATCAAAAATTGAAATTATGTTTGATTGGTTCAACACATTGTTCTCTCCGAATCCCCATCCGGACATTACTCAGTCTTTAATTGTTCTATTAATTGCAATCAGTGTTGGTTTTTTTGTTGGTAAAATTCGCATTGGCAGTATTTCACTTGGTGTTGCCGCCGTCATGTTTGTTGGACTTTTTTTAGGGCATTATGGATTCCGAATGGATGAAAGTATATTAGTATTCGTAAGAGATTTTGGTTTAATCCTATTTGTTTATGGAATTGGAATTCAAGTGGGTCCCTCTTTTTTCTCTTCCTTTAAAAAAGATGGATTGTTATTTAATATTCTGGCCGTTGGCACTGTTCTTTTGGGTGGATTGATTACTTATTTTATCCATGTAATCACCAAAATTGATATTGAAAATGCGGTCGGATTGATGTCTGGTTCCGTTACAAACACCCCAGGATTGGGGGCGGCCAAATCTACGCTTCAGGAAATTCAAAATAAATTTCCCTCAAAAGTATTTAGCGATCCTACGATTGCCTATGCAATTACTTATCCTTTGGGGGTTTTCGGAATTATAACAACTATTGTTCTTTCTAAAATAGTATTGAAGATTAATTTCGCGAAAGAATTATTTATATGCAATGACTCGAAAGACAAAAGTGAGGTTATAATTCACGAAAAATGTAGGGTTACAAAAAATGCTATAACTGGAAAAAGTATTTATGAAATTTTCAAAGACTATGATATTCATGATATTATTATTTCAAGATTGAAAAATAGTGGATCCCAAGTTGTTTATTCCCCTTCATTAGATTCAAAAGTCAATAAAAAAGACGTTTTAATGGTAGTGGGTAATCCTAAAAATGTAGCCCGTTTTATTGAACTTGTCGGAAAAGTTTCAACTGATTTATTCATAGAATCCGAACATGATATTAACACCAAAAATATATTTGTAACTAAGAAATCGGCCACTCATAAAACCTTGTCAGAATTAGATTTATACAACACATTCAATCTTAAAGTGACTCGTGTTTTTCGATCAGGAATGCAATTATTAGCACGACCCAACCTTAGATTAAATTACGGTGATCGATTAAAAATTGTGGGTAACAAAGAAGCTATTTCGGAGGTTGAAAAAATCATAGGGAATTCAGAAAAGAAACTCTTAGAACCCGATTTTCTTTCTTTATTTGGAGGACTGATAATAGGTATTATTTTAGGGTCAATCCCTATTTTTATCCCTTCATTGCCGGTGCCCTTAAAACTAGGATTTGCTGCGGGACCTCTATTGACGGCATTGGTTATAAGCCGATATGGTAGCATTGGAGTTATCCATTCTTACATCAACAATGGGGCAGTTCACTTTATGAAAGATTTAGGAATTTGCTTGTTTTTTGCCGCTGTGGGAATTCATGCCGGGGAATCATTTTACGAAAATTTCATAAAGTATAACGGTTGGCTTTGGATTTATTATGGTTGTTATATTACACTAATTCCATTAGTGATTTTGGTATTGATGGGACGATTTGTATTCAAACTTAATTTTTTTCAATTGGTTGGGATAATGAGTGGCGCTTATACCGATCCGGCAGCATTAGCCTTTAGCATTAAATACTTGGATTCGGACATACCTATGCAAGCTTATGCCACTGTATATCCTATGGTAACAATATTTAGAATATTTATAGCACAGCTGCTAATCCTGCTTTTTGTTTAACCAAATAATTACTCATATAACAAAAAAATGGAGGGTGATTTTTATATCACCCTCCATTTTTTAGCTTTTTTTGAAAATTAGTCTTTCTCCTCTGTGGATTCTAAACTTTGATCTGCATTTTTTTCTTCTCCAATTGCCTGAGTTGTATTTGGCCTAATTTCCGTATGACGAATTTCACCACCTGAAGTTCCTGTTTCTTTTGCCAGAAACACCCCAACAACCGCGATAAGAATTGCGGCATAAGAAACTAATTTTGCCTTTGCATGTTTTATATAATTCAAAAACAAACCTCCCAGTGAAATTGCTCCCAAAACATATAAAACAATTGCTAGTTTTTCTGCCATTTCTTCATGTTCATGAATAATTTGCTTTCCTATGGTTGGCATATCTTCAACCAATTCTTCCGCTCCTTCACCAGTTCCCATGCTGAATGCGGCAAAAACAGCAGCAACAATAAATAAAACATAAGCGGTGTTTTTGACCGAATTGTTTCTTAAAATCATACCTGAAATTAAAATTCCCAGTCCAAATATCGTCCCGATAATTGGAAAATGATTTACAATCATGTGTAAATGTGCGTCGTTCATAGTATATATTTATTAAAAGTTAAAAATTCAATTTACCCAGCCAATGAAACACCAATCAATGTACCTATTCCATAAGTCACCGCTGCTGCGGCCAATCCAAAGGCAACTTGCCGCATTCCTGAAAAAAGGACGCCTTTTCCTGTCAATAACGTTATGGCTGCCCCGATGCCAAACAACCCCACGACACTAGACGCAATACTCAATAAGATGGCATTTTGACCGTCCAAAATCATAAATGGATACAAGGGGATAATCGCTCCAATGGCAAAAAGAATGAAAGATGCAATCGCCGCTTCCCATGCAGAACCACCCAATTCTTCCTTATCAATACCCAATTCCTCTTTTATTATGGCATCTATTGCGGTTTCAGGGTTTTCAAATGCCTTGTCCGCTAATTTTTGTGCTTCGACAACATTCATTCCCTTGGCTTGATAGAGCAAGACCAATTCCTTTTTTTCCTCCTCTGGAGAGGCTTCCAATTCTTCCATCTCTAAATCAATTTGCCGTTGATTTAATTCCCGGGAACTTTGCACCGAAAGCCACTCGCCTAATGCCATTGAAATAGCACCTGCCATTAGTCCGGCGATTCCCGTTAATAAAATCGTATTGTTGGAAACTGCAGCACCTGCAACTCCCATCACCAAACTCATATTGGAAACCAAACCATCATTAGACCCCAAAACAGCTGCGCGAAGTGCATTACCGCCAACAGATTTGTGACGACTTTCAAATTTGGACAACAATCCACCCGAAACATTCAAGGCTTTATTGCTGTTTACCGCTTCAATAATATTGAGGTGATTGTGCTCAAAACCAGTAGGCTTCTCCCCTTTTTCGATTTTGTTTTTTATGGCGTTTACCGCAAATTGCTTTTCGATGTTAGACAAGCTACTAATTATGGAATTATAGCCAAAAAGTTTACCTAATTTCAATTGGAACTTTGCCCTTGAAGATGGTGTCGGCATCTCAAAATTAGGTTCGTACTCCCTAACTTTATCCAACATGTGTTTCGCATGACCCTCTTCAATTTCGGCTAGACTCTGCAAAACCCTAATCAGATTATCGTCCGTTTGTATCGCTGCAATGCTGTTGTACAAAAACGCAGTATCCACTTCGGTTTGCAATTGTCCTTTTAATTTGTTTAAATCCATGATTGTATGTTATCGATTCTGTTTAAAAAATTTAAGATGCGATGGAAAAAAATTTAAATGGGATTTTAGTATAATTATTTGCATTATTAAATGAACAATTAAAACCCAAAAGAATTATGGGATTAAAAATACAAAATTTAACTTTATAACTTAACGCTTTTTGTTTTTGATAATTTATTGCTTTGCTGAATATTTCTTCCATATATCGAATTTTTCATATAATTGAAAAATATTTAGCAAGTAAATTCACAACATCCCATTGTATTTCCTCACAAACCATTCTGAAGCCAGTGAAACTGCTATCAAAATCAACAACCAAACCCAATCAATTAAAGGAGATTTGGTGACAATTTCTTTTTGAACTGCTTTGTAATTTTGATTTTCTAAAAGTGTTTTTATTAAAGCCTCGACTTGGTTCGGATAGTGAACTTTAGCTTGTGTTTGCGTTGCCAGTTGAGACAATTTCTCCATATCTGGGTTAACAAATTGTTTTTCGATATCAAAATCAAGAATTTCAAAATGACTTGAATACGTTGTTTTTGAATTTAATTCCTTTACATTAAAATTATATTGTCCCGCAGAAAGCCCGTCAAGATTGACTTTGAAGGAATTATTTCCTTTTAATAAATCGTAGTTTTTGGTTTGCTTTGTTTTGATATTAGAAACCGAAATAGTCAAACGAGCCTTTTCGTCGAATTCGTAGTTTTTATTGAAATACTGGGCCGAAATTTCTATTGCTTCACCTGAATTATAGAAATTTTCATGATTCACAACCAATGATTTTTTTGAATTATCGGAAGACAAAAACTGAATGATTTTATCGATAAAAACATCAAATTTTTCGAATGATTGATTTTCAACGTGGCTTTGCAAACGCCATTTCCAAAGGTTTTCACCCAAAAGAAAAGCCAAACGTTTTCCCTGATTTTCGGCAAATGCCAATAAGGGGGAATTTGTTGCAATGTTTCTAATTTTCGACACAAGCAAGGTGGAAACAGTTCCATTTGTGGTTACCGTTCCAAAAGGATTTTGCAAAGGTGGGAAATTTTCAAAACCTAGATTGTCAATCGCAAAAAGATTGAACTGGGAATTAAATTCAGCCAAATAATCTTCTTTTTGGCCACTCATTTTGAAAACCAAATTTGATTGTTGTTGGTTCAAAAAATTAAAATCGGTATTGTTTCCTGTGATAACAAAAGTATTGATTCCTGTTAATTTATTATCCTCGAAAACAGACTTGAATTCTGTCGTTGGCTGATACAAGATTAAAATAGTAAAATCTTGTAATGATTTAATATCTTTAGGTTTAACTATAGTTACTTTACGCTGCGCATTTATTTCGATTGCTCGTTTCAACGTACCGATATCAGGGTGATTTATTGCAGAAACGATTGCTACATTGGTCCTTTGGTCGATGATTTCAACAGCAAAATTTTTAGTATTATTATAGGTGTTTTTTTCTTTCTCTTTGGATGAAATCGAAGCTTTAAAAATCTGTAACCCCACTTTATCGGCAGGAAGTAAAACAGTCACAATTACCGATTTTTTCGATGGTGAAAAGGAAACGGTTTGTTTGCTTAAAACTGAATTTCCTTGCGAAATGCTAAAATCTGCATTTATACTTTTGTTTCCTGAATACTGCAAAAACACTTCCACAGGAAATTTATTTTTATGAAACGCATATTTATTGACGTTTAACTGGTTCACTTTTAAGTCCAAGAATTTGGTAGTATCCCCAAGAATCAATGGATATACCTTGTTATTCGTATCAAAAGAATATATATAATCATTTCCAGAGGTTTGGTTTCCATCAGTGATTAAAACCGTTGGGAAAGTGGCGTTTTTATAAATGCTCTTCAGGTTTTTAGCAACTTCATCAAGGTTTGTTTGCGTTCCTTTAAAATTAAAACTTTCTGACGATTGAAACTCACTGTCGAATTGATAGGATTGAACATCAAACTTTCCCTGTAAATCTTTATTTTGAATCAGTTTTTTGTATGATTTTAAAGCCGTTTCTTTGGCTTTCAAATCAATAATAGAACTCGAATTATCAACCACAACGGCTAAAGGCGTTTTTACAATTTCGAGTTTTTTTCTAGTAATTATTGGATTTATAAGTAATAGCAATATCGCAAAAATGGAGAGGAAACGCAAAAAAGCCAAAACCAAGTTCACTTTTGACTTAGTTTTGGCTTTATAAAAATACTGAAAATAGGACAAGCCGCCTGATATTAATAAAGAAAGCAATAGTAACAGAATGGTGTTTGTAGTCATATTTTTTAAGTAATCAGTTTAGTAAGAATTCAATTTTTAGGTATTCACTGAACACTAAAAATATTAACACTGAACACTTCTTAAGTAAGCATTCCTCCGCATACATTCAACACTTGACCTGTTATGTAAGCGCTCATATCCGAAGCTAGGAAAAGACAAGCATTAGCAACATCTTCTGTGTTTCCGCCACGTTTTAACGGAATACCATCCCTCCAACCTTGGACTACTTCGTCGCTTAATTTTGCCGTCATTTCAGTTTCAATAAATCCCGGAGCAATCGCATTGCAACGAATATTACGGGAACCTAATTCGAGTGCCACTGATTTTGAAAAACCAATAACACCGGCTTTAGAAGCGGCATAATTAGTTTGCCCTGCATTTCCAGAGACTCCTACTACACTACTCATATTTATTATAGAACCCGCACGTTGCTTCAAGAATGTTCGTTGAATGGCTTTGGTCATATTGAAAACAGATTTCAAATTAACATCAATCACTTGATCAAAATCTGCTTCGGACATTCGCATTAAAAGGTTGTCTTTGGTAATTCCAGCATTGTTTATTAAAATATCAACAGTTCCAAATTCAGCCAAAACAGCATCCACAAAGATTTGAGCTTCGTTAAAATCAGCAGCATTCGATTGGTACCCTTTGGCCTTTATGCCCATAGCATTCAATTCGTTTTCCAATGCCAAAGCAGATTCGACAGAAGAACTATACGTAAAGGCGACATTTGCACCATTTTTCGCAAAAACTTCTGCAATTCCTTTTCCTATTCCGCGACTTGCGCCAGTTATTATGGCTACTTTTCCTTCGAGTAATTTCATATAGTATAATTAATTTATTTTGATTTTGAGTCTTACCCTTTCGTCTTTATCTTTGTTTCTTATAAACAAAGGATATAGGCACTACCAGGGCTATTTAAAACTTGCCAAATATAAGAATAATTGTGGGTTTGAAAACAAATAGGCTTTCAATTAAACCTTTTATAAAATAATTACTCTTAACGATACGTTTTAATATTTAAATTTGGCTAAATGTTATATTTAATCAACTAAGCAATAAGTTTATGATAAATATGTATGTACGAATATCTTCCATTTAAATTATTCTCTTACTTTCGTATTCTATTTTTTAAAAATCGCGTATATTTAGGAAACTACTATAGAATACGAAATCTAACTACTAGTCAAAGATATTTTAATATTAAAAAAGAAACTTTGTCAAAGAGATTAAAATGAATAATAAAACCCGGATAGTTTTCTTTTTGGTTCTTTTTTTTCAAGTGGCGCTGGCTCAAGAAAAAATGGACATCGTTTTTGCACACTTAAATTTGACTTTTCGGGATAAACCATTAGAATTGAATAAGGAATATGTTTCTGAAAATAAAGATACTTTGCAGCTAACCGGCTTCAAATTTTATATTTCAAATTTAAAACTGGAATATGCTGATAAAACTACTTATTCCGAACCAGATAGCTATTATTTAATTGATATTGAAAATCCGAATTCTTGCAAAATTCCAATTAAAAAGACCACTAGTAAAACTATTTCCAAAGTTTCATTTTCAGTTGGTATTGATAGTTTGACCAGCGTCTCCGGCGCTTTGGAAGGTGATTTAGACCCAACAAAAGGAATGTATTGGGCTTGGCAAAGTGGTTATATCAATATGAAATTGGAAGGACGAAGCTCGAGTTGTAAAACGAGAAAGAATGAGTTTCAGTTTCACATTGGTGGTTATATGAAACCGAATTACGCCATGAGAAAAGTAGTATTAGAACCTAAAAAATCGAATTCTACTGTTGAAATAAATGTTGATGTGGCAGCACTATTTTCCCAACTGGAACTTTCAAAAATCAATAGTGTAATGGTTCCGGGTACTAAAGCGATGCAAATTGCCGATTACAGTGTTACTATGTTTAAAACCAAATGAAAATTAAGCTAAAACATATTTTGTTGTTAGGAATTACAATCTCATTGGCGTTTGCTATTAATAAAACAACACCTCTTTATTTGGAAACACCAAAAGCTTGGCCAAAACCACATTACGATTTTTCTAAAAACCCTCTCACGGAAGAAGGTTTTCAGTTGGGACGGAATTTGTTTTATGACCCTATTTTATCACGTGACAGCACCATTTCTTGTGCCAGTTGCCATTTGCAATCCACGGGATTTACACACGTTGACCATAGTCTAAGCCACGGAATTGAAGGCAAAATTGGTACACGAAATTCGATGACCTTAATGAATTTAGCTTGGTCGAAAAGTTTTATGTGGGACGGTGGGGTCAATCATTTGGATGTGCAACCTTTAAATCCCATTACTAGTCCAGTAGAAATGGGTGAAACTTTAAACCATGTAGTTAGCAAACTTCAAAAAACTGAAAAATATCCACTATTATTTGAAAAAGCATTTGGCGATCCGAAAATTACGGGGCAAAGGCTTTTAAAAGCATTGTCTCAATTTGAATTGCAATTGGTTTCTTCAAATTCAAAATACGACAAAGTAATGCGAAAAGAAACTACTTTTACAGAACAAGAGCAAAATGGATATAAGTTGTTCAAAACCAATTGTGCTTCCTGTCATAACGAACCCCTTTTTACAAGTGAAAAATTCGAGAATAACGGCCTTGCAATTGATACTACTTTAAACGATATTGGCAGAATGAAAATCACCAACAAACAAGAGGATTATTTGCGATTTAAAGTGCCAACTTTACGAAATGTTCAATTCACATTTCCATATATGCATGATGGCCGATTTAAAACATTAACCGAAGTTGTCAAACATTACAATTCTTTAGGTAACAATAAAAGATTACCCAAACAATTAGCAAAACCCATGAAGCTATCCGATAACGAACGGGTCGATTTAGTTGCTTTTTTAAAGACATTAACGGATACTGAATTTCTATTTGACAAGCGTTTTTCATTTCCAAAAGAATAAAATTAACCTTAACCTAAAAAGTATGAGAAAATCAATTATTACTTTAATTCTTCTATCCACTTCGTCTTTATTACAAGCGCAATACAACGATATTCGAATTCCTGAAGCGTTGTATGGATCAACTTTTGATTTAAATATTCATGAATCATCTAAACAATTAGTTACAGGAAATCAAACCGTTACAGGAGCCATAAACAATGAGTCGTTCTGGGGACCAACACTTTTTATAAACAAAGGGGATGAAGTACACATAGATGTAAAAAATGATTTGAAAGAGTCAACCACATTGCATTGGCATGGCATGCATTTGCCAGCAGTTATGGATGGGGGTCCTCACCAAATTTATTCCACCAGGAACACTATGGCAACCTTATTGGACGATGACAAATGATGCAGGAACGTATTGGTATCATCCGCATTTACATGAAACTACTGAAGCCCAAATTACTAAAGGTGTTGGAGGATTAATCATTGTAAAAGATGCTGTAGAGTCAGCTTTGCCTTTGCCTAGAAATTATGGAGTTGATGATATTCCGATTATAATGACTAGTAGAAATTTTGTTGCTAATCAATTTTCTGTTGGTAGAGCCTATGGTGACTATATGTTAACTAATGGAACAATGAATGCTCAAATTACCTTACCAAAACAAGTTGTTCGTTTAAGATTTCTTAATGCGGAAATTGAGAGAGGCTATAATTTAGGTATCGTAAATTCTTCAGGAATAACAAAAACCTTTTATGTAATAGGCAATGATGGTGGCTTATTAAATGCTCCTGTAGCAGTTACCAGATTACCTGTACATGTCGGAGAACGTTACGAAATATTAGTTGATTTAAGCGGCGAAACTGTAGGAAGTACATTAGATATAAAAGCATATAATAGCGGTCAATCGAATAGTTTTCCAGGGGGAGAACCTGGTCAAACTGGTCAATTTGGGAGTGCATTAAACAATACTACTTTTAACGTGTTGCATATCAATGTAGGTGCTACTACAACAAATCCAATTACTGCTATACCATCTACTTTGGCAAATAATACTTATTTCACCGCAGCTGATGCAAAAGTAAGTAGAACTGTAACTATTAGCGGTGGGCAACCTGTTGGCAATCCTTTTGTTTTTGATAGTAGTGTTTTTAATATAAATACCATTAACAAAACAGTAAATATTGACACTACTGAAAAATGGACCATTGTCAATTCACCAAATGCTGTTTTTGGTCATAGTTTCCACATTCATGACGTACAATTTAAAATTGTATCTCGAACTACTGGAAGTGTAGGAACTTATGAGTCGGGATGGAAGGATACTTTTTTTATTAGTAAAGGAGAAAGTGTCTCTTTTGTTTGTCGTTTCAAAGATTATGCAGATGCAACTCATCCTTTTATGTATCATTGTCATTTTTCACAACACGAGGACGATGGAATGATGGGGCAATTTATTGTGAAAAGCACATTAGCCACAACTGATTTTAGTCCTTCAACTAAATTTAGCTTGTATCCCAATCCTGCCAATGACAAATTGTTTGTGAATTTAAAAGATGCCTCTACCGAAATATATTACGTAACAATTGCTACGATTACAGGAAGAATTGTAATGATGTTGCCCGAACCACAATGGCAAAATGGTATTGATATTTCATCACTAGAAGCAGGAGTGTATACTTTTCAAATGATGGATAAACAGACCAAAAGCCTGAGTACCAAAAAATTTATAAAGAAATAATTTATGAATAAACATTTGCCATTTTTTTATATTTTAATTTTACTATTTGTCTTTTGTAGTTTTACCTTTAGTGATAAAAGTAAAATCATTTCGAATTTCAAATTAAAAAGTGCAACAACTAATAAATGGGTATCTCTTTCCGATTATGAAGATGCCAAGGGGTTTATTGTAGTTTTTATATGTAATAAATGTCCAATGGCTAAATTTTATTCCCAACGATTGAATCAGATGGACGCTAAATATAAAAAAATGGGAGTTCCTTTAGTGGCTATAAATTCAATGGACACCTTGGCTTATGGAGATGAATCATTTAAACAAATGCAGAAAAAAGTATTTAAAGAACAACTTCATTTTCCATATCTGCAAGACAAAAAACAACATATTGCCAAACAATTTAATGCCACCCACACGCCACAGGCATTCGTGATTTGGAAAATAAAAGGAAAATATATTTTAAATTATGAAGGGGCAATAGATGATAATGCTGGAGAACCTGAAAAAGCGGAACATCATTATTTGACTGATGCTGTTGATCAATTAGTTCAAGGAAAAAAAGTAACGGTTTCAAAATCAGAATCTTTTGGATGCCGAATATTTTATCGTGGAGATAAATCAAAAATGTATTGACAAAAAATCTAATTTAATCTTATGAAAAAAATAGTAACCTTATTCATTGTTGTTATAAGTTGTAACACTTTTGCTCAAACCAACCCAATAATTACTTCTTGGCTAAGGAATACAACTGGAATTACCGGAAGACATTATTTTGGAACAAATCCAACCCCTATTGTTGATGCTACATTAGCAAATGTACAATCCGTTCAATACAATTCAACTAATGTTTATGTTTCAGCAACTGGAATTCCGGCTTATATTACTGGTCCTTTTCAAGGAAATCCATCCATTGCAACAGCGCAAAATAAAATATTTAAATTTTTATTAAATCCTACTCAAAATACCGGAACCCTTTCATCCACAACTGGGGGAAATATTGGAGTATTTAAAAATGGTGTGGCTTTATTTGATTATCGTGATGGTGTGGCGTGGAGCAGTACAACTAATTCTTTATGCGGTGGTCCTGGCAATTCTCCTTGTACTCAAGGTACAACTCAAGCTTGGAACAGAGATGCAATTCCAGCTGAAATGGGGGGGTTCGATTGTGCAAAAGCACATCCGGCTAATGGAAATTATCATCATCACCAAAATCCAAGTGCCTTTAAATTGGATTTAAATGTTTTGTCAACAATTTGCTCAACCTATCCATCTGATGGATTATATGTTATTGACCCAAATGTGCATTCTCCTTTATTAGGTTTTGCCTATGACGGTTTCCCGATTTATGGTGCTTATGCTTATGCAAATACTGACGGAACTGGAGCAATTACTAGAATGAAATCTAGCTATCAACTTAGAACAAATACAACAAGAATTAATGGCCCTGCAATTAATCAAGTTATAGGGACTCAAACTTTCTTTAATGGTTATTTCAGAGAAGATTATGAATATGTTGCTCATACGGGTGACGCAACATATTTAGACTCACACAATGGTAGAATTTGTAATACTCCAGAATATCCAATATCATTATATCCAAAAGGAATTTATTGCTATTTCGCTACTATTGATGCTAATCATAATTCTGCCTATCCTTATGTAGTAGGACCAACATTTTATGGTACTGTTTGTACAGGTAATCCTGGTTCAGATTGTAATGTGGTAACTACAATTCCGCAAGACGCAACGACTTATTTAGCAAATAATACCTTTGATTTTAATAATACCAAAATAATCATTGCACCAAATCCTGCTCAGGATTTTATTGCAATTCAATTACAAATGGCGGAAAATGATTTAAAAGTGGAACTAATTGACGAATTGGGGAAAGTCATAAAAGAAAGCAAAATCCTTCAAGGAAGTACTTTGAGCATCATTGAAACCGATACTATCTATAACGGAATATATTTTGTGAAAATATCTAATGGCTTAAATTATAAAACCTATAAAGTGCTTATCAACAAATAAGTTTTTTTAAAACTTTATTCCACAAAACTCTCGTCCTTAAAACCTATCAAATACAATTTGTTTTTAGCTCTCGTCATGGCCGTGTACAACCAGCGAATGTAATCCCTGTTGATGCCATCAGGCAAATATGGTTGTTCAATAAAAACCGTATTCCACTGTCCGCCTTGCGATTTATGACAGGTTATCGCGTACGAAAACTTAACTTGCAAGCCATTGAAATATTCGTTGGCTTTGACTTTCTGGAATTGCTTGAACTTGGTTTCGCCTTCATAATCTTTCAAAACTTCCTGATACAATCGATTGGATTCTTCGTAAGTCAAGGAAGGTGATTCGCTTTTTATGGTATCCAATAATAGGACTGTTTCAAACGGAATCTGGGTGGGATAATCGACCATTCTTATTTTTACTTTGGCAAAATTGAAACCGTACAATTCCTTGATATTGAAAATTTCCAATACTTCGATGATATCGCCATTCGCAATAAAACCGGCTTCATCAGAGTCTTTCAACCAAAAATAATTGTTTTTGACGACCATCAAAAAATCTCCGGTTGATAGTTCACTTTCTTTATCCAAAATCTTCGTTCGAATTTGTTCATTGTATTGATTGGCTCGTTTATTCGACCGAACGATGAAAGCGGTGTCTTCGATACTATAATTACTGTAGGCCGAATTGATGGCATCCTGTATATCGTACCCATCGGTCAAACGAACAATGTCCTTGAATTTCTTGAGGTCAAATTGGAACTCGCTGATAAAAGAATCCTTCAACAACTCCCGAAGTTCGGTGGCATTATATAAAATCCCCGAGTTTTCTTCCTGACGCATCACTTCGTCCAATTCGATGTGTTCCACCTCTTTATTGTAATTCAACCCCAAAGTTTGAATATCCAAGGCGGGACTAATGTCCAAATTCACCGGTGGTAATTGGGCGGTGTCTCCCAAAAGAATCATTTTGCAATTGGTTCCTGAATAAACGTAGGAAATCAAATCATCGAGCAAAGAACCGTTTTCATACAATTTGGAATCGGAATTCGTATCGGAAATCATTGAAGCTTCATCGACTATAAAAATGGTGTTCGTGTGCTTGTTTTGTTGCAAATTGAAGGAAACGCCACCGCCCAAAGATTTCTTGGGAAAATAGATTTTCTTATGAATCGTCAAAGCCGGTTTGTTCGAATAATTGGCAATTACTTTGGCCGCACGACCCGTTGGCGCCAGCAAAACATACTTTTTATTGATGTCAAGCAGATTATTGACAATAGTCGAAATCACCGTAGTTTTTCCTGTTCCTGCGTATCCTTTTAGGACAAAAATCGTGTTGTTGTCCTTTTCAGTCAAGAAAATAGCAATTTTCTGAAAAAACACATCCTGTTTGTACGTGGGTGTAAAAGGAAATTTTTTCTGTAAAAGGCTATAAAACAGGGAGGAATTCATTAGGTGTTATTTGACTGCAAAGTAAGGAAAGTTTTCAAAAGAAATTATCAATTATTAATTATCAATTGTTAATTCTTCTTTTAATTTGTAAGTTTGCAACTATGTCCATTAACACTACCATCACCGATAAAAAATATAGAAAACTCTCGCTTCAGGTTTCCCTGACCGGGCTTTCGTTTTGTGTTTTTGATACTTTAAACCACAAGGTGCTTTACGTGAAGGAAGTCCGTTTTGATACTTTTCACAAAGCAACAAAAATTGAAGAATTGTTTGCCGATGCTTTCAATGACAATACCGAATTAAAGGATTCTTATGACGAGATATTAGTGATTCACAACAATAATCTTTCGACATTTGTACCGGAAGCACTTTTTGACGAGCACTTTCTAGGAAGTTATTTGCAATACAATACAAAGGTTTTCGACACCGATTTTTTTGCATTCGACGAAATTTCGAATTACCAAATGAATGCGGTTTACATTCCCTATGTGAATATTAATAATTTTTTTATTGACCAATTTGGTTCTTTTGATTACAAGCACGCCAACAGCATTTTGGTTACCAAACTTCTGGACGCTTCCAAAAACGATGACAACAAAAAAATGATTGTAAATTTCAATCCCGGCCATTTTGAAATTGTTGTGGTTCAAAATCAGAAATTACATTTATTCAATTCTTTCGATTATCAAACGCCGGAAGATTTTCTCTATTATTTGCTTTTCACTGCCGAACAATTGAACATGAATCCCGAGAATTTCAAATTGGAGTTACTAGGAACCATTGCTGAGGAAGACGATTTTTATCAATTGGCTTTCAAATACATTCGAAACGTATGCTTATTTGATGTTTCGGATTTACAAAAAAACAATACTTGTTCAACTACCCAAAACAGGAAACATTTTATCTTATTCCAATCGTGAGAATCATATCAGGCAAGTACAAAGGAAGACGTATTTTTCCGCCAAAAGGACTTCCCGTTCGCCCCACAACCGATATGTCAAAAGAAGCATTATTCAATGTTTTGAACAACCACTTCAGTTTTGAAGGATTGAAAATACTTGATTTATTTGCAGGTACAGGAAATATCAGTTTCGAATTTGCCTCCCGTGGAAGCACGCCCATCACCTCTGTCGATGCTGATTTTGGTTGCGTTAAATTCATCAAACAAGTCGCAGCGGAATACGATTTTAATATTGCAGCCACTAAAAGCGATGTTTTCCAATTTTTGGAAAGAAACAAAGCGACTTACGATATCATCTTTGCCGATCCGCCTTATGCTTTAGACCAGAAAACCTTTGAGAAAGTTGTATTACTAGTTTTCGAAAAAAACACGCTTCAGGAAGACGGAATGATGGTAATTGAACATTCCAAGTACACTAAGCTTGACCACTTGGTTCACTTTTCATTCAAAAAAAGTTACGGCGGTTCTATTTTTAGTTTCTTCGAAATTGGAAAATCAACCGAAGAAGAAATCAATAATAAAGAATTGTTTGAGGATTCCGAAGAGGAATAATTAGATGTAATTTGCTTTTATTTTTCCCAATATATCTACTGTAAGAGGTTTGGGCAAATAATCAAGTACTGCAGGGTTGCTTTTTGCTCGATACTCATCATCGGGGTTAATAGAAGAACTTACGATAAACAAATTGGTGCCGAAATTTAGAGTGGATTTAATTTCATTGAAAATTTCTAAAAACCCCCAACCATCCATTATAGGCATATTTATATCCAAAAATATCAATACTAAAGTATCTTTATCATTTATAGTTTTATTGAGTGCCAATAATTTATCAATACCTTCTTTACCGTTATTAGCAACCTCAATAGGCAAATCTATTTCGGATTTTGAGATGATTTTTTTATGCAGATAATTGGTTGTAAAATCATCATCTATTAATAATATCATACTTAACATACTCATTATTATATATTTTTTGAAATTGTAAAATTAAAAGTACTGCCTGAATTCAATGTAGATTTAACATGAATTTCTCCATTATGTAAATCAACTATTTTTTTGCAATGAGCCAATCCTATGCCATACCCTTGATAAGCAGAATCATTGTTTAGTCTTTTGAATATTATAAATACTTGATCAATGTATTTTTCATCAATCCCTATTCCGTTGTCTTTAACTGAAAACTTCCATTCTTTTTCAGTTTCTGAACATTTAATTTTGATTTTAGGCGTAGTGTTTTCCTTGCTAAATTTAATAGCGTTGCTTATTAAGTTTTGAAATAATAATCGGATGTACGTTTCATAACCTCTTATTTTAGGAAGCTTTTTGACTGTAATCTCGGCTTGAGCATTATAAATTGTTAGGGATAAATCATTCAAAATATCATTGACAACTCTATTACAGTCCATTTCTTTAACTTCATCTCTTTTGCCAATTCTGGCATATTCCATTAAACCTCTAACTAATGACCTCATTCTAATTGCTGACTTATTGATAAACTCAATATATAATTTAGCTTCGTCATTCAAATTATGCGAATACTCCTCTAGTAGCAATTCGCTAAAACTCATTAAAGTCAAGAGTGGCTCTTGAAGATCGTGCGAGGTTATATAAGTAAATTGTTCTAATTCTGAATTTTGGCTTTGGAGTGTTTTATTTTGTAATGAAAGTTGTTCTTCCTTCTCTTTTCTTGAAGTAATATCTCTAATAAACGAACAATAACTCTTTACAATTCCTTTATCATAAATAGGTAAAATCGAAAATTCTATTGGAAATTCTTTGTTGTTTCTAAATAGTGCCGGAAACTCAATGATTTTATTTGCTGCTACTCCTCTAAAACCATCATTATGTTTCTTGATGGCATTTTGATGTATTTTTTTAAAACGTTCCGGTATAATAATATCAGACAATAATTTCCCAATGACCTCTTCTGATTTCCATCCAAATATGATTTCAGCTTGTGGGTTCCAAAAAGTAATTTTACCATCCGGGTCAATTATAACAACCGCGTCTAGAGAGGAATTAAGAATTAATTGATTTCGTATTTCATTAATATTTACCGTTGCCTGACTGGATTTTAGTTCCGTAATATCCACTCCATATCCTATCATGTAAGCAAATTCATTATTATTATATACGGGATAAAAACGACGCAACACATATATGTTTTTGTCTTTTTGATATTCATCAACCCATTCAATCTGTTTTTTACTCTTTAATGCATTTTTAAAATGATTACGTCTCAATTCAGCTATGGACTTATCTAATCCTCGATATTCACAATAATCAAAATCATCTTTACCAATAATCCATTTTTTTATTTCATCCTCTTTTAAACCATTAGAATTAACATAAACATATTTATGTTCTTTATCAAAAACAGCAATATCTGCAGGAATATTGTCTAATATAATTTTATTAAATTTTTGTCTCTTAATGATGTGTTTGTTCGAATGAGACTCTTCAATTATATATAATATTCCAAATATAGCACTATTGTTGACCGAAGAATATTTGAGTACTACTCCACTTTTCCGCCCCTTTTTATCAATAAAAAACGTCTCAATATTTTCCCCTTCTTGCTCAATACACGAATTAATTTCAGGATAATAAATTGTTATTTTTTGGTGTGTAATATCTACCAATGAAATATTTAACATTTCTAATCCCGCTAAATTAGTATGCAAAATATTGAAATTATTATCAATAAAAAAAGAAGCTAAAGGAAAACTATCTATGAGTTGTTTGCAGTCAGAGGACATCATTTTTAAATCATTCATCAAATCAAATATACATTTTATATGTTGCAAACAAATATTTCACAATTCACTTAGTAATAATCAATTATTTAAAATACAAGCACTTATGTTTTTAAATTGTGGTAAATTTAAAAAAAAAAACTTATAATTTTAAAAAAAAATACGGAAAGGCGTAAAAAGTAAGAGAATTCAAAAAAAATACTGGAGTAAATAACAAATCAGTAAAAAATGCAGACCTATAAGCCGGGTTCTGTATCTCGATTGCTCGAAATCCTTATCATTTATCTAGGCACACAATTACTCATGTGCTCCATCTTTCTACCCTTCGACAACGGGCGAGGACCCTTAAATGCCGATATACTTGAAATTTCACCGCATAGAGTTTACCTGGTTTCACTACAGCATTACCTGTACCTGCTTTCTGTTGCACTTGTCCTAATCCCGATAAATCGGAACCGACGGGCGTTACCCGCTATGCTTCTCTGTGGTGTCCGGACTTTCCTCCCCGATATACATCAGGGCGATAAGGCGGTCTGCAGTGCAAATTTACAACAATAAGAGTCTTTTTCAATAGTTAGTCGCCTCACTTTAACAACACTTTCACAACTGCTTAAAAATAAAAAAGTTACCTTTATGAATATCCTTTAAAATTAATTCATCATGGAACCAACCTATCATTATACCACCGTTTTAGAAGCCTTAAATGATTTGAAAGAAAAAGGGTTTACTCTTGATTTTAATCTTCACAAAGAAAAAATTATAAGTAATCCACTTGAATTTGAGGTGAAACATGTGTACCGTTACGAAGGCATTACCGATCCAGGTGAGGAGGCTACCGTTTATGGAATTGAATCAAATTCAGGTGAAAGAGGGGTTTTTGTTTCCGGATATTCTGCTAATTCCAATGATGAAGTCGACCAGGTATTACATAATATCAGAATACAGTAAAATGATCCTTATTTTTTTTCTTCAAATAAATGAATATCCCAAAAACAAATCAACAAAAATCCTATATTTGCTTTCGAATAAAAAAGTATGGAACAATTTGTTGTATCGGCACGTAAATATCGTCCACAAACATTTAATGATGTTGTGGGACAAAAGGCGATTACGAACACATTATTGCACGCCATAGAAAGCAACCACCTCGCCTCTGCCCTATTGTTTACTGGCCCTCGTGGTGTTGGAAAAACGACTTGCGCCAGAATTCTGGCCCGAAAAATCAATCAACCCGGTTACGACGACCCGAATGAAGATTTTGCCTTCAATGTTTTCGAATTGGATGCCGCTTCAAACAATTCTGTGGATGACATTCGGAATTTGATTGACCAAGTTCGCATTCCGCCACAAACCGGAAAATATAAGGTTTACATTATTGATGAGGTGCACATGTTGTCTTCGGCGGCTTTTAACGCTTTCTTGAAAACGCTAGAAGAACCGCCAAAACACGCTATTTTCATCTTGGCTACGACCGAAAAACACAAAATTATTCCGACGATTCTTTCTCGTTGCCAGATATTTGATTTCAAAAGAATTACCGTAAAAGATGCCAAAGAACATCTTGCCGAAGTTGCTAGCAGTCAAGGTGTGATTTGCGAAGATGATGCTTTGCACATTATTGCCCAGAAAGCGGATGGTGCCATGCGTGATGCATTGTCTATTTTTGACCGGGTGGTTTCGTATTGTGGCACCAATTTGACGCGACAAGCGGTCACTGAAAACCTGAATGTGCTGGATTACGAAACTTATATTACGGTAACCAACTTAATTTTGGAAAATAAAATCCCGGAATTACTGATTGTTTTCAACGATATTCTTGCCAAAGGATTTGATGCACATCATTTTGTATCTGGTTTGGCAACTCATTTCAGAGATTTATTGGTATCCAAAACACCTTCAACCTTATCCTTGTTAGAAGTGGGCGAACAAGCCCAAAAATTATACGGCATTCAATCCCAAAAAGCAACGCAAGAATTCTTGTTGATAGGAATTGAAATTGCCAATGATTGTGATTTAAAATACAAAGTCAGTCAAAACCAGCGACTGCTCGTTGAACTTTGCTTAATGCAACTTGCCTCCATCACCTTAGATGGAGAAAAAAAAAAGTTGACAAATTTATAATTCCACCTACTTATTTTAGGAAAAATAATTATTCGATTGTTGAAAAAATCAATGTCGATGATAAGGAACAAAGCAAAAATGAAACTGTTGAAGAACCAAAAGTTGAATCTGTAATCGTTACAATTGAACCTAAAGTTCAGTCCGTTCCCACTAATGAGAATGCTACGTCCCTCGGGTTGACAGAGCAAAAATTTTCAGCCCTATCCATTTCCAGTATTCGTGCCAAAAGGGAATTACAAGAAAGTACAAAAGGATTTGTAAAAGAAGAAGTCCATCTTCCTACTGAAGCATTCAATGAAACCGATATGCTGTTGCAATGGAGCAAATATGCGCAGCGATTGGGAGACAAAGGACACAAAATAATGGAATCCCTTTTGTTGATTGGCGATCCAAAATTAGAAGGCACAACCATAACCCACGAATTACCCAATGAGGGATCGAAAATTGAATTTGAAACCGAAAAAAATGAACTTTTAGGTTATTTGAGAAGCAGACTTCACAATCACGATATTGTAATTGAAGTGGTGGTAAATGAAACCGTGGAAAATAAATTTGCCTTTACACCTCAAGATAAATACAATAGGCTGAATGAAATAAACCCGAACTTAGAGTTATTGAAAAAGACTTTTGATTTGGATATTTAAATCTTGCCATAATACATTGCCTTCACAATACCATCTGAAAGTCCAATTTTTGGTACATAGATATTCCGTGCTCCACTCCATTTCATGGCGTTAAGATAAATTTGCGTCGCAAGTACAATAACATCGGCACGATCAGGATTCAAACCTAGTTCTGTAATTCTTTCTTCGTAGGTAAGAGAATTCAAAAATGCATATTGTGAATTCAAATAAATAAAAGACAAGGGTTTGTCTTGCATTTTTCCGGACATTTTGAAAATTTTATTGATATTTCCACCAGAACCTATGAGCGTAACTTCGTGATAGTGTTTCGTGTTTTCGGTAATCCATTGTTCCATTTCATTCCACACCGATTCCCGCACCAATTCATTCAACAATCTTACCGTCCCGGCCTTGAATGATTTGGAAACAACAATTTTTCCATTAGAAAAAAGAGAAAATTCGGTGCTACCACCACCAACATCCACATAAAGATATGTTTTATCTGTTTTTAATAAATAGTGTAAATCGGTTGACGCAATTATAGCGGCTTCTTTTTCGCCGTCGATGATTTCTATTTTTATATCAGATTTTTTTTTGATAATGTCTATTACTTCATTGGCATTATTGGCTTCCCGCATCGCCGAGGTGGCAAAAGCCATATACTTTTCGACTTTGTGCACTTTCATTAAAAGGCGAAATGCATTCATTGCATCTACCATTCTTTCAATGTTATCATTAGAAATTTTGCCAATCATAAAGGAATCTTGCCCCAAACGGATAGGCACTCGAACTAAGGAGTTTTTATTGAATTGTGTTTCTTTTCCATCCTGCTCGACAATATTTGCAATCAAAAGTCTCATGGCATTTGAACCTATATCAATTGCAGCATATTTTTTTATTTTAAACATTTTTGGGATGGATGTATTAATGGATGGTGGTTTATTCATTGGGAAATCTATATACTCGGTATTCATCGGTAACTAAATAATTTAATCAGTTACTTCTATTTTATTTTGATAGTACTTATAGGTTTCTAATTGCGCTCTAAAAACGGATTCGTTTTCTTTACGAACTCTGTATTTATTATCTAATTTTTCAGAATGGTACCGTGCCTTTACGTTGCCCTTCCATCCTAAATCAAAATTATCTATTAGTTCATTTTTAGTCTCAGCATCATAAATAGGGCAAGTAACCTCTACTCTTCCGTCAAGATTTCTAGTCATAAAATCGGCGGATGAAATATAAACTTCAGGTTCACCTGCATTGCCAAAAATATAAATCCTGGAATGTTCTAGAAAATTATCAACAATGCTTATGGCTTCAATGTTATCGCTCATACCCGGAACTCCAGGAATTAAAGAGCATATACCCCTGACTTCTAGCTGTATTTTTACACCCGCATTACTGGCCTCGTACAATCTATCTATGATTTCAATATCAGATAAACTATTCATCTTCAATTTCATGTAAGTGCTTTTACCCTCTAATGCATGAGCGATTTCTCTATCAATTAATTTATTGAATCGAATTCTTGTATAATGTGGAGAAACAATAAGATGTTTGTACCGATACAATCTATAATTGATTTCAAAAAAATCAAAAATCTTGGAGACATCCTTTAAAATTTGTTGATGACTAGTAAACAGTGTAACATCCGTATAGATTTTTGCCGTCACTTCATTAAAGTTTCCAGTTGAAATAAACCCATATCGCTTCATTTTATCATTCTCGATTCTCTCAATAACACAAACTTTACTGTGAACTTTTAACCCTTTTATTCCAAAAATAAGTTCAATCCCTTCCAATTGCATTTGTTCTGCATACGATATATTGCTAGCCTCATCAAAACGCGCCTGCAATTCGATTTGAACTGTTACTTTTTTCCCGTTTTTGGCCGCATTAATAAGTGAACTTATAATTTGGGAATTCTTGGCCAATCGATATAAGGTGATTTTGATGGAAGTTACTTTTGGATCCAAAGCTGCTTCACGCAGAAACTTAGTGAGATACGAAAAGGACTGATAAGGGGCGTTGAGTAAATAATCTTTTTTGCTGATTTTTTCCAACAAACTACCTTCGAGACTTAAGCCAGGTATTGGCAAGGGATCCTTAATTAAATATAGTAAGTCAAACCTTCCTAAATTTGGAAAATTCATATAGTCGCGTCTGTTATGATACCTTCCTCCAGGAATTATACTGTCTGTGGAGACAATATGCATTTTATCCAGAAAAAAATCAAGGGTATCTTGCTCAATTAATTGATCGTAAATAAATCGGACAGGCTCCCCCATTCTGCGATCTTTTACACTTGTAGAAATTTTTTCGATCATGCTCTTGCTCAAATCACTGTCAATGTCTAATTGTGCATCTCGAGTAATTTTAATCATGTGAGCCGAAACATTTTCATAATCAAAAATATTGAAAATGGCATTCAAATTATGTCGAATCACATCGTCCAACAAAATAACATATTGCTTCTCGTCTTCTGACGGTAGCACCACAAATCTGTTAATGGTCTTAGGAATTTCGATAACCGCATATCGAATTTCTAGAGTGTTTTTCATCACTAATTTTACGGCCAAGTAGCCAACAGTATCTTTCAATACGGGAAATTCAGCTAAATCATTCAATATAATTGTAACTAATTCCGGACTTAGTTTTTGGATAAAAAAGTCTTTTAAAAAAACTTGCTGCTCCTTCGAAATCGCGTTTTCATTGATAATAAATATGTTTTCGGTTACCAGTTTAGCTTCAATATTGTTTAGTATACGCAAACTTTCAGATTGTTGCTGGATTACAATTTCGGTAATGTCCTTCACTAATTGTTGAGCAGAAATACCACCGAGAATTTTCACCCCAGACATTCCAGATAAACTCAATCGCCTGATGGCGGCAAACCGAACTCGGAAAAACTCGTCTAAATTATTGGAAAAAATACCCAAAAACCTTAACCTTTCTAGTAAAGGAACCGTTTCGTCTGCGGCTTCTTGAAGCACTCTTGCATTAAAAGTCAACCAACTTTTCTCTCTATCAATATATTTGTATTTAAGCACTATGGATTATTTTAAATTTTTGGGGAATAGTATTTTTTTAGTTTTGCCTTTATTAATTTTCGCCCAATCATCTGTATCAAATTGCAAAGCAACAAATCCAGCGGTGGGAACATGGTCAATAAAAGTATCGCCAAATTTATTAACAAAATTGGTAATTGCCTCATTATGCCCGAAAAGAATAATAGTTTCGGAAATATTGTTACCGGATTTAATGACTTTTTCTAAATTATTTTCGTCAAAAGTATACAGTTCTTGTTTAAAAACGATGCTTTCGATGGGATATAAAATATTTTGGGCAAAAATAAGGGCTGTTTGTGAAGCCCTTTTTGCTACACTGCTCCAAACTACATAGCTGGGCGGCAAAAACCGAAGACAATTTGAAGCAACCAAGTCTGCCTCATTCACCCCTTTTTGATTTAAAGGCCTGTCGATATCTTTGAGAGGTGCCTCCCAACTTGATTTTCCATGCCTTATCAAGATTAGATTTTTCATAGTTAGATATTATGTTAATAGTTTATAAAGTAGGCTTTGTTGTAACATTTCAATTTAAAAAAAAAAATTTATTACCCTAATTTAAAATTTTAAAAATATTGTTTTTCGTTTATTTTAAATGCATAAAATAATTAATTTTTGATTCATCTAAAATGAGTCATAATTATTTCAGTATTTTTTTTCAGATAAATAAACCAATTGAAATTATATTTTTGTAGTATTTTAATTATAAATATTACTTATTATGCATTTTAACCTATATTTTTGCATTTAATCGATGTTTTTATTTGGTAGATAATAATAAAAAATATATCTTTGGCAAGATAAATTAATGAGGTCTGAAACAAAAAAAGATTAAGTATATAAAAAAATGTTAATAAATTATGTATATCAGTGAATAAATAGAGTCCGGAAAATGCTTTATTTATGTATAATTTATTGTCAAAATTGTAATTCAACGAGTATTTGGGTTACTTATAGAAAAAAAGTGTGATTTCAACTCATACTGTATAATTTTGAAAATTAATTAGTAAAAGCACCCTTATCATAAATCAATAAATTAAAATTTGAGCAATCTTGACAAACAAAATGATTATATCAAAAATATTTAATATGAAAACAACTATACTTAACCTTAAATTTAAACAGTATCTATTAGCAATCATGTTTATTTTGATTGCCATTCCTAATAACTATGCTCAAAATAGTTATGATGGTAATTATTGCCCTGGGCCAGGAGTCAGTGGAGATGAGTACGCAACAGGTGTCGTTTTTAGTCAGGTCATAAATACTACCGCGTCTTCAACTTGTCAAATTAATACCATTTGGGCTAAAGTAAATACACAAACACAAGATTTAAGAGTTGGAATTAGAATTGGTAATTCTGGTGCTGCCTTATTTAGAATGTATTTGGATACTGACAATAACCCAGCAACTGGTTTAACAACAGATTCATTTGGTGGTTCCTTAGCTGTTGCTGGAGCAGAATATGTTTTAGAAATAAATGCTAAAAACAATTCAACTTATACCTTATATCAATCAACTAGTGCTTCAACCAAAGTTGTTGTTACCGGTTCATTATTCAGTGCTTCAAATGGTAATTATGTTGGTTGTAGTGCTTCTGATGGTGCTTTCTTGGAATTTTATATTCCGTTTGGAGCTATTGGAATTAATATTTGCGATCCAAACAATCCTGGAGTAATAAATATAGCTAAACTTTCCTCCGTAAGTGGTGGATCTCCTACATCTTCAAGATGTAGTGATAATTCCCTTACTTTTGGAATTCCTCTTAAAGGTTCTGTAGGACCAAGTTCATCAGTTTGTTCAGGTACTAATTCTTCTAATTTAACTGCAAGCGGTCTTACTGGCAGTGCCTCTGTTACAAAATGGCAATATTCTGTTAGCCCTTTTGCCACTTGGACAGATATTGCTAATACAACAACATCTTATACAGCAACTAATTTAAATCAAACCACAAAATATAGAGCTGTTATCTTAAATACTGGTTTGTGTGCAAATACATTTAATACTAGTGAAGCAACTATAACTGTTAACTCGAATCCAATGGTGACTTTAGCCTCAAAATTTGACGTTAATTGTTATGGAGGAGCAACTGGGTCTATCAATATCACTGCCTCTAGTGGCGTTTCGCCATATACCTACGCTTGGACAGGAGCCGGTGTTTCTACAAGTTCCGAAGATCAAACAGGTTTAGCAGCGGGTCTGTACAAGATAATTGTAACAGATATAAATAGTTGTGCTTCTGCAGAACTTTCTGTAACCATAACTGAACCCGCTACTGCTTTAGTTGCTGCAATCGGAACTCCTACTAATGTTTCTTGCTTTGGTGGAAATAATGGTGCTGCTACTGCTTCTGCAACGGGCGGAACTACTGCTTACTCTTACAGCTGGAATACTTCTCCTGTTCAAACTACTGCTACGGCTTCTGGTTTGATTGCTGGAACTTATATTGTAACAGTTACTGACGACAAAGGATGTACCGATACTGAAACTGTAACCATAACTGAACCTGCTGCTGCTTTAGTTGCTGCGATTGGAACTCCTACTAATGTTTCTTGCTTTGGTGGAAATAATGGTGCTGCTACTGCTTCTGCAACGGGTGGAACTACTGCTTACTCTTACAGCTGGAATACTTCTCCTGTTCAAACTACGGCTACGGCTTCTGGTTTGATTGCTGGAACTTATATTGTAACGGTTACTGACGACAAAGGATGTACCGATACTGAAACTGTAACCATAACTGAACCTGCTGCTACTTTAGTTGCCGCAATCGGAACTCCTACTAATGTTTCTTGCTTTGGTGGTAATAATGGTGCTGCTACTGCTTCTGCAACGGGTGGAACTACTGCTTACTCTTACAGCTGGAATACTTCTCCTATTCAAACTACGGCTACGGCTTCTGGTTTGATTGCTGGAACTTATATTGTAACGGTTACTGACTACAAAGGATGTACCGATACTGAAACTGTAACCATAACTGAACCAACTTTAGCCTTAAGTGCTACTGCGGGATCTCAAGTAAATGTTTCTTGTAAAGATGGTAATGATGGTTCTGTGGTTGTTACTCCTGCTGGTGGAACTGCTCCTTATACTATTACGCCTG
>Ga0214919_10000689_pt1 | contig 57547 bp, 42 predicted proteins | sample LL1503_MetaG_FD_177994 | JGI IMG/M metagenome (GOLD analysis project Ga0214919, IMG submission 177994) | Freshwater microbial communities from Lake Lanier, Atlanta, Georgia, United States - LL-1503 | ecosystem: Environmental > Aquatic > Freshwater > Lake | place: USA: Georgia | collected... | reverse complement strand
ATCTTTACCTACCTTGAATGAATTGCTGAAGGTGATGAAATCGAATCCTAAAATGGTTATTCGGGTAGAAGGCCACATTTGTTGTGGGCCTGTAAATGAAGGTGATGGTATGGATTTGGGCACAGAGTTACAAAACTTATCGGTTGCGCGAGCAATGGCAGTAAAAGATTTTCTCGTTAAAAATGGAATTGAAACCACCCGCATAAGCCATGCAGGTTTTGGCCATAGTCGTCCACTTTATCCTTATCCAGAAAAAACTAGGGAGGAGGAGTTGGCCAATAGAAGGGTGGATGTGGTGATTATTTCGATGAAGTGATAGGATAAAGCGGAGCAATTAAGAGTGACAAAGAATAGGCATTATATAAAAAATGAAAGAACAGGAAAAGGGTTATTCTAAATGAGGGTAATTTTTATCTGACGAGGGCTAACTTTTATAAACAGTTCCTGATAAAGGTTTTTCTTTTGACCTAGTAACCTTGGCGTCTTTAGGGACCAATGGTATCATTTTGACTTCTTATGTTGGATGAAGTTTTCTTATTAACTTAGACAATATTTTATTGAATAGAGCGGTAAAACCAAAGTAGTAAAAAAGGCTGCTTTGGCTCTAATTGGTTTTATTAGATGACTGAATGGAAAATTTCGTTTTGATAATTTTCAATTTAGCTACTATTATAAATTAGCTTTTTTTAGTAAAGAAGTAGTTTCAGATGGGAAGTTATAAACAAATCTATTAAAGGCTTTCTGATTCAATAAAATTGACATTTAAATTTCAAATATAAATAGTAAAAAATAGAAATGAACGAGATTAAATGCCCAAAATGCAATGAAGTTTTTAAGGTTGACCAAGCTGGTTTTGCTGACATCCTCAAACAAGTAAAAGACAGTGAATTTGACCGCGAATTGAAAGCCAGATTAGATTTAGCAGAAAGGGATAAATTGGAGGCTATAAAGCTTGCAGAAGCCAACCTTAGAAATACTCAGCAATCGGAACTTGCTGGTAAGGATAAATTATTAGCTGAGCTCAATGCTAAGTTTGACAAAGCAGATACTGAGAAGAGATTAGCAGTTAATGAAGCAATACAAAATGCGGAAAAGGAAAAAGAGTCAAAGGATAAACAGATAATCCAACTGAAAGCAGAAAACGAAATTGCTTTGTCAACTCAGTTAGGGAATAAAGACAAATTATTAGCTGAATTAAAAGCAAAAATTGAAAATTTAGAAATCGAAAAGAAATTAGCAATTGCAGAAGCTACCATGCCACTGGAAAAGCAAAGGGATGATTTGGCCAACGAAGTAAAAACAAAAGAATTAGAGAAACAAGGCTTAGAAAATTCACTTAAACAACAATTCGCATCTGTAATACAGAGTAAGGATGCAATTATAAGATACAAGGAAGATGAAATAGCTAGAGTAAGGGATATGAAACAAAAGCTTTCCACTAAAATGTTAGGAGAAACTCTAGAACTACATTGCGAAATTGAGTTCAATAAACTTCGTGCAATTGCTTTTCAAAATTCCTATTTTGAAAAAGACAACGATTCAAGTTCAGGCACAAAAGGAGATTATATTTTTAAAGAAACCGATGATGAAAATAATGAAATCATTTCAATAATGTTTGAAATGAAGAACGAAGGAGATGAAACAACCAACAAAAAAAAGAACGAAGATTTTTTTGATAAATTAGATAAAGACCGTATAAAAAAGAATTGTGAATATGCAGTGCTGGTTACTCTTTTAGAAACAGACAATGAATTGTATAATTCTGGAATTGTGGATGTATCTTATAAATATCCTAAGATGTACGTAATTAGGCCGCAGTTTTTCATACCAATTATCACGTTTCTTAGAAATGCTGCTATGAATTCTTTGAAGTATAAAGCAGAGCTCGCCAAAGTAAAAAATCAGAACTTAGATATCACCAACTTTGAAGATAAGTTAAACAAGTTTAGAGATGGCTTCTCAAAAAATTATATATCAGCCCAAAGCCATTTCCAAGAAGCCATCAAAAAAATTGATACATCAATAGCAGCAATGCTGAAGGTTAAAGAGGAACTGACAACAAGTGAAAATCAATTTAGATTGGCAAATGAGAAAGCTGAAGACTTAACGATTAAAAAACTAACCTACGGCAATCCAACAATGAAAGCAAAATTCGAAGAGTTTAAAAATATAGAATAAATAAGTATAAAGTGCGAAATTACTTTTTCAAGTGTGGCTTTTCTGATAGACCTTGATCTTTAAATTCTTAAAGCTTTTGTACAAGTTTGAGTATACCCATTATGAATTCCTCATCTGCAGCAAATTGCTAGTCTTGTGGCTAATGTAATTATATTAAAAAAACTATAACTAGTTATATGGAGACAACAGACGACATACACAGGCAGTTTGCTGAATATTTTGATGAAAATGCAATTTGGCCTTATGCTTATCTTTTATCGCAGAGACTAACCGAAGGTAATATCTGTATTTCTGTGGAAAATATGCCTTCCAATTTAAATACAACTCCCTATACAAATGCAGTATCAGCTAAAGACTTATTGAAGTTCTCAAATTTAGTATCAAAAGAAGGTCTAAATACAACCCCTTTCATTCTTCACAATGATAGACTTTATTTTCAACGTTATTTTAAATATGAAACCAGCATTATACAAAAACTGAAAAGTTTAATTGCTGCAGAAACAACTTTGATTGCCGATAGGATGGAACAGTTAAAGACTTACTTAAAACTAATCCAATCCCTAAATGCCAATTACAATATAAATGGGCTAACCAATAAGGAGCAAGTGGACTGGCAATTGGTTTCGGTATTGCAAGCGCTCTTAAATAATTTTAGCATCATTACTGGTGGGCCGGGTACAGGAAAAACTACTACGCTTGCTAAATTACTTATTGTGTTGTATGAATTGGAGCCAGATGCAAAAGTAGCACTGGCTGCACCAACAGGTAAAGCATCCATGCGAATGTTTGAATCTTTAAAAAGTAGCACATTGCCATTTTCTGTGGAAACAAAATCGAAAATTGACAAATTAAAGCCAAGCACTATTCATGGTTTATTAGGGTATAAAAAAGAGTCTGTTAATTTTAAATACAATGCCGAAAATCCTTTGCCCTATAATTGGGTGGTAGTGGATGAGGCTTCTATGATTGATGTTCCAATGTTTTCCAAGTTGCTAGAAGCTTTGGGTGACAATTGTAGAATTATTTTATTGGGAGACAAGGATCAATTGGCTTCGGTGGAAGCAGGGAGTTTGTTGGGTGATTTATGCCAGACATTACCAAGCTTAAATATTTTTTCAAATAAGTCGGCAACTTGGATCAATGAATTTATCGAAGACTCCGAAAAGAAAATTAAACCTGAATTTATTGGAGTTCAAAAACAATTATTGTCTGGTCATATTATTGAACTAAAATTTAGTCATCGTTTTAATAGTCAGGGAGCCATTGGCAAAATGAGTAGGGCTGTAATTGAGGGAGATACAGAGAAACTCACCACCTTAATTGAAAACTCTGCCGGAACCAATGTAAAAATAGATCATCAGTATACTCCTGAAATATTAGAATCCTTTGTTGAAGGGTACGCCAATTATATTCAAGAGGTAGATATTAAAACTGCTTTAAAAAAACTAAATGAACGTAGAGTCTTAGTAGCTGTTAGGCAAGGACCAAGAGGCTTGTATGTAACTAACAATTTTATTGAATTGCATCTTCGTAAAAAAGGTCTATTAAGACCCGATGGAGAATTTTATGAACACAAACCCATTATGGTCACCCGTAATATGCATGATTTAGGATTACTAAATGGGGATACAGGGATTATGAGAAAAGATGATAAAGGCAATTTGAAAGTTTGGTTTGAGGATGGCCTAGGGGGTATTAAATCTATTCTGCCTGCTTATTTAAATTATTACGAAACTGCTTTCGCAATGACCATACATAAAAGCCAAGGTTCAGAATTTGATCAGGTGATAGTTATTTTACCTGAAGGAACATCCAATGCTTTGTTAACGCGTGAACTATTATATACTGGTATTACAAGGGCAAGAACAAGTATAACCATTCAAGGAGAAATGGATACCATTAGACACTCCGTTGAGTCTTGTGTTCAAAGAATTTCAGGTATCACCGGAAGAGTCGATCAATAATAATTAGATAAGAAAGTATGAGTATATATTTAAATGTATCCAATTCATTACAGCCATTGTCTGTTAGACTGGCAAGTGATTTACAAGCAAGCAATCAGGATGCTTTTGTGAAACAGTGGGTAGTGACTCAAACAGAGGGTATGAATAGTTGGTTAAAGCAAAACATTGCAAAACAAAACGGAATTGCAGCAAATATAAATTTTTGTAAACCCAATGATATAGTTGCTGAAATTTATAGAAGGGGTTTAAAGGCTGGAAAACAAATTATAAATACCGAAAATATACGTTGGTGTATTTACGAAATATTAGATCAAGCTGAATTTAAAATTAAATACAAGGATATAGCTAGTTATTATTTTAATAATGATATTAAGCGAATTGCTTTAAGTGATGAATTGGCAGACTTGTTTGATCAATATCATGTGTATAGACATAAAACTGTTAAAACTTGGGATGATCGTTTATTTTTTAATCAGCCTGCAGAAGATTGGCAGGAATGGATCTGGCATCAGATTAAAATAAAGTTAGGGGATGCTTACCAAGATAGGGTGGAAATGGCCCAATTGTTGATCGATGGTCTACTTGATGAAGAAGTGAGAGTGAATGTTAAAAGTAAAATCCCCTCCTTGCATCTTTTTGGTATTGCGGTAATCACTCCTTATTATTTACAAATCTTTCATGCGCTTGCAAAATTTTTAGATATTCATTTGTATTTAGTAAATCCATGCCCAGAACAAATTTGGATGGATGACCACTCTGAGCAGCAAATAACGAGGTTGCTACAAAAAAGGAAAAAGCAAAGAAAGGATGTAGATCATTTGCTTGTGGGAAATGATTTGTTATTGAATTGGGGAAACATAATAAAAGAGTCTTTTAAATTATTAATGGACAATGATGATTTTGTTAATGTGTACAATGAAGAGGATGCAGTCCCAATTGTTGAACCCAAAAATCTACTTAAAAAAATCCAGTATGATATTTACAATAACTTAAATAAAAAAACCCGCTATCCATTGGCAGCATTGGATTATAAAGATGGTTCTATTACTATTAATGGTGCTTTTACACCGGTAAGAGAAGTAGAAATTTTATATAATTATTTGGTAGCGTTAGTAGACAAGCGAAATACAACCTTATCGCCGAAGGACATCTTGGTTTTAGTAACTGACATTGAATTGTACGCACCATTCATTCACGCAGTATTTAGTAATTCACCTTATAAATTTCCCTATAATATTGCAGATGAAAGTTATTCTGCTGGTAATAATATGTTTACGGCAATTCAAGATATTTTATCATTGGATGCCGATACTTTTAAAGTAGAAGCTGTTTTAAAGTTGTTAGAATCACCTTATATAAGAACTCGATTTAAGATTAAAGACGAAGAAAATTTAAGAACGGCTGCTAGACAAGCGGGAATTATATTTAGCATTAAAGGAAGGCAGGAAGATGACACCCGCTTCATAAGTTGGGAATATGGGTTAAAGAAAATAATGTATGGTATTTGTATGAGCGGAGAGCAGGATGTAAATGATGGACAGGAGCAGTTTATTCCATTGGATACTGCGGAAGGAACTGAAGCCATTGAACGCGTTCGTTTGATGTATTTTGTGAAAATACTGCAACAGAAATTAGCAGACAGAAATCAAAAAAGAACTATTTCTCAATGGGCTGAATATCTTCAATCGCTGGTAGAGGATATGATTTTTCAAGCCGGTGAAAAAGAGGATGAGGACTATACGAAGCTTGTTCAATTCACCGAACAAATGTCGTTGTTGGAAAAGAATGCAAATGTTGAAATAAGTTTTGAAGTATTCCGTCATAGCTTTTTACAAAGACTAAGTTTGGAGAAAAAATCAGGCTCTTTTGCAAAAGGCGGAATTACATTCTGCTCTTTGGTGCCCATGAGAAGTATTCCTTTTAAGGTAGTTGCCATGTTGGGAATGAATTTTGATAAATTTCCACGGAAGGAAACCCCATTGAGCTTTAGTTTATTAAAAACTTGGGAACCAGGAGATAGAAATGTAAAGAACAACGATAAACATTTATTTCTTGAAACTTTAATGTCGTCCCAAGAAAATTTATACATTAGCTATATAGCAGCGAATGCAAAAGATGGATCTAAGTTACCTGCTTCTTCCATGGTGGATGAGTTAATTGATTATGTAGCTAGAGGTATGAAACAGGATACGGAGCTAATTAGAAAGGACTGGGTTACACTTCACCCCTTACATAGTTTTAGCAGCAAGTACAATCCCAAGACACAAGGAGGATTGATAAGTTATTTAAATGAGTCTCGATACAAAACAGGTATTGAACCTAAATCTAAAAAACAACCAGAAAAAACATTTTCATTTATCAACGTTGGTGTTGATGAAATAGCTAGGTTTTTACAAAATCCTGCCAGGTTGTATTTACAAAAGCAGTTTAATATTTTTTATTACGAGGAGGAAGTATTGTTAAAAGACCATGAATTATTTGACTTTGATCAACTTACGAAATGGAATGTGCAGGATAAAATTATGTTGTTGAATGCTGAAGAAACTGAAGACTACTTTGAAAAAGAAAGAAAAACAGGCAAAATCCCACTTCACAATATGGGTAAGGCTTCTGTTGGTAAAGTGATAAATGAAGTTGGTCAACTGCGTGAAAGGTTTCATTACGCCAAGGGTAATGAAACTTCAAGAAAAGTTGATATTAATTTTATGATTAATAACACTCAAATAATTGGTAAAGTTGACTCAGTATTTGGTGAAAAATATATTAGTATCTGTAATTCGAAACAGCAGTTAAAATATTTAATAGTAGCCTATGTTAGATATTTGGCGATGCTTGCCGAGGGCAAAGAGTTAGCGTTTGTATTTATTTCAAAACGCGTAGATGGTTTTCAAACAATACCTGCAGGAACCATTTCTCAGCAAGAGGCCATTGATACGATGTCTCAATATTTAGAATACTATAAGAAAGGGCATCAAAATTATTTTCATTTTTTTCCTATAATTGGAAAAAGTGAAATGGAAATGATCAGTGGAAATTACGATACATTTTGGGCTATTTATGAAGATGCAAAAGACAAAGAACTTGATTTTTCATTTGAGGATGATTATTTAAATAAGGCAGTTGAACATGGATTTTTTGATGAATTAGTTTATTTAGAAATCCAACAAAATGTAAAGGCTATTTTTGATCCTATTAATGTTCATTTGCCATTACTCTTTAAAAAAATTAATAATTAAAAGAAGAAGTAAATAATATTATTCAATGCCACAAAACACCAATAAAAATTTTAATCCCGAAACTGTAACTCTTGGAGGAAGTAATCTAATTGAAGCGAGTGCAGGAACTGGAAAGACCTATTCAATTGCATTGCTTACACTAAGACTCGTTTTAGAAAATAATATCCCGATTCAAAATATACTGATGGTTACATTTACTAAGGCTGCAGTAGCAGAATTAGAAACCAGGGTGCGATCCTTTGTGCGCTTAGCTTTAGAAGTGAGTAGGGGTGAGGCGATTCAAGATAAAACCATTACAAGAATAGTAGAGAGTCAAATGCTGAACCATTCAGCTGCAGTTGTTGAGGAAAAGTTAACCACCGCTCAATTATTTTTAGATGAAACCTCGGTGTTGACAATTCATAGTTTCTGTCAAAGAACATTGTCTGAATTTTCCTTCGAAACAAATCAAATTTTTGGAGCTGAAACGATCACTCCCGATGAGTTTAATCAAATAACAGAAGATGCATTTAATGAGTTTTGGAGAAAACGAATTACCACAATAAAAAAGGAGTTGTTGGAGTTAATGTTGGCTTCTGAACTTAAGCATGAAGAAGTTTTAAAGTTAGTGAAACAGTCGTTAGCAGGAAAAATGCTGGCTTCTACTTTGCCTATTCCAAATGATTTTTTAGATCAGGACTATCAAGAAAGACTCTACCAGAAATTATTAAATGACAACAAGGCCATTGCTAAATTATCAACAACGCTTATTGATAAATTCAAATTAAATAAAATTGAATTGTTAGAACAGATTAATAGAATTGAAAATGCTAGAAAGGCTTTTTCAATTTGTTTTAGCGAGGAAAATTGGCATGCTGTATTAAATGCTATTTATGAAAAAAGGACTATCAACTATACATTTAAAATATTTGGGGATATTTTAAATGAAGTTATTGAATTTGAGAATTTAAAAATAAATCAGAAAGCAGCTTTTGATTCTATTGTAAATGATATAGCCATTAAAGCCAGTAACACAATTAAAAATGATTTGCTTGAGACAAAAAAGAATAGAGGAATTATAACTTTTGATGACATGATTATGCTTTTATACAAAGCAATAAATGAAGGCGACCAAAACCAACAGTTAATTGTTGCATTACAACAAAAGTATAGCGCTGTTTTTATTGATGAATTTCAGGATACCGATAAAGAGCAATATGCCATTTTTGAAAAGCTTTTTGGCAAGGAGAAAATACTTTTTTATATAGGAGATCCTAAACAGTCCATTTATGCATTTAGAAAGGCGGACATATTCACTTATTTTAAGGCCAAAGAAAATGTTCAGAACTTACATGAAATGAACACCAATCATCGTTCTACAGAAGGATATATAAATGCGATGAATGAGTTTTTTCAACCAGCAGCTGATTTTGATACGTTTAGTTTTAAAAATGACTCAGATATACCCAATGCAATTGAGTACATAGAAGTAGGCTCTCCTAATCCAAATTCAAAAGGTGAATTACTTTGCAATGGTAAAGCCATCCACTCATTAAAAATTTCAAAACATTTAAATAAAAAAGAATTAAAATTAGCGGTAAGAGGAATTATTACTGATTTATTTACGGAAGGGAAGTATACTATTGTCAAGGATGAAAAGTCAAATCCAATTAAGCCTTCTGATCTTGGAATATTAGTAAGATCTAAACGACAGGCCAAAGACATGAAGGCGTTGTTGGCTTCTTTAAGAATTCCAGCTGTTACAATTGACGAGACTAGACTATTGGAATCAGAGGAAGCAAGCCAACTATTTTATATATTGAGTGCAGTAAATGAAATTTCAACTGCACAGGTGAATAGAGCCTTGCTAACCAATTTAGGAGGCTATAATAATAAAAGCCTATTAGGTGTTGATGAAGAAGCAATATTAGCTCAGTTTAAAATTTATCAAGAAAGCTGGAAAGATAAAGGAGTGTATTTAATGTTAAGACAATTTATGGCTGACCATAAAGTAAATGAGCGTTTATTTGATCCTAGTGCGGAAAATCCAGAACGGGTAATTTCAAATATTCAACAGTTAATAGAGATTTTGCATAAAATGGCTGTCCGAAAAAATTACGAGCCAAAAGAACTTATTCAATGGTTAAAAAAGGGGATGGAAGGGGATACTAGAGAAGGAGATGAATTTGAACAAAGGTTAGAAAATGATCAAGATGCGGTTCAGATTGTAACCATCCATAAGAGTAAGGGATTAGAATATAATATTGTGATTGCTCCACATTTAGATTTATTAAATGATGAGTCTTATATTAAAAATTACAGTTACAGAGACCCTGAGGATGGAGAATACTATGTTGTAAAAAAGAAATTATGCAACCAACGACAAGAAAAATTATATAGGGATCAAAGTGAGCAAGAAAACAGACGTTTACTGTATGTTGCTATTACAAGAGCCAGATACCAATGTTATATTACAGGCAATGCAGCTGGCTATTACAAGAATTCGACATTAAGAACTTTTAGCAATGCATTGACTTTAATTGCAGCAGATTTAAAACAAGTTGAATTTTGGGAACCACCTGCTCCACTGTGGAAATTTAGATACAGTAATATATCTACCGCAAGTCAACCAGTGTATGCAACGGCCAATAATTTTAGTTTACAAAACCTGCACTGGATTAAAACAAGTTACAGCGGTTTAAATCCGGAGCATGATTTAGTACCAGCTCCTAAGTCCTCCAATTCATTTGACAATGCGTATGATAAATTTGCTTTTCAGGAATTGAAAAAAGGGGTACATACAGGTAATTTGTTGCATTATATATTTGAGTATATCGACTTCTCAAACAGTGACAATTGGCAAAGGGTGGTTGAACAAGCGATGAAACGTTTGTCGGGATCAGCTGATGAATTGTATAGAGACAATATCATTGAATTATTGCATCAGGTAACATCTGCCATCATGCCCGGAAATAATCCATTTACACTTCAACAAGTAAATAAGAATAAAAGGCTCAACGAGTTTGAATTTGATTTCTTGCTAAAGCCATTTAGTACTGGAAGTTTAGAAGCGCTTTCAAATGATACTCATCCCTTTAGAATTCGATCTATTGCTGAATTAGATGGTATTATGAATGGCAAAATGGACTTATTATTTGAGCAAGAGGGTAAATTTTATATACTAGATTGGAAATCGAATTTCTTGGGTAATTCCATAGAGTTTTATGATGAGGAGAATATAAAAGCTGCTATGAAAGAGAATAACTATCACCTTCAATATTTAATTTATACAGTGGCGTTGACTAAATACCTAGCCTTAAGAATACCGGGATTTGATTACGATAAAAATTTTGGAGGTGTTATTTATTTGTTCTTAAGGGGTGTAAGAACAGGTGCTCAATCAGGGGTGTTTTACAGTAAACCGGATAAGGCATTAATTGAAAAAATGAAAGCGTTGATAACGAATTAGAACTTTATTTTTATAATAGAGTTTGGAATTAATTTATCAAGTAGGGCGAACCCATATACATTTTTTATATACAAAAGGCCTGATAATTATCAGGCCTTTAAAGTGGTGCGAGCCGGGGTTGAACCGGCGACACATGGATTTTCAGTCCATTGCTCTACCAACTGAGCTATCACACCTTCCCGTTTGGGGTGGCAAAAATAGGAGTTTCTATTCAAATAATTCGTTGATAGCCTATCAATTTCAAAAAAAGAAGAAAAATTCAAGGAATTTAAATTCAACGCTAGTCCCCGCCACCCGACATTATGATAAAGAAGCTATCTCAATTACAAAACGATAACGTACGTCAGATTTAATTACTCTCTCGTAAGCCTCATTAATTTGTGACATCTTAATTACTTCTACATCTGATACAATCTGGTGCTCAGCACAATAATCTAGCATTTCCTGGGTTTCCTTGATTCCACCAATCATCGATCCTGCTAAAGTGCGTCTTTTACCAATGATACTAAATGCATTCACAACAGACGGAACGGGCGGAACTCCTACCACTACCATCGTTCCGTTTACTTTTAATAAATCTAAATATTGGTTGTAATCATGTTGAGCAGAAATAGTGCTTAGTATAAAATCAAAGGAGCCTTTTAACTTTTTAAGCGTTTCAGGTTCAGTAGTTACCTCAAAATGGTGAGCTCCTAAATTCAAAGCATCTTGCTTTTTAGCAGGAGAAGTGCTCAAAACCGTAACATCTGCGCCGAATGATACACCAAATTTTACTCCCATATGGCCTAAACCACCTAAACCAACGATGGCTATCTTATGCCCTTTGCCTATTTTCCAATATTTCAATGGTGAATAAGTAGTGATGCCAGCACACAATAAAGGTGCTACTCCTTCCAAGGGTAATTTGTCTGAAACATGAAGCACATAGTTTTCGTCAACTGCAATATGAGTAGAATAACCTCCATAAGTAGGATTACCTTGTTTATCAATACTATTATAAGTACCCACCGTTCCATTATCACAATATTGTTCTTCTGAAACTAAGCAACTTGGACAGGTGCGACAAGAATCTATAAAACATCCAACCCCTGCAAGCTCACCTACCTTAAATTTTGTCACCTTATCTCCTACCTTTGAAATTCTACCCAAAATTTCATGTCCTGGTACCATCGGATAACTAGACCCACCCCACTCATTGCGAGCTTGGTGAATATCTGAGTGGCATACTCCAGAATAAATAATATCTATCAGAACATCATTGGGTCCAACTTCTTTTGTATTGTAATTGAAGGGAGCTAATGGGGTGGTTGCACTTTGCACAGCGTAACTCTTTGTTGGTGTCATAATTTTAAGTTTTAAAAGCCTTTTAAATAAGTATGGTTTGGAATGATTTTTTTATAACAAAGTTTCTAAAAAATACCAGTTGTTTAGTTTTTCAATAGACTTCTGGGAAATTGCAAATGAATGCAGTCTAAATAATTCTAAAAAATTGGATTTTTATTTTTGAAATTTATTAAAAAGTAGTGCAATTTAATTAGAAATAATATGATTTTTAAAAATTGATAGATTTGGTTCTAATAATTTAATATTAGCAAAAAAACGTAACTAAAATTTAGATAATAGTTTAGTTTCCAAATACACTCAAAAACTTTATTCTCATGATTTTTAGTTGTTCCCAGTTAAATCCACTTTCAGCAAGTTCCTCTTGTGCTATTTGAAGACTACTAGTTTCGCAGGATTTAAAATAATCAATGATCTCTTCTTGTTCATATTGGTCTACCAGTTCATCAATTGCATAATCTAAATTCAATTTGGTACCACTTGCAACGATCGTTTCCATCTCTTCTAATAGTTCATCTATTTTGAGGTCCTTGGTTTTTGCAATGGTTTCAAGAGGAATTTTTTTATCTACATTTTGAATAATGAAAATTTTATTGTTGTTTCTGTTCACCACTCCCTTCATCACAAAATCATCCGGCTTTTCTATTTCATTTTCCTCAACGTAGGCTGCAATGAGATCCACAAATTTTTTACCGTATCTAATTGCTTTTCCCTTGCTTACACCCTGGCATTTTTCCAACTCCTCTATGGTTGTTGGATATAGAGTTGCCATATCTTCTAGACTACCTTCTAAGAAAATAACAAATGGCGGAAGGTTTTTTTCTTTGGCAACTTTTTTACGAAGCTCTTTCAGCATCAATACCAATTTTTCATCCAAAGAATTGGAAGCTACTGGTGCTACCATTCCTTCCTCATCATCCCCATCTGCACCTTGGAATAAATTATTGAGTACAATTTTAAAAGAGACGGGCTTTTTTAAAAAGGCAGTTCCTTTTTTTGTAAACTTAAGTACACCGTATTCTTCGATATCTTTTTTAATAAATCCTTCTAATATCATTTGCCTCATCAGAGAATTCCAAAAATGCTCATCCTTGTCTTTTCCAATTCCAAAAAAATCTCTTTCATCGTGACGGAACATTTTTACCTGTGGGTTAGGTTTTCTACGTAAAATATGCATCAGATAAACCATGGTAAACTGCTCATCTAATCCGTTGATTATTTTAAGCACTTGTTGTGTTTCTGTTTTTGCTTCTATTAATTCTTTGGGACTATTGCAATTGTCACACATTTTGGTGCATTGACCTGTGTCGTAGTCCTCACCAAAATAATTTAATAAAATTTTTCGCCTGCATACCGCACTTTCAGCATAAGAAACGGTTTCATTAATCAGCTGAGCCCCTACCTCACGTTCACTTAGCGGCTTATCGCGCATCAGGTGTTCAAGTTTAGCTACATCCTTGTGTGAATAGTATAGTATACACCTACCTTCCTTGCCGTCTCTACCGGCACGACCAGTTTCTTGATAATAATTCTCTATCGATTTAGGAATATTATAATGTATTACAAAGCGAACATCGGGCTTGTCAATGCCCATTCCGAAAGCGATCGTAGCTACTATTACTTGTACATCTTCATTTAAAAAAAGGTCTTGACGTTCCGCTCTTAATTTGCTATCCAAACCTGCATGGTAAGCAACAGCTTTAATGCCATTGGCCATCAACATATCTGCTAACTCTTCCGTAGTTTTTCGGTTGAGCGTATAGATGATCCCACTTTTTCCTTTGTTTTGAGATATGTAACGTACAATACTGGTAACGGTTTGATCTTTCTGTATTTTAGGAAGAATCTCGTAATACAAATTCGGCCGGTTAAAAGAAGAAATATATACCTGCGGATCTCTAAGGCCAAGGTTTCTCAAAATATCACTTTGAACTTTTGGGGTAGCCGTTGCAGTGAGTGCAATCATGGGGGCAGTTGGATTAATCATTTCCATCATTTCCCTTAATCGTCGATATTCAGGTCTGAAGTCGTGCCCCCATTCAGAAATACAATGGGCTTCATCTACGGCAAAAAATGAGATATCCAATTCTTTAAAGAATTCAATATTTTCTAACTTAGTGAGGGTTTCTGGAGCTACATACAGCATCTTGGTTTTACCAGAAACAAGATCGTCTTTTACTATTTTTTGTTGGCCTTTATTGAGTGTGCTGTTTAAAAAATGGGCCACATCATCTTTGCTACTATAGCTTCTTACGAGGTCTACCTGATTTTTCATTAAAGCAATTAAGGGGGAAACGATGATGGCGCACCCTTCGCTGATAATGGCAGGTAATTGGTAACACAAACTTTTTCCACCTCCAGTAGGCATTATTACCAATGCATCATTTCCAGCCAATAAATTTTGAATGATTTTTTCCTGAGGCTCTTTAAAAGAGTCAAACCCGAAGTAACTCTGTAGTTGGGCAGTTAAATTTAAATTTTTCTCTTGACTAATTGCCTTCACAGCTTTTCTATCAGCGGATAATAGGGGAGTTTTTTGAGCAGACTTTTGTTTCGATTTTGCTTTTACTGTAGCCATAACGTTCTTTGTCCTCTGCCTTGTGTTAAATAGTTGGCAGCTTGGGACACCTCGAATTTTTTAGTAAGTAGGGTTTTCCTGTCCTAAAATTTTTTAAAGTAGACGAAGTTAATTCAATCAACTTGCAAATTCAAATTAACATCAGTTACTTGTTGGTTAAGTTAAGCAATTTTGGTTAAAGTACAATTTCTAATTTAACGCCGCTTCTATTGATCCGAATAACCGATTATAGAAGAAGGCGTATTTGTAAAAAATTGCCTATCTAACTTTTAGAATTAGGGTAATAAGTATATATTATCCCTTTGTGTTATGGATGATTTAAAGTAGGTTTGCTCCTTAAAATGAGTAAGCGTACAGGGGTCAACAGTTTACCCTAAATTATTTAAAAGCAAAGAGATACCATTAGGAAGTAAAATCAGGTTCAATTATAATTTTAAAGAAAGGCCTAGGGTGAATACAGCCCCTGAACAAGCTTATTATAAAACGTTTTTTATAAAACGCCTGTAAATTTAATAAACAGATAAACTAATTATGACGAATAATAATTATGTAGCGATTATGGCTGGTGGAATTGGCAGCAGGTTTTGGCCAATGAGTCGGACTGACTTTCCGAAGCAATTTCTTGATATTTTAAATACTGGTAGAACTCTTATCCAGTCAACTTTTGATAGGTTTGCTTTATTTATTCCTATTGAAAATATTTATATAGTAACGACTGAGAAATACAAACAAATCGTAATTGATCAAATTCCTGATCTGCCCATTGAAAATATTTTATGTGAGCCTTCGAGAAAAAATACCGCACCCTGCATCGCTTATATTTCTTATAAATTACGACAAATTAATCCAGCCGCTAATTTGATTTGTGCTCCTGCTGATCATATTATTTTGGAGTCAGAGAATTTTAAAATTAAATGCTTAGAGGCACTTTTCTTTACCGCTAATAACCAGGCCTTGGTTACATTGGGTATTAAGCCTACCCATCCCAATACAGGATATGGCTATATCCAATACGAGCCACAGTCAATAAGCGATAATGTATTTAAGGTTAAAACTTTTACCGAAAAACCAGATAAAGAGTTAGCAAAAACCTTTATTTCCAGTGGTGACTTTTTATGGAATGCGGGGATTTTTGTTTGGCAGATAAAAAATATTATTCATGCATTTGAAACATTTTTGCCTGAGCTGCATGAGGTATTCGATGCTGAAAAAGACAATTTTAATACGCCTGCCGAGAAAGAAGCGATAGAAAGAATCTATCCTCAGTGTGTAAATATTTCCATCGATTATGGTGTAATGGAAAAAGCAAACAATGTATATATCATTCCTTCTTCTTTTGGCTGGAGTGATCTAGGAACATGGGCTAGCGCATATGATAATCTTGAAAAGGATTATTTTGAAAATGCGGTGGCTGGAAGCAATGTAATGATCATAGATGCTACTAAAAATATCATTCATGCCAATAATAAAAAATTAGTACTCGTTCAAGGCCTAGATGATTTTATTGTAGTGGATACGGAAGATGTATTACTAATATGCAAAAAAGACAAAGAACAAGCGATCAAAGAATACGTTGCCGAGGTAAAGAGAAATAAGGGAGAAAAATATCTTTAGTAAATTTTATAATAAAAGAGTTACTAAAATTCAATCATAAACTTTACATGACTTGAGTGAGCAAAACACTCCCTAAAGTATTGTCAAATCGGCTGATTTCCATTTTGTAAAAACACAAAGAATTACAATCAAATCCTTAATTTTCTAAAAAAACCAGAATATTATTATTCTGGTTTTTTAATGAAATGCATTTATGTAGTAAGCTATTAAAACTCTGCACCTTTAGGATATCTAGGAAAAGGAATAACATCTCTTATGTTTCCCATGCCAGTAACAAATTGAACCAATCTTTCAAATCCTAATCCAAAGCCTGCATGCGGACAAGAGCCAAATCGTCTAGTGTCAAGATACCAGTTTAGTTCCTCCGCCGGAATTTTCATTTCATTCATTCTTTCTGTTAATTTATCCAATCTTTCTTCTCTTTGAGATCCACCAACGATTTCGCCAATGCCAGGAGCTAAAATGTCCATCGCAGCTACTGTCTTTCCATCCTCATTCATACGCATGTAAAATGACTTAATATCTTTTGGATAATTGGTTAATATAACTGGCTTTTTAAAATGCTTTTCAACCAAATATCTTTCGTGTTCACTTTGCAAGTCTGCTCCCCATCCTTCTATTAAATATTGAAATTTCTTTTTCTTATTGTGATTGCTTTCTTTTAAAATCTCAATCGCTTCTGTATAAGTTAATCGCTCAAAATTATTATTAACCACAAAATCTAACTTTTCCATCAGCGTCATTTCATTTCTTTCATTCTGCGGTTTTTGCTTTTCTTCTTCTTCCAATCGCTGAGCTAAAAACTCAATGTCTTCTTTGTTGTGATCGATCGCATATTTTATTACATACTTAATAAACTCCTCTGCAAGATTCATATTGTCTTCCAAGTCATTGAATGCCACTTCAGGTTCAATCATCCAAAACTCAGCCAAATGTCTGGTAGTATTGCTGTTTTCAGCTCGGAAAGTAGGGCCAAAAGTATAAATATCACTGAATGCCATTGCGGCCAACTCACCTTCTAATTGTCCACTTACCGTTAAGTTGGTACTGCGTCCAAAAAAATCTTCTTTGAAATTGATAGACCCATCTTCATTTTTAGGAGCAGTTCCATCGAGCGGTAAAGTTGTTACTTTAAACATTTCTCCCGCACCTTCTGCATCACTAGCAGTAATAATTGGAGTATGCAAGTATACAAATCCTTTGTCATTAAAAAATTTGTGTACAGCAAAAGCAAGAGAATGCCTTACTCTAAAAATCGAACCAAATGTATTGGTCTTAAATCTTAGGTGAGCAATTTCTCTTAAAAACTCAAGACTATGTTTTTTAGGTTGAAGAGGGAATTTTTCTGCATCACTATCTCCTAGTATTTCAATTGAACTTGCTTTTAATTCTACCTTCTGCCCTTTACCCAAGGAAGCAATTACTTCACCGGTTACTTTTATACAGGCGCCAGTAGTGAGTCGCTTTAATATTGGTTCATCAAAATCACCCAGACTTGCCACCACTTGTAAATTATTATTGGTACTGCCATCATTCAAGGCGATAAACTGGCTGTTGCGGAAGGTACGAACCCAACCCATTACCGTAGCTTGGTAGTTGGCCGATTCGTTGGAAAGTAGTTCTTTAATCCTTACTCTTTTATTAAACATATGCCTGAATTTTAGGACTGCAAAGATAACTAGCATTTTTATATTCAATAGCGGATAAAAGATTTTATAAAACTAGGTAGGGGAATTTTTAAAAGGTTGAACCACGACAAATGCCTTGGAGGCTGGATTCATTAATAATTTAATGACAGGTCCAACTGATTCGGCAAAAAATTATACTATTTAGCAATTTGAATATCAAGACCAATATCCCCCGCAGTAGATAGACAAAAAAGTTATTTTCTAGCTTTAAAACGAATAATTTTTGAGTAGATACCAACGAAGGAATTCTAGAAAAAAAGGGGTTGCGTACTAATTTTTGAAAAGTAATTTAAATTTTAAAATAAAAAACTGCATTTTTTAAGAAAAACTGCGTAATATTGTCTAGGAATATTGCTGATAAGGTCTTTCCTATCGATCACTTCGTCAGACGGTCCAATTCTATTAATTATAACTCTCAATTACATTTTCAGATTTTAAGACTAGATTTTTTGAAAAAAATCATTTCCACTTTTTTATGTACGACATTTCACAACTGAACGACATGGTTGTTCCAGAGTTGCACGATATTGCAGAGCAACTTGACATTCCAAATTATAAAAAAATAGACAAGCAGGAGCTTATTAATAAAATCCTGGATAACCAATCCATTATGAGTGCAGAAACCAAAGGAAATCAAGACGAAAAACCCAAGCGCAAGAGAACCATAAAAGTTACTCCCGCTATTGCTAAAGAAGAGTCGGGTGAAATAGAGAGAGCTGAACCTAAACCAGCCAAAAAATTCGATGCTCCCCTAGACAAAAAAAAGGCAGTCAAAATAGTTGAACAAGAAACTGAAGAGGAAGAAGATTTGCAACCCATCACGAATGAGCAAACAACGGTACCTGCTGCGATAGCCTCTTTATTGCAGGAGGAAGATATTCAGCAGCAACAACCTGAATTGCAACAAACTGACAATGCTCAACAGTCCTCGAACCAAAATAAGCAATACCAACAACGCAGAGACACCCAAGTATTTAACATAGAGTTTGATGGAATTATATTAGGAGAAGGCGTATTAGAAATGATGCCTGATGGATATGGCTTTTTAAGAAGCAGCGATTATAATTATTTATCATCTCCAGATGACGTGTACGTTTCTCCTTCACAAATAAAATTATTTGGTTTAAAAACTGGAGATACCGTTTATGGTTCAGTTCGTCCTCCAAAAGATGGTGAAAAATATTTCGCTTTGTTAAAAGTTGAAACGATCAATGGTAAAAGTCCAGATGAAGTAAGAGACCGTGTTCCATTTGATTATCTCACTCCATTGTTTCCTTTTGAAAAATTAAATCTTACTACTTCTTCTAGTAATTATAGTACAAGAATAATGGATTTATTTACACCGATTGGTAAGGGCCAGCGTGGATTGATTGTTGCCCAACCAAAAACGGGTAAAACAATGTTGTTGAAAGAATTGGCGAATGCAATTGCTGAAAATCACCCCGAGTGCTATTTAATTATTGTATTGGTAGACGAAAGACCGGAAGAGGTTACTGACATGGAACGTAGTGTGAAAGCGGAGGTGATTGCTTCTACTTTTGATGAACCTGCAGAAAAACACGTAAAGGTTTCTACTATTGCATTACAAAAAGCAAAGCGTTTAGTAGAATGCGGACATGATGTGGTTATATTGCTCGACAGCATTACTCGTTTGGCAAGAGCTCATAATACCGTTGCTCCATCAAGTGGAAAAGTATTGAGTGGTGGTGTGGAAGCAAATGCAATGCAAAAACCAAAACAGTTTTTTGGAGCTGCTCGTAAAATAGAATTCGGTGGATCATTGACTATCATTGCTACTGCACTAGTGGATACTGGAAGTAAAATGGATGAGGTGATTTTTGAAGAATTTAAGGGTACCGGTAATATGGAATTACAGCTTGATAGAAGGCTTTCTAACCGTCGTATTTACCCAGCCATCGATATTGTTGCGTCGTCTACTCGTAGAGATGATTTGTTGCTAGACAAGGAAACATTTCAACGGATGTGGGTACTGCGAAAGCACATGGCAGATATGAACCCAGAAGAGGCATTGAATACTTTGTTGAAGAATATGAAGGGAACAAAAGACAATGCAGAGTTCCTAACTTCAATGAATGGATAATCAAATAAATTTATCAAAATAATATTTGTGAAAGCTGCTGAAAAATTCAGCAGCTTTTTTTGTTAGTATATTTACTTTTAATTAAAAATATAGTAAGCGAATTCAAATCAATGGCAGTTCAAAAAATTAATATAGAACAATTTCTTCAGCTGTCAGCTGAGTATACGTTACTTGATGTGCGAAGTCCTGGTGAATATACACATGCACATATTCCGGGCGCATTGAGTCTTCCATTATTTACTGATGAAGAAAGAAAGGTAGTGGGTACTGCTTACAAACAACAAAGTAGAGAGATAGCCATTAAAATTGGTTTGGATTATTTTGGCATTAAAATGCGGGGGATGGTGGAGCAGGTTGAAAATATATTGACGCAAAAAAAAAGTAAGAAAGGAAATAAAGATTCAGTTTCTCATAAAACAGTTTTGGTTCATTGCTGGAGGGGAGGAATGCGAAGCGCAGGAGTAGCTTGGTTATTGGATCTTTATGGATTTAAAGTATATACCTTGGGTGGAGGATACAAAATGTATCGCCAATGGGCTAGAGATCAGTTTGAAAAAAACTACGACTTCAATATAATTGGTGGTTATACAGGCACTGGCAAGACATTGCTTTTACATGAATTAAAGCGTCTTGGAAATTCAGTAATCGATTTGGAAGCACTCGCATGTCACAAGGGGTCTGCATTTGGAGCACTGGGTGAAAATCCACCACCGTCTCAGGAAATGTTTGAAAATTTGCTTGCTGTAGAACTTTCTTCCATCACTCATCCAATAAATAATCAAGATCTTAATTCTTTGACTGAGCCTAAAGTCATTTATATCGAAGACGAAAGTCAACGAATAGGGCTATTAAATATACCAAGTACACTTTGGGTGAGCATGCGTAAAAGCAAGGTCACCTTTATCAATATTCCTTTTGAGGAAAGATTAAATTATCTAACAATAGAGTACGGGGTATTTGAAAATGAAAAATTGGTGAATGCGATTATGCGAATTCAAAAAAGATTGGGCGGCTTAGAAACAAAATTGGCTATTAATTTTTTATTAGAAAAAAATCACAAGGAATGTTTTAGAATACTTTTAAAATATTATGATAAATATTATGAAAAAGGTCTTCACAACAGAGAGTCATTAGCTGATTTATTGACTACCATTTCATTTGATAATATAGCCATTGAAACCATCGCAAAATCAATAATGGATATGAAGCGATCACCTGATACAAACAAGAAAGCCCAACTATAAAAAAAATACTATTACAAAAAATATTATGGAAAATATTCAATTGGATTCAATAAAGCTAACTCAATATTCTCATGGTGCAGGATGTGGTTGTAAAATAGCGCCAAAAATTTTAGATGAAATTTTAGCAAGTAATATTGCTACTCCAGACAATGACAAATTAATAGTGGGCAATCATAGCAAAGATGATGCAGCTGTGTATGATCTTGGAAATGGAACCGCATTGATATCTACTACAGATTTTTTTATGCCGATAGTGGACGACCCTTATGAATTTGGTAGAATTGCTTCTGCTAATGCCATCAGTGATGTTTACGCCATGGGCGGAAAGCCTATTTTAGCCATCGCCATTTTAGGATGGCCCATTAATATTTTGCCGCCTGCTACTGCTCAAAAAGTAATTGAAGGAAGCCGCAGTATTTGTAAAGAAGCGGGCATTCCGCTGGCGGGTGGTCATAGCATTGATTCTCCTGAACCTATATTTGGATTGGCGGTTAATGGTTTAGTAGGCATTAAAAATATCAAGCAAAATAATCTTGCAAAGGAAGGAGATATTTTGTTTTTAACTAAACCATTGGGCGTAGGTATTTTGACAACTGCTGAAAAAAAAGGGATCCTATTAGAACATCACAAAGGATTTGCAGCGAAACAAATGATGCAGTTAAATGCAGTGGGTGAAGCGCTTGGAAAAATTGAAGGAGTATCTGCAATGACGGATGTAACAGGATTTGGTCTTTTAGGCCATCTAGTAGAAATGGCTGAGGGGAGCGGACTAAGTGCAGAAATTGATTTTAAAAATATCCCGGTTATTATCAGTGACCTTTCAAATTACCTAGATCAAAAGTCGGTACCAGGTGGCACAGTAAGAAATTGGGATAGCTATGGTAAAAAAATTGGATCGCTTACAGCCTATCAGCAATCAGTATTAGCAGATCCGCAAACTAGTGGCGGATTATTGATAGCAGTAAATCCAAATGCAGTGGAGGAGGTGAAAAATATTTTACAACTTCATTCATTGGAGTCATTTGCCCGTCCAGTAGGTGTTTTAGTTAAGCAACATCAAACCAGAGTGACCATAAAAAGTGAATAAAAACGAATTTACTTTTGCAAAAATCTTTTCATTGACTTAAGGTTATTATAACAATTGGTCAATTTTTGCGGAAAGTTTCCGATCCTTTTCAGTTATTACATTTCCCGCATCATGCGTACTTAACCATATTTCTACCTGGTTGTATACATTGGTCCAAAGAGGATGATGATCCATTTTTTCAGCTTCTATTGCTACGCGGGTCATAAATCCAAATGCCTCTGAAAAATTATGAAACGTAAATTTTTTGTAAAGCGTGTTGTTTTTTTCTTCCCACATAATGATTGAAATTTAGATTTAAATAAAAAAGCAAAGCTTGAAAGTTATCTAGTTTATTAAAAAATCAGGTGCTGCTTATTTTTGATTTTTTCGTTCGTCATTTCATTTACTAGCTGAACTCCCGGAATAGATTTGATAGATTTCATTAAAGTTTTTAATTCTTCTGTTGCAATAAATTCACCCTTAATTAACCAAACAAAATCAAGGTGTTTGAACTCGGGTAGAAGATACTCGCCATCAAACTGATTGTTGTATAGATAATGCGTAATAGAAGTGGAAGGAACAGCGTATTCATAAATAGAAAAAAAATACTTTCGCTGTTGTTTACTTAACTGTATTTCAATATCGGTGTTTACTCTAAAATTAAAACCAAAAATTTGGTTCAAGTGCCAACTAAAAAGATAGTCTTTGATGGGTGCCACAATTCCTAAAAGGACAGCATTTTCAAAAAATTCTTGAGCAATACTTTCGTTGTCAATTTTAAGTTTCATATGAGTGATCACTACAAGTTAAAGATGTTATCCTAATAAGCAAAGCTATTTTAAATCAAAAAACAACATCAAAAAATATTTCATTGTTTCCTCTCTTTACTTTTACTTTAGCAGCTTCTCCTTTTGAAAATTTATTCAAGGTACCCATGTAGGACTGCATATCTGAAAAAGTGTAATTACCAATTTGCAAAATAATGTCTCCCGCGATTATGCCGATCCTTTGAGCTAATTTACCATCCGTAACACCATCTGCTCTTATTCCTTCACCACTGTAGGTGTAATCTGGCATGATGCCTAGGGAAACCTTAAAACTACTCTTGGAGCTCATGGGAATTTCCCTGGTTTTTGTAAATGCCAATTGCCCTTTGTTATTTGCTTTTTCAATTATGCTAGCAATAAATTTTATTATTTGTAGCTCACCGCCAAAATTAATTTTATTGGCATCATCAGAGGGTTTGTGATAATCACTGTGGGTGCCGGTGAAGAAAAACAACACAGGAATTCCTTTTCTATAAAAAGAACTATGATCACTTGGACCAGTTCCGCTACTGTCTTTGGTAATGTTAAAAAATGGATCCTTTTGTGTCAGCAGGCTCTCCCATTGTGGAGAAGTGCCATAGCCTCCAATGTTCAATCCTTTTGTACTGTCTTTGAGTCTTCCGATCATATCCATGTTAATCATGTAATTAATTTTGGAAAAATCGATGGTTGGATTTTCAGTAAAATATTTTGAACCAAATAGGCCTAATTCTTCACCAGAAAAAGCGATAAAAAGGTAGTTGTTATTTTTAATTTTTTTATTTGCCTTTAGCAATTTACTTACTTCAATGAGTGCCCCAGTTCCACTCGCATTGTCATCTGCTCCATTGTGAATTTCAGGAACGGTTCCTGTGAAAAGGGAATTGTGGTCTTCGCCATAACCCAAGTGGTCGTAATGTGCCCCAATAACTATGGTGGTGGGAGCATTGTTATCGATATATCCAATTACATTATGGCCAATCCTTTTTTTATTGTCAATGGCAATTTTCAATTTTATATCTAGTGTAGCCGTTACGTCAGCAAGATATTTCTTTTGGGCAGCTTTGGTTAAATATATGATAGGAATTTTAGCAGTGCCAGATTTTACTTTGGGCTCAAATTTTAATTCATCTTTGGTAGAAGTGCTGTTAAAAATAAAAAAAGCATTGGCTCCTTTATTTGCAGCATCTGTTACTTTTGATTGAATGCTTTCCATTAAATCTGTATGCGGATTTTTCTTGATCGCTTCAATTAATTCTTTGATATCAAAAAACCAAGGATTACCATTTTCTTGAAGTGCAACAGAGACTGCCGCTTCTAACGAAACATTTGGACTTATGGAAAAAGGAAAATATTCTTGGTTGATTATTAAATCATTCCCATTAATTATTAAATGCGAAGTAGGGTTTAATTCATTCCCATCATTTACTTCAAATCCCTGAAGCCAGGTTTCTTTTTCTCCCTTTGGGGCCAATCCAGCCTTTTCAAATTCTTTACTGATAAATTCATATGCTAACTTTTCACCGGGAGTACCCGTTCTTCTGCCCTCTAATTGGTCATCCGCTAAATAACTAATATTTTTTTCAAGATTTGACAAGGCCAACTTATCTGCCTTTTTTAGTTTTTGTGCACTAGCGAAATGAAAGGAAAATAACAATAGCCAAAAGAAATGCTTCATGAGTTAGTTATATTAAGAATACGAAGTTAGTTTAGTAGGGCAGTAGAATTGTAACCAATATGTAAATTATTTTTAAGAGGGCTATAATTGAATAAAAATTTAAATGATGGTTTGTGGTACCCTTTTTTGCAGTTCTTAACAATGAGTGATAAATTATTCCAAACTATTCCATTTTCGGTGGATAGGGTGTCATTTTCTCAAAAGCCTGTTTTAACTCACATTTTAGGTTTTTCTTTTTCACTACATTTACCTAGTTTCTTATTTCGTAACTATATACCATTGATAGGGGGTATTTTTGTTTTTCAGTAATCTCCCAATTGACTGCTTAATTTCTATTTTGAACAAAAACATTAACATAGCATTAGTAGGAAATCCCAATAGCGGCAAAAGCTCTCTATTCAATGCTTTGACAGGTTTAAATCAGCAGGTGGGTAATTTTCCTGGGGTTACGGTAGATAAAAAAACTGGGCAATGTCAGATAGGTGAAAATTTAACCGCAACATTAATTGATCTGCCTGGCACCTATAGCCTTTATCCTAAAAGGTCAGATGAGTGGGTGGCTTATAAGGTTTTGCTGCAGCAAGATGAAGATATCAAGCCCGACATGGTTGTGTTGGTGGCAGATGCCAGTAACTTGAAAAGGAATCTATTGTTTTGCTCTCAGATCATTGATTTAAAAATTCCGGTGGTGATGGCTTTGTCCATGACTGACCTAGCTAAGAATAAGGGGACAGAAATTGACATCAGTGGATTGGAAAGAGAGTTAGGGGTGCAAGTAGTAAATATCAATCCACGAAAAAACAAGGGAATTCCCGCACTTAAAAAAGTAATTGAGCAGAATTTTATCTCCAATTTTATTTCTCCTCGCGAGTTTATCGACAATGCGTCTTTGGCTGAAAAGCCGATAGACGAAATGAAGTCTTTACTGCCAGGGATAAGTGACTATACCGCTCTGCATTATCTTATCAACCATAGCCACTTTAAATTAGAAGAGAATTTGCAAAGTAAAATTTTGGCAATTGAAGAGAGCAGTGGCTTTAATTCAACCAAATCACAGGCAGAGGAAATAATGCAACGTTATGGTCGAATTAAATATATCATGAACCAATCTGTGGTGGAAGCGGATCCTTTGCAGCGGACCATTTTTACAGAAAAACTCGATAATATTTTATTGCATAGAAATTGGGGGTACTTGATATTGCTGGCTGTTTTATTTTTATTATTTCAAAGTGTATATTGGATGGCCCAATTTCCTATGGATGCCATCGAATGGAGCTTTAGTAAATTGAGTGGAACACTGGGCAATATCTTACCTGCTGCTTGGTGGAGTGATTTGTTTATCAATGGAGTGGTAGCGGGTTTAAGCGGCATCCTTATTTTTATTCCCCAGATAATGATTCTTTTTGGTCTAATTACGCTTTTAGAAGATACTGGCTATATGGCACGCATCAGTTTTCTTACTGATAAATTAATGCGTACCGTAGGACTCAATGGAAAAAGTGTGATGCCAATGATTAGTGGATTGGCCTGTGCTGTACCTGCAATCATGAGCGCCAGAAATATTGAGAATAGAAAGGAACGCTTACTAACGATAATGGTTACCCCATTAATGAGCTGTAGTGCTCGACTACCTGTATACACCATTTTAATTGCATTGGTAGTACCCTCTAAATTGTATTTTGGTTTTTTAAGTGTGCAGGGTTTGGTAATGATGGCACTTTATTTACTTGGGACTGTAATGGCATTGTTGGTTTCATTTGTAATGCGGTGGTTTATTGATATAAAAGAGAGAAGCTTTTTTATTCTAGAACTACCGGTGTACCGAAGCCCAAGATGGAAAAATGCATTGACTACGATGGTGGAGAAGGCAAAAATATTTGTATTTCAGGCGGGTAAAATTATTATGGTAATCAGTTTGTTGTTGTGGGTATTAAGTTCCTATGGACCTCCAACTAAAATGGCTGAAGTATCTAGTCGTTATGAGCAACTCATTCAGACCAATCCTAACCAGCAAAAAGAGTTGAGTAAGAAACGTCAGACGGAGCTATTAGAAAATTCATTTGCTGGAATTTTAGGCAAGGCGATTGAGCCTGCCATTCGTCCTTTGGGCTATGATTGGAAAATAGGCATCGCATTGATTACTTCTTTTGCAGCTAGGGAAGTCTTTGTAGGCACGATGGCTACTCTTTATAGTGTAGGAGATGATGCAGATGAAAACAACAATACCCTTCGTCAAAAAATGTCAGCTGCTGTAAGGGCCGATGGAACCAAGGTTTATAATCTAGCGTCTGGATTATCCTTAATGGTATTTTATGTGTTGGCTATGCAGTGTATGAGTACCCTTGCTATTGTGAAAAGAGAGACTCGTAGCTGGAAATGGCCAGCCATACAATTGGCTTATATGACTGCGTTGGCTTATTTATTGAGCTGGCTTACTTATATTATTTTTAGCTAAATAAGCACCTTTCCATTTTTCTATTCTTAGTTTCAATATTCCTTTCTGAGGCCTCTACTGTAAGAGTAAATACCATGAAAACTAGTTTTAAAGGGTAAAGCATAGCACCATTTGGGTAGTTATTTTGCCATTCATCCATCTCCAAATTACCTATTTATTCCTACAATCCTTTGCTGTGTTGAGTTTTATGAAATAAAGGAAAAATTAAATTTGCCAGTACTATAAAATAAATAGTATTATGTTTTGCATAGTACTAAATAATCTTTATCTTTGTAATCTGAAAGTAACAATAAACTTTATAATAGCGATTGGCAAGATTGCTTTTCAGTTGGTTGAGGTGCATTTTAAAAATTAAAATTGACAATATGAACATAGAGAATACGGCTAGTCAGATGCGGAAAGGAGTGTTGGAATTCTGTATTCTTTCAATTATCAAACAAGGGGAGGCCTATCCCTCGGATATTATTGAGAGAATGAAATCAGCTAATTTAAACATATTAGAAGGCACCTTATATCCTTTGCTTACTCGGTTAAAAAATGCCGAGTTTCTAACTTACCGTTGGATAGAAAGTAATAGCGGCCCCCCACGTAAATATTTTTCTTTGACAGAAAAGGGGGCTGTTTTTTATAAAGATTTAGAGACCACCTGGAATGAACTAGCTAGTGCAGTAAAAGAACTTTCCAATGCTGAACAAGCCCATACTGAGGAGCAGGTTTCAAAAGAGGATCAAAATTTTCCAGAGAATCCAACGGAATAAACTTTTCGTATTCAATTATAAAAAAACCTTCTATAAAATGAAGTGGCCAATCCACTAACCAATCATAAAAAAACAGCTATGAAGCAAGTCATCAATATTAACTTCCACGGACAAGTTGTACCCATAGAAGTAACCGCTTTTGAATTACTTAAAAATTATACGGAAAGCCTTTCTCGTTATTTTGCCAACGAAGAAGGGAAAGAAGAAATTATTAATGATATTGAAAGTCGAATTGGAGAACTATTTCAAGAAAGACTAAAAAAAGGATCTACCTGTATCACCGATGAGGATGTAAATGCCATCATTAAAAGCATGGGTAGGCCTGAAGAATTGGATGAGCTTGAAGAAGTTGGATCTAATAAATCTTCTCCTAATGAAAATTCTACCTCTTCCGACCAAGTGCCACCTATTGCAGGCAATACTAAGCGTTTGTTTAGAAATGAGAACGATAAATTAATTGGAGGTGTTTGTGGTGGAGTTGCCAATTATTTTGGAATAGATACTATTTTAGTTAGGATCATTTTTGTAGTTATTGCTTTTACTGGTGCTGGCTTGTTAGCGTACCTGATTTTGTGGATAGCCTTACCTAGTAGTGCTTCAGAAGTAATAGGAGCTTCACGTAAAAAGTTGTTTAGAGATCCAGATGAAAAAATAATTGCAGGCGTATGCAGTGGAATTGGAAATTACTTTGGAATAAGCGCTTGGATTCCTAGGGCATTATTTTTAATTCCTTTCTTAAGTATCATGTCTCGCATAACCCACTGGGAATTTTTAGATTTTCCTAATTTTATTGGATTATCCTTTAGTCCCGGCTCTTTGTTTCTTTACATTATTTTATGGTTGGTCATACCTCAAGCCAACAATACTTCTGAAAAATTAGAAATGAAAGGTGAAAAAGTAGACTTGCATTCGATTAAGAATTCGGTGGTAGGCGAAATGAAAGAAGTACAGCAAAGAGCTGAAAAATTTAGTAAAGAGGTTCAGCATAGTGCTGAAAAATTTGGCAAAGAAGCTACGTCTTTTGCAGAACAAAAAGGAAAGGTGGTAGGTGCAGAAGCAACTAGTTTGTTGAAAAAATCTAGTAGATCACTGGGTGATATAATTGTACTACTCGTAAAAGCTTTTGCGTATTTTATTTTAGGGTGTTTTGCTTTTAGTTTGGTGATAGCTTTATTTGCATTTGCCATTTTCTCTATTGGAATTTTTCCATTGAAAGATTTTTTATTAACGGATGGTTGGCAAAATATTTTTGCTTGGGGAACCTTAGTGCTTTTTATTGCAGTACCCGTAATAGGCGTTATTACTTGGATTATACGCCGCTTAGCAAAGATGAAATCCAATCGCAGCGTATTGAGATTTACTTTTATAGGCCTTTGGCTGCTTGGCTTGGCTTGTTTTATTAGTCTATTATCTGGAGTAGTAAGAGATTTTAGGAGTACTAATAATTTGTATGAACAAGAAATTTATTTGCCTAATCCTTTGGTTAATAAACTTGAATTAACATCTCAAACATTACAGAATAAGTATAACCGAAATAAATTCTTTCATCTATCGCCATTTGAAAATATTGGCTTGGAAGACGATACCTTATTTATAAAAAATATTGAAATAAAAATTCTAAAATCTAAGAATGATAGCTTTAGGGTTACTATGGTAAAATTGGCGAATGGAAGAAACAGAAGAGTAGCAGATACAATAGCGAACCTAATTAATTTTAATCTATTACAAAAAGATTCAGTGTTGCAATTGGATAAAGGCATTGGCATTACTCAAAAAAACAAGTTTCGTAACCAGGGTATAATCATAACCTTATATGTGCCAGTAGGAAAAAGAATTAAGATTGACAGGAGTTTGAATTGGAATAATACCACATTGCATTTTGATAATTCTGCTGATGATGATTGGGGTATCTTACTCAATGATAATGAAGAAAGAGGATGGCGACAAAATGTAGAGTATATCATGAACCCAGACGGTTTGTATACTTTGGATGGAGAGCCAGCAGATGATAGAAAAACAGGTGGAAAAAAGAAGTTTAAAATCGATGGCAAAGGAGTCTATCTAGATGAAAATGGAAATAAAATTTCTATTGATGTAAATGGCGTTGAAATCATAGAAGGCAAAGATCTAAACAAAGAAATAGATTTATCGAAGAAGCGGATCGATTCTATTCGAATGAAAATAGAGATGGATAAAATGCGAAGGAGGGATTCATTAGAAAAAGCAAAAAAAGAAATTCAACAGCAGCTTGAAAAGATAGCTTTCAATAAAACTGTCCCAGAAATTTTAGGTGGCTATTTGTTGAGACCTTATTATTTATTGATCAACATAGATTAATGGATTTTCCCCTACTCAGAGGGGTCAATTATTTTAAAGAGGCGGAGTTTACCCTTCGCCTCTTTTATTTATGTATATCCGACCTAAAAGCTGGCGGTTTTAATTATTGATTTAAAGACTATAACTATTGGTAGGTTATCTTTAAATAGCGCTGCCAATTTTTTTTATTTTACATTTGTCTTCGAAATTTAAAAAATAATTGTATAATCAAGCGTTCATGAAAAACACTCCTTTTACCGAAAAACATCTAGCCCTAGGTGCAAAGATGGCAGCATTTGCAGGATTTAATATGCCCATTAGTTATTCGGGTATCAACGATGAGCATGCGGCAGTAAGAAATAATGCCGGTGTATTTGATGTAAGTCATATGGGTGAATTTGTTTTAAAAGGCGAAAATGCGTTGGATTTAATCCAAAGGGTTACGACCAATGATGCGGCAAAATTAATTGCTGGCCAGGCTCAATATAGTTGTCTGCCTAACAAGCAAGGCGGTATAGTAGATGACTTATTGGTATATTGTTTGGAACCCAACAAGGCTTATATGTTGGTTGTAAATGCAGGAAACATAGACAAAGATTGGAATTGGATTAGCAGCTTCAATGACAAAAATGTTGAGATGCAAAATATTTCTGACAGAACTTGCTTGCTAGCAGTTCAAGGACCCAATGCAACCAAAATACTTCAGTCTTTAACCTCCACGGATATTTTAAATTTAAAGTATTACACTTTTGTCAGAGCAAATTTTGCTGGTATAGACAATGTAATTATAAGTGCCACGGGATACACTGGAGCGGGTGGTGTTGAAATTTATTTTGAAGACAAAGACAACGCAGCTGATACTATTTGGAATGCAATATTTGCTGCGGGGGCATCCCAAAGCATCAAACCAATCGGACTAGGAGCAAGGGATACCTTGAGACTTGAAATGGGTTTTTGTTTATATGGAAATGATATTGACGATACCACCTCTCCGCTTGAAGCAGGATTGGGCTGGATAACTAAATTCAACAAAGATTTCACCAACCAATCTTTTTTTGAAAATCAAAAGTCTGCAGGGCTAACAAAAAAATTGGTGGGTTTCGAAATGATTGATAGAGGCATTGCTCGACATGATCATGAAATCATTGATTCAAATGGCCAGCTGATTGGGAAAGTTACTTCTGGAACACAATCTCCTTCATTGGGTAAAGCCATTGGCATGGGTTATGTAGCCACTGATTTTGCAAACATTGGGAGTGAAATTTATATCAGTATTCGAAACGCTTCATTGAAAGCAAAAGTGGTTAAAATGCCTTTTGCATAAAGAATAATTTATAAGCTGAAAATAGAAAAAATATTTTAAGGCTAATTTTTTTGTTGATATAGTTGGTCAAAATGACCTAAAAAATATTGGATAATATTATAAATGGCAAAGATTCACGTCACTACTTTTGTTAATGCGCCCGCTAAGCGAGTGTATGATTTAAGTCGAAGTGTTGATCTGTTTCAAATTTCATCCTCTGCAAACTTCGAAAAATTCATTGAAGGTTTAAATTCAGGTCTAGTCAATGAAAATGACACAATAGTTTATCAAGCAAAGCATTTTAGCAGGAGTAGAAATTTAACGCTTAAAATTATTAGCCTGAATATTCCCCATCAGATTACCATTCAACTATTAATGAAAGGGTTTACAAGTTTTCAACACAATCTTTATTTTAAGGCTATTAAAAATGGCAGTTTTCTAATTGATATAATTGAATATGAAACATCTTTTGGATTGATTGGAAAATTATTGGATAAAATATTTATAAAGAATCATATTAGTAAATTGCTATTGCATCGCAATGAAATAATTAAGCAATATGCAGAAACAACTAAATGGAAGGAAATTTTGACCAAATAAAATAAATGAAAGAAGAAAAACCCTCCTTGTTTACCGCCTTATCTCCTGCCTTACTAAATCTATATGATGTTAGTAGTAGTATTGTAGTAATTATAGATGTATTGAGAGCTACTTCTACTATTGCCACCGCAATTTACAATGGGGCGAAAGATATTATACCCGTAGACAGTGTTGCGGAATGTATTCGGTTGGGCAAACAAATTGAAGGAATTACTGCAGGTGAAAGAGACGGGTTAATTGCAGAGGGGTTGTCACATGGAAATTCTCCCTTTGAATATCCAACTGAATTTATTGGAGGTAAAACGTTGGTACTGACCACTACCAATGGTACAAAATTATTGCATATGGCATTGGATAATGGAGCAAAGCAGATTATCACTGGTTCATTTCCCAATATTTCAGCCGTTTGTGATTATCTAGTAGCTATGAATATGCCAGTAATATTAGGATGTGCTGCTTGGAAGGACAGGATTAATATCGAAGATACCCTATTTGCTGGCGCTGTAATCAGTCGAATTAAAGATCATTTTTATATTAATTGCGATTCTTCTCAACTGGCAGAAACTATGTATCAGGATGCCAAAGAGGATTTATTTGAATTCATGAAGAATAAAAACGCTTCTCATTACCATCGACTTTCCCGATTAGGGCTTGAAAAAGATATCCGATACTGCCTAACAGACGATGTCGCCAACGTATTGTGCTTATACAAGGAGGGGAAATTAATAAAAGAACTTTTTTAGTCGATAAGTTCAAAAGATATCATCTGTTTCAAGCAGTTTCCTTTAATTTTGCAAATTGCTCTTTTTTGAATGGATCATTCCATGGGAGGAGTTATTATTTTCACTTTGCACAGTTAAACAAGACTTTATTTTGGCGCTATCTCATTTAATAAAACATATTTATAACACAGGTTCTGATGACGTAATCCGAAGAGGAAAAAAAATATACGGAGCTGGAAACGTTGAATTATTAGAGCATGATGAGCTATTAAGTGGCGTAGTATTTAGAGTAAAAGATGATGTCTACAGCACTTACTATAAAGTAAATCTTCAAAAATATACAGATCCTCAAACTTTATCGCTTCGCTGCAGCTGCCCTTATAATGTTGGTGAAATATGTCGCCACGAGGTAGCCGCACTTTTTCAGCTGCAAGAACTGATTGATAAAAATATGCTGGGTAGCAATAGCACTGTTTACAATCAAAGGCATACCGTAGCGAAGATGAAATCTGTTGAATTGAAAACAATTAGGATGCTTTGTTCGCCAGAAATTTACGAAGCAGCCGAAGAGGTTTTAGAAACAATCAAAGCCAATATTTTAGTTTCTGCTAATGAAAGAGTAGAGGCAGAATTGAAAATTGAAGGCCAACTATTTCCTGTTGTAATTCAAAAAAATGACGAAAGAAATTTTGATACATCCTGTAAATGCAACGAAAGAAATTATCCTTTGTGTATTCATAAGGTGATTTTATTTCTTCAAATATTTAGACAATATGGCCAATATTATTTTGATACGATTCGCAATTGGGATAAGGAAAAAAATAAGCTCTTACAGATTTATGGTTATAGTTTGACCGATGACTTATCAGGAAAGTTTGAATTTGTGTACAAAGAGGGAAAGCCTTTTCTTATTTTACTAGACACGACTATTAAAAGAGTAACCCAGTCAGCAAGCCCTTCTCCAAGGCCTGCTTATTTTCAGGATATTAGGCCACAAGAAATGGAGGAGCAAGAAGCAATTGCCCCTGCTACAAAAAAATTGGGCGTAGTCTTTAATTTTAATGCCACTGTCTATCCCTATTTCACAGTCGATGCAATACAGGGTGATGTGAACGAAAAAGGAAATACATTGCTTGGGAAAGCTGAAAAGTTAGACCTCACCAAATATGTAAATACGGACTTATTCAGCGAAGATGATAAAATGCTTTTGCAGCAAATTCGTAAACTGCAGACATCAGAGGTAAACAAATATCTTAATAGAAATTCTCCTTTTAGCGGCATATGGGAAAATATTATTCAAACCGATGGAGACGAGTTACCTGAAGAAACCAGGTTGTTGATTTCAGAATACTTTCAGCCTAAGCTTAAAAAAATCTTCGAGGAGCAAAATAACAATTCATTCATTTATTATCTGCAAGAAAAAAAGGTTTTCAAAACTGACAATTTGGTAGAAGTGTCTTTGAGTGCAAATTGTATAGCACCTCAATTTAAAATTGCATTAAAGGGCTCTCAGTTTGAACTGCAGTGTCTGTTAAATATTAACGGAGCTATACAGCCTGTAACGGACAATGAATGTAGCAATGGTATTCTTTATTTATACAACCATACTTTTTACCTATGGCAAAAGCCTGAAGATGCATTACAGGCTGAAAATTTTATAAAAAGTGGCAATCTTTCTCTTACCAAGGAAAATTGGTCAAGTCAAATGCAAAAACTTATCATGCCATTGACTCAGCAATATTTAGTGGAGTTTGATAAAACGCTTATAAAGGAAATAAAGAGTGGTGAGCCGGAAGTAAAACTAATGTTACAGGAAAAGGGTGATTACTTGGTGTTCCAACCAATTTTTACCTACAAGGGTTTTGAAACAAAGGCTACAGACAAGGATACGATTACCATACCTGATGGGGATAAAATTTTAATAGTCCATCGAAACAAACAGGCTGAGCAGCGGTTTATAGACCAACTCAATTCTTTGCATTCGCAGTTTATAAGACCTGAGGAAGGAAATAGTTTGATATTAAAAGGTCCGGAGGTTTTAAAAAACAATTGGTTTTTCTTGTTTGTAGATTCTATGAAGGAATCTAAAGTGCCGGTATTTGGTTTTGAGGCACTCAGAAATTTTCGTTTTAATACAGCAAGGCCCTCTACACATATTCATGTAAGTAGCGGACTCGATTGGTTTGATGCTAAGGTGGAATTGGATTTCGAGGGACAGCGAGTAGGAATCATAGACATTAAAAGAGCGTTGGCCTCTAAGCAATCCTTTGTTCAATTGGGTGATGGCACTTTGGGTATATTGCCTGATGAATGGCTAAAAAAATATTCCCTGTTATTTAAAGTAGGGGATGGAAAAAGCGACAAGCTTCGCTTATCAAAATACCACATGAGTGTGATTGATGAGTTGTATCAAAACCGAGATGCGACTGAATTAAGCTTTGCATTAGATGAAAAATTTGAGCGAATTAGAGAGTTTAAAAATATACCGGCCATTGACGTACCTGTTAATTTGCAAGCAGTTCTTAGGCCTTATCAAACCGCGGGTTATCAGTGGCTAAACTATTTAAATGAGGTAGGCTGGGGAGGTATACTTGCAGATGATATGGGTTTGGGTAAAACCGTTCAGGCGCTTACCATGTTGCAGCATTATAAAACGCAGGAGGGAAAATTGACTGCAATTGTTGTGTGCCCAACCACCTTGATTTATAATTGGGAAAATGAAATAAAGAAATTCACTCCTGAACTGAGTTGGAGAATACACCATGGAAGTATGCGTGCCAAAGAAATGAAAGTATTGGAAGATGCAAATATTATCATCACTACGTATGGGACTTTAAGAAGTGACATTCAATTGCTGATGAAAAAAGAGTTTGATTATGTTGTGTTGGATGAAAGTCAGGCAATTAAAAACCCTGCGTCAAAAGTAACAAAGGCGGCTTGTCTTCTTACTGCAAAAAATCGAGTATGCATGAGCGGTACTCCTCTACAAAATAACACCTTTGATATTTTTGCACAAATGAATTTTCTGAATCCTGGATTACTTGGAAGTATGGATTTTTTTAGAAATGAATTTGCTAACCCCATTGATAAATTTGGAGAGCAGGATCAAAAAGAGCATCTCCGAAAATTACTCTATCCTTTTATTTTGCGTAGGACTAAAGAGCAAGTGGCAAAAGATTTACCTGAAAAAACGGAGACTATTTTATTTTGCGAAATGGATAAGGAGCAGCGAAAAATTTATGACGCCTATCGAAACAGCTATCGAGATAAAATCATGGGTGTTATCGACCAGCAGGGAATTGATAAATCGCAGCTTACCATTTTGCAGGGCTTGATGAAACTGAGACAGATTTGCGATAGCCCAGCAATTTTGAACGAGGAAGAAAAATATCCAAATCATTCCATTAAGCTGGATGAGTTAACTCGAGAGATTGGCGAAAATATTGGTCAGCACAAGGCATTGATTTTCTCTCAGTTTTTGGGAATGCTTTCCTTAATCAAAGATAAATTGAGAGAGACAGGGGTACCATTTGAGTATTTTGATGGAAGTACAAGTATCAATGATCGACAAACAGCGATAGATAATTTTCAAAATAAGGATGAGAGTCGGGTGTTTCTAATTTCATTAAAAGCGGGAGGCGTTGGTTTGAATCTTACGGCAGCCGATTACGTATATATTGTAGATCCTTGGTGGAACCCAGCAGTTGAACAGCAGGCTATTGACAGGACCCATCGTATTGGACAAACGAAAAATATTTTTGCTTATCGGATGATTTGTATTGATACGATTGAGGATAAAATTTTACAGCTTCAGGAGCGTAAACGTAAATTAGCAAGTGAACTGATATCTGATGATGTCAATTTTGTAAAGGCATTGAGTAAGGCAGATGTTGAGTATCTATTTAGCTAGATGATCCTCAAAAATCGCAAGCGATTATTTGGTAAAGCCTTTGATCAAAACTGAATGATTAATAATTTCCAATTTTATTTTACTAAAAAAACGAATGAGATATTAATCCTTCGATTTTAGCAATGGGGTAATTAGTTTTCTTTTTTCAAGACCAATATCATAGCCTGCTGCTGAGAAAGAGCGAAAAAGGGATTCTTCATATGCAATCAATATTTCGTCTGATTGGTAAAAGGCTTGTTGATGACTTTCACCAATTTCATTACAGATCCTACCCATTTCTAACATTGATTTTGGTCGCAATACAATTGTTTCGCAATCTTTAAGCTCTATTGCAATCACCTTGAAGTCGTCTTCGTAAATAATATCGCCTTCTGAAAGTGCTGGATTTTCATTTACAAATTCCATGACAACATCAAGCCCGCCGATAGTTTTTTTGTGCAATATTCTTTTGTTAGTTTCATGCCATTCTAGTACTACGTAATCAATTTTTCGATTATTAGCATTAAAAAAATTGATGTTGCCTATTTTTTCAGTGATTAGCATGGGGAAATATAAAATTTTAAAATTGACATTTAAACATTTATAAATTAATTGCTGCTCCTATGAATTGACAGAGTAAACCAACTACCAGTCCTGCATAAATTTCTTTTGGTTGGTGATCGCTCACAATCATACGAGAAGTACAAACAATACCTGTTATTAGCAGAGCAAAAGTTAGTGGCCCTGTCATTAACATAGTGTTTTGTTGCATGACTACTAAAAATAGACCAAGCATTCCTCCCATCCCTATTGCATGCATACTTATTTTGTGATAAATGTTTGCAATTAATGCAGCTGAGGAGGATATAAAAACTCCAAACATAAATGCAACCAATATTCTAGGCACAAAGTTTTGCTCTCTCAATACATATTGAGTCCAAAAGAAAAATGTCATTGATGCGATATAAGGAATGATTCTATCTTTTTGAGTTTTTAAGAAGATAGAGTTGATAAATCCTAAGCCTTTGAGAAGTAAAACGGTAATCAAAGGAAATGCAAATGCATTGATAGCAACTAAAAGCAAAATTTTATATTTCCCTATTGTACTAAAGCCTACAAAATAATCAGGATGAATGAAAGCTAGCATCCACGTGATATAAAGCGGGATAAAAATAGGATGAAAAAGGTATGAAAAAAAATTAGCCAACAGTCTTATTATAAGCAAATATTTTTCGGATGGTCTTGGTAGTATTTCTTTGTTTTCAAAAGCCTGGGCCTGCATGGGTAATTTTTTATTGAGCTGGGTTTGAATTATAATTCTTTTCTTAATCTTGCTACTGGCACATTGAGTTGCTCTCTGTATTTTGCTACTGTTCTTCTAGCAATATTATATCCTTTTTCTTGTAATAACTCAGTCAACCTTTCATCACTTAATGGATGTTTTTTACTTTCTTCTCCAATCAAGTCACTTAAAATTTTCTTTACTTCTCTTGTGCTTACTTCTTCCCCACTGTCTGTTTGTAAACTTTCACTGAAAAAAAACTTCAAACGGTAGGTACCAAATTCTGTTTGCACAAACTTGCTGTTAGCAACTCTACTGATTGTACTAATATCAAGATTGGTTTTTTCAGCAATATCTTTTAAAATCATTGGCCTCATTTCTGTCTCGTCTCCAGTAACAAAAAAATCATATTGATAATTCATAATGGCTTCCATTGAGCTCAGCAAGGTATGCTGCCTTTGCTTAATTGCATCGATGAACCATTTTGCAGAATCAATTTTTTGTTTGATAAACAGTACGGCTTCTTTTTGTCTTTTGTCTTTTTTTGTTCCCCGATCGAAGTCTTTCAACATATCGCGGTAGCCCTCACTTATTCTAAGATCTGGCGCATTTCTACTGTTGAGGGTAAGCTCTAATTTACCCATATTGTTTACTATAAAAAAATCTGCAATCACATAGCCTTCCCCTTTTCCGCTTCCGCCAATATTTCCACCAGGCTTTGGATTTAGTTTTACAATCTGGTGAATAATTTCTCTAAGTTGGTTATCAGAAATATTTAGTCCTCGTTCAATTTTTTCGTAGTGTTTTTTGGTAAACTCTTCAAAATATTTTGTTAATACTTTAATTGCCATTTCTACTGAACCCCCTTCTCCAATTCTTTTTTGTAATTGAATAAGTAAACATTCTTGTAAATTTCTAGCACCTACACCTGGAGGGTCAAACTGTTGAATCTGTTTCACCAATTCCAAAATCTCTTCTTCTGATGTATGTACATTTTGCCTGAAGGCAAGATCATCTACAATGGCACTGATTTCTCTTCTTAAATATCCATCATCATCCAAATTTCCAATAATCTGTTCTGCTACCATTTGTTTGTGCTCATCTAAATTCAATTGCCCTAATTGTTCAAGCATGATTTCATTGAAGCCGGTTTCAACTTTATGGGGAATTACTTTGTTGTCATCGGCTTCTGGATAATTCTCATCTCTCATTTTATAATCCGCAATATCATCATCTCCATCTTGAACATAATCGCTAATATCTATATTTTCATATTCATCTTTACTTCCATCTAAATCAAACTCATCTTCTTTTGTCTCAAACTCTTCTGTGGGATCATTTTCAAATTCTTCAGTAACTTCTTCTTCCCCGGTTTCTAAAGCGGGATTCTCTTCTAACTCTTCCTTGATTCGCTCTTCCAATAAGGCAGTAGGCACCTGCAGTAACTTCATTAATTGAATTTGCTGAGGAGATAATTTTTGTAATTGCTTTTGATATAAACCTTGACTTAAAGCCATAATTTTAATAGAAGCCTCCTAGAGGGAATAGTTTTGATTGTATTAATTGGTTAAAGCATTGTGATGCAATAATCTAATATGCCGTAAATTTACAAACATTCAACAATGAAAGGTGAATAAAAAAGCTAAAATTATATTTTTTTGTATGGCATTTGTTGGGTCAAATGTTTTTTCACAAAAGCTAGAAAACACCGAAATTAAAATTCAACCATTGAGTTTGAGTAAAAGGCTTACTGTGCAAATCAATTCCAACTTATCGTTACCCCAACTATTCCCTACTGCAATGCAGGTGATTACGCCCAATTATTACACCGACAGATTAGGATATTTTTGTAAGCAAGAAATGAAATTTGAAAAAAATACTAAGGTCCCTCTTCATTTTCGTTTGGGTAGTGTAGCTGATTGTGATCGGTTGGAAGGGAAGTTTCAAAGAAATTAGTAAAGCATTGTTGTTTAAATTAAAAAACAATTGACGCAATGATTGTTAAATAAATTTAGCCTCAACAATATCTAATAACATTTGATGATTGGGATTAGAATAGGTTGCTGAAACTTGATAGTTGTGACTTCCGATAATGGTGAAACCAGTTTTTAGATAAAAATTAATAGCTCTGTTGTTGCCTGTCCAAGTAAACAACCAAATGCCAGATTGGTTGTTTTTCTTTGATAAATCAATATTAAATTTTAGTAATTCAAATCCTAACTTAAGGCCAAAAAATTTACTTAATAAATATATTCGATCTAGTTTGGTAACATTTTTTAGCTGAATGTTGGAATGTTCTGAATTAAAAACAATCTTAGAAAAGCCTGCTGGCTCATCATCTACTTTGATGATCGTATAAATATTTCTCTCATCGCTCAGCTCGCTTTTTATCGCTTCGTTGTTATAATTCTTTTTTATGAACTCATTCAAGTATTTAGCTGGACTGCTGGCTCGGTGGGCTTCTTCAACTGATACGTTTCCAATTTCTACAATTGTTTTATAATCCTCTATTGTTGCTCTATTAATCGAAATCATTTATTTATTTTTTCACTTAGCTCACAATTGCGCCTTAAGAAGGGTATTTAATAAGTTACCGCTAAGTCATTCAAAACCTTTTTTATTACGGTTGTCATTTGTTTACCTTTTTCTTGTATTTGTTCTGGAGTCCACAATAAACTAATGAGCGTAGAAACACATCGACTCATCACGGCATCACTGGCTGAAAAATCTTTATTTGCATGATGTATTACTGCAGCTTTAAGATCGGGATGTAATTTATTAAGTGTAATTGATTTTTTTAAATGCTCCCATTTACTAATATAATGCCAGTTGTTATCGAACCAATGAAAATGACCACCCATAATTCCCTGCGATCTCATTTCGCTCACCACAGCTTTTGTAATTTCGGGAGAAGGCAAAAACCAGCTCAGAAAAGTGCAGCTATCACCTGCTTCATCGGGCACTCTACGAAAAGAAATTTCTGGTATCGTTGATAAAATATCCCTCAATGCTTTATTGTTGGCACGTTGTATAGATAAAAACTGAGGCAGCTTTTTTATTTGTGCAACTCCAACGGCAGCATTCAATTCACTGATGCGAGAATTGTAACCAATAAAAGGATGAAGGTCGGCACCTCTGTCTACTCCCTTATGGTCATGGCCATGATCACTAAAACCATCACAAGCTAAATAAACATCTTCTCGGTTGGTCATTACTACGCCCCCTTCTGCACAAGTAATGGTTTTTACAAAATCAAAACTAAAGGTACCGGCATCTCCAATTGTACCTAATTTTTTTCCTTTGTAAGTACCACCAATGCTCTGGCAAGCATCTTCAAGTAATACCAGATGGTTTTCTTTACAGATAGCCATTAATTCATCCATGTCAGCCATGCTTCCGCACATGTGAACGGGCATGATACATTTGGTTTGAGGGGTAAGAGCATTTTTAACTGCTAGTGGACTCAACGTAAGTGTGTCATCTACATCTACCAACACAGGAATGGCTCCTACACTGATCACTGCCTCAAAACTAGCAACAAAAGTGAAAGAAGGAATAATCACTTCATCTCCATAGCCTACCCCAAGTGCAGTCAATGCAGCAGTTAATGCAGCAGTTCCACTACTAACCAATTGCGCATGTTTACAGTCAAAGGTTGAACAAATAGCCTGTTCCATTTCCTTGGCTTTCCAGATACCTTTTCTTGCTCCATCAAAACCATATCGCATAAGGATACCGGTTTCTAATACATCATTTACTTCTTTTCGCTCTTCGTCACTAAAAAATTCAAAACCTGGCATAGCTGTTACGTTTTTTTATGAAAAGGATATTTACAAAGGTAGATAAATCACAAGTTAAAAATATCAATTGTGCCTTAAAGAAGAGCCTGTTTAAATATTTTTTGGATTACTGATTATAAATAGATGCCTATATTTTTAAATTAAAATCTCCTGCTAAGTGAAAATTTTTATCAAAAGGGTTTAACTTTGTGCTTCAATGAAAAAGACCCTACTTATTATTTTATTCATTTTACCAATCTTGCTGATTTCTCAGTTTACTGTTGAAGCTCAATGCTCCTTATGTACAAAAACTGCTCAACAGTTGGGAGAAAAACCTGCTCAGGGTTTAAATAGTGGTATCTTATATTTAATGATGATGCCTTTTGCTATTGTAGGTTTTATTGGATTTCGCTGGTGGAAACAAAATAAGGCGATTGAAGAGCAATCATAGTGGTAAGGGTTGATACAAATTTTCAATAGCCTTTAATAAATTCATACAAATTAAATTCCTTCCCTTCTTTGGTTATTTCTTTTTTTAGTTCATTTTTATCTATTCCTTTCATTCTTTTTTGGCTAATTAAGAAGAAAGCTTTTTCAGCAAGCAGCCATGAACGTTTTTCATTCAATTTTGAATGAGCGATTTGATTTACAATAGTATCATACAATTCGTTGATACCTTGCTTGGTGGTAGCCACCGTTTTTATAATGGGAATGGTTATATTTTTTGAATGAAAAGCAGGTGCAAGCATCAGTGAGAGATTACTTACGAATAAATCAGCATCTGGTCGATCTGCTTTGTTAACGACAAATATATCTGCGATTTCCATTAATCCAGCTTTCATAGTTTGAATTTCATCTCCTGCTTCTGGCACCACTACTACAACGGTGATATCAGCCAAGCCGACAATATCAATTTCACTTTGTCCTATTCCTACTGTTTCAATAATAATATAGTCAATAGGTGCTGCTTTTATTAGGTCGGTAATTTCAATAATTTTTGGATGTAGTCCTCCTAATGAACCTCTAGTAGCGAGCGATCGAATAAATACATTCGGGTTATTATACCAGTCACTCATCCGAATCCGGTCTCCCAAAACTGCGCCTAAATTAAAAGGAGAGGATGGGTCAATACAAAGAACGCCAACTTTTTTACCTTCTTGCGTAATTGCACCTATTAGTGAGTCTGTCAAGGTACTTTTACCTGCTCCAGGCGGACCTGTTATTCCGATAACAGGTATTGAATTGGAGGGGAGCAATTCTAACAGCAATTCATATCCGGGCACTTCATTTTCTACCAATGAAATACACCTTGCTAAGGCTTTGACATCGCCTTGTTGAATTTTATGGAGGAATTGTTGCCACATAAAACAAAATTGAATGTTATTCATTCAAATTCCAAAAAGATGTTGTTGGTTTTGAAAATATATTGTTTAGATGATCCTTAAAAAGGGATAAGAGCCGATATTTTTTAAAGGATAACATTTAATATTTTTCTAGCAATTTTATTCGCGCGCTTTCCAACAACTATTATTTCAAATTGCCTAGCCCGACTTTTGAGGGTCAATTATTTGTCTCAATAAAATGGTTACTTGTTTGAATTGGTAAAAACTATTTAGCCAACTCTATTTCATTCAAAATTGTTTGAAATTTGAGTATTATCTTCGATAAAATTTTAACTAGAGTAAATGACCAACTTTGTACCGATATTTCCATTGGAAATAGTTGTTTATCCGGGGGAGGAACTAAACCTACATATATTTGAGCCAAGGTACAAACAGCTCATACTTGAAACTAGGAAAAATAAAAAGCCATTCGGCATCCCTTCGGTTATCGGTGGTCAGGTAAGTGAAATTGGAACTTTGATGGAACTAGTAGAAATAAAAGAAGTATATGAAAATGGGGAAATGGATATCAGGACTAGAGGGATTAAAGTATTTCGGATTTTAGAGTTGGTGAAGTCCTTACCTGACAAACTTTATGGAGGAGCAATAGTAAATTATCTAGAAGACTTTGATAATGGAAATAGGATTTTAATGAACAAAGTGGTTGCTGGAATTAGAGAGCTTCATTCTATTTTAAAAGTAGACAAAGTATTTAAAAAATCTGATGAAGCGCTTTGTAGTTATGATTTAGCGCACCATGCAGGATTATCCTTGATGGAAGAGTATGATTTGTTGCAATTAACGCAAGAACTTCAGCGGCAAGAATATTTAAGACAACACCTATTAAAAGTATTGCCAGTAGTGACAGAGATGGAAACATTAAAAGGTAGGATACAATTAAACGGACATTTTAAAAATTTAACGGGTTTTGATTTTTGATAAAATAATTTTTATTTGTACAGACCAACATCGGAAAGAAAATAAATCTGACGATCATTTAATTACTAATATATGATGACAACGCTTTGTCTTGATTTTGGAAATACACGATTAAAGGCGGCTTTATTTGAAAAGGATGTCTTCAAACTAGAATTGGAATTGGAAAATGATAGCAATGAAACCATCCAAAAATTATTAGATCAATACAAGCCTCAGAAGTCTATTTTATCATCTGTGATTAAGCACAATGAGGGGATTGAAAACCTACTTTCCGAGCACACTTCTTTTCACAAATTATCTCATCTAACAAAGGTTAATTTTACTACTCCAGTAGGTAAGCCCGAGTCGATTGGCGCTGATCGGTTGGCATTGGTGGCAGCGGCAGTTCATTATTTTCCTCAAAAGAATAATTTGGTTATAGGATTGGGTAGTTGCATCACCTATAATTTCATCAATCAGGACCATGAATTCCTCGGAGGAAGTATTTCTCCAGGAATGGAGATGCGGTTTAAATCAATGAATCAGCATACAGCTTTGTTGCCATTGGTGCAAAAAGACTGGAATTTCCCCGTAATTGCATATGATACCAAAACTAATTTACAGAGTGGGGTAATTGCAGGAATTACCTATGAAATAGGCGGATTTATTGACTTTTACGCCCATAAATATGGCAACTTTAACGTGGTTTTAACCGGGGGTGATGCTGGCTATTTTGCCCGTCAACTTAAAAACAGGATATTTGCAGACTTAAATTTCTTATTCAAAGGACTGTATGCACTTAGCGAAACGAACAATTACTAAAATTTTACCCGTACTTATTGTGGCTTGTGGCTTGCAGAATGCGGTATTTGCTCAAGAAAATTCGCCTTATTCCCGCTATGGATTGGGTGATATTGTTCCTAAAACAAATATTGTATCTCGAGGAATGGGGGGGATTGCTGCAGGTTATTCCGATTATCAAAGTGTCAACTTTACTAATCCTGCAAGTTATAGCAATTTAAAGACCACGATTTTTGAATTTGGTCTAGAAACCGATACCAGAACATTAAAAAGTATTTCTCCAGCAGCTAGGTATACTGCCACCAACACAATCATATCTTATATCCAACTTGGGTTTCCGATAAAGTTGAAAACTGCCAATAAGAAAGGCATATTTTGGGCAATGGATATGGGACTTCGCCCTGTAACTAAAATAAATTATAAAATTTCTGAAAAACAAAAATTGCCAGGTTTAGATAGTGTAAAAAAGATTTTTGAAGGAAGTGGTGGACTTAACCAAGTTTATTTAGGGACATCTTTGAGTATCAAACATTTTAGCTTTGGAGTAAATGGAGGATATATGTTTGGCAATAAAGATTATAGTTCTCAATTAAGTTTTTTAAGTGATTCGGTTCAATATGCAAGGTCGAATGCCCAGACCAATTCCAATTTTGGCGGTTTATTTATGAATGGGGGTATTCAATATGAATTTATTTTAAAAAATAAGAAATCTAAGCGTGAAAGTATTCTTCGGTTTGGGGCTTACGGAAATTTAAAACAATCCATGTCAGCTACTAGAGACGTGATGGCTGAAACAGTTTATTTTGATCCGAATGGAGAAAAATTTAAAATCGACAGTATTTACGAAAAACATACCAACGGCACAGTGGTTTATCCTGCCTCTCTGGGTGTAGGCGTTACTTATCAAACATTGAATTGGTTATTTGGTCTTGATTTTGAAAATACACAATGGCAAGATTATAGATTCTTTGGCCAGAGCGAGTCGGTACAAAAAAGCTGGAAGCTTAGGGTAGGAACTGAATATTTTCCTTTGAAAGAAAACACTCCATTTAAAAAATATTTCAATTTTGTAAGATATCGTTTTGGATTTTATTATGGCCCAGATTATATAAAAGTAACCAATACGCTTCCTGAATTTGGTTTGTCATTTGGCGGTGCTTTTCCATTAAAATTGAGAAAAAGTTATTATGAAACGCAAAATTCTATTTTAAACGCAGCCATTGAGTTTGGAAGTCGCGGAGACAGTAAAACAAATTTTCGAGAAAATACTGTACGCTTTAGTTTTGGTTTTTCATTAAGTGATCTGTGGTTTGGAAGAGCTAAATATCAATAATTATTTTCTTTGCAACATGTCCAATCCATTTAATATAAAAATTTTTGCAGCCTTTATTATTGGCTGCTTTTTTTTATATAGTTGCGAGAATGACATCAAAGATATTAGGGACTTAGAAGCCAAAAAAGTAGGAGTAGAAGAGGCGAAAATGGTAGTGGTTAATTATTCACTAGCGGGCAGGAAGAAAGCAGTTTTGGTAAGTCCATTGATGTTTCGCGTGCAAGAAGCGGTTCCTTATATTGAGTTTCCTAAAACAATTCATGTTGATTTTTATGATGCTACAGGAATGATAGAAAGTAAGCTAGATGCTAGGTATGCAAAGTATAAAGAAACCCAAAGCAATGTTTTTTTAAAAGACAGTGTTCGTGTAATTAATGTTTTAGGAGATACTCTTTATTGCAACGAATTAAATTGGGACCTTAAAAGAACTGGGTCAGAGTTTTATACAGACAAACCAGTTCGCATAAGAACAAGAACTCAAATTATTGATGGAATTGGGATGGAAGCCAAGCAAGACTTTTCTGAGTGGCATATCATAAAACCAGTTGGTTTTATAAAAGTTCCTGCTTCGCAGTTTCCAAATTAAAAAATATGTTTTAAATTTCAAGATGGCTAACATTATTGTATACGGAATTCCTAATTGTAACTCAGTAAAAAAAGTGCTGGATTGGTATAAGCATAACAATATTCCCATTGAATTTATTGATTATAAAAAGTATGGTATAAAACCAGAGAAGCTGATGGAATGGTGTAAAGTGGTAGGCTGGGAAATTTTGCTGAATAAAAAAAGTACTACCTGGCGGAGTTTGTCAGTTGAAGAACAGCAGTTGGTAAAAAATGAAAAAGTAGCAATTCAACTAATGACTCAATACCCAAGTATAATCAAAAGGTCAGTAATAGAAATCAATGGAAAGATTATGGTAGGGCTAAACGAAAGTTACCTAACCAAATAAAGAATTTACTATTAAGCTCTTGCAGTTTTTTTATTTCCTTTTACCATTAATACAAATGGAACGCATACCAAGAAAATAACTCCTAGGTAAAAAAATACATCCATATACGATAATACTGCAGCCTGTTTGGAAACCATATGATCCATTGCTGAATAACTACTTTTTAAAGCAGCATCTGAATTTAATCCTTTACTGATAAAGCTTTGCTGTATTGCATTAACTCTTTGTTGAACAGAAGCATTGTTAATATCTAATCTGCTAACAAGCGCACTTCTGTGAACCATATTTTGCCTGGCCATGTAAGTAGTTATTAATGCTACTCCAAAGGAACCTCCTAACTGTCTCATCATTCCAGTAAATGCAGCACCTTGACCAATTTGTTGACCTTTTAAAGAAGAAAGGGACAAAGCGGTTATCGGAATAAAAAGCATTCCCATACCAATACCACGCATGATTAACATCCAGAAAAAAGAGCCTGAGTCAGTATCGGGTGTAATAATAAAATATCCCCAAAATGTAAAGAGTGAAAACAAAGCCATTCCTCCCGCTACTAAGTATTGTTGTGGAACTCCTTTTTGTAATAATTTCCCAATCATTGGCATCATGAATGCAGTGGTCAATGCTGCTGGTACCATTAGCATTCCCGCCTGTTGAGCTGTCCAACCTAGAATAGATTGTGTATATAACGGGATGATAAAAGTAGATCCATAAAGTCCGAAACCCATAATGAAAGAGAGGATGGTACCTGCCCTGAGATTGCTATTTTTTAGTACCCTCAATTCTACAATAGGATTTTTGAAACTTGTTTCTCGCCAGACGAAAAAAAACAAACCCAATATAGAAGCAACTGTTAGATAAATAATTACACTACTGTTAAACCAGTCATCATCCTGCCCTTTTTCTAAAACATATTGCAGCGAACCAACAGTAATCGCTAATAAGCCGATGCCCAACCAATCTATCTCACTAAGCATACTTTTTTCGCCATATTTTGGACTGCGTACATACTGAAGCGTTAGTAGGGTAGCTATAACACCGATGGGTATATTGATATAAAAAATATAAGGCCATGAAGCATGGTCAACAATGTACCCTCCAAGTGGCGGACCAAGTGTAGGACCAATAATTACTCCTAATCCGTAAATAGCTTGTGCCATACTTCTTTTATCAGCAGGATAACTTTCTGTAATAATGGTTTGAGAAGTAACCAATAGAGCTCCTCCGCCAATACCTTGTAAAAAACGGTAGAGTACTAATTCCCATATGCCCGATGCGTTGCCGCATAAAAACGAACAGACTGTAAAAAGAATAATGGATGCTGCAAAATAATTTCGACGACCAAATTGTTGAGATAGCCAGCTCGTCATTGGAACGATGATTACATTACCAATTGCATAGGCGGTTATTACCCAGGCAACTTCTGTTAAAGTAGCACCCAAGCTACCTCTCATGTCATTGAGGGCAACGTTAACGATGGTAGTATCTACAATTTCTAACAATGCACAGAATATAGCAGTAATAGTAATAATTACTCTTCTTGATCCATATTCTACCAAAGAATCCATTTGTTGCATACAATATTTTTTACTCCAATTTTTTAGGGAGTGATAATAGAAATTTTAAACTTTACGCGCTGTTTTTTTATTAATTAAAAAGCGAAAGCAAAAATTAATTTTTAAAGATGAACATCTACTGCTACATTCATACCAGGTCTCAATTGTTTTACGAGTGAGTCAGATGGATTCACAAATTCAATTTTAACAGGTAATCGTTGAACTACTTTTACGAAATTACCACTCGCATTATCGGGAGGTAGTAAAGCAAACCTAGAACCAGTAGCAGGAGAAAAAGAGGACAGAACAGCATCAAAGGAGTGGCCAGGAAATGCGTCAGCACTTACCGTTACTTTTTGCCCTACCCTCATTTTTTCAAACTGTGTTTCTTTGAAGTTAGCGATAACCCAAATGTCCTTGCTTAGTACAATGCTAAACAGTGATTGTCCAGGTTGTAAAAATTGTCCTTCCTGCACATTAACTTTTGATACCAATCCAGATGCTGGCGCAAATACTACGGTATAAGAAAGATTTAATTTAGCATCAGCTACATCCACCTCGCGCTGTTTGATGATAGCCCCTGCAATATCTACTTGCGATGAAGTGGCATTGCTTTGAGAATTTACTGCAGCAGTTTGCTTTGATACCTGATTTTTTTGTTGCACTAAAATTTGTAGTTGTTTTTCTGCCGTTTGTTTGGCAGCAAGCGCTTGCTCAAATTGTTGTTGCGTAATTGAATGGTCTTTGATTAGGTTATCGTAGCGGTTGAAATCCTGAGTAGTTCTCCATACAGTAACTTTTGCAGCTTCAATTTGCGCATCAACCGTTGCAATACCAGATTGACTGCTAGCCACAGAGGCTTTTGAAGCACTCGTTGAATTTTTAGCAGCTAATAAATTTGATTTTGCGGTTGCTAAAGAAGCTTCCGCTTGCTGTAATTTTAGCGCAAGATCCCTGTCATCTAATATGAGTAAGGTGTCTCCTTTTTGAACCTGTTGATTGTCTCTTACACGTACCTCTTTTACAAACCCAGCTACTCTAGGTATTACAGGACTTATGCTAGCTTCTATTTGAGCATCATCCGTATCTTGGTGGTGAAGGTTATATTGATATTTTGAAATACCAAACCATCCTCCAGCAACTACTAATAGGGTTAGTACGATTCCAAAAGCTTTGCTTTTCTTTTTGGGGGCTTCTGTTATTACTTTTTCAGATTGCATAGTTGAGTCTTTTGAGTTCTGTTGCATAAATATCTTTTATTGTTGAATGTAAATTTTATTAGGGGGTTAAAATTCCAGTGGTTTGTAATAATTTGTTGAAGGCAACTATTGAATCTACGGTGGCGCCTACAACCATCAGTCTACTTTGTAATTGGGTTACTTCTGCTTCTAGCAAATCAGTAGCAGTAGCCAAAGTATTTTCATACTTATTTTTTATAATCCTAAAATTTTCTGTTGATTGTACCAATGCCTTCTGGTATACTTGTATCCTTTTCTCACTTAATTTATAGGCTTGATAAGTTTCATTGACCTGTAAGCGAATTTGGTCACTCAGCATTAATTCACTAGAAGCTAATTGCTGAACTATTGCACCAGCCGCTGCTAATTTAGTTTTGGTTTTCCAAATAGAAGAAAGATCATATTTTACCCCTACCCCTACATTCACTGCGTTGGTGATGGTTAAAAAGCCAGGAACATTTGCTGCAATGTAACCAGCCGTTAATGCTAAACCCGGATAATAGCCAGCTTTCAAGGATTTTACTCCCAGTTCAGCAATTTTTTTATGAAGCATTGCGGAGCCAATTTCTTTTCTTTCTGTCAGCGCAAGTTGCTCATATTCTTCAAATGATTTTGGTTTGACAGCTTTTATAAGGCTTGCAGAATCAGCAATAAGAATTGTTTTTTCAGGCAACCCTAGCATTAATGCCATATTTACGCTGGCTAATTGTAAATTATTTTCTACATCTAAGAGGGTTAGTTCAATATTCGAAGATTGTAATTCTGCTTTCAACAAATCATTCCTTGCCAACAAACCATTTTTTTCTAGGTTAGAAAAATCCTGTACTCTTTTATTTGATTGCTCTAAATATTCTTTCACCAATTCAACGGCTGCCCTTGCTTTGTATAAATTACCGAAAGCACTGATGCTATTAAAAATTACAGCTTCTTTGTTTTCATCGGCGTTGAGTCGGGCTGCCTTTTCTAGGTATTTGGCCGATTCAATTCCATAATCAAGTCTACCAGCAGTGAAAAGGGGCATCGATATTCCAGTCGAAGTATACATGGCCTGGGATACACTTGGGCTAGAACCCCCACCATTGTTTGAATTTGTTTTCAAACTAATATTAGGTGTTATTGGAAGGTAAAGCCAACTGCCACTGATAGAGAAATCAGGTAGTTTTTTTTCATTGGCTTCTTTTACAGCAGCTACTGCCTCGTCAATTTTAGCTGAATTGTTTTTCAGTAAATGACTATTGGAGATGCTTAAATCAATTGCCTCTTGCAAAGTGATTTTTCTTGTTTCTTGACCTTGTAATTTCGTTGCTGTAAAAAACATTAGCATCGAAAAGGCAGTTGCTATTAATTTCAATTTATGATTCATTGGTTAACATTGCTTTGAATAATTTTTTTATATGAATACTTAATCTCTTTTTAATGATTGACTGAAATGCTTCATCAGTCATTTCTGTCTGGCTATTAAATTCTCGATAGTAGTCAAGGTTCATCATATTTTGATTGACAGTACCCACCAGCGTGTTTAACATTAGTATCAGATCAATATTTTTCTTAAACACTCCTTTTTTTTGTCCATCTTTTATCAGCTCTGCGATCACTTTTGCATTGCGGATTTTAACTTGGTTGGCTGCTTTTAAAATGGAAGGATTTTTGTTGGTGACCTGTACACTTACCATTATTTTATGGAAAGATTTTTTCTGTATTGCCCTTTCAATGTGCTCATCAATGAGCATGTTGACTTTTTCTAGTGGCGTGAAACGATCGTCTTTGATTAAACTTTCCACTCTAATTTTAATTTCTCCTACTCTCCATTCTAATAAAGCTTCCATAAGCTTTTCTTTGGATCCGAAATAGTAGGATATCATAGCAATATTTACTCCGGCTTCATGAGCAATGTCTCTGACGGAGGTTCCGTCAAAACCTCTTTCAGCAAAGAGTCGCTCTGCTATTTCTATGATTTGTATTTGTTTATCATTCAATTCCATCAAGTCATATCATCAATAAGCTACAAAATTAAACAAACGTTTAATTAAAATAAAATCTTTTTTGATTTTTGAATAGCAATTGAATAATGTGATGTCAATTAAATGATTTAGTATCTTTAAGCATTGTATTTCTTCTGAAATTTTAAAATAGTTATTATGTCTTTTCAAAATAAAACAGTCCTTATAACAGGGGCGTCTAGGGGAATTGGTAAAGCAATTGGATTAAGACTCGCTAAAGAAGGTGCTAATATTGTCATTGCATCTAAAAGTATAGAAGAAAATCCTAAGTTAGGAGGTACCATTTTTACTGCTGCCGCTGAAATGGAGGCTGTCGGGGGAAAGGCCCTCGCAGTGCAATGTGATATACGATTTGAAGACCAGGTACAAAATGTAGTTGACAAAGCAATTGCTACTTTCGGAGGCATTGATATTTTAATAAACAATGCTTCGGCTATTTCATTGACCAATACTGAGCAAACCGAGCCAAAACGTTTTGACTTAATGTACGATATCAATGTAAGAGGAACTTTTTTTGTTTCAAAAGCTTGTATCCCATTTTTAAAAAAAGCCACTAACCCACATATAATTAATTTATCGCCGCCTATTAATATGGATATGAAATGGTTTTCTAATCATTTGGCCTATACGATGAGCAAGTATAATATGACGATGATTGCTCTAGGACTTGCGACAGAATTAAAAAAATTCAACATCGCTGCCAATACGCTTTGGCCTAAAACGACCATCGCAACGGCCGCTGTTCTGAATTTACTAGGTGGACAAATGCTGATGAACATGAGTAGAACTCCAGAAATAATGGCTGATGCGGCTTATTATATTTTATCAAAAGCTTCCACTCAATGTACTGGCAATACTTTTATTGACGAAGAAGTGTTGGCGAATGAAGGCATTGTTGATTTGGCCAAATATTCTGTGGTGCCAGGTGCACAGCTCTATACAGATCTATTTGTTTAAGTAAAGTTTTTATTTTAGCATCAAAGGATTTACTGGTTTTTCTAGTAAATGCTTGTAGATAAATTGAGTTTTTAAATTCTGAAAGTGCATGGCTTTATTTCCTGGCCATCCATGTCTTCCGCCAGGATATACCATCATTTCAAAATCTTTTTTAGCATCTTGTAATTTACTAATAAGTTGAAGGCTATTTTGCATGTGCACATTGTCATCAATTTCTCCATGAACTATTTGCATCATTCCTTTGTATTTGTCTACATAATTCATCACATTCCCTGTCTTATATCCTTCTGGATTTTCTGACGGCAGATCCATAAATCTTTCGGTATAGTGTGAATCGTACAAGGTCCAATCAGTAACTGGGCCACCCACTAAAGCATGCGTAAATACTTCGGCACCTTTTGTTAAAGCCAGTGCTCCCATATATCCTCCGTAGCTAAAGCCAGCGATACATATTTTTGTTGGATCAGCTTGTTTATTAGCAACCAACCACTTTACCATGGTAGCATAATCTACTAACTCCCAATGCCCTAAATCACGGTGCATATAATTGACCCCTGCTTTACCAAAGTGACCACTAGCACGGTGATCCATTACCACCTGAATTAGTCCTTCTTTTGCGTACCATTGTTGTGCACCGGTCAATGTCCAACTATCCCAACAAGTGCCTGCATCTGGCCCACCATAAATTGAAATAAGTACCGGATACTTTTTTGTTGGATCCATATTAATTGGCCAAGTCACCTTCATCGGTAAATCAAATAAACCGTCATCGCTTTTTACACGAAGGAAATCTGTTTTTGCAATATTGTTATTATCAAAACCAGCGTCTTTACTGTCTCCTAATTCTTTGATAATCTTTCCTTGATTATTAAATAAAACCATTTTTTCGGGTGTTGCCGAATTGCTATAAGTAGTAATAAAAAATGATGCAGAAGGAGATAAGCTAACTAGTGAATGGTTATAATCTCCAAAAGACAAACGCTGTAAGTTTGTACCATCCATGCTTACACTATAATAATCTTTGCGAGCAGTATTCTCTTTTCCTTTTGCGGAAAAATAAACCAATTGATTGGCTTCATCTATAAATTCTATTTTATTCACAGTGAAATTTCCTGTGGTGATTTGATTGATTAGTTTGCCATTCATATCGTGGTAATACAAATGTTTCCAGCCTGTTTTGTCACTGCTTAAAATAAATCCTTTCCCATTTTGTAAAAATGAAATTCGTTCTCCATCATCCGTTAGTTTAACCCATGTCTTCTGTTCTTCTGAATAAAATTCTTTGATATTACCTGTGTTTGGATTTACCTCATAAATTTTTAATTTATCTTGACTTCTGGGCATCCATTGAACAAGTAATGAGCTTCCATCGGGCTTCCAATAAGGCATTCCAAAATACTGATCTTGCTTTTCATTAATTTTTGTCCAAACTGCAGCACCTCCATTTGGACTGATGACGCCAATTTTTACAGAGGGATTTGGATCGCCTACTTTTGGATAATGTGTATATTCTACTTCGCCATGTAACCCTTTTGCATTGGTGATTACAAACAGAGGCACCTTGGTATCATCGCTTCTGAAAAATGCAATTTTTTTACTATCAGGGCTCCACCAATAAGAACGGTACTGGCTACTTCTTCCCAATATTTCTTCCATGTAAACCCAACTTGCATACCCGTTTAAAATTAACTTACTACCGTCGTTGGTTAGACGATTTACTTTTTTAGAATTTATTTCTATTGTGTAGAGATCATTGTTTTTAGTGAAGGCTAAATATTTACCATCTGGACTAATCGTAGCATTTGATTTTTTTTCTTTGTCGTTGGTTAGCTGAAGTTCTTTTCCATTGCGGTTTAAAAAAAGATTTCCTTCTTTTGTCGAAATAGTACCCTTTAAACCATCGTTGGATTTTGTTGCTATACTTTCATCTACTGTTGCAATTTCTTCTCCTGTGCGAGCATCTACTGTGAATCGGCTGCCCTTTCTTAATAAAATAAAATGCGTGTCATCTATCCATTTGCTAAAAACTGGAAGCGGTTGAATGATGCCATTAAAATTATTTTTGAAGTATTGGTCGTTGCTAAGCTCCTTTTTTTGTGCTTGAACAGAAAGAGTAAGTATTGTTAATATAAAAACTGCGTTTAAATATTTTAATCTCGAAAGCATATAGGATTATATTTAGTGATAAAGCTCTAAGGTAGTTTTTTTGATTGAAATTTGAATACGAAATGGGTAGAGGGCAAAATTAAAAAATCCCATCAAGCATTTCTTGATGGGAATATGAAGGGAGTTATAATGCTAATTATTCAAAATTTTCAGGACGCATCATAGGGAAAAGCAATACATCTTGAATGGAGTGTTGGTTGGTTAATAACATTGCAATTCTATCAATTCCAAATCCAATTCCACTGGTAGGAGGCATGCCGTATTCTAAGGCTCTTAGAAAGTCGTGATCAATAAACATTGCTTCATCATCGCCGCGTTCCATGAGTTTTACTTGTTCTTCAAATCGCTCGCGTTGTTCTAATGGATCATTCAATTCAGAATAAGCGTTGGCAATTTCTTTTCCGTTACACATCAATTCAAAACGCTCCACCAAACCTGATTTGCTACGGTGTTTTTTAGTAAGCGGACTCATTTCTACTGGATAGTCAGTGATAAATGTTGGTTGAATATAATTTCCCTCACATTTAGAACCAAAAATTTCATCGATCAGTTTTCCTTTACCCCACTTCGCATCAGCATGGATGCCTAATTTTTTGCATACCTCTCTAATTCCATCCTCATCCATTTCACTGATATCAAATCCTGTGAATTCGGCAATAGAATCAAACATGGTGATTCTTTTATAAGGAGCTTTGAAATTAATTTCTTTATCTCCTACTACTACGCTTGAACTGCCGTTGGTAGCCAATGCAGCTTTCTCCAACAATTGTTCGGTGGTTTCCATCATCCATTCGTAATCTTTGTAGGCCACGTAAAATTCTAGTACAGTGAATTCAGGATTATGGGTTCTGTCCATGCCTTCATTGCGAAAATTTCTGCTAAATTCATATACCCATTCAAAGCCTCCAACAATCAATCTTTTTAAATAGAGTTCATTGGCAATGCGCATGTACATAGGCACATCTAGTGCGTTGTGGTGTGTGTTAAATGGTCTTGCGGCTGCACCTCCTGGAATACTTTGTAATACTGGGGTATCTACTTCTAAGGCACCTCGTTCATTTAAAAATCCCCTAATTGCATTCACCATCTTGGTGCGCTTGATGAAAGTTTCTTTTACTCCTGGGTTAACTATCAAATCGGCATAGCGTTGACGATAACGAAATTCAGGATCGGTTACTTCATCAAATGACTCTCCATCTTTTTCTTTTACAATCGGAAGCGGACGAAGTGATTTAGTGAGTAGCGTAAAACTTTTTACATGGATAGAAGTCTCACCAGTTTTGGTTGTAAAAACATAGCCCTTTATTCCAATGATATCACCAATGTCTAATAATTTTTTCCAAACCGTTTGGTACAAGGTTTTATCTTCATCAGGGCAGATGTCATCTTGTTTAATATAAAACTGAATTTTGCCAACTCCATCTTGCAGTACTGCAAAGTTTGCCTTACCCATATCTCGCACACTCATTATACGGCCTGCAATACATACGTCAGCAAATAATTTCTGGTCTTCCTCCTTGGTTTCAGTTGAATCTCCTTTATAATTTTCCTTGATATAAATTGAGGTGGTATTTACTGGAAAAAGAGCTGAAGGATAGGCATCAATCCCTAAACTGTTTAGCTCTACTAATTTTTGTCTGCGAATAATCTCTTGTTCGGATAAATGATGTGTACTCATACTGCTACTGAAAGTTTTTGCGAAGATACCATATGCAAGCGATTCTTCAATAACCATCGATAGGATAGCCAATATCTATATTTGAATTTCTTAAGAACAAATTTTATACATCCATAATGGCTAAAACCTTAGAAAAGATGCTTATTAAAAAGCTACCATTTTTCTTCCTCTGTAAAATTGTCATTGGTTGGGCGATAAGTTTTACGAGATTTTATTTTTTCTAATTGTCGTTCAATGATTAATTGAGCGATGATTTTGCTTGCATCTTCTTTTGGTGGCTGCTGCAGCAACTGTTTTAATTTGGCTTCACTGATATCGATTCGATAAAGAAGCATAATTAATTTTTGAAAATCCTTTTGAATCAGTTCATTCAAAAATTCGCTCAGCCGAATATGTAATTCATCGAGAGAAATTTCGTTGGGCAAAAGGATTGCCAAATTTTTATTGATCTCTTTTACTAATTCCTCGTTTTTCATTTTAGCCTGATTAATTTAAAATTCATTTTTTCATTGCGACCAATTC
>Ga0214919_10000688_pt1 | contig 57600 bp, 51 predicted proteins | sample LL1503_MetaG_FD_177994 | JGI IMG/M metagenome (GOLD analysis project Ga0214919, IMG submission 177994) | Freshwater microbial communities from Lake Lanier, Atlanta, Georgia, United States - LL-1503 | ecosystem: Environmental > Aquatic > Freshwater > Lake | place: USA: Georgia | collected... | reverse complement strand
TGCTCATTGGCAGCAGTGCCCGTAACCGTATGAACCAAGCCAGACTCAGCGTCTGCGCCAATGTGAGCCTTCATACCGAAGTGCCACTGGTTGCCTTTCTTGGTCTGGTGCATCTCTGGGTCACGCTCACCCGAGTTGTTCTTGGTGGAGCTAGGAGCTGCAATCAAAGTGGCATCAACGACTGTGCCTGCTTTGAGCAGCAAGCCCCGCTCGATCAACTTGGCGTTCACGGTGGCGAGCATTTGAATAGCCAAGTTGTTGGCTTCAAGCAAGTGACGGAATCTGAGAATGGTGCTCTCATCAGGCAAGCGCGTAGCGCCTGCGTCGAGTTGGGCAAACTCACGAAACAAGGCCATATCGTGCAAGGCCTCTTCCATGGCCGGATCACTCAAGCCAAACCACTGTTGCATGAAATGAATGCGAAGCATTGTGGCAATGGGAAAAGGTGGACGCCCCGTTTTGCTTGCAGGCGCAAAGGGCTGGATCAAGCCAATCAACTCCGTCCAAGGCACAACAAGATTCATCTCTTCAAGAAACTCACGCTTACGCGTTCTCTTGGTGACCAATTCAAATCCGGTGGAGGCGAAGGTGGTTTGTTTCATGAAGATATAACGGTTGAGTCAGGTGTTACGATGACTTTTGCAGAGCTTCCCTAGGTTTTACAGTTAAACCACACTGTAAATGATAATATGCGAATTAGAAAAAATCTGAAATAATATTCTAGTTAGAGCAACGACTAATAGAATAAAGTTTAAGCAAAATCCATGACGGTAGACTTCTAATGAAAAATCTGTAAGCACCAAAGAATAAAAATTCAAAAAAATTAATATATTTTGATGCCCACAAGAATTTAATTACTTTATATTCATCTAATCCAATTCGCCAACCACGCCTACGATTAATAAAATTCTGATCGACACGAACTCTAACCAATATCTCAGCCATGTTTTCTGCAACTGCCCCATTAACAAAACAACGTGCAATTAAACTAAAGTCTTCACAATTACCCGCCTCTACATATCCACCAACACTGATAATAAAATCTCTCTTTGCAAGCAATGTGACATGATTTATTGGCTGGGCATACTTCATCATGCTTCTAATTTCAGAATTAAACAATGGGACTTTACGCAACCTATCATTAAAACCTACAGAAAACTCCATAATATAACCACCAATTAAATCTAGTTCAGGATTATCAATTGCATGGGCGTACTGCAATCTAAGTCTGTCAGGAGCACTGATATCGTCAGCATCCATAAGTAATATATACTTACCTTTAGCTTTTTCAATCATAAATTGACGAGAATAGGCCCGCCCCTTATTAACTTCATCATTATACAGTGATATAATATCTTTATATTTGTTAGATATAATACTTAAAAGCTTTCGAACAGACGGTTGAATCGGTCCGTCGCAATATACTATGAACTCGCGAGGCAACTCATCTGCATTTAAAATACTAAAAATTGATTCAAACACCCATGCCTCTTGATCATTTTCATAAACAGACATAATGCAAGTTACATCATGAATAATTTTTTTTGAATCAAAATTTTCTATAATCATAGTGAGTCAAATTCTTAATAATTTACTCAAATTAAATTCACTTTTTATTGAAATTCAAAATTTTATTTCTAATCTCGATATAATTATTCTGTCCGAAAAATGATTTAATTGTTTTTTTAAAATTATCCTCCACCTTCCATTTCAATCTTTTCTGGGGAGATGGATTTATTTCCTCAACGATAGAATGCCAGCTCATCGATGAGTTAATTGAATTTCGCGGAAAAATATTTGAAAAAGAATTTAAAATTCCATGGCTAGAAGTAAATATAAATTGATATCCTGCTTCTATGCTTAACTTATTTAATTCTAATGAATACTCGCCAAATGGATAGGAAAAAGATGACACCGATGCACTCAAAAAGTCCTCTATTATTTTTTTTGAATCATTCAACTCGCGAATTGCGTCTTTCTTTGAAAGACTTTTCATACGCGAGTGACTAAAACTATGCGACCCTATGCACATGCCATGCCGGTGCATCTCTAATACTTGAGGCCAATTAAGATACCCTTCAGAACCAATTTTATTTACAATCAAAAAAAAAGTTGCTTTAATTTTCTTCTCGATCAAAAGTGGGAAAACCACCTCATAGTCCGAAATATTTCCGTCGTCAAAAGTAAGCATCCAACGGGGTTCTTCTCTTGGCCAGTTCAGTCGGGGAACTATCCAGCGATCCCCAATAAAATCAAGTAGTTTACAAAATTCACTTTCTTGGACATCTTCCCAATCTACGGATTTATCGTGCACCACTTTGTGTAGTACCAACGGCAGGATGCCTCGAAAAGCCAGGTCTGAACTTAATTCCATCCTCACTACCCTCCTAAACTCAGCCAGCCTTTGCGAGAAGCCCAAAGTGCAACCGGTTCGGCAATACCAAATAATCTCGAGCGATAAACCCAGCGGCAATGAGAGTGTTCACGCCCGCCAAAACTACGTTTAAATTTGTCGATAGAAGGCACACCAAGTCCACCCATATCGTATTCAATTATTCCTAGCAGGATGGCCTCCTTTATTGCATGCCACTGTAACAATGAAGTTGCAGCGAATGTCATCCCTTTTTCAGTAGCTACACCAGAAAGATAAAGCATGCGTTTATCGTCAACCAAAAATATGCTGCGTGCAATCATTCGACCATTCATCTCTGCCTCCATGCAAAGTGCTATCCCAGCATTCGATAAAGTAACCATTTGTCGATAAAATGATAGAGGGTGTGGAACTGCAAGACCTTGGCGTGTGAACGTGGCACCAAGCAGCTCGTAATAATCCATTATCCAATGCTCATCAGGCTGGATGGTGCGTGTAACCACCCCAGCTTTTTCCGCCTTACGTACCATGTTTCGGGCGCGCCCTTCAAATGACGACCAGACTGCACTCTCACCAGGAGAAAGATCGACAAGTAACGTCGCCCGCTTGACATTTTGATAACCAAAGGGATACAAAATATTCCCCCATGCTTGTTCAGCTTTGCAACCCCACTCAATATAGCTGCTGCTATTTGAGAGAATTTGGTGTAGCTCGGCAATTACTAAAGCTCTAGTCTCTGACATTAATACATCACTGAATAATGGTCCCATAAACTCTGTAAACATGCCACTAAGTGGGGAACCTACCAAGCGGAATGGGCCCTTTTTTTTGCACATAAATGGTGTGAGGGCTAGCGTTTTCTGTTCAGCTCCAAAGCTTCGCGCAAATCGAATTTCGGCACCAAATCCATTTGAAAGAGCGTCGAGCCAATGCTGTCGATGGTATAACGATACATCGCTAGAAGTGAAATCATAAAGTTCCACCATATACTGTTCGCGTGATATCCATTCACTAGTTATCGATGTCATAAAACAGTTTTCTCAATTCTGGCAGTTGCAGTCTGATCCATCAGCTTCTCAAGCAGGTATAGCATTTGAGATACCTCGCGTAATCCTATGGTTTGGTGCACTGGAATCAAGGCTAACCTGGAATTGAGATCATTACTTATAGGATATCTCGCCTGGAAAGAGATCACATCGGCAGGCAACTCGTGCCACGGCCATCGACAAGCACCTACTCCGTGCTTACGTAACCATGGAACAATTTGCCCAGACAGATCAAGAAGCGGCATCCACTGCGGCACGCATCCAAATGGAAGCTGTTGAATAAATGGCTGAAGACCTAGCGCAAGAGTTCCTTTTACTAGCAGAACGTAGTTTTCAGCCGTGCGATCCCTCACTCGTCGAAGGTAATTTTCATTAGACAGGTATTTCTCAAGCAGCTTAGAGGGCAGCTGCCGGCGCGGTAAAAAGTCCAAGCCTAGTTTCAGTTCGTGAGTTCTCATTCGCCCTCGCAACTGCTTCTTAAGGACATCCGACGCTGGTGAATAAATATTCGGCCAACCAACTGAATTAATAAATGCTTCCACAGCCCGACTGGCAAGGTAGAGCCCTACGAAAGGAGACGTATTAGAGACGCAGCTAAAGACCGTTCTATCAAAATCTTGCGCATTAATGTGTATCGCGCCGCCATCAGGTATTGGCAAAGTCTTTCGCATACTGAAGATGACTGCATCACCATATGACCCAATTCGCCTACCGCCGTAGTGCGTCAGAAAACTATGACAACAATCTTCTATGACCCTTACGCCACTCGAATGTAGCAAAGCTACCAGCCTACCAAAGTCAAGAGGGAAACCAAAGTAATGAACTGCCAGCACCGCCTTTGCGTCGTAAATTTCTGCAGTCTCCAGGACCTTGTACGGATCAAGCTGAAAATCAGATTCGATATCAACAAACACTACCCGATAGCCCGCCCTTCTAAGTGGTTCGACAGTTGACTCGCAAATGTATGCTGGAATGACAATAGCATCACCCGGTACGATCTTGAAGGCCCGCAACGCGACTAACAGCGCATCACGCCCGCGAGGGTAAAAATACAGATTTTTAGCATCTGGCAATATTTGGGAACTTGTCGCGAGCGCCGTCCGAAAATCAGTCATTGCTCTCGAAGGTACTATCAAGGTGCCTCCTTAGCCACACGTTGAGAAAAAGATATCAAACTTACCGTATGTTAGCTGATGCGAATACAAAAAAAATTACTAATCATAAATACGCTCATATCCAAGACTTCACTACTGATAAACCATTTGCTTGGGCATCGAAGTGTAATTAAACTTTTCAGGTACTTAGCAACATAAAGACAAGCTAAGGATAAGTTCATTTGTCAAACTTGAAGCGCACCTCTTCGTACTGGAGAATTCTCCTTCGACGTTTTCGAGCCCAAAAGTTGGCGATTGTGAATATGGGATGACGGAACATAGATCTTGCAACCAAAAACAGTCCAGATAAATAGTCGCCGCTCCCCAAACGCGCCCTTGCCTCAGCAAGGGTAATCCTCGCAGAAATTCGGTACTCAAGGCAACGATTGTTAGTAGCGAAGGTCTGAATATTGAGAACATGATCACCCAAAACTGCACGAACGCTAGAAAAGTGCCGCGCTATGTTGGCTGAATTGTTAGTTCCATGAATTGAATACTCCCCCTCAATCCATCGTAAAAATGTAAAGCGAGCTTTTGCAAAAGCAAGTAGCAACCAAAAGTCATAGTCTTCCGCCGTGATGAACCTCTCATCCTCGCGAAATGCTAGGCCAGTCTCACGAAGAAAGTTTCGCTTAATAACGGTTGCAGATGTGGACAGACGATTCCCGTCTTGTAACATGATTCGGTAAAAATCATTCTCAAAGGGGCCATAACGCAGAACCGATTTCACTCCAGTTAAAAAGTTGACCACAAATTCGTCCGTACTTACCACATCCACTTCGGGCCGAGCGCAAATTTCGTTATAAACGCGCTCGAGTCTTGTCTCATACCAGCGGTCGTCAGAGTCAAGAAATGCGATCCACTGTCCGTTAGAGCACGCTATACCTAAATTCCTAGACTTTGCGATCACACCTTTATTTTTAATACAAAGAAGACGAATACGAGGGTCTTCGAAACGGCTGACCACCATCTTTGTGTCGTCCGAGGAATGATTGTCGATCACAATACACTCCCAGTCGATGAATGTCTGCTTTACAACCGAAGCTAGCGCATGCTGAAGGAAGTGCGAATGATTGTATGTGGGCATCACAACAGTAAAGATAGGACTCATCCGGGCTCCTGCGGTACAAAACTGGCTCTGCAGAATATCAACAACTCGTCAACCTCAGAAATGAAGTCTGTAAGTTCGATTCGAAGAGGGACCCTCAGCGTCTCACTCAGAAAACGCAAACTGGTTACACATTCGTTGGGACAAGTTTCTGGCGATTTAAGCTCAACACGATATCCCAAAACTGCCTGGCAGCGCTCCTGGATAAGTTCGGCCATCTCACGAACACTCATGGAAAAACCGCTACCGACATTGAACACTGGGGGATCCTTCGGTCTTACTTTTAATTCTTCGATACTCTTCACTAAGCAAGCATACGAAATTAGCTCGCAGACTTTACTCATTGGGACAAAATCTCTGTGCTGAACACCACTACTGCGAAGCCTAAGGACTCTCAGTTCGACAGCTTGCCGGCACAATTCATTTACCAAAAGCGTCCAGCAAGGACTCTCCGAGTTCACCGGTCGGCCGAATGCGTTTGACAAGCGCATGACTGCGACTTCAATACCACCTCGTTGTGCGGCCCATAGCAAGGCCATTTCCGCTGCGAGGTGAGAAGATGCGTAAGGATGTGGATTCGTAGTACAAGTCATTTCCGTTATCGTACCGCTCAGACTACTTGAATAAACATGCGCAGTCGAGAGCTGGATGAACCTTCGAACTCCACTAACAACCGCAGCCTGCAAAAGCCTCGTTGTGTAGACGCCATTGGTGGTTAATGCACCGACTGGATCCTTAATGCAATCATTTGCATTCATGCCCATCGCATTGACAATAACATCCACCCCCTGGCATAAAGCCCTCAACCCTCTATCATCTGCCCAATCAATAAGAAAAACATCAACCGAGGGTTCCTTCAGTCGAAAAGTTTCCGAACTACGAGTCCCTAACTTTACAAAGCACCCGGCCCCCGCAAGGCGCTGCGCCATCCGCCCCGCAATTAGGCCGCTCCCACCGGTTATTAGGATGCGTTTGTATGTGACCAATTTTTCGCCCAAGGCGCTACTCCGCTCGCCCACATAGATTGCAGAAGTTCATTGTCCCTTTTTGTATCCATACACTGCCAAAAGCCCTCGTGGAGATAAGCCATTAGTTGACCTCGCTTTGCTGCCCGTTCCAATGGCTCACGTTCCAGCATCGTGTCATCCCCGTCGATGAGATCAATAAACCCTGGTTCAAACACAAAGAAACCGCCATTGATCCAACCATCCTTAAGCTGCGGTTTTTCCTGAAAGCTGATCACACGGTCACCGTCGAGATCAAGCTCTCCGAAACGAGCCCCCGGTCTGACTGCTGAAACAGTTACCATCTTGCCGTGAGATAGGTGGAATTTTTCGAGTGAATGTAAATCAATGTCAGCAAGACCATCCCCATACGTCACCATACAACGCTCATTCCCAATGAATTCACGCAGACGCTTTATACGGCCACCAGTCATTGTCCTTTCCCCAGTGTCAAAGAGCGAAACGCGCCAATCCAAAGAGTCCAAATGGTGTGGAACAACATGACCGCTGCACAGGTCAATAGTAAAGTTTGAATTAACAGCGCGATAATTCAAAAAGTAGTCTTTAATTATTTCTGCCTTATAGCCAAGCGCCAGAATGAAATCCTTATAGCCAAAGCCGGCATAGGTCTTCATGATGTGCCAAAGGATAGGTCTGTTACCAATTGTAACCATCGGTTTGGGTATCAGGTCCGTGTACTCAGACAAGCGTGTACCAAATCCACCCGCAAGGATAATTACCTTCATAAATAGCTATCCCATTCGTATGCAATATCTGACAAATCGCGCCTTTCTACCTCAACCGGATCATGGCATAAGTCGGCAATATTCAAAATTAGCGACTCATCATCAACCCCCTGAAATGCCACCCATAACATTGGCGCAATTGTAATCCGGAGATAGTTCTCTGGAGACACGACAACTTCGTGGAATACCCCATTGGACGCGGAGCCTAGTCGATCATCGTAAAAAACAAATCGCACCCTGCCTTGAGGAACGACCAAATTGAGTGTCATATTTCGGTGTCGTTTCCACCCCTTGATCAACCCAGCCAAAATTATTGAAAAATAAGCCTCACCAAATCCACTAAATCCGTGATCAGTCGATTTCATAGCATGCAGCACGTCACCGCCAGGGACTTCTATGCGGGAAAGCTTGGTGAATTCAACACCCTCAATCAACACTTCGCCCATGAGATTCCTCGCAGTGCCGCTAGTTGCGTGTACTGATAAATTTGAGATAGGGAGAAGTCGTGCATTGATCCACTGCCTTCGTAAAATGTCTTGTACCACTCAGCGGTGAACCGAACAGTTTCATCAAAACAGAGCGCCGGCAACCACGCGAGATCAGCGTAGGCCTTGTCGCAATTTAGTTTTAGCAACCCCGCCTCGTGCGGATGTTTGTCCGATGAAACATCCGTCCAATTCAGCGATGGCCAGTACTTCACCATACCATCTATGAGTTCACCCACAGTGTGGTTTTGGTTGCTAGGCGGGCCAAAGTTATAGGCTTCGCCGTGAAAATCGATACGCTTTGACAACTCTTGTCCCAATATCAGATATCCACTAAGGGGCTCAAGCACATGTTGCCACGGACGCGTGGCGCTCGGATTACGTACCACAACGCTTGCGCCTTGTGCCCATGCTTTAACGCAATCTGGGACTATTCTATCTTCAGCCCAATCCCCACCACCGATCACGTTGCCCGCACGAGCTATACCAAGACGCAACTGCGTTGAAGGCGCCCTAAAGAAAGAATGCAAGTAAGACTGCAACACAAGTTCGGCCAAGCCTTTGGAGGCGCTGTAAGGATCCTTTCCGCCGATTCGATCCGTCTCGCGATAACCCCATTTCCATTCGACATTGTCATATGCCTTGTCACTAGTGATCATAATAGCCACGACAGGTTTTTTAAGTCCGCGAAGGGCCTCAAGTACGTTCGCGGTGCCCAATCCATTTACGGCGAGTGTCTCTAAAGGAGCATTGTACGATCGGCGAACTAAAGCTTGCGCAGCAAGGTGAAAAACAAAATCTGGTTGGATTTCATCAACCAATCGCTTGACGGCAACTGCATCCCGAACGTCGGCACGGCGATCGTCAACTACGTCTGCCACGCGAGACGCCATAAAGTTGCTCGGCTCTTCAAACTCCCTATCGGCTAGGCCGACCACATTCGCGCCAAGAGAACTTAGCCAGATGGAAAGCCATGTTCCTTTGAATCCGGTATGACCGGTGATCAACACTTTCTTGTCTCGGTATATATCTAGCATGATAAATCTGATGAATGAACTGATCGGTTAAGGAGACGCTTGAATTCACTGGCGAAGGCTTCTACCGGGTTGGAAGATGTTCGCGCAAATCTATCGCAAACTGTCTTCCTAACAGCCTGCACCCGAGTCCCGCTCCACCAAGAGTCAACGTCGCAATGAACCTTCTCAACAAAGCGCGCAGCATCCTCAGGGGAGAAATGCACAATACCCACTTCAAGCATTTCGATAAGAGCTTCATCAACTTCAGGCAGCAACCGCGTATCGGGTCGATTCAAAAAAATAATCAATGGAACATTTAAAATGAGTGCTTCAAGCCAGGTGGTGGTCAAGGCGTCTATAACGACTAAACTCGACGCTAACATACTCACCTGTAGGGAACGACCAACAACATCTGGCCGAGAAGAGGGTGCCAAATTACGCCACCTAGCCTGCAATCCCCATCCAAAATCAACGGGATATGTTCGGGCCGTTATGTTACTCATTAACCATTTAGGTAGTGCCATCAAAAACCGCTTCTGAGCATCAAGGTACCTTACGTACTCTTGTGGCCGCACCTGAAGAAAGACAGAATAACGGGGTTCTGCCGTACCTACGAACAGGATGCCTTTGCCTAACCGAACCCGTGAAAGCACTTTCACGCTTGACAATTTGCTGCTTACAAATGGCCGTACTTTCTCCGAATCCCAAGTGCCTGAGCCCCAGGAGAGAAATCTATCTGCAACAGCCTTCTCATGTTCGTAGTGTTGCACGTAGTCATGAACCTGATATGTGCCACCATGCTGTAGCGCAACTAGGTAGCTACCATCATCGGCCGCGATTGCGGCATAGTGCTTGAACAAATCGTTATTGTGCCAACCGACCGCTGTTGCAATTATCGATCCCTTTGGTGGTGCGATTTTAATAGCGCGCTCGCGCAAAGAACTAAAACTTTCCATGAATGAGGCTGGAATATCTCGAATAATCAGCTCTTTTACTATACGATGAAATTCCCCGTTGTTCGAGATCGCCGCCGCCGCCTGCGCCCTCTTTTCTCTGAAGCAACTAGATCGCAAATCATAAACTCGCGGGTTATATTCAATCCGGCAATTCCTGCCAAGTGCCACCCTGACGCGCCATTCGACACCAAGCCCAAGATACGTATCTTCCAATATGATTAAGGGACGATTTTTAGGACTGATCAATCGCTGGAGGCCAAGTAGCCCAGAACAAAGCCTTTTTACAATATCACGGGACCATGAGCGTCTTGGATCAAACATCGGCAGCTTGACGTCTAAAAGTCGTCGTGTTTCAAATTTGTAGCCAAGAGAGGTAAGTATTCTGCTGTAAAGGTAGTGGTTGTACTCGTCTGTACAAAGCCAGTAGTAAAAGCTGTAGTCGTCAGGCGGCGCCTCAAACTCGTCACCATCGCAAAGAAGGGTGCGAAAGTCAGGAATCGTATCGATAGCCTGTCGCAATGTCATATAACGATCGTAAAGAACACTGACGTACGTTTTGAGCCAAGGTCCAATGATGATGCGCCAGTACCTCATCGACTGATTTACAGAATGGACTTCACTAAGCCCCCGCGACAGATCACACAGAATCTCTTCGTAGTAATTATCTACACAATGTCGAGCGCCTTGAAGCTCATCGGGGCCGGCGAAAGGATCTTCAATCTCACCATGGATGCGATTTACAACGCTGCCCTCGCGCTCCTGCAAACGACACCACGGGCCCAAGATAAATACATCACCTTCCCACCAATGAGACTCGAGCGCGGTCAATGCTAAAAAAGTCATTAAATATTCTTCACTCCGGCCCCATTCGCGATGTCACTGCTACTGATTAACAACACCTTGCGCAGGAGCTCCTTACCAAATAACTTGCCTAAAACAGCCCCTGCCAACCTCGCCAACGATGAAGGCAGGACAGCGAGAAGCTTAGGGTGCGCTATCACATGAATGTCAAACCTAAACTCAGGCATTGCCGCAATCAACTTTTCATAAACTGCAGAAAGGGAGTGTGGATTCCGCCATGCCTGATAAATGACCAACTGACCACCAGGTTCTAATTGGTTGATGAAGTACCTGATATAGCTGGTTTGGACTACAGCATCAGCATTTCGAGTGAAAGGATAAAATTCAAAGCAAAATATAAGATCGAAACATCCAAGCGATGGGCCATCCGGCACAACCGGCCGCACATCAAAATTTGCTTTCCTGTGCATTCGCCGTGCAAATGTAATGCCATCAGACGACAAATCGACCCCGAGCACCTCCGCGCCCGGGTATTTTAAAGCCAGAGCCTCGGTTGTGTAACCAACCCCGCATCCAACGTCGAGAACGCTAGCAGGATTGGTGACACGCAAAAGCCGCGCGATTGCCTCAACCTTTCGTCTCGGCTGTACATCATTATGTTCAGAAATCTGCGCCGTTTTCGAATCTATGCCATGCAATAGTAGGCGATATGAACCGAAATCGTTTCGTGGATCAAGTTTGGACTGATCTTGTGTCTTTCGCACCTGTCTTTCCTCCAACTCTAGGTTCTCTACTCGCCACCAATCTTGCTGGTTCATCTATCAACTCCAACTATGATTCAAAAACGCGGACAGCCTTACTTAGTTAGAACCGCTTCAAGGTACCAACCCCATTTTGACGCTAGCCACTGCTCAATGGGTCGCGTGACAGTGTAAAAATACCGAAACGGAGTTCCCAACCCAAACAGGTATTTAAGTATCGTAGTCTTCTCATCTGAGTACGAATATGAGATATTCGAAAAGTTGTTAGCAAGTATGTCGAATTCGGCTGGAATAATATGACGGGCAATGTGCCCATCAGTGAAACTCCCATTCACTTCCTCAACTGACATTCGTAAGAGTTTCAACTTAAAAACCCCGTGCCAGAACCTGCCGTAAACTTGATAGCGCAGGCTGTGGCGGTTATAAACCATGATGTAAGCTTTACCCCCCGGTCGAAGTACGCGATGTATCTGGTCAAGAACCGCCTTCATATTTCCAGAGTGATGAATCACGCCCCATGACACGACAAAGTCCATCGAGTCGTCCTCAAACAAAAGCTTCTCCGCATCCATTTGGCGGATATCACCCTTAAGGCTAGCGAGCTCGAAACGCTTGCTAGTCATCTCTATCGCCCGAGAAGTAAGATCTACCGCATGCAGATGACCTCCCGCATTAGCAATATGGCTGGAGACCAGCCCGGCGCCGCATCCGATCTCGAGAACTTCGCGCCCATTGAAATTCTCATACGGCAGAAACTTATCTAGAATCTTACCGGTCGGCCAAGTTGGATTATTTAGGAGGCTGTGACCTTCTCCGAAGATCTGGTCGATCGCCCGAAAGTACTCTGGGGTAAGGGCAGGATCTCCTAGACTCTTGTCCCAATCGTAGGTCATAGGATTGTTTTCCCACCAGTCCTTGTTGCCTGAGTTTTCCTCAAACTCAGAAGGGCGCATTAGCTTGGCGTTGAATTTGGTCATAGGTATCTTGGTTGCATGGAGTTGTTAAATAGAATTTCTGCAAACATCGCTGAACCGGTAACTGTAAAACTGGGGTTAAGCTGTGAATTCATTACTTGCGGCGGGTGATAAGCCAAAGATTTAGTACATAAAGCGAGTAAAGACTACTTGCACCGCGCTTCCGCAACGAGGGATCCGAGAGCCATCGCTCTACGACCCGACGATCGATGATCTCTGCGAGCGTTGGCGAAAAATTGCCGAGCAAACCTTCCCGCAGCCGGTCTGGCCAACGGAACACCCAGTCGTGGATCGGCGCATTGAAGCCCTCCTTCTCACGAGACAAGAGTACACCTGGCAGGCGATCGCGCAGCACATACTTGAACAGTCCTTTCTGCTTTCCATCAAGAAGATTCAGAGACTCAGGGATCGAGAACGCGAACTCCACAATTCGGTGGTCGATCAAAGGAACTCGCCCCTCAACCGAAGCGGCCATGGTAGCTTTGTCGGTCAAGGCTAGGATATTGTTCGGCAAATAGTCATTAACATCGAGCATCATAAGTGGATAAGCATATCGGGACCCAGCGCAAGCGAAATCATGCTCGATACGCTCGAAAAGACGGCGCATTTCTTTTTCGGAACTAAGCCCCTGAGAGAGAAACTCGAAGTTCACACCAGAAATATTCACCACAAAATTTCGAGCTGGATTGCGGAGCCGCATGCGTAGCGCAGGGTTACCAAGTCCAAGTGCCTGCGAAGTCAAAAAGCGCAGCGGTATCGGCAGTGCAGCAAACCACGCCGCTGAGAAGTAAGGCGCCGGAAAGTGCCTAGGGTACCCGCCGAAGATCTCGTCGCCGCCGGCGCCGGAAAGTAGTACCCTAATCCCGCGTTCGCGTGCAGCCTTAGATATGAGGTAGGTTGGTACGATCGCACTGTCAGACATCGGCTCATCCATTCGCCCGATGAGCTCCTCAAGAGCCTTAAACTGATCTTTTGAACCAACCCGCACGACAGTATGGTCGGTTCGAAGTTTAGCGCTCAGAAGCGAGGCGAAGCGTGTGTCGCTTCCATCTTTGCCCTCAAAATCGATCGTAAAAGTCCGCAGGTGCTGCCCGTCACTGAGTTCTGCCGCGTAATTCGCGATTGCGCTGCTGTCAACACCTCCGCTCAAAGAGATACCAAGCGGCACTTCGCTAATCAACTGCAATTTCACCGAGTCTTTGAGGAGCGCGTCGAGTTCCTCAGCAGCATCTAGGGTACTTCCTGTCCAGCGAACTGACGACTCAGCACGCCAGTAGATCCGCTTCTCGAGTCCCGAGCCAGATACACGGATTTCCTCGCCAGGCTGCAACTTTGCGATACCCAAGTAAGGCGTCTGCGGCGCTGGCACATAAGAGTAACCGAGGTAGTCGATAAGGGCCTGCTTTGAGAATGGGGCGTCGAGCACATGCGCCAGCCCGCTAAGGTCTGAGGAGAATGAGAAATCACCTTCCTGCCAGCTATAAAAAAGAGGCTTTACGCCCAGGCGGTCGCGTGCAACCCACAAGCTCTGGTCTCGAGAATCGAAGAGAGCAAACGCGAACATTCCGTTAAGTTTTAAAATAGAGTCGCGCCCATTTTCCTCATACAGGTGCAGCAACACCTCTACGTCAGAATGGGTTTTGAACCTATGCCCTCGCGCGATCAGGCCAGCTCTCAGCTCTTGGTGGTTATATATCTCGCCATTAAAGACGAGATGTAAGGTATCGTCCTCATTCGATATCGGCTGGTGACCGCCCGCAAGGTCAATGATCGACAGTCGCCGCATCCCAATAGACCAATTTCGGCCTGCCAGCACACCCTCGTCGTCTGGCCCTCTATGAATCATGCTGTCAGCAAGTAAACGATTCACTCTTTCATCAACCGCACTTTGGCGGCGGAATACACCAAAAATTCCGCACATCTTTTATTTACCTAGAGTTTATATTTTAACGAAAGTTATTTAACGTATTATTATATAGGCTGAATATTAGCAGATATAAGTAGCAGTTCAACAAATTAAGTAGACAGACACAGGGGGGTTATTTAACTACTTTGGCTGCAATTAATACTAAAATCAAATAGGATTGTACGTCTGATTTAAAATAGCGCCAGTACGGATTATTCTGTCCACTCCAACATATATAATTATAAGTTTTTTACTGACTAGCCTTATTAGCTTTAGGAGGTTAACAAATCAGAATTAATAATAATTGAGATTTCAATAACTCTTTTGCAGCAAATAATAATTTATAAATATAATATACTTCGATCATTATGATTTATTTATTTACATGGCTTAAATACTTGCAACTTAAGCACATAAATCTAAAAAATAACAATGAATTTCTAGAGCTACTAAATAGTATGGCGTCTATTATTCCCATAATTAATTACCTGCAGTTCAATCTGCAATAATAACTCTTACAAGTTCTTGAGCTTGGATACGATACCCATTACTATTTAAATGCGGATCAAATTCAGATATTTGAAAAGGGCCTTCATTAATATTAGATCTGAATAAATTAATCATTGGGACAAAATCGATCCCATTTCTATTTGCAATATTAATAAGTGCATTTTCCAAAAGAAAAGGGTTGTCATTTATAATAGAACCGTATATTTCTTGAGGGTTTGGATGTGAATACATAATAAATCTTGCATTACCTCTTAAAGCAAGGTCACGCATATTTATTAATATTTTTTCATACAGAGATATATCGATTTTCGATAAATCTTGAATAGGAAATAATTTGGCTTGTTGGGCCTTTTCTATCGAAAAACTACTTTTTAAAAGAACTGCAGATAATCGAATAAACGCACTTTGATAAATTAAGCTTAACACCCCCCCTCCGGCATTGGATTGTAAATTTACAGTACCTGCAGGGATTTTTTCAAGATAATCACCTTTGTCTAAAAATCGCAGCTTTCTAAGTCCACCTGATAAATCGCTTGAGTTAAGTGGATCAATATCATTAGAACAATAAATATATAAAATATGAGTTGGTTTAATTAAATTTACATACCTCTCGAGTAGGGCATATTCTTGATCCGTTGAGTACCCATCTACCCCAGCGTTAATTATCAAAGCATTAGCCGATGGATCACCCAACTTAAGGTAATTTAAAATTTGCCAATGTAACCTATCTTTCTCTTCTACGCCGCTCCCTGCAACAGTAGAATCTCCAATTAAAAGTATTTTATATTGATTTTTATCAAGGGTTTCATTTGTAACTTGAAATCCATTGCTATCAGTCTTCCATATGATTGGTACTGCACCTAATATGGGTATAAATATATTGGAAAAGTTGCTTTTATTTGTCCAGCCAATTTCTTCATCTGCTTGCCATAGATCTGATGACATGCGACGTTTCCAAATTCCATCATTAATTAGTAAACGAACCCCTAACTCAAGTCCAGTTAAAATAAATATAACTATCGAAAATGTATAAACTATTTTCTTAATCATAATATTTTAATCTGATGGTAAATTAATAGCATAGTTAATCTTTAGCTTTGTCGATTGTTCGCCCTTAATTAAGAAAGCATTGCCCACTACCAAAACATCAAGTTCTGTTCCCATAAAACATCTAAAAGCATCTTCTGGCGTGCAAATGATAGGTTCACCGCGTACATTGAATGATGTATTAACGATTATGGGGCAGCCAGTAAGTTCTTTAAATCTTTTAATCAGCGCGTAATATCTAGGATTTGTCGTATGGTGAACAGTTTGAACTCTAGCAGAATAGTCTACATGCGTGACTGAGGGAATCTCTGAACGAGGAACATTGAGTTTATCTATTCCAAATAACGCTTTTTCTTCTGCTGTCATCTGTCTACGCTTATTTTTTACAACATCAGCAACAAGTAGCATGTATGGACTGTCAACGTCCATCTCAAACCACTGGGCCACATCCTCTCTTAATATACTTGGCGCAAAGGGTCTAAATGATTCTCGGTACTTAACTTTTAGATTTAGTAACTTCTGCATGGTAGGTGATCTTGGGTCAGCAATAATGCTACGACCACCTAATGCACGTGGACCAAACTCCATCCTTCCGTTCATCCATCCCACGGCATTACTATTAGCGAGTGCTTGTGCTGTTTGCTCTACTAACTCATCTTCTTTAAGAGTTTCAAATACTGCGCCACAACTTGTCAATCTTTCGGATATTTCCTCTTGACTAAACTCTGGGCCGAGGTAAGAGCCTTTCATCGCATCAATACCATCACTTACCTTTCTAGCTTGATTTGACATAATGTGGTAAGCTACTAAAGCTGCACCTAATGCTCCTCCAGCATCACCAGAAGCTGGCTGTATCCAAATTTGCTCAAAAAATTTCTCTTTTACTAATTTGCCGTTTGCAACGCAATTCAGTGCTACACCTCCAGCAAGGCAAAGATTTTTTTCACCAGTTGTCTTTGCTACACCTTTTGCAAGTTTTATGACAACTTCTTCGACAACCGCTTGTATCGATGCAGCTAAGTCCATTTCTCGTTGTGTGAGAGTAGATTCTTGTTTACGTGGTGAACCTCCGAAGAGAGCATCGAACTTGTCATTGGTCATGGTCAGACCAATACAGTAATTAAAGTAACTCATATCTAGAGCAAATGATCCATCTTCTTTGATATCAATAAGATGATCCTTGATCAGCTTGGCATACTTGGGCTCTCCATAAGGCGCAAGACCCATGACCTTATATTCGCCACTATTGACTTTAAAACCCGTGTAATAAGTCATCGCTGAATATAATAGACCTATGGAGTGTGGGAAGTGTATTTCTTTAATGACAGATAGTTTATTCCCATTACCCAACGCGAGTGAGGTTGTTGTCCACTCTCCAACACCATCCATCGTAAGTACAGCAGAACGTTCAAATGGACTTGGGAAAAAAGCGCTAGCAGCATGACTTAGGTGGTGTTCGGAGAACAACAACTTTTCTTCCCATTTAACGGATTTACCCCATAGATCTTTCAAAGCATTTGCAATAACCATCTTTTGAAATAGTTTATCTTTCAACCAAATTGGCATAGAGGTTGCAAAGCTTTTAAACCCTCTTGGTGCAAAGGCAAGGTAGGTTTCAAGCAAACGCTCAAACTTTAAAAATGGTTTGTCGTAAAAAACAACAAAGTCAATATCTTTAGACTTTAGTTTTCCTTCGATAAGACAATATGAGATCGCATTAACAGGGAAATTAGAGTCATGTTTTTTACGTGTAAATCGCTCTTCTTGAGCAGCGGCAATGATCTCACCATCAATGACTAAACATGCTGCAGCATCATGATAATAAGCAGATATACCAAGAATCTTCATGGCTTATTAGAATAAAGTGTAGATAAAGGGCGCAACAACTGAACCTTGCGCAAGAATTAGCAAACCACCAAGCATAACCATTACCATTATTATTGGGACAAGCCATAGTTTTTTTCGAACTCTAAGAAAAGTCCATAGCTCTTTAATAAATTCCATAGATAACTTCTAAAATTGGTTCTTAAACGAGTCTGATCGAGGTGCGGGAGGTAATCGATCAACCCAATAACTTTGTACAAATAATTTCTTTATCTTCAATTCATCTCGGCCAAATATGCGTGCAATTACAGCAATGGGTGTAATTAGCACAAAGAACATTACTCCCAATACGATTGGACTAATGACTTTTCCAAGAAGCACTCCTAATTCATACCAAACTCGATTAAGTGGCCTGAGTATTTTTGGAGACAAAAAAGTAACAGCTACAAATAGTAATGATATTGTAGCTATAGTAACGGCAAAGCTTTTAAGGTCTTGCCAATAGCTATAAATAGAAGTTAGGGCAAACAGTACGGAAAAAAAATATCCAAAATTCTTATCAAGGGGTAGTTCATTTTTTGAGTTCGTCATTTTTTAAGGTGAGTTATTTTAAAAGCATAGTCACTTGTTTACTAACATTGGAAATAGGGTTTGTAAAAATAGGCTATTGAAAGGATACCGGACCATTCTGCAATTTGCACAGAGAGGCTGGTATCAGCGCGGTTTCAAAAATATTTCAATCCCGCGCAAAACTTACTCGCTATGATTTTGCTTTTGGGCCACATTGCGGCGGACGATTTGTGCATAATTCGCAACCATAACATCTACTGTAAAGTGAGATTCTACGCGCTTACGGCCAGCGGCACCCATTTTGGCTCGCAGCTGCGGCTGAGAAATCAGCTTTCCTATACAGTCAGCGAAGCGCTCTACGTCTTGCGGATCGACAGCAAAACCTGCGATGCCGTCGGGCCCCACCACTTCAGCAAGACCACCCGCGTTCGTCGATACCACCGGCACGCCTCGGGCCATAGCTTCGATCACCGTCCAGCCGAATGACTCCCATACCTGTGACGCTACGATCAAGATATCTGCTTGACTTGTCAATTTGCTACCTCCTGGAATGAACTCAAGGAGATGAATATTTGCATCCGGTGCGAGCCGAACGCGTAAGCACTCTACTTCGTCACGTTCAGCTGCGGTGCCGTCACCGCAGATCGCAAGGTGCGCTTGAGGATAGAGTTCGTGAACTCTACTGAAAGCCTTGAACAGGAACGCGTGCCCTTTACGCTGTTCGTACGTTGCTAGCATGAGGCACAGCGGCGCATCGCCGATGTTCAAGCGCGAGCGGAGGTTAAGCAAAGCATATTCGTCTTCCTGTGGAATTGCAACTCCGTTATAAACGAAATGTATCTTTGCTGAATTGGCCAATACCGGCCTGAGCCTTAACGATTCCGCACAGCAACGCGACACACCTATGTAGGCATGCACCGCAACATCCAGGCGGCGGTCGATCCAGTTCTCATAGAAAGCCAGCATCGGTCGTGGCGGTACCGCAAAGTTTCTTATATTATGCACGGAGGGCTCACCCCCCGTCTGCTGCCAAGCGATGCTTGCTAGCCGGCACGACTCTCCTCCGGGATACGCGCCATTAACCACTAATAGTCTGTCGGCCCGTAATTCGCGGAACAAGTTACGCAGCCGGTGCAATTGGTAAGGGAAGAGCCCAATACGAAGCAAAGGTCGGAACAGCCTACGCGCCGGCGCTGGCATGAAGCCGAGCCAACGGTCCGCCACTGACCAGTTAAGGGGGATGTCATGTGCCACGAATTCACAACTTCGGTAAGTCGCAGAGCGAATGTTAGGCAGTCCGGGATGATCTTCGTTACAAACCAGGCAAAGTTCGTCTTCTGGATGAGGCCAGTGGTTTATAACGTTTGCAAAGAATGAATCCATACCTCCACAGTGAGTGTTCTCAACGAAAAATAAAATTTTCACCTTTTTTTAGTCCCATGTACACTCATTTTTAGGCAAATATACCCGACTCGAGACCTTTCTCGCCGCATTTAGCCTGACTGGAAAGTTCGCGAAACGGCCCACATCCCGCGAGCAACTCTTCATAAGTTCCGCAACCCACAATGCGGCCCTCAGTGAATACTAGGATAAAGTCACAATCTTTTATTGTCATAATGCGATGCGCGATCACCACGAGAGTCTTAGAACTACGCAAGTTGTGCATTGCTTCGAGCACATGAGCCTCTGTAACGTTGTCCAAAGCATTTGTCGCTTCATCTAGGACAATTATTGACGGATCTCGGTACAGCGCTCGAGCGATGGCGATGCGCTGCCGCTGGCCGCCGCTTAGACGTGCACCACGCTCGCCAACAACAGTTTCATAGCCCATTTCGATACTTGCCACGTAATCGTCTATATGAGCCAGTCGGCCAGCACGCCGAACTGCATCCATGTCGATGGCTTCGGGGGGAACTCCAAATGCAATATTCTCGGCGATTGTGCCGTCCAAAAGATAGTTACTCTGTGCCACATAGCCGATTTTGTCGCGCCACTCCCTTACGTTACCAGCATTGAGGTCGATACCGTCGATAAGAATACTTCCCTCGTCTGGTTCAAGGAACCCGAGAAGCAAGTCGATGAAGGTCGACTTGCCCGAGCCAGAGGGTCCTACAATACCTACAGTACAACCTATCGGAATAGTTGTGCTTACCCCGAATAGGGCTGGCTTCCCAGGCAGATAGGAAAAGCGTAGGTCTTTTACCTCCAATGCATTCTCAATGATCATTGGAAGGTCAGGGCTTAAGTTAGTGCGCCCAACCTCGTCAAAAGTGAGCCGTATCTCGTCTGCAAGTATCTCAAGCGCGGGCCAGTTAAAGCGTACGCGCGCTAGGCTATTGAAGATAACTTGTACAGCACCCATCAGCCGATACGCAGCGAACCCGTAGAGAGCGACGAGAGGTAGTGCTTGAGGCGCATTATTTTCGTTTTTTTCGAAGAGATAGATCGTCACGCCAATCAGGCAAGAGAATGCGATGATTTCAAGGGCGTTGCGCGGCAGCATCGCGATCATTTCGCCGGCGGTCTGTGCTCGCGCGTAGAGGCCGCTGGGCTTAGCAAAACGGCGGCGGTACTCGTCTTCTGCACCAAACATGCGTACTTCCCGAAATCCGCTTAGCGCCTCGGTTGCAATCTTTGAGCGGTCGCGATCTGCGTCCGTCAGAGACAAGCCAATTCGGTGAAGGTATCGGCGAGCACTCGAGTAGATAAGAAAGTACACACAGATAACTACCGCTCCCATCGATAGAGAAAGTACAGGATCGAGGATCGCCAGAAGTACAACGATCATTACAGCCACGATCATCCGTCCTAACGCCTGAACCGCAGGCATGAGGATCCCTGCGACCACTTGATTGTTCGTAAGGAAGAGCGTCTTCACGAGGTCTGATGTATTGCGACGCAGGAAATCCTCATAATTAATACTTAAGTAGTAACCAAGAAGACGCTGAGCGATACTGTGCTGCTGGCCATAGACGAAACGCGATGCAAGCCAGATTACGACCGCTGTAAGTAGGTTTGACACCAAGATTAAAACCATAACACACGCACCCACTGTGAGCACGAACTCTCGGTCACTCGACAGATCTAAAAATGTGTACAGCTGGCCCAGTACACGCCCTTCGCGGGCACCCTCGGGATCCATTAGAACCGCCATGAAAGGCGCTATGGACGCCACGCCCGCAGTCTCAAAAAGACCAATTAGACCAAAGGCGATGACCAACAACGTCAGGTGCCTGCGCTCAGCGGCACCTAGGAGCGTTTGCAGAAGATGGATTGCCCTAGGCATTCTTAAGCCCGATCTCAAAAAGTACTGACTCGGCCCGACGTGCCTCCGCCGGGATACTAGAAAAGGCGGAGAGGACGGTGATGAGCGACCAGCCGAACAGTCGCTTAACTAGGCCCGGATATGCACGGCTAAGCGAGACAGGGTTAATGTAGAACTGACGCTTAACGGTCAAGCCGCACTTTTCGCAGTGTGCGCGAAAGAGCCAATCAGTAAGGATCGTCTGGTGGCCAGTGCCCCAGTACTGCTGTTGGCTCCAGTGAGCGAACTCCCCTTTGCGCACGAAGTGCTGAATGGCCGAGAAAATGTAGATATTGGGAAAGGAGACCCAAAGGCTATTTTTCTGATCAAGAAGTCTGGCACTTTCGCGAAGGAAGTGAAGCGGATTTTCCAAGTGCTCCAAGACTTCTATGGCAAGTATCGACGCGAACTTATCGCTGGCGAACGCTTCAGAGAACTTAGTATTAAGGTCAACCTGCTTAAAGTCGGCCCCACCTCGATAGTTCTCCACATTGATATCCGAAGAAAGGACGTCATAGCCTTGATCTGCTAGTCTTCGCGAGAATGCACCGGCTCCGCAACCAAGCTCAAGAACACGTCCGCAAGGGATGATAGCCGAGAAAATCTCGAACACAGCTTCGTGGGTGCCTGGCTCCGTGTAGATTGGAATACCCTTGTAAAGCGCACCCGAAGTTTCTGTGTAATGTATTTGGGTATTTTTCATTCGACTGAATTCTTCATGGAGTTCTATGCAGTAGCTTTTCAATCATTTGTGAGATAGCACCAACCATATATTTTGTCTGTCAGCGAAGGCAGTCACAGACCTTTTAACGCAATTTCAGCAAAGTAGTATGGTAGCACCAAGATGCAGCGGCACAACAAATTAAATCGACGATGCCTACAGGCGATTTTGTCTCCGAATTCACGCTGTCCGCCTCGGCCCAAAGTGCAAAATTCGCCAAGATCCACGAAAGCTGCCCAATTAAAGATTCGCTGCAAGGCATTGCATTGTGCTAGTGAAGACCAAAAACAGTTATAAGATTGACAAGTTTCGGTTGAATAAGCAAAATAATTAGGGATTAGGCCAGCGATCATCTGATTAGCACTCAGCGCGAATAAGGGTTGTCAATATAGGCGTCTACAGAGTCCTTGACTAGTACCGTGAGGGCAAGTCGGTCGAGGGGGTCATCGCCAGCGCCTGCAAAATGGTCAGTGAGACGGTGCTCCATAACGCGGTAGTAGGGATTCCAACTAAACATCTTCTCATACTGCATTTTGTAGGCATACATCCCGGGAAAGTGGGCATATGGATTACGCCAAGGGATCGAAGAATAGAAATCAAGAATCATAAGTCGGCCGCCATCAGCCAGCACGCGATCACACTCCGCCACGATGCGGAAAAGGTCCTTGCGATCACAAACATACAGGCAAAACCCCAGAATCAGCAGGTCCACTTCTTCGTCACCGCAAGGCAACGAGTCAGCCGTGCCTTGATGCATCGCGATTTTCGGATAACGTGCCCGTGCGGCCATCACAGCCTTTTCCGAAGGTTCCAAGCCGATTGATTCAGCGCCAGTCAATTCCCGCAATACACCGAGTCGCCAGCCATTACTTGCCCCTATTTCCAGTATCCTCTTCGGCTTGAAGCCATGATGCTTAACGGCGACGATGATGGGGTCGCAGGCCGCGCGACTCTCAAGGTCAGTGTCGAGAAAGCTCTCATTTCGTTCGAACCAGGCGTCGCCTTCTCCATTCAAAAATGTATCTCTTTGCGAATAGGTGTCCAATTAGATTCTCCTATCGTTTTAAACAAACTTCGTTACCTTACTCCGCCTCAACCAGTAAGCGAATCGCGTCAACTGTAAGGAACTCATGATTCTCGTTGCTGTTGTATCGAAAACCATACTCGACCCGCTGGCCGTTACTCGCACTTGATGTGCAGATGAAGCTTTCGACATCCCACAGCCTCATCGAAGGCAGTATGACGTAGTAATCTTTGAACTCAACAGTGTTGAGGGCGTCAGTTTCCGTGATCATCTCTTCATGCAGTTTTTCTCCTGGACGAATGCCGACGACAGAGACTTCGCATTCGGGCGCAACGGCCTTGGCTACGTCAATGATTCGATAAGAAGGAATCTTTGGGATAAACACCTCGCCACCCCACATCCGCTCTAAGCAGTCAATCACGAAATCCACTCCCTCCTGGAGCGTTATTGAAAAGCGCGTCATTCGCTGGTCCGTAACTGGGAGCCTGCCCGTAGGCCGCAATTTCAGAAAGAGCGGTACGACCGAGCCGCGGCTGCCGAGCACGTTACCATACCGAACAACCGAAAATTTGATGTCTTTCCATCCTCGATGGTTATTAGCAGCAACAAAGAGCTTGTCGGACGCGAGTTTTGTTGCACCGTAAAGGTTAACTGGCGCTGCGGCCTTATCGGTGCTAAGGGCTATCACCTTCTTGACGCCAGCGCCCATGGCAGCATCGATCACGTTTTGTGCGCCGATGATGTTCGTCTTCACCGCCTCAAAAGGGTTGTACTCAGTCGCGGGAACTTGTTTTAGAGCAGCAGTATGTACAACAATGTCGATACCCTCCATCGCCTTCTCCAACCGCTGCAGGTCACGGACGTCGCCGATGAAAAATCGAAGAACGTCTCTATCTTCGCGCTGATAGTTAGAAAAGAATTCGTCCTGAGACATCTCGTACTGCTTCAATTCGTCACGGCTGAAGATAACGATCTTCGCTGGACAATAACGCTTTAGTAAAGTCGCTACGAACTGCTTGCCAAACGATCCCGTACCGCCTGTAACCAAGATATTCTTTTTGTCAAACATATATTTTTCTAGCTTTCAATCAATTGAATCGCTCCGTTCGCTCCAAAATCATCAAGCGAACAAGAGCAAGCCCAATACGGCAATTAGCCCTAAACGAACGCCCGAAGCGAGAATTGTCCCGCCTCATACTTCCGGACACCTCAATTTCCCGATAAAGATGTCCTCGGCGTACCGCATTAAACATCAGTTCTGTCCCGATCGAGCAGACATGGTCGAAGCCCCCGTTCTCACGGAACAATTCCATGCGGTAACCCTTCATGCCGCAAAGCGGGTCGTTGATGCCGAAACGCCTGCGGAAGTAGTTCGCTAACATCGCTTCAGCGAACCGCTGAGAGCGCGGCCGACGCCCGATGGCTAGCATTACTCCGTCCTCCATCAGAGCGCGACTAAACGACTGGATATGCGCGGGGTTGTGCTCACCATCCGCGTCCATTGTAACGGCGAGTGAGTAGCCAAGTCTGTCCGCCTCGACGAAGCCGGTGTTGATGGCGCTGTCATAACCGTTGGGGCCAGGGTTGGCCAGTACGTGGGCACCCGCCGTGCGTGCCAGTGCCGCAGTGTCATCAGTCGAGCCATCATCGATTACGATGACTTCGCCATGAAGCAACGCTTCGCGGACCACCTTTTCAATGGTACTTGCCTCGTTCAGAGCAGGGATCAGGATTGCTATGTCAGATCGTTCCACTTGACGCAGTCTCCCCGCTCTACGGCCGTTGTAAGTACGCTACCAAATAATTCATTCATGCGATAAGGGGGCAGACCCTCCGCCGGACAAGGCCGGAGAACTTCCAAGTCGTCAGCATGGAGAACCGAACCAACGGGCATGTCTCGCGCGTACCGGATAGCACGGCGCTGTAGCACTACCGTCTGCATCTCGTTTCCTTCAACACGTTTTACACCGTCGCCCAATGCGAATTCGACTTCCCGGCTGCGATCTACCATCTCCTTCCAACCGGCTGGCGTGAGTGAGAACGGATGATCAGGCCCTTCGCGAGTGTCGTCGTCGGTGAAATGCTTTTCGATCACGCGTGCGCCGAGCGCGATTGCTCCGAGTACGGCAGCATGCCCTGGAGTGTGATCTGAGAGACCTAGAACCATTCCAGGCCAATGCAGCGCGTAGGCCTGGAGAACTCGCAGGTTTACGTAGCGGAAGTTCTCCAAGTTGCCTGTATAGTTTGTATTGCAGTGCATCAGCACGATCTGTGGATTTGTAGAGATGACGGCGTCAACCGCCCTCTCTACGTCGGCCATATCCGCAGCGCCGGTCGCCAGAAGAACCGGTTTACCCTTGGCCGCCATGCGGGAAATGGATTGTAGCCACGTTACGTCGCCGGATCCAACCTTATAAGCGGGAATCCACTTCTCGAAGTTGTCAATTGCCGCTATGTCGTAAGGCGCTGTCAAAAAATGGATTCCCGCTTCTTTGCAGGTATTGTGAAGAACCTCCGACCAGTCTCGAGGGCACTCGTAGTCTTTATAGATCTCGTAAACCGGCTTCTTCCAGGTCGCCTGGTGCGAATATTGTCCACCGAGAGAACGGAACCCCCGGTCGCTAACTATGTTCTTGGCAAGAAAATGCTGGAACTTAGCACAGTCTGCCCCTGATTCCTTGGCGAGCCAGATTAGCTCTTTAGCGCGGCCAAGGTCCCCGTCGTGGTTGGCCCCAATATCGGCGACGAAATAGGTGGGCAAATTTAAAGCGATCTCTCGATCTGCTATCCGAACGGAAGTCTGATATTTCATTTTGATCCTTTGAACTCTGCAATTAAACTATCGACAACTTCCATGAGCCCGGGGAGGCGATAGCCTAGAATCGCTTCCGCCCGATGGACGTCCAGCCCAAGACTGTCTGCGCGCGGCGGTTCGAGCCCGCTTACACTTCCTACTTTGGCCTGGGACAACGTCCGTCCTAGCCGCTTCGCCAGAGTTTCGATGAAAACCTTTTTCGTGAATACCTCTCTCGACGCTACGTTCAGGATGCCCGTAGCGCCACTTTGCTGAAGATCACACGCGGCCTTGCAGAAGTTGCTAGTGTCTAAGGTGGATACATGCATATCGTGAAATAACGTGATCTGCCGGTCGCCGAAAACTACGTCGAACGCCCATTCAGCGAAGGTCGGCTGGCTTGCCACCCCCCGAAAACCCGTAATATTAGTGCGTATAATCAGGGCGTCCCGGTGGGTAAGCGCGAAAGACTCACCTGCGAATTTCGTTCGCGCATATTCGTTGACAAGATGGACTTCCGCCTGCTCGTCATGGCGCATAGCTTCCTGACCAACGTAGTAGTGGTCGGTAGAGACCTGCACTAATCGAGAACCTGTTTCCTTGCAGGCCTGCACCATAACGGAAACCGCTCTTGCGTTCACAGCGTAGGCGGCAGCATTGTCACGTTCGCAAAGAGCGATATTCACCATGGCAGCGGCGTTCCAAACTACCGCCGGCGCGGTACGGCGAATGATCGAAGCTGTTTCATCCGCAACGCACACATCTATTAAGTGGTCCGGTCCGTGACGGCTTGCTCCTTCAACCTGATTTCCTCTGGTTTGCAGCTCCCGGACAAGCTGTAGGCCTAGCATTCCCGAAGCACCGAATACCAAATGAGTCATACCTGTGATCGCCTCAGCTCAATCGGCGGAATCCGCCATGACAAGGCGGGCCTTCGAGCAGGGCATCAATAGGGCGCCCGTCCAAACAATCACGAACAAGCGCGAACACCGGCTCGAGGGACGTAAAATATGCTTCCACGTCCTCATCCTTATGCTGTATGCTTGGATAGCAAGCGTTACTCGCTAAAAATCCCGCCTTCAGCATCTCCTGAGTGATAAGAGTCTTGTATTTTAGCCAATCGGGTGATTCGATCGTGAACCCAATCATCGATGGCAGGCCAGACACTACAATAGGAATATCAAGTTTCTTGCCCAGTGCCGACCACCGTTCGCCGATACGCAGGCCTTTACTAGTGATAGTGTTCCAAGACTCACACCTTTCCATAACTTCCAGTGTCTTCAACGCCGCCGAGGGACCGATGCGCTCGGTCCAGAATGTGCTGCTGATGAATGTAGACTGCGCCGCCTCCATAACCTCCCGACTGCCGATCACCGCTGTGATGGCGTAACCGTTACCAAGGGCCTTTCCGAAAACTGCCATATCGGGATTGACACCGTACTTGAGATGCAATCCACCAAAGCTCTCACGGAACCCGGAAGTGCACTCGTCGAAAATAAGGACGATGCCTTTGGTCGTAGCGATTTCACGCACGCGCTGCAGGAAGCCCTCGTTCGGACGGTGGTTTCGAGACACCTCCATCTTGATTACACCGATTTCGTGCTTCGCCACCAATGCTTCTAGCTCATCGATGCGATTATAGGTAAACGTTAGCACAGAACCCTGGAGATCACGAGGCACGCCCCGCGGTTCTAAACCAGGAAGAAGGTGTCCGTCCAATCCCTTGTCATCGGCCAGATTAATGGATAAGTACCAGTCGTGCCATCCGTGGTATCCGCACACCGCCACCTTGTCACGTCCTGATGCCGCGCGAGCGATACGGATGGCGACAGCGTTGGCCTCGCCTCCAGAACGAGCAAAACGGGCCATGTCGGCCCAAGGGTGGAGGCTGACAAGTCGCTCGGCGAGATAGACTTCCTCGGGGCAGTTCAGAGTCGTCATGTTGCCAGCCTGCACGGCGGCTAAAACCGCTTCATCGACCTCAGGATGGCCATACCCAAGTGTATTCGTGCCCACCCCCATGAGCGACATGTCAACATATTCACGCCCGTCCAAGTCCCAAACTCGGCAACCCTTAGCGCGGCTGAAATAAGCTGGCCAGCGAGTAGGATGAAACATCTCAGTTCTCTTTGAAAGCAACATACTGCCCCCGGGAATAACGTCACGCGCGCGCCTCCATAGTTGCTGACCGGAGTCGTTCATGATTTATTCCATACGTACATGCTTGAATATCCCAACTCAGTAAACGGCGCGACCAGCGCCTTCAAATGCGGATTTTCGTCAAGGTGCACGACGATCGCCGACACTGGAATGCGGGGTGCTTGATCCTTGAAACGAGCGTAGACATTACGGCATACAACCAGGTCCTCAGGGTTGTCAACTGTCAACCTCAGGTCGTTACGGGTCAACGGCTCCGGCGGCCGGTGGCGGGCAACCTTGAACTCACAGGGATGCTCACGAATGTAAAGTGTGCAGAGCTCAGACCTGTGTCGGGCGTCACCCCTTTCATGCGACTGCTCAAGTGACCTGAGGCTGAGGATTTCGAAGCCGCAGCCGTCTACCGCCTCGTCAAGGAATGTGCAGTCGTAGCCGCCCTCGACGTGCTCACGCCAGAGCTGCTCGACCAGTTCGAAGTGCATGAATGGAGACTCCGAAGTCACACGAAAGACATCCGTTGCGCTGGCAAGCTGCCCCCCGCGCACGAGGCGCATGAGTACGTCGCATTCGCCTCCGATCACGTGGCGAAGCCCGTGTATCCTAGCGACATCGACAAAAATCAGATTTTCGCTTCCCTCGGAAATTGCTAACACCACTTCGGCAACCACTGGAATCATCTTTAGGCAGGCGACGATATTGTCTAGGATCGTGACTCCCGATTCAACATCGAGATTTTGTAGCGGTTTGCCGTAGAGACGAGACCCCTTGTTACGGCATGCAAGAACAGCCACCAGTTTTTTGCTGGATTCTCTGCTATCACTGGACATCGGAGGATCTCAATGGTTGGTTGACATGGACTGCGCAGAGTAGCGTGCTGCCTATCACGCTATCAAGCGAGTGGAAATCCCCGAGCTCAGCAGATCGCTTGAGGACGACTTCGGCAGGACTTATCTTCCTACCAGCAGCTAGCGGCACTGCGGCGACTACGCTACGACGTACCATGCGCCGGTAACCTAGTTCGGATGGATACATACCAAAATCATCTACTGGTTCCACGATGCCCATCGCCTCTGCGCAGGCCCTCAACCCCTTGCTAAAATATGCAAACTTGTCGGGGTTGATCGCCGCTTCGTAATCTTCTAGCTTCATTACCTCGCCTAAGGTCAAATGCTTTTCGAACACGCGCGCGCCCAATCCGAGGGCCAAGCTGGAGAAAGGAAGCATCCACGGACTCCCCGGAAGCGAATGGTCGGCAAATCCAAATGATAGAGCTGAATGTTTACCAGCAAGTTTTTCCGCAACGCGACCGATACGTGAAATCTGGTTGTCACCATCGGGTGTTGGATAACCCTGAAAGCCGACCATCACAACGACCTGCTTGGAATGCAATTTCTGTACAGTAAGTTCTATCTCTGACATCAGCGCGCCCCCAACACCAAGGAAAACTTTTGTCGCTGGACCTGCCTCGATCTTCTCGATCAGTGGCATATTGGTAAGGTCAGTAGCATGAACCATAATCTCGCTGACGCCTAGCTTCTCAGCGAGGACTAAGCTGCGGTCCCCAAAGATGTCAAGAATAAGCCGTATTTCCAGCTTTCTCGCCAAAAGCACGATGCGTTCCCAGGCCTCGTCCGGCATTTCCAGGCTGCTGAAAAGAGAGAAGTGCTTATAGTCGGGGGTACACAGTTCAGCGGCGTAAATCACTTGATACTTTGCAGCATCGGCTCCAGCTTCCTTGGCCGCCTTGAGAAGCAAAAGCGCTTGCTCGATGTTTCCCTCGTAGCCTTGGGCAAGCTCAGCTATTACGTCTACAGGGACTAGACTCATTGTTTTTTCCATCGTGTAGGCTCTATTAAATTTAAATCGTTAATTGATAAGTTAGGAAATACTCCAACTGGAACGGCGGAAGAGATTGAAATTAGTTGACGCAACTGCTCCGCATCATCAACTCCGACCACCACACCACTAAGACGCATCTCGGACAAAGCAAAACCCAAGCAAGCCTCAACTGGTGTCAGTTTGCTTGTTCTAATCCAATCGTCGTATTCATCCCAAAGATTTAACCAGTTCGGAAACTTTTGCCGACGTTCATTAGAATTCATCAACAAGACTCCTTGGAGGAATACCGATCTCCCGTGAACCAAGATCCCGTAATCCCGACACTTGTCCAGCCAACCACTAATTTCTATTCTACGATCCAACAAATTATAAGGCGCTTGAATTAATTCAAACCTAAAGCGTTCAATAAGTGCATCAAGATTTTCAGGACCGTATATCGAGATACCAATCAATCCGATTATTTCCTCTTCTTGAAGACGTCTTAAGGATGCATAAATTGTTCTACCCATAGGACCAAGAAATTGATTAGGATGATGTGCAAGAACTCCATCAACCTTTAGCACACCAAGCCTTTGTAAAGAAGAGAAAATTTCTTGTCGAACCCAACTTTCGGGATTAAGACAATCAACTGGCACTTCTCTTAGCTTAGTTACAACTTTCAACCCCTCTAATCCTATCGCACCCAAGGTAGCCTCGCTTTCGCCATATGCTGAAGCGGTATCAAGCCTTTTGATACCGTTAGCTGCAGCCATTTTCAAGATTGAATTTGCATTTTTATATGTAACACGTCCATTAACGTTAGTAATACCATAATTAAGTCCCATTTGCGCAGTGCCTAAAATAAGACGGCTTGAATTGAAACTTGGGTTAGACACAATAGACCGTAATCCTTTTCAGTAGAGATCAAACAGTGGCCGATAAAATTGGGGATTTCAACTTATGTAGCAATAGAAGAGTCAAAGCGATGTGAAATGCAAAAATTTGACGTCCACCAAGCTCAATAGCCGGCGTATAGTGAATCAAAGAGGCAAGCCATGCTATACCAAGAATACCGTTGATGGTGGCCATAAATGCTAATCTACTAGAAGGATGACAACTATTAAGAATTTTTCGAATAGAAAAAATATTTTTCACAAAATAAATTATTGGCCACAAAAGAAATACAAACATGAGGAGTCCAATTTGAATTACTAAGGCGCCAATACCGAAATCAGATAAACTCAATATACCCTCCAAAGACACCCTGCCCCACCCAACTATTAACTCATACAAACTAATATTTTTACTCAAAGTTTCCAATACAGACTCAATGATTGATAAATAAATTAAAATATCTTCTTCGTTATTAATACGAAAAAAAATTGCTTCAAAAATCCAATTCCCGAAAATTATCATAATAAAAAAAATGAAAGGCCATTTTTTTATTATAAATAGCTTTAGGTCATTGAAAAATAATATAAAAAGCATGAAAATTAACAACATTAAGACATTCGAAGTCATCGTTGAGCTAAGTACATACATTGTTATGAATATTATCACCAAGATCAATAATTTGGATAATTTAAATTGTTTTCGTTCCAAAGTATAAAAAGATAAAAACCAAACAGACCCAAAGAGTGCCAATTGACTTGCGCTTTGACTTCCTAAAAGCAAGCTATTAAGTCCGGACATTTTAAAATAAATAAATAACAATCCTGCTGTATTGTAGGTTTTGTATATACTCGTAACCGTAGAACTTCCAGCGATATTAACAAAAAAATCAGTAAACCCCGCAGTTCGCGCAAGTAACTCAAATACTAGAAAAATTAAATGCATTATATAAATCCATGATATCCATTTATAAATATCTGATAAATTAACTTTCAAAGGGTTTACATTGAGCATTTTGTAAAATAAAAATAATTCAATAAAAAATAATATGATACCTCCACTTCCAATTCCTCTCCCATCTATAATGCTCAAAACAGAATGTATTAATAATATAAGCAATAATACAATCGGCATGAAACTCATATTAAGTTTCAACTTTCCACTAGCTGCAAGGATTATCGCTGAAATTATCAAGATTAAATCTGCCATAAGAGCTACAAGCTTTGAATCTGTGTAGGCCGCAATAAATGGTGTAATGCTTGCTAAAATAACAATAGCAAAAGGAATTTTACAAATTCTAATAATCATAATTATACATAATTAAATAAAATTAAACCTTCATAATATTAAATATTATTATATGCTACCCAAATTTTTTATTATTTTCGCCCATGTAGTTTAAGTATTTTCCATTATAAGTTTTTTGATTTTTTGATGTGGTGGATTTTTTGGATCATATTTAACAATCCAATGTTTAGAAATATTTTTCACGCGAAGACTAAAATCCTCCTCAGACATTATAAGTAATTCGTTCAACCTTAATTTAAAGGATTCATAACTATCTGAATCAAAACACATTATACTTTTAAATCTTTTTGGAAAACTATATGATAGAAAATCTATTTGAAATGGGTTGAAAAATAAAACTTTTCCTCCCCATGAAAGAGCATCAAGACCACAAGTGGAATTTACAGTCAAAGTAAGGTTTGAACGATCCATTGTTTTATAAGTTGAAAAATCTTCTCGGTCTCCATTAACATAAATTGCTAAATCTCCAAAATGCTGCTTGTAATAGTTAATTTCAGATTGATTATTATTTTCACGTAAAGCTACACGAACAGTCCTGTTTGTATCGCGAATAAAACGAGTCAAATAAATGGATAGCAACTGTTGCGCTTTGTGATTGGCATGAATTTGATTTTTTACTCTATCTGTTACTTTTAAATTAGATTTAATGTAATTATCGTGCCAAGAGGAAACCAAACATATATCTGTATCTGTGTCTGTGGTGTTACGGAACGGAAAGTGCTCTCGATAAATACCAGCATTCCATGAGCCAACCGGAAAAGACTTTTCGATCTTATGACCATAGCTTTGAAATAAATCTACATCTCTCTGTCCAATACAAAACCAGAATGGCATCGATATAACTGAATCTGGATGGGGAGTAGGCGGTAATGAATAGTTAGCGCACCAAACTGTTCGGCCACCATTTTGAATTGAAAAATATTTTGATTTATTATCAAATTGAGAAAGTTTTTGAAAAATTCTAGAGTTATCAATAAATGTAACCACTATTTTAGGGGCAATATATCTGATGACTACGTTAAGATGAATTACATATAACTCCTTGACTAAGTATGAAATAACATTTTTTTTAGGTAGTTTTATTCGATCGAAAGAGCATATAAATTTCCCTAAAATTCTAATGATAATCAATGGATTAAGGCATAAATAGGTATTGATATCTAGTATTAAACAATATCTTCCATCAAATAAATATTTTTTGATTTGTTCAGCTTGATCTTTGTATAAAATAATGAAGTCAGACTTATTAGGAAGTGAAAAGGATATTTTTAATGCCAAAATTTATCTCTTTAATATTATTGATATTATCAGTTAATTGATTTCATAACATATACTTTTAATAGAACATTAAAGACTAAATTTTAATTAGTTCGAAACAATGAAATGCAGGCACTGCCTCTCCTGAGCCTTCCTCATCAAGCTTAATAAGAGGTATAATAAATTTCTCAAAAGTATCTATCCACTGTATTTTAATTTTTTCAATTTTATTTTTGGGTATTAAATCAATCATTTCCATAAGTAATGGAAATAAAGGTCGCAATCCAATATCCCATGTTAATATTGTTAGCTTACTCAAATGATATTGATGGCGATCAACCTTCAATCCAGCACTGGCAAATATCTTAGTCCATTCTTCATAAGACTTGGCATGTTTAATGTTATCTAAAAAACGTCCACGATCAAGGAGTTCGAGGAAACTCCAACGTGAATCATATCCATTTGAAACGTAATGCTTCATGTAAAAGCTGTAATTGGGAAGAGTATCATTAGGAAGCATTAAGCAAACGCGCCCTCCAGGTTTTAAAATACGCGATATTTCCACAATAACATCTTTAGGTGAATTAAGCCAATATACAATGTTTGAAAATATGGTATTAAATGATTCGTTCTCAAAGGGTAGTTTGTCGTTGGCATTGCCTTGTTTAAGTTCTGAATATAATCCAAGTGCACTTGCCTTATTCAGCAATCTCTCTTTGAAGTCTAGGCCTACATCAAAACTATATTGAGGTGTGCGTGTTATTTCAATATCTAAACTTCCATTAAATGAATCAAATACATCTGTGTTATCAAAGAACTTGTCGAGATTTGACACTGATTGAAACGCGTCAAATTTCGTACAGAATTCCCCTCCCGCTCGAATGAATGAAAAAATTCCATCACCGCAACCCAGGTCCAAAGAAGGTGAAACAACCCGAAATGTGGCCATAGCATTGATATCTATTTCTCGCCATAGCGCTGTCTCGGGACGTAACCAATAGGCATTTAATAATTGTTTAAGTGTTGGAGTCATACTGAAAATTTATTTTAAAAAATAATTTATTATTTTTAAATTAGCCTTATATTATTAGGTATTAGTTTTGTACTTATTAATCGCTGATATTATTTTTTCAACCATTTCACCAGTTCAAATACCTCTGCGAAGCGAACTCCAATTCTCTGTCCTGCATTTTCAGCTTCGTTATGGAAAAACTGGATCCATTTTTCCCCAGTGCGAATCATTTCCGAATTGTGCGCTCGGATGGCTTGTTCTTTCACAGCCAAGTAGTTAGTAATATCAACGTAGAAATTGCCGCGAAAAGATTGTGTTGAGTGATACCAATTGCTGCGGTACATCAAAAGGCATGGCACATGTCTACAACTGTGCAACGACGCTTTGGCAACTGCTTGGTGGTCATGATGGACATCATGGACCCAGTGAGCATAAACCAGATCAATCTTATGCTGATCGACAATTTGCAGAATAGCCATGTTCAATTCATCCGTGAACTCAACCGAGAGCGTAGTAAAGTTTCCGCATATGAGTTCTCTCACTCCCAATATCCGCATTGCTTCTTCGGCCTCTTTGCGCGCTATATCGTTAGCACGAACGACCTCTTGTTTGTGATTAGTGAAACCAGAAAGTGTTGCAACGTATACGTATACATTGTCACCGGCGGCAGCGTGTGAGATAAGCGAACCACCACAGCCAAGCTCGACGTCGTCGAAATGCGCTCCAATTGCCAAAACGTTCAATTTGCTCCTCCGTTCTTTGATGCAATGACCGAGTAAGAGTTTGCTATGTAATGGCCTTGTGGCTCACGAAGAAATTCACCCGCTCGCTTAGAACCACAGTTGAAGAGTATATCGATACTGCTCAGGAAGGGCTCAAAGGGGCCGTGGAGTTGGGAATATACCGGATGCTCGAACTGCTGCCATTCGACCTCGATTCTTGCGCTAGCAAAGGGCGATGGATTGAAGTAATTTCGCGCGCCGACTCCAGAGAGGTAATGCGTTGCTCCACACTTGCACAGAAGATCGACGATCAGGTCATTTTTGTGCCCCTGCGGTTCGAGTGTGCTCGAAAAAACCCAAGGGATGCGTATGTCTAGCAGTTCCATCATCATTTCTATAGAAGCCATATTGAAGTCGCGCAACAACCGACACTTTAGGGAATAAAGTCGATGGATGTGAGGCATAATTTCTACAAAAAATGCTGATTCACAGTAATTATTTTTTATCATATTAAGGTTCTCTTCGCGCCAGTTGGTGTCTGACAGTTCGATTAGATTGATCGGCGTATCTCGCGGAGCTTTCTTGACGGCTACGGTCAACCACTTACCGCCTTGTGGAGTTTTGATCTTGTCACGATGCGTCCAGCTACGGTTGCTGTGCACGAACTGAACATGGTCTAGGCAAACAAAAAGGTCAGCATTTAGAAAGCGGTGGAAGAATCCGAGATAGGGCAGGAAATCAGGCTGGTGGATAACAACAGTCTTACGTTCCGTCATTTCACCTTGCCTCAAGTTCTAACAACGCTGCCACAACACGAGAAGTGCCGCCAGAGCCGATGTTTCGCATTCCTGCGCTGCTCATCTTCTCGATGGAAAGGTAACCGCTCACCAAGGGCAACGATAGAGACTCGTGATGGCCAGCATACACGCAGCCACCCAGCCGCTGTAGTTCTCGGCCCACTGGGATCTCGTGGAGTTCGTTGGCGACAACCACGCACGGAAGCCCGCAGGCGTTCGCCTCGAAAGGCGTGATACCTCCGCCGGTTATGGCCAAATCATGCCTTGAGAACTCATTGATCATAGATGCAACTCCCTTTTTGAGTACCAATCCTTCGGAAATCAGTGGCTCAAGTTGTTGCAGGTGCATGAATGCAGGACCTACAACCACAGTTGCCGTAAGGCCGCTTTCTCGCAGAGATTGAATGACTTTCAAGGTCACGCCGTAGGTGTCGCTGCCGCCAAGAGTGACGAGAATACTTCGCATTTTTTCACGTAACCTTGCGTAGCGCGAAATCTGGGAATTAAGGACTAGGTAGTCAACACCACGCAGGACCTTACCGCCGCCAAGCCGTTCTGACCGATCGAAGGATAAAGCAGCGACATGAAGATTCGCGGCTTCTGCGCCAGATCCACGGTTGTCGAAGGTAGCCATTAGAGTACCTGTAGCCCTCACGCGCCGCGCGTGTTCCAAATCCGTGTCTAGACGGTCGTCAACCCAAACGCGGATCTCGTCCTGCTCAATCAGCATCGCCTGCCAGTCGAAGTCTTTGTTATCAAGCCGCACAACGCGATGCGGGATCGACCGCTTTGCGAGCAATTCGCGCGAAGACAGGTGATCATTAATATAGAACACGAAGCTCCTACCTGCAGCGGCGAGGCCTTCAGCCAAGTTAAGCGCTCGGTAAAAGTGCCCCATGCCCCTCGCATGAGAACTCTCTATGCAGATTGCAAACATAGGCGAATAGCCTCCAGCGTGCCGATCCATCGATCAGGGTCATACCCTGCTACAAAACAGGCACGTTTGTAATCCTCTTCGGTATCGACGGTCAACCTTATATCTGGACGGCATTTAGCGGCTTCAACCTGAAGCAAGCCGACCTTGAAATTGTCTAGGTGATCTAAAATAAATTCATTAACGTGTTCCCGGTAGTTGGGGTCGTAACCTTCATACGCACTGCGTTGCAAAGTCTCGAATGTGAATATCTCCGACCCAACTCCGAGAGGAAGCACATTCAATGAGTTGCTGTAGTCGTTACCTTCAGTTAGATGCAACTCGATCAAGCGATGCAGTTCTTCAATGTCAGTGAACGGATTATCGGCCGTCAACCGAATGACATGATCGAAACCAAAAGCGACTGCACACCGATAGTAGCGATCCAGTACGTCGTGCTCGCGCCCGCGAAACAAAGCAATACTATTAGCGGATACTAACGCCGCGATCGGGTCGTCTTGCGGCTGGCTACTAGTCGCAACCACCGCGCGCGCAGGAAAGTCCAGCGTCGCAAGTCGTCCAAGAACATGGTCGAGAAGAGGCTTGCCAGCTATGTGTCGAAGAACCTTTCCAGGTAACCGAGTAGATCCCATCCGCGCTTGGATGATCACCCCGACTTTCACGCGAGGTCGCTCCATTTGAGAATAGCGTCTTTCTCCATATCCGTAATTAGCGAGCGGCCGATTAGTTGTTCAAAGTGCTTCGGACCAATTCCATAGCCTGGCCGCTTGACCGCTATGTCCTGGGCGGTCAGGCGCTCTCCAGCCTTAACAGCCCGGTTAAGCACCACGCTTTTGCGGTTGTTCAGGCGCGTAGTCTTTTCGCTATCGGCTGGCCGTTTAATTCCGGTCCCACGCATCACCTCGAAGCTACGAACGGCTTCAACGAGCCACTTCATCTCATGAGGGTCAGCGGAGAGCATATGGTCGGGACCGTCAGCCTTTTTGTCGTAGGTAAAGTGCTTCTCGATCACCCGTGCGCCCATAGCAACTGCGCAGAGGCAGGCAACTGGCGAGAGGGTATGATCAGAATAACCCACAGCAAGTTGCGGAAAAGCCCGCATTAACGCTTGCATAGCACTAAGATTGACATGCTGAGGATGTGTAGGGTAGCTGGTAATCGCATGCAGCAGGATCAACTGTTCATTACCTTCACTCAAAATGGAGCTAACAGATTCACGGACCTCCTCTAGGGTCGACATGCCGGTCGAAAGCAACATCGGCTTGCCGATTCTGGCGACGTACCTCAGGAATGGAAGGTTCACCGCGTCATCGGAGCCAATCTTGTGAGCGCCCACGCCGCACTTCTCGAGCATATCAACGTCACTTTCATGAGAAGGGGTAGAGAACCAGTCAAGGCCCTTTGACTCAGCGTAACTGAAGATGTCATGGTGGAGCAATTCGTCCACTTCGTACTGCCTAAATAAGGCGTGCTGCGACACAATACCAGTATTCTCCATATCAAAGATTGCCTTGGTGCTGGCAATGGTGTCTGCCCGGTAGGTCTGCAGTTTCACAGCGTCCACGTTGCATTCGTGCGCGGCATCAATCAAACGTTTCGCCTGCTCGAAGGTAGTGAAGTTACCACCTATCTCCGCGATGATGTAGCAGCGGTCTTTTAGAAAATTCTTGAACACAATTAGCTCCGCTGTTATTTTCCGATTTCCTGGATTCGGAAGACGTAATTCTTTACCGTAAACGTACGCCCACCTACCTCTGCAGTCTCGTCCTCGGTCTTACGTGGCAAATAGCAACTGCGGCAGACTGCACTCTTCAAAAATCCGCGATCGGTTTTTTGTAACTCCCGAATGGCGCTCATCTTCGCGCCATGCCAAACCTCATAAACCGACTCTTCTTTAACGTCGCCAATAACTTCGCGATTCTCCTCATCGTTCGAGCACTTCATCACCAGACCATCCGCACCAATTACGAGGCGCTGGTACTGCTGAGGACATGTGAATTTCTCGAGGTATTCGATCTTGGAATCGTTACCGAGGTAGTCAATCAAGGGGTTGAACGCCACAAGGTCAACGGAAGACGAAAAGGTGTCATAGTATTCTTGAGGATTATCCCTTATAGAAGGCCAAATCCCCTGAACCTTGATCACAGGCCTATGAAGGCCATGCTCCTTTTTATAAGCATCCATTGCATGGATCTTGATCATCAAATCCTTGAATTTCAGAGGCTTACGGACGCGCTCATAAGCTTCCCCCACTCCGTCTGCCGAAATCGTAATCCAATCGATACCAGCATCAACTATCCTCTTAAAAAAATCTGGTGTTAACTTGCCACCGTGGGTAAGAGTAGATACCTCGTTAATGCCTTTCGCCTTTGCATAACGAATACAGTCAACAAAACGCTTATGCAAAAGCGCCTCACCTCGTAATGAAAGGCGAATTGCTGGAACCTTACCTGCAATTTCATCAATTATCTTGGTGAAGAGCTCCCAATCCATTCGAGTAGTGTTGACACTTTCTTTGAATTTATCTGTTATCGTATAACACATGGGGCAATGCAAATTGCAGATCGAAGACAGCTCCAAATCAACAAGCAGAGGGTAGTCACTAACTATTTGCTTTTGAGGAAGAGTGGACCACTGGCTCCGATAATTCTCATAACCCTCCTTCCAAGCCTCACCGCGATATTGCTCAAACCTCGCTTCGCGTTCAGCAGTATCCATAGAATAATTACCCTTATTAATTGGGACATAGCGATCTTCAGTTTTTGCAGTCATATTTCAACATCCTCAAAGTATTACGAATTCCCGTTTCTAGGTCGCAAGCGGGTGTCCACTCGAGTAGGTCCCGAGCCAAAGAAATATCTGCTCGGACCTCTGGTATTTCATGACACCTAACGGTAGCATTCGAAACAACGGGCAGAGACGTTCTCGCGACCGACTGCAGTATGTCAATAAGTTCACCAACTGAGTGCGAGCACCCGCTGCCAATGTTGAATCTATGAAACCCTTCTGTCAAAGCAATAGCCCGGACAAAGGCTTCCACCACGTCATCGATATATACATAATCGCGCCTTGGAGCGAGGTCCATTACGCGGATTTCGTGCTGGTGCAGTTGCTTAATTAGAGTAGGGACGAGAAACTCTTCACGCTGACCTGCCCCGTATACGTTGAAAATACGAAGGATAGTAGCGTTTACTCCAGAATGACACGCCGCGAACTCGACACACTGCTCGGCAAGTGCTTTGCTCAGCGCATAGGGGTTATTCGGGAGTACCGGGTCATATTCGAGGACTGGCAAACGACTAGGAATGCCATATACATAAGCACTGGCGAAAACAATGCGTGCATTGTGCTTTACACACCAATCCAACGCAAGTTGCGTTCCCAAGACATTAGCCTCGACGAACGCTGTCGGCAATTTCCAGCTGTCGGGCACGAAGCTGCGAGCCGCAAGATGCACTAGTGCTCGAGCAGCAGGGAGGCCTTCCCAAAAAGCTGCATCCCTCACGTCTCCGTGTGCAGTTGTAAACCCCTGAACTTTCCAACCGTCGTTAGCTAGCCTGCAGCACAACGCCCGCCCAATAAACCCCCCTGCACCGGTAACGACAGCATCAAGCACTGAACAAACGCCCTTTCATCGATTCAAACTCATCGATTGCCTGCATGTAATCGTCAGGCCGACCAATATCAAGCCAATAGCCGTCGAAAGCCCTCACTCGCGCTGGCTGACCCTCTTTCAACATATCGAGCATCAGGTTGTCAAAGCCGTATGGTTTACCCAAAGGGATGCGCTCGAGAACACGAGATGAAGCCATATAGATACCCATACTCACCTGAAAAGAATATAAGGGCTTTTCCCGAAAACTAATAAGGTACCCTGACTCATCAGCGTCAAGCACGCCATAGTCGATTTTGTGGTCGCGACGCATGGATGAGACGGTAAAGTCATCGTCACGCTCGACGTGCTCATCGAAAAAGCTGGCGTAATCGATATCAGAAAGAATATCTCCATTCATAACCAAAAAGTTCTTTGGCAGATCAGGAATAAGCTTCAACGGCCCCATGGTGCCGAGTGGCTCAAATTCCTCGGAATAGTCAATGCGCACACCCCACTGCTCCCCGTCAAGGAAGAATGCCTTGATAAGTTTTGCTTGGTGGTTAACTGCCATCGTAATATGGTCGAAACCAGCCTTAATGAGTTGACGCACTATCACCTCTAGAATTGGGTACTCCCCGATCGGCATCAAAGGTTTTGGTAATACCAAGGTGTACGGACGAAGTCTGGTGCCGCGACCACCGGCCAGAATAACCGCACGCTTAGACATTGTAAATATCCGCCTTGTAGAGCCGCAGGTTGTCCGACTGCATGAACCATTGCGCGGTCTCCGCGAGTCCACGCTTGAAGCCTTCCCGGCCTCCGTGCTCGGGTGTCCAACCAAACAGTTCGCGAGCACGCGTGTTGTCCGCCCAAAGGCGTTCAACTTCAGAGTTCACCGGACGACTTCGCTCCTCATCAGTCTCGATTTCAATCTGCGCGTTCATGACCTCCGCGATTAAATTGGTCGTTTCCCCCACAGAAATCTCAAAGTTACTACCGAGGTTTATTACCTCTCCCACCCCAGCTTCACTTCTCAGCGCAGCAATGAATCCCGCCACAGTATCCTTCACAAAATTAAAGTCACGGGTGGGTGATATCGCCCCGAGCTTAATGCGACGGATGCCGCTAGCGATCTGAGTAATAACCGTCGGAATGACAGCACGCGCGGATTGGCGCGGCCCATACGTATTAAAAGGCCTAACAATGACCACCGGAAGGCCAAATGAAGCATAAAATGAATAAGCCATCTGATCCGCTGCAATCTTGGTCGCCGAATACGGTGACTGCCCACTCAATGGATGATCCTCCCTGATGGGCACAAACCGTGCGGAACCGTACACCTCACTGGACGAAGTATGAATAAATCGACGCACTCCCAACGCACGTGCAGCTTGCAATACATTTAGTGTACCTTTAATGTTGGTATCGACGTAAGTATCGGGCGAATGATAAGAATAAGGGATTGCAATTAGTGCCGCTAGGTGCAGTACGGCATCGCATCCAGTCATAGCCACTTTGACACCGTGTGGATCACGAATGTCACCAGCAAACACTTCAAAACGCCCCTTTAAATCAACCGGGCAGTGATCTAACCAGCCCCATGAGTTGAAGGAGTTATAAAGAACAAAGGCTCTCACATCGTAACCTGCGCGAACAAGGGCTTCGGTTAGGTGCGAGCCGATGAATCCGTCGGCACCCGTTATAAGGACTTTTTCGGGTTTGATCATGATTTCAGATGTCCCCCCCAAAGATGTCCCGAGTATAGACTTTATGAGCGACTTCGGTCAGATGATCCGAACTACGGTTAGTGATGATTAAATCAGCTTCACGTTTAAATATTTCGAGATTATTTACAACTCGAGAGCCCAAGAATTTGTTTTCCGACAACATTGGCTCGTATACAATTATAACAATGCCCTTTCTTACTAAGCTGATCATTATGTCTTGAATGCTGGAGGCCCGAAAGTTGTCTGAACCACCTTTCATAATTAAGCGGTATACACCTACCACTTTAGGGCTATGCCGAACGACTTCTTCAACAATGAAATCTTTGCGAGTGGTGTTGGCCTCAACGATCGCCCGAATAAGATTCTGAGGAATGTCGCTGTAATTAGCCAACAGTTGTTTGGTATCTTTAGGTAGACAGTATCCGCCATAACCAAAGCTAGGGTTATTGTAGTAAGCGCCAATGCGAGGGTCCAAGCAAACACCACTAATAATTTGACGAGCATCTAAACCATGCACTGCAGAATAAGTGTCGAGCTCATTGAAATACGCAACTCGCATTGCCAAAAACGTATTTGCAAAAAGTTTTATAGCCTCAGCCTCAGTACTGTGAGTAAACAGAATTTCAATGTCATTTTTAACGGCACCTTGCTTCAGCATTAGAGCAAAGCGCCGAGCACGATCACTTTGCTCACCAACCACAATGCGACTAGGGTAGAGGTTATCGTACAGTGCCTTTCCCTCGCGTAAAAATTCGGGGCTAAAAAGTAGATTAGCCGTGCCCAGGGCCTGGGCTATTTTGACGGTGTAGCCGACAGGCACTGTGGATTTAATTACCATGACAGCATTTGGGTTGATTGATATGACGTCCTTGATCACGACTTCAATGCTGCGCGTATCAAAGTAATTGGTCTCAGGGTCGTAGTCAGTGGGGGTAGCAATGATGACGAAGTCCGCCCCCTCGTATGCCTCTTGGTTGTTGAGCGTGGCACGAAAATTCAAAATTTTATGCCTTAAAAAGTGCTCGATATCAGTGTCTTCAATTGGTGACTCTCTACGGTTGAGCATCTCAACCTTGGCTGGGACGATGTCCAAGAAAACGATTTCGTTGTGCTGGGCTAACAAGATACCGTTTGACAGTCCCACAAATCCTGTGCCCGCTATTGCTATTTTCATAATTTCTTGATTTTTATTATTTGAAGCCCGCGAACCCCCACTCTCGGCACCTGCTTTAATTTGCTTTGAGTGCCCATAATCGTATTTGGTTCAGGTAGCTAGTAACTGTGTTCAAGAAGTGGCAGGGCCAGCGATGTCCGAGAAGTTACTGATCTTGACATTGCCATCGGGAAACCGTGCTACGACCTCGAGCTCACCACCCATTGCCTCTATGTGGCTGAGCAGGGTGGAGATGTACATGTCTGCTCGCTTTTCGATCTTGGCAATGGAGGGCTACTGAACGTGCAGCACATCGGCGAGCATTTTTTGGAACAAGTTGGTCGCTTGATGCAGCTCGTTAAGCGGCATCTCAGAAAGCAGCGCCTGCGCCTTGGCGTGTGCCCTCTGCAGAGCAGCGGCGGGAATTGTGTCGATCAATTGAGAAGATTTCTTAGCCATCGCCTAGACCTACCTCTCGGGGTTGCTGCCAGAGAACAAAGCATTTCTTTGTCTGGGCCTGCTAGAACCCCACTCTAAGGACAGAATCAAAACCGGTTAAATGTTCTTGCAATCAAAAAGACGGAATTATTATTGATAGTGATATTTGCATGCAATCACGACCAGAGACTTTCCGTCAACGCAGTAAACAAGCCTATTTGTGTCATCAATTCGACGAGACCAAAACCCTGAGAGATTTTCTTTTAGAGGCTCAGGTTTTCCGATCCCTTCAAAGGGTTCACGAAGCGTCTCTTTGATCAAGGCATTGATTCGCTTTAGTGTTTTCTTGTCCTGGCCCTGCCAGTAGCTGTAGTCTTCCCAGGCTGCCAGGGTCCAAGTGATCCTTGCTGGCTTTTCATGGGCGGACATCAACCAGGTCCCGAGGCTGAACCTGGCCCATGCGGTACTGCTCTATGGAGCGAGCAAGGTGGGCCGCGTTCGCGGGTGACTTGAGCAGGTGCACCGTCTCAAGCAATGAGTTGAAGGTGTCAAGCGACATCAGCACAGCGTCGGGCGCATCACGCCTGCTGATGACCGTGTAATCGGCGTCAGCGATGACCTGATCGATCACGCCTTTGAGGCCACTTCTGGCCTGAGAAAAATTAACGACTCTCATAAGATCACCCCAACTTGTTCAATTTATTGTACAAGTGTAAACGTTTGAGTTTTTATTTGCAAGTGACGCACAACAAGTGACTGAGAACAAGCCGGCAAATCAATACTGGGCCCGCTAGAACTCAATATCGGGCCTGACTTGGGTACACCTAAGTTCATACCCCACCCGCCACAATGTTATTTACTCGAGATACTTCAGTACCCGCAGGCACCTGAGAGCCAGCATTAACATCGCCGCCCTCACCCCTCAAAGACTCGATCTCAGCCCTCATCGCCTCGTACTCCAAGAGCTTTCTTTGCAAGAACCGGCCCGTAAGCGCAGCTTTTTCTGCAATGCCCCTAGGCGTGAGCAAGTAGACATAGCCAAACTTATTCTTAGACTCGCTAAAGTTGTGCACCTTCACCCAGCCCTTATCAATTAGGGCATTCAGGCAATAGTTCAGGCCACTCGTAGAGACCCCCAACAACTGGGCAATCTCGCGCTGCGTCACATCAGGCCTGTCCTGCAGGATGCGCAGCACCCTAAAGTAAGTGTCCTCTTGGAGCCTAGAGCGGCGGCTGGTCATTTGAGAGTTGGGTAAGTGTTTGTGCAGGCTACCGCAATATGAGGGCAGCATTGCACTCACTAGCAGGACGAACAAAAACTAAAAATATTTGTTCGATTTCGAATGAGTATAGATCCTAGAAGTTTAATTTGGATGACAAGATCAACATTTTTATGCGAACTCGGCCAGCTGCACAACCTGCATCGCGCCCGCCGACTTGAAACCCAAATCATTGGTAACAAAAAATTCACACCGATTAGTCACTGCAGCATGCCAATGCATGGCGTCCGTTAACTTTAAGCTGCGCGCTCCTGCCAGCAGGGCGCTTAAGTCTATGAGACCTTAAATTTGAGCGCTAGGAGCGCAGGCCTTGGATAAACAGGTCCACCTTCTCGGAGGTATCTCCCCATACCCCTTTGCCAAGCCCTGCGTAAGTCATGAAGTCAAATTCATTGACTGACAAATCCTTAGCCATTGGCGTTTGATCAATTGCACCATCCGTGTTTGTCACCACAAGCTTATCCTTCGAGCCGAGCTTGACCTCGGGCCCTATGCGCGAGGGCGCTGTGCGAAGTAAGGAAGTAGGGTGCTTGGGGCGCATTGTGACTATTGAATCCTGATTATTGATGCCTGATTTCTGATTTCTGATTTCTAATTACTTTACCCCAAAAGCCCTGCGCCATGAACCTTTAAGGGCAGCCATCCTGAGTTTTGTCTCCTCGTCTTGGGATGCATTTTTAAGGGCACTCCTGATGAACACAAATAGGAGCAGCGCAAAACCTGAAGCCAAGGTGGCAATGATGGCAATCATGGCTTTCTTAGGTTTGGCTTTTCTCTCGGGCGGCTCCGCAATGTCTAGCACTTGAATCACAGCACCCTCACGGCTTTCATCCACCTTTGCCAACTCAAACTGTTTGGCAAACAATTCAAACATGGTCTCTTGGTACTTAAACTCTCTGTACCTGGCAACGTAGTCGCTCGCATCTTTGGAGGCGGGCTCTTCTTTTTCTGCTTTGGCCAGTTGTGATTTAAGTGAGGCCAACTCACTCAGAGCTTGCTTGAAGTCTGGCGAGCTTTCGGTCAAGTAATTGCGCATGGTGCCAAGCTTGACTTCTTGAACCGAGATGCCAGCCTTGAGCCTTGCCACAGCTTCAACTGCTGAAGCAGGACTGGTCTTTAAAACTGAACTATTGATTCCCGAAGACTTCAATGCCAAATCGGCTTTGGTGAAGTTTTCTTTGGTAATTTGAAGTTGTTTTTCAAAAAACATACGGCGTTGCTGGGCTTCTGTGACTGCCAGGCGGGCCAGCAAATTACTCAACTCGTCTACATGCGCATTGGCCAAGTCTGCGGCGAATTTTGGATCCTTGTCGTCCACTTCAACGCTGATCAGTCCATCCTTGCCAGAAGCAATCCGAACGCTGCCAGTCAGCGCCATGCGGGCATCGGTTTTGAGTTTGGCCTCGTATTTTTCTACCAACTTAAAGCGCTCAATCAGTGCATCTTGCACACGCACACTCTTCATAAACGAAATGTATTGATCCGCTGGACTTTTAAGCCCTGTGGCAGCGCCAGCCAATCCACCCAACGCACCCAAAGATGCCAGCATGCTGGCAGCAGAGCTTTGCTGCTGCTGAGGCGGTAAGAACTGTGTCTTGGCTGTGAAGGTTGGCGGTATTGTGTAACTGTAGCCCAAAGCAGCAAGTCCACACACCAAAGGCCCCAGCACCAACAACCTCAAGTTATCAACAACAACCTGCAGCAAATCAAGCAGGCTAATTTCGTCTTCATCTTGCATATCACCCATATTGCCTTGGGCATTTGAAGTAGCGTTCTCGCTCATTTTCATCTGCCTTATTGCCTGAGGGTTTTAATGGCTGCTGCACCCAAGCCCAGCTGATACAAGATTTGGGTGATGTCTTTGGTGTTTCTAAACACGGCCGACCACGTAGTTTCGCGGTCTTGTTTTTCAGGCAACACAATGGTGTCGCCTGGCAGCACTTCTGCGCTTAGCACTTCGTTGCGCCAGAAGCTTTGAGGGGTCATGGCAGAGCCATCGGCTCTGACCAAAATCACGCCATCTTTGTCTGCACCCCCGCCCATGCCTGCCAAGCCAATGTAGGCAGACACGCTAAGACCCGGTCTAAACAAAAGTGCAGATTCTGTGTTGACTGACCCAAACACGTAAACAAAGTCTGGCCTAGATGGAACATAGAATTTATCGGCGTTTTGCAAACCAATGCGCGGCAGTTCGTTCAATGACATTCGAAGCGACGCTGGCAAAGACAATGAAATTCGGCCTTCTGCTTTTACGCTTCGCAGTCTTTCAAACGATTGTTTTTGGGCCATGTTGGCTGCAGCAATTTTGGCTTGCAATGCAGCGCTCTCAGACGCTCCACCTTGGCTTTGGGCCACTTGGGACAATGAAGAAGAGCTTTCTGCTTCCAGCTTGCGAACCAATTTGTCTAAGTTTTCAGTTTGCTGTTTTCTAACCTCTTCTCTGTAGAAAGCAGAGCCAAACAGGTAAGCATTGGGCGTAAGGCCGCCTGCTTTTAACAACAAGCTAGCCAAAGATTCATTGGGGGCCACTTGGTAAATGCCAGGCCTTTGCACTTCGCCTTCCAAGCGCACAATCACGCGGCGTTTGGCCTGCGGTATGCGAACGTCGTCTGAAGAAAATACCGTCACCACATCGCCAGGCTGCAGTTGAATGTTTTCTGCATCTTGGGGGTTAGCCAATACTTTGCCTAAGTTAAAGGCGATGAGTTCAGAGCTAAGGTCTTTGCGGTTAAAGCGCTCTATGGTGGCGTAGTCTAGGTTCACTTCTTCCAGCGCTTCACCCACTTGATCGGCCAGAGTACGTTTATTGGGTTCAAACAAGATTGCATTTTTCTTTTGCACAGAGCCAAGCGTAATTAATGACTCTTTATTTGGAATAAGGTCACTCACGCGCATGCCTTGCTTCCAAGGCATTCTGGCGGCTTGGGCCACATTGCCGCGCAGGGTTACGGCGTTGGCCATGTCGGGGGTAATGGGGTAGAAGGTGAGCAGGTCGCCAGTTTGAAGCGCTGTTTGCATGCCCTGCTCACTTGCTGATTGCAAGCTGATGTTTTGAATGCTTCTAGGCTGGGGCAAATGGGGCGTAATGCGCTCAAGACTTACTTTGCGGGGGTCGGTGGTAATGGGCAAGCCACCTGCTACAGCCAATAATTGGTCTAGCTTTTCTGAAGCAGATTTAAGCTCGTACACGGCTTGAGAGTTCACAGCACCTTGCAAGGCCACATAGCCTGATGCAGGGGGGATGAATATCACGTCGCCGTCTATTAGGCGCACATCGCCAGCGGCTTGGCCTTGGGACAAGAAGCCATAGAGGTCAAACTCTGTCACCAACTGGCCAGCGCGTTTGAGTTGCACTCTGCGCACAGAGCCATTGGCGTTGGGGCCGCCACTGGCAAACAAGCCAGAGCTTAAAGTGGACATGCTGCTAAGGGTGTAACTGCCTGGCCTTCTGGCTTGGCCCACCACATACACCGTAATGGCGCGCAGTTGGCCCAAGGTCACATTGACTTCAAAGCCTTTGTAGTTTTTGGCCAAGGCTTGTTTGATAACGGCCTCGCTTTGCGACACCTTGACGCCGGCCATGGGCACTGAGCCCACCTTAGGGATGACAATTTGGCCGTTGCGGTCTATGGTGACTTTGACGTCCACATCGATGGAACCCCATGCTCGGATGATGAGTTGGTCGCCTGCGCCCAATGGATAGTCGGGACTAACAGCCGTGCCTTCTGCAGGGGCAAAGGCGTTGGTGGTTTGCATGGCGCCCACTGCTTGGGCTTGGGAGGCGTTGATGTTTTCGAAGAATTGGAAGCCGAATAGGGGTAGGCGTTGGCCTGTGGTTTGGAGGATGAATTGTTGGAAATCGTTGGGTTTGAGGGGATCTAGTGCCAAAGCTCTGCTGGTTAGTCTGGCAGCATCAGAAATTTCTGTAGAACGAAGATTGGTAGTTGGAAGCGAACCAGCGTTTACTGAAGTACCTGCTGCTCCAGTTGCTTGCAAGCCTTGATTAGCGCCCAAATTAGGAATACCTAATTGCAAAGATTGTGCGAAAACATCTGCACTGCCAATAAAAGCAAAACAAATCCAAAAGGATTTATGTACTTTGCTTAATATTTTTTTGGTTTTAAAAATCATCATCATCTAACCCAAGCTGCTATGTTGTAAGTGCTAAGTTGCAAGTGTAAGGGAGTAAGAGCAATTTGTATAAAGGCTCATCAATCCAGTGGCCCCAACTGCCACCAGGCTTGACGAATCCTAGCCAAATTGGACATCAAATACGTTTGAGAGCCTCTGTCAAAGTTGTAAACCACACCATCCAGTCCCAAGGGCACAGGGGAAAACACCCCAAAATAAGGCGTGACATAGTTGGTGTTGTTCTTGGCCTTGATCACAGATTGCAAACCGTAACTGAAGCGGTCGTCACCCCTGGGCTGCAGCCACTCGGCCTGCACCTCTCGCCTTGGTGTCAAGGGGATGCTCAGCTCAACACCTGCTGAAGTAACCGGCACACTTCCATAAGGAGAAAAAACAGCCGGCGCCCCTACCGAAAACTGACTTCGCCTTAAAAAAACCGATAAGCTTGTATCGCCAAACCAGTGGCGCGATACCACCATCTGACCTTTGTCACCATGCCAAAAGGTGCCAGATTTCAGCTCAATCGCACTACCCAATCGAGCTATGGCATACCGATAGGTGGCCATATTGAACTCTTTCTTAAAGTCCACATACCTGTGAGCAAACTGGCTGCTTTCGTAGCTGATACGGTGTAAGCCCTCTGGTGACTCCCACCTCAGCTCAGCATGATGGCCTTCTAAAACTTGCACCAAGCGGCCGTAGGCTACACGCGCTGATAATCCCAATGGCAAAGATACCGCTTGGTGAACCATCACCCTGTGCAACAAACTGTCAATCCTGAAATCAGAAAATATCCCTCCTGGCGCGTAGTCGCTTGAGTGCCCAGCCGCCTTAACATAAGCCACATCTGCAGTCGCACCTTTCCAAAGCGGTGTTTGCCACGTCAAATTAAGGCCCCACGTCGAGTCAAAGGTGCCGTATTCTGTACCCACCCTTGAGTCCATGGCTGGGGTGATGAACATTTTGGTTCTACCCGTGCTGCTGCGCTCATTGAGCACCCACCAAGTGGCATTATTTTCGATATCAAGCCTGGCATGCTGGCCAGCCAATAGCTGAACCCCATCAGTCGTGCCGCAGTCGTAACCTGTTTGCTCTAGCCAAGAGAACATGCAGGAGGGTTTTCCGACAGCCAAGTAAATGGGAAGACCATGACGCAAGATTTGTAAACGCGTTCGGGGCCAATCAAAGGCCTTTTGTGTCAAGACGCCCATGGCAACACCCAGCGCGTCCAACTGGTTCCAGTTATAGCTGTAGTTTTCGAGCTGTACGATGGGGCCATTGGCGTCTTGCCCTACACTGATGCTCTCAAAACCTGCTTTGCCCAGAGCATGGGCCAGCAAAGCAGCCGTCTGAGCCATGGGCTCAGTTTCTGCATTGTTTGTTGCAACGGCCCTTGTCTCAATAAGCGGCAACTGACTGATCCTGATTTCTTGTTTTGGAAAATCTTGAGGGTTTGCCAATAGGGGCTCTTGATTTTTGCCTTGAGCCACATTTGTGGGTTGCTCAAAGGGAATGGATAAGCCAATGGACCACCACTGCCTTGGCGTGAACGCATCGCTTTGAAGCGACTTATTGATGGCCAGATAAGCTATGCTTTTGCCGCCCGCCCCCCACTTGGTCTCTAGCTTGCTTCCAATCCACATTCTTTGACCCACACGTTCGGCGTAAAGATGCCAGTTCTCCCAAGGTTTGACAGAAGCAGCCCCAAACAAGCCATGAAGGGGCGCATTGGGGCTGACCGCCTTGGCATAACCCGCAGTGGCAGACCACCAAGTTTGAGACAGTCCTGCTACACCATAGTAAGACCTGAAGTTTGTTGCAGCACCTCCAAAGTCAGTCATTCCCGCAGATGCTGAAAGCCAGGTGCGCCTGGCAACTTCAAACTGCCCACCCACTTTGGCGCTGGCAGAAAGATCTCGGTAACTACCCCAAGGGCAGCCCGAACCAATGCCATACAAATTGCAGTTGTGATCATTCGTTGCCAAGCGACCCGTGATTTCAACAGCTGGCAAGATGCCTGCGCCAAATAAATAATTGTGACCCTTTGCGTAACTCGCGCCCGGGACAGCAGTGCCATAAGCCGAAGACATCACACCCCAATTCAAAGGCGCAGCCGATGGCGTGATCCCCAAACCAGTGTAGCCAAGCGCAGCCAAAGAAGTGCTTGCTGTTGATGTAAAAAGAGATTGGCTTTGGCTTTTTGATAGTTCTTGAGATACTTCTTGTGCTTGGGCTTGTGCTTGGGCTTGTGCTTGGGCTTGTGAGAGCCAGGCAACACAAACCAGCAACAAACTGACCAATGAACACTTACAGCTTTGTCGCAGCATTTTGGTTTTAAGTTTGGGGTTCAAGCGCGTGCAAATTACAAATCAAAAACAGGCCCGAAGGCCTGCTCTTGATTGAGTAATCACTGCTTGTTTAAGGCACCAAACTGGTAGAAGTCCAACCCAAAATAGCCTTCACACGGTCGAGGTAGGTGGTGTAGCTGCCTCTTCCCAAAAGCTCATAAGTGTCAATCGTGTCTGACAACGTAGTGCTCATGGCATTGGTGCCAGAATCCCAAGTGCGAGAGTACTTGAATCCGCGCGTACCACTGGTGTCCACCACACCCGTTTTGCCACAACTTCTGGTGGGTGCAAATCGAATGTTGTTGACTGTGGGCGACCAAATGCCAGAGCTTTGCAGGGCAAATGTTTGGTACTGAGAGCCAGAAATTCGGCCCTTACCAACATCAGCGTCACTGTTACCACCATTGTCGCCGCCAACAGCAGTCCAGTTGCAGTAGAACTTGCTGACCAAACCATCAAAGTTGGGGTCTTGAACGGGGCTACCAAAACCAAAGAATGCAGCGCCTGCCAATGAGGTGTTGTTCTCCATTTTGAGGTTAAAAATACGGGCATCTTCTTCGCCCACGCCAGCTACCCAAGCGGCAGAGTAAATACCCGTTAAGTCGGTCACGCTGTACTTGGCTGTGAAGCGGATGAAGTTGCCGTTCCAATACCAAGGCGTGGTGCCATCGTTAGAGGTCTGAGAGCGAGTTGGATTGAGCTCTCCACTGTCGTAGTATGCATCCGCAGCTGTTGAGAGTGTGGCACTGGAGCTGCCGCTTCCAGTGTACTCACCAGAGCGCACTTTGAGGTACATGTTGTCATCAATGCGCTTGTAGGCAATGCTGGAGAGCGCCCAGCGGTTGCTCACGGGCTGCTGCCACATCATCTTGATCACGCCGTTGTAGACGTTGGATGCTGAACTGCTGGCAGCAGGAAAGCCTGGGTCTGTCACAGCACTGCCAGCGAGCACAGAGTAAGTTCTCGATGTTGAGCCTGTAGATCCGGTTGAACCTGTTGAACCTGTTGAACCTGTTGAACCTGTTGAACCTGTTGATCCTGTTGATCCGGTAGAACCCGTACCGCCAGTGCTTTGAGCGTATGCTTGTCCCACAGCTGTATTGCCCATCCAAGCCAAGACTGACTCGGGTGCAATGCGCGCTGCAGCAGTGCGCACAATTTGGCCCCAAGTCACTTCGCTCACAGTCACGCCGCTGTATTTGGTGGGCGTGTGAGACATGCTCAAATGAACTTTACGTGAGCCCATTCCGAATGAGGTTGGGAAGCTCATGACAAAATCAATGCGGTAAATACCGCCCTGAGAAGCTCGGCTAACAGTAGCGCTGTCAAATGAGATGCCGGTGCCAGAGCCAGAGACTTTGGCGTTCATGGCTGCTGTCACCGTTTTTGTTTCGCCAGCAGCTGGTACGCCTGAAGACGCCATGGCTGCAGCAGCCATTTTCAGCATGAAGTTAACTTGTATGCGGGGCTTGAACATGATGGCATTGAACTGTGCCGCAGCACATGCATCACCTGTGGGTGGATTGCGAGGAAGCCACATGCCCAAGTCGCCGCCTGGCAACTGGCCATTGAAGTTGCTGTCAGATGTCTGGGCATCAGGATGCTTTTGATAACTGACGAATGGACCATAGCAATTGGCTTTGTCTAAGCTGGTTGAGCCAAACGCAGTGAACACTTGGTTCATTTTGGTTTGGTTCGATAGACCCACGGCTTCAGCAAAATTAGAACCATTGAGCACATTACCAATGGTTCCTTGGTCCTTTTGACCCGCCAACTTGGCCACCAAGCCTGCATTTTGTGCATGCGCAGGGGTCAAGCCCAAAACCTCTGCAAAGAAGGACTTGGCAGAATGGGTGCGCCAGTAGTCACGGAACTTGCGCAAGGAGTTACCCAAAGACGCAGTGGTGGTGCCTGTGTAGTCGGTGCCTTGAACTTCATCAGAGTCCACTTCTGTAGGCGAGGCAACCGTGAGGCCTGATGGGAACACAGCACCCACCGTAACAGTACCGCTGCTGCTGGAACTGCTGCTAGAACTACTTGTTGTACCTGTTGTAGTACCTGTTGTAGTACCTGTTGTAGTGCCTGTTGTAGTACCTGTTGTAGTACCTGTTGTAGTACCTGTTGTAGTACCTGTTGTAGTGCCTGTTGTAGTGCCTGTTGTAGTGCCTGTTGTAGTGCCTGTTGTAGTGCCTGTTGTAGTGCCTGTTGTAGTGCCTGTTGTAGTGCCTGTTGTAGTGCCTGTTGTAGTACCAGAGCTGGTATTACCATTGTTGATCACTGGTGTGCCAACTGTACCTGGGGTGGTCACTTGCTTGGGATCGGCCACCACGGTGTTGACAACTTCCTTGTATACAGCGCCAAGCGACTTGAAGGTTGCAGTTTGGGTTAAGGTGCCTGTGGCAGCAGCAGACGAGAGTTGTACAGAAGATGTAGCCAAGTCTATGCCCACCGGCACACTTTTGGCCAATGCTGTCAGCAACACACCCACTTGGAAAGATGTAGAGGTGCCAGATCCAGACAATTTATCGCCAACTCGAAAGTCAACGCCAAACACTGCAGGCGGCGCGAACATGAATGTTTCTAGTTCAGCCGCGGAGCCACTAACGCCCAAGGTGCTGAGCACTGAAACCACCTGCGTGCGAACGGCAGTGGCCGTAATGGCTACTGCTGGAGGCGTATAGGTACTGCCAGAAAAGCTGTTGGATGTTACGCCTAAAGTAGCCGCGACCATGTTGGTAAGAGGTGTAACGCCAATAGAAGCAGACGCGCTGCCAACGTTAGGCACCACAGCCAGCAAAGATTGGCCCGCTCCAAAGTCTTTAAGGGTGCCGTCACGCTCGTCTAAGTATTTAACACCAGGGCCGCCGGTAACTTTAACGGTGGCAACGCCATTGAAGGTATTGGTCACATCCACTTTGGCTACGCCCAATGAAGTACCATTATTGCCGTCGCCTGTAAGCGCAGAACCCAACAATTGACCCGTAACAGCGTTGTAAACACCCACATTGGCGCCGCCCGAAAAACCACCCAAAGCTGGCTTGACAGTTAGTACAATTACGTTTACTGGTGTTTCGGGGGTTGTACCAGAGCTGCTTGAACTCTTAGAGCCACCGCAAGCGACCAAGGCTAGACTAATGAAAAAAGCCAAAAAGGCTTTTGTGTTGAGCGGTTTTAGCAATGAAAACATCACGGGACTCCTAGGCATTTAGAGCGATGGTGGAAATAGATACTCCAGGCCAAAGATTTCTCTCTGGTCTTCTTTAAAACATTCTACACACGCAATGTGAAAAAAGTTATGTTTTATAGTAACGTATTTTAAAAATTTTGATGTTTTGATGTTTGGATCCGCAAATAAGCTTGATTTAAGAACTTCTTGGAACTTTCCATCGGATACCCCAAGACCTAGCGGCCAAAGCGCGAGTGTAAACAGCATATTCGGGGCAAGTTTGCAATAAGTGGCGCTCTTCTGTCTTGGCACGGAGGTAGTAGCCAATGTTGGCCAGAATCAAAATCAAGCTCAAGCGCAACGACTCTGACGTGCTACCTGTAAGCATGAAGGGCATGGCAATCATCCACCAAGACAGGTTTTTACAAACATAGGCCGGATGCTTGAAGTACCTGTAGGGGCCGCTTGTGATGATGCCTCGGTTCGTGAGGTTTGAAAACCGAAGGCCAAACACCACCGTGGCCCACACAAAACACACATGCAGGAGCAGCAACGCCCCGCCCCAAACATAGGCCCACTCCGGGTAGCCCGCAAGCCAATGGTGCCACTTCATGTTGGTTTCATAGGCAAAAAAACTGGGGCCTAGCACCTGGTTAAAAGGCGCATAAAAAGCCAGTGCCACAGACCAGCCCAAAAGAGTGGGCTCGGTGGACCTTATGTGAGAATCGCAAATTTTGAGAGACCATAAGTAACCCACGCAACCCCAGAGCAGATCGATCATGAAGATGCACACGGTTAAGTGCTCAACTTGCTGCACCCAACTTAGCTGATTCCACTTGAAGCTCCAGCCTGAGATGCCTGCTAAATTCTCACAAATAAAGCCAAACATTAACGGTAAGAAAAACAACTTGACGCACCAAGCCCTGAGGAACTCTGCAAGCCAAGTTGGCACATTCAATGCTGCACTTGAGACGCTTGGAGCAGTTAATGCACTTGGTGCACTTGGCTCATAAAGCCTTGTCAAAACTTGCCCATAGGTGCCAACTTTTAGCAAAGCCAAAAGAAAGTTGATTAAGCCTTGGCCAATTTTGAAATACACATCTTGCTCTGGGTGCTCTTGCCTTTTGTCAACCCAGCTGAGGTAGGGCCAGGCCACAAGCAAAACGGTAGAGAGCAACCCAGAAGCCGCCTCCATGAAGGGCTTGTAAAAGTCTTGCCTGTAAAGGGGCAGCAACCAATAGACAAAGGCCAGTGCACTGAAAGTTGCTACCAAGCCCAACCATTTGGTAAACACACGCCAATTGTTTTTGGTTTGGCACACCACTGCCAAATTGGCAGATGGATTTCTGTATGACTTATGCCAAAGCACCTCCCACAAGACCATGGGCATGCCAATGAAAAGCACCAAAAACAAAGCCGCATCGGTGTTGGCTGCAGCTTGCCGTTTTAAATCAAACAGTGGCAAGTCAAGCAAAAGCCACATGCAAGACATCAAAGACAGCAAGCCCACAAGCACTGTAGAGCCAGAGGTGCTGGTGGGTGGGAGCTTTACATCGCCGCTGGTCATGATTTGGATAATAGCAACTGCTGAGGCTTAAATTCGTGCATTGAAACAAATAGGTTGAAGCTGACGCGCCTATCGCCTTTGACCCTGAGGTTGATCCATACGATCCAAATGATGATGATGCGGGTGGATGCAGAGGTTTTGGAAGCGTTAAAGGCAACGGGACCGGGGTGGCAAACACGCATTAACTCCTTGCTGCGCAAGTGCAGTTGGTTCAGTAACCTGAAAACTTAAATCAGACCCGACCAGCCAAACGCAGTGACGCACGCAGCGTTTCATTGATACGTGTTTGCCAGCCGTCACCACTTGCACGAAGGGCGGCCAGAACGTCTGCATCCAAGCGCAGCTTGACTGGTTCTTTGGTTATCGCTGCCTTAGGGCGCCCACGAGTCTGAATCTTGTTGCCCTTGTACAGATCGGCAGATTCAAAGAACTCGGCAGTCAATTCCGCAGCATCATCGGGATCACTCCAGATAGCTGGCGTAGAGCGTTTTTTCGCGGTCATTTGCTTTCCTTATACTAATAATACGGCGCGCCTCGCCGCGTGGTGTCCAGACCATCACAATCATGTTGTCGTCTAAGCAACCAAATGTGATGAACCGGTCTTCCTCGTAGTCCATTCTCTTGTCCTGACCAGTGAAGTGGATGTCATCAAAGACCTCAACCGCACGGGCGAAATCTAAGTCACGCTCTGCCGCTTTTTAAGTTGAATTTGCCAGCGGTCAGTTTGTTTGACCAGCAGATCCAACAAAATCGCTTTAACTTAAACAAACTGGCCTCCACGAAATGCGGGGCGATTCACACGCAAAAGCCCTAGGTAAGGCTTTGTTTTTCGTAGGTGAAAGTGACAAACTCAAACTTTAAAAGCTTGCTGAGTGTGTGTTACCTTGAGTGGAGTTACTTGCCTAGTAGGCTACCAACTACCAGACACCCAAACCCCATCTTGGTAATAATGCACCTGCTCCATAAAAATCAGTGCCCTGTCATTGGCAATCCATCTTTCAGATTTCATGGAAGATGGCAATGAAGCCTTGACGGTGATTTTTTTTCTGGCTCAAGTTGATATCAAACTTGGCAGTTTCGTTTCTTGTGAAGCCGTAGTAATTAGACGGCCCACCGTTCATGTAAGCCGTGGGGGTTTGATGCACTTTCACAGGCATGGCCACCTTGGCTTGGCCGT
>Ga0214919_10000687_pt1 | contig 57713 bp, 62 predicted proteins | sample LL1503_MetaG_FD_177994 | JGI IMG/M metagenome (GOLD analysis project Ga0214919, IMG submission 177994) | Freshwater microbial communities from Lake Lanier, Atlanta, Georgia, United States - LL-1503 | ecosystem: Environmental > Aquatic > Freshwater > Lake | place: USA: Georgia | collected... | reverse complement strand
AAAGAAAGGTTCATTAACATCATCAAAGGTTTCATTCGGTTCTCGTAAAAGAGGTTCAGCAAAGAAATCATATAACAAACACAGTCCACGTCCAAAAGATTATAAAGGACAAGGAAGATAACAATGTTTAGTAGAGAAGTAACAAATGATTATGGTTCTTATAGTAGAGTAAATCCTAATACAATTTTATTTAAAGGAGTATTTGATAAAAACTTTAGAGAACTAAAAACGATTGACCCTAATACGGCAACATACAAAGTATTCAATTGTCCATCTCAATCTATTAATTTCGCAGTAAAGTTGGGGAGTAATACATATATTCCCCAACATTTATTTGATACATTAGTTACAGCATATAAAGAAAACAATCCATACTATACTATAAAAGATTTAATTACAATAGAAATGGATTTATCTAAAACTATTAATTACATTGGTAGTAAATATGGGGCAGAGATTACAGCCAATTCAATTACCTATACCGGTACACTAATAGGGAGTTCAACAAGTGGTTCAATTCAAGTTACAGCAACACCATCACAAACATTAAATAGTAAATTAGGTTTAGCCGGAGTCACTGCATTAGATTTACAATTTTATAATAATATGGATGATACTCAATTAAATGAAGAAAATATTATCAAACAAATATTATTTTTATTTGATGAAACTAATGTAAGAATTAGCGGAACATATCAAACATTACCATCTGATTTTGTACCTGTTTCTACCGACGTAGTTTTACCTTTATCACAAAGAGTAACCAATTTAGATGATTATTTAAGAGATGTTCAACGTTCTTAATATTTATATTATATGGATATTAACAAATTATTAAAAATTACCAATATGTACGCAAAAACCAATTGGAGAAAATATTTTGATGAAGATGCATCTCCGGCAGTTTCAAACTATATCTCTATGAATGGTGATAAGTTATACCCTTGGATTTTACAAATATTAAAAGGTGCGATTGAAGAAAATTTAGAAGAGGTTGCTATCATTAAGTTCACCGATAGTAAAATGTTTGCTACAATAGATAAGAGTGAATATAAGGACCTTCTAAATAAAATGATGGATTACTTTGTATCTAAAGAACAATACGAACAATGTGGAGCAATACGAGATTTAATCGTATCTATTGATAATCCACCATTACCAAAACCAAAAAGAAAATATACTAAAAGAACAACTAAATTACAAAGTTAGTATATTTATAAGAAATAACAAAATAATATGAGAACAGTATTAATCGGGTCGGACTTCGTATACAATAAAGATGGTAATTTAGTACCAATAGAACTTAACACAAATATAGGTTGGGTAAATCTAACAGTTGAAGATAATGAAACAGCATTAGATTTTACGGAACTTTCTAATTTTATAACTGAAAAAGCTTTTACTAAAGTAGTGTACATTGGCTCAGTTTTAAAGTTTAATAAAAAATTAAAAACGTTAACCACTACTTTAGGCATTTCATTTGAACACCACGAAACCGGAGCATCTTCAATCACAATTCCATTTGTTGAGGACAACGATGAAACTTTGATTATTAGAAGTGCATACGATACTACCGCATTGGTGGATGACACATATTGTAAAGATAAAGTTAATTTTTTAAATTTAATAAAAGATTCTACATTTGCCTCACAATTTGCATATAAAGATAGTAATGGTGATTTAGTTAATCATATCACATCTATAAACGATAATGGTGTTCATCCTAACTTTATTTTAAAAGCGGTTAATCCTGGATATGATAAAACAAATTATCCTAAATTTTATAAAGTATCAAATGAATCGGAATTAAATACAATATTATCAAATATAGACAATGGTCATTTTCTAATGGAATTTCATTTGAATATAGATAAATTATATCAAGACCATATTCAAATATTTAGAGGAATGAATCTATTATTCCCTCCAAATTTAGAAAGTATTTCTCTGGGTGGTTATACATATTTACCAACTGGAAGATTAGATAGTGATGTAACATATGATACCATAACATTTGAATTGAATACCGAATTTAAAAATAGATATATTAGCAACGAATACTCATTAGTCGCGCCAAAATTGTTAGATACTGATAAAGTAGAAATGGCGGACGGTTCATTTAAAACTGCATTAGAATTACAAGTTGGAGATATAATAAAAACAATAGACATTCCAAATCCAAATGAAGTAGATATGGAATCGGAAATCGCTGATTTTGGTATATCATATAATACATTTTTAACTGGTACAACATATTCAACAAACGCAGTCACTAATAAACAAAAAGTTAGTCAAATTGTTAATTATGTTAGAATTGATTTTACCGATAATACTTTTTGGGAAGATACTAATACTTCAAATTATTTAATTGTGAGAAATGATAACATTAAATTTGTGTCATTATCACATGAAACCGGCAACGAAGATACAATTCAAATTGGTGACAGTATAATATTATTAGACACAACGGATGGTAATTTCAATCCAATAATTAAAGAAGTTGCATCTATAACAACAACAAAACAAATATTTGATGGATGGGTTATTAGTGTTGAAAGGGCACATATGTTCTTAACACAAACATCCAACAATACATCATTTGTAACAATTGAACACAACGTGGGTTGTAGTTCTAACACCGGTCCATGTGAACAGTCCACCTGTCCAAAAGGATTATATTGTGACGGGCCGGGTAATACTACCTTAGCTTGTGCAGGTAGACCCCTTTGTATTTGTAGACCAGGTTGTACTCCATATACCCCTAAATAAAAGTTAAAAAATAATATATAATGACATTAATAGAAAAACAAACAATTGATACTACAATGACACAAATAGGAGCATTGATTATCGCCGCAAATTCTTAATTATAAAAAATAAGTTATATGGATTTAAATTTTAAAAAGATTTATAGTGCCTGGATTATTGCGCATAACCCCAATCCATCACAAAAATTACTCGCAGAAAAACGAAATGAAATTTGTGAATCTTGTCCGTCTAGAAAAGTATTAACAAATAAATTAAAATTAGGGGTAGTATGTGGTGAATGTGGTTGTCCTATATCTAAAAAGATATTTTCAAATGATTTTAACGATTGTCCATTGAAAAAATGGGAAGAGGTTGATACCACATATCAAACTTTTAAATCTAAATCTATTAAATCATTGTTATAATTAACATAACACACTATGAATTTAAAAAATTACATATGTGGTGTTCCATTTAATTCATTGGAAATACATAATAATGTTTGTTTTGTTTGTTGTCCATCTTGGTTACCCAATAAAATAGAGATTGGTGAAATTCCTTTAAAGGACATATACAATAGTGCACCAATTATTGATATTAGAAATTCTATAATAGATGGTTCATTTAAATATTGTGATAAAGAACTTTGTCCCTATTTAAGTAAATTGGTAAACTATGGGATTCCATCAGGCCCAATACATTTAAAAATAAATTCACACTACACAACTCCAATTATAGATAATAATACACCTGACTATTTGGTAATGAATTTTGATAGAACTTGCAATTACAAATGTCCATCTTGTAGAGTAGATTTAATTGTTGAAAGTAGTGAAGGATTAAAACGTATTGAAAAAACAATAGACGAAATTGACACATATTATTCACAAAATGTAAAAACTTTATATATTACGGGTACAGGTGACCCATTTGTTTCGGTTAGCTTTAGAAATTATTTAAGAAACTTTAACCCTGAAAAATATCCCAAATTACAAAATATACACCTACACACAAACGCAAGTATGTGGAATAAAGAAATGTGGAATAGTATGCCAAACGTACATAAATATGTTCACACTTGTGAAATAAGTATTGACGCGGGGACAAAGTATACGTATGAAAATAAAACAAGATTAGGTGGTAATTGGGAAAATTTACTAAGTAATTTAAAATTTATTAATACAATACAAACATTAACATCAATAAAAACATCGTTTGTGGTACAAGATACGAATTATACCGAAATGGAAATGTTTTATAATTTAATGTATTCCATTTTTGGTAAACGAGTAAATGTATTTTTTGGTAAAATAACTAATTGGGGGACGTTTTCAGAAGGGGAGTTTAAATTAAAACAAGTATGGGATACGGAACATCCGGAACATGAATTGTTTAAAATAAATTTTAATAAAATATGGAAAAACCAAAATGTTTTTCATAACTTATATGAATTTATTGATAATACTAATAAAACTTTAATATAATGGTAGAAATATTACAAAATCTATTGACACAGGAAGAATTGAAGTATATTAACAATTTAATATACGACGAAACAAAATGGAAGTGGCGTACAACCTATAATCAAAAAAATAATTTAGGAGAAAATTTGTGGTTTGATTCTATATTTGTAGATGACAACAAATTAAAAGAATACTATAAAATAATAACATCTAATGGTGAATATGAATTAATTGAAACTGCTATAAACATAATAAAACCAGATAGACAGATACACAATAGTAAACATAAAGATAGTGGTGATTTAAGTTTTGTTACATATTTAAATGAAAATTTTGAAGGTGGAAAATTAATTCATTACGATAATGATTTAGAATTTTCAATAACACCAAAAACAGGATTAAGTGTTAAAATTCATAGTAAAACATTACATAAAGTTGAACCTATGATATCCGGAGTTAGATTTAGTTTATATACATTTTTACAAAAAAAACAAAAAACAAATAAAAGTTTATTATAATGGGATTATTGATTAATAATGATTTGATATGGGTATCGGTTCCAAAATGTGCAAGTAGTTCAATAGAAAACGCATTATTAAATTCTAATTTAAAAATTGAAAAACATAGGCAGTATTACAAAGACCCATATAATCATTTACATATTAAACTTGATGAATTGTATGAATATTTTGGAAAAAAAGAAACAATTTGTATAACCAGAGACCCATTGGAACGATGGATTAGTTCATTACAAACAATTTGGTTATCAATCGATAAAGATGGATATACACCAATTATAAATTGGAAAGATATTGATAATAATTTTTTGTATAAAACATTTGATAAAACATTTGTAAATAATATGCATTATTATGAAACAACAGAAAAAAATAATTTTATAATCGTAAAAGATTATAAAGGTGCACCTAAAACAGCGCCAAATTTTGGTTTAATATCCAATTTAATGATTTCACAACAATTTTGGAAAAACAATGAAAAATGTACATATGAATTTAGTATTAATGAATTATATAAAGTTGAAGAATTTTTTTATAAAAAATATAAAGAAAACATACTCATATCAAATATAAATCCAAATAATATGTTACATAATAATTTCGTAAAACAAGAAAATAAAATTATAATAGATGATGAATTAAGGAACTGGTATTGGGAATTATTCGAAAAAAGATTTATCAAATCAAATAATATCATATGATACATTTATTAAATAATTTAGTTTCAGCTGAAGATTGTGAACTGTTAGTTTCTGATTTTCGTAGACTACAAAAAATAAAAATAAATTCGGATAAATATGATACATTACTTAATTATAAAACAACGTATGGTTTCAGAGGTTATGGTGAATTTGATAAATTATTAAATACTATAAAACCAATTATTACTGAGTTAAATCATAATAAAGAAATTAAAAATGTTAATTCATTTGTTAGAGAATATAAAAATGGTTCAGTTTTAAAAAAACACGTAGATAGGGACGATATTGGTATTACATTAAGCATTTGTTTATTTTCAAACATTAAACAAGGATGGTCACTTAATGCCGAATATAACAATATTGAAATTTCACACACACCAAATATTGGAGATGGTGTACTTATAATAAATTCGGATAAAATTACACATTGGAGAGATGAATTAATATGTGCCGACAACGAATCTGTTATTCAATTATTTTTACATTGGAAAGAAATTTCAATAAATAAAAAATCTTTAATATAATTTTAATAAATGATAAACTATACTACTATACCAAATCTTCTATCAAAAAAAGAATGTGAAGATTTATTACAATTTTCATTAACTAAAGAATTAAAGCCAGCAGGGGTGGGTGGACCTAACATGTTGGATTTAAAAAGTAGAAAATCAAATGTTTTTTTCTATGATTATAGTTTAAATTTTCCAAATTTAAATGAAAAATTAATTAATATTTTTAAAAAAGAGGTGAATGTGAAAGGATACGTTATTGATTTTACAAATAATATGTTTCAATTTACAGAATATACAAAAGACGGTTATTATAATTGGCATGAGGATAGTGGGAATGAGGACGAAGTTTTTTCTAAAAGGTATTGCTCAATGGTAATACAATTAAATGATGAGTATACCGGTGGAGAATTACAAATAAAAGACAAAGATAATAATGAAATAACTTTAGAAAAAGGATTGGGTAATTTATTTATATTTTATTCACATTTAACACATAGAGTAAAACCCATAACAACAGGAACACGATATTCATTGGTTAATTGGTTTAGGTTGACACCAATAGAAAACTTTAAAAAAACATTAATATAAACAAATGTGGATATACCACACTTAATTTTAAAAACTATGAAAAATAATTTTTTAATAATTGGAATACCAAGGTCTGGAACAAGTTCATTGATGAAATCGATAGCAGCTGCTAATAATCTTTCTTATATATATGAACCATTTAGAAGGGGAATAACTGAGTTTGAAATTGAAAATATAGTGTTTAAAACTCAATTAAGTCAAATTGACGATAAATTCAAAACTGAAACGGTTACAGAAGAGCATTTGCAAAATTGTGTTGATTTTTATGTAGATTTTAGTAAACAATTTGATAAAGTTATATTAATCATAAGAGAAAACACAAAAGAAAATGCAGAATCATTATCGGTACAAAATTCGGGAATGGATGAAAGAGCTAAATATCTTTACCACAATCACTTATATGATAATCTTGCCGACAAGTTGGAGATTAAAATTAAAATGGTAAACGAATATATGATTAAATTATCAAATTTATTAAATGTCCCAATTGACACCTACGAAAACATATACTATGGTACGGGTTTAATTGATAAATCAATTTCTTTGGATTATGAAATTTTACACCCAAAACATAAACAAAGACAAAATAACCCAATAACAAACGAAAAAAAATTAATATAATATGATTAATGAATTTCAAAAAATATTAGATTATTTGGACATAACTGATTTAGAAAATAAAAACTTTCCCGTTGGGCAAAAATATAGGGTTAATACGAAAGTTAATAAATTAATTTAGAAAAAATGTTATTAAAAGAAGAAATTTTATTCACAAAAGAAGAATGTGATAAAATTATATCATACGCAAATCAATGGCACAATAGAGAAATATCTGTTGATTATAATACTAAAGAAACTAAAATAGGAGGTAAAATGTTATCAAATACTTTAATTTGGAACAATGAAAATATATGGTTTGCGGAAAGAATAGTCAATTGGGTAAATGGCATACCAAATATTAAAAAAATAATTAACAATAATATATTTACAGCATATAGAAATTACAAAGAAGGTGATTATTTTATAAAACATGATGACCACATAAAAAATGGTGCAGAAAGAATATATACAATTGGAGTTCAATTAAATTCAAAAGAAGATTTTATAGGTGGTGATTTTAAAATATATAGTAGTAATAATGAAACTATAATAAATTTTGAAACTGGAAAAGTTTATATTTTTGAATCGTCATCACCACATTCAGTTGATATGATAACCAAAGGAAATAGAATAACATTAATGTTATTTGTTGAAAAACAAAACTTAAGTAATGAAATTATTAAGCCAAAGAGTATTATTTAATAAAGTAGAATGTGAATCTATTGTATGGAATGCAAATGAAAATATTGCAAACTTTAATATGGAAAATAGAAAATACCATTCCCAACCAATTGATTATTCATTACAAAATAAATGGTTATTTGATAAATTAAAATATTTTTTTGAATCCGAAACTGGTTTACAAATTATAAAAAATAAAGAAGAAATACATTTTCATAAATTTGCAAAAGGTAATTGGTTTGGTAAGCATAATGATGTTAGAGATGAAAGATTATACGCAATTGGTGTATTATTAAACGATAATTTTATAGGAGGTGATTTTAAATTATACAACCCAAATGAAATTATATTAGATAAAGTTATTGGGAATACATATTTATTTGATGTAAGAATAGACCACGAAATAACACCAATTTTAGAAGGTGAAAGGTATTCTTTATTATGGTTTTTAGAAAACGAACATATAAAAATAGAAAGAAATAAATTAATATGAAGGCATTAGAATATTGGAATCCTGCGGGATTTGAAATTTCATCGTTTAGAAACAATTTAAGTGAAAGAGTTAATCAAACATATAAAGGTTCGGGTTCAGATATTACAGGAAATTGCACTTACACTTATAATGAATTGGGGTTTAGAGGAGCTAGTATAAAAAAAGAAGGGTTTAAGGTAATGTCATTAGGTTGTTCTATTACTGAGGGAGTTGGTGTAAATGATAACGAAACATGGTCACATCAATTGTGTAAATTAATACCAAATGGAGTTGATTTAAATTTCGGATGTGGTGGTAGAAGTAATGATTATATCACCCGTTGTTTGATGACATATTACGATTTAGTAAAACCTGATTTAGTTTTAATTATGTATACCGAATCACATAGACGAGAATTTTATACCAATGAAGGTGGTATAGAACCATTCCACCATAAAAGTTGGGGGTATTTTAAAGAAACCGAAAATGGTGTAAATGAACATAATGCACATCTTACTTTATTAAATAAATCAAACAATTTTATAAATTGGTATAAAAACCATACGTTAATAAAATTATTTTTAGAATCAAAAAAATGTAATTGGGTTTGGAATGGATGGTATGCAACTAATGATTATAATGATAATAATAGATTTGATGGAGATTATTCAGCACCATTTGTTGATAATGGAGTTGATGGAGCACATCCAGGATACATACATAATAAAAAATATTCAAAAAAATTATATACATATCTTGTTAATAATCAATTAATTACAACAAATATTCTAAAATAATTGGAAAAGTCCTAATAATTTCGTATCTTTAAGTATAAACATTAAACTCTAAGATATGAAGATTTTACCTCTTATTGGTATTGTACTATTATGTGCATGTGAAAAAGAAATCACAAAACCAATACTACCCCAACACACAATTTCATTTACAATTGATTCGGCATTAAGTTCGGATGGTAAGCAAAGTTTACCAAAAGATATCAATGGATTTTATCATTTAACACTATCTACAACAAGAACACAAACATTTAGCAGAATAACAGGTACACTTTTAGTTGATGGTAAACCAAATCAAATTCCCTCACCCGTACAAGGTAGAATAGAATGGACAGGTTCACATTATTGGATTTTAAAAGCAGGTGAATCGGTTGGTACAATTGTCAAAACATATTTCAATCCATACACCGGTCAATTACAAATATCACAATTACCGAATTTAATTTCACAAAAAGACCAAATTATTCCTATTGTAAATGGAACATCACAATTAGGATTTGATGATGGTAATATTAATACTATTGCCGCACCTGTATACCCGATGCGTGGTGATACACTTACGATTATAGGTAAAGCAATCTATACAATTGAGATACCCGTAGATAATTTATTTTCAAAGATTAGAGTAGATTCAATACTAAAATCTATTAGAATAATTTGTGATTAGGAAAAAAAGTTGTATATTTGAGTTATGATAACAATGCCACAAACACCAATTACCGACCATTCTTTTAAAAAATGGGGAGCAATAAAGATAGAAGAAAACGATGAGGATTCAGAATATTATTATTGGATATTACCTTTACCATTAGATGATTATGATATACATGATAGACCTACATTGATATCGATAGCAAGTGATGAGTGGAAAAATATGGATTTAAATGAGGGTGAATATTTGGTAACCTTATTTGATAATTTACCAATGTTAGAAACCGAAGAAGAAATTGAACTATTATATAAAATATTAACAAAAGAAAACTTAACAAAATGATTTACAACGAAGATTGTTTAGATACACTTAATCGTAACTTAGATTATGATTACATTATTACATCTCCACCAGATTTTGATGAAATTGGAGTAGATACTAAAAATATACAACCTTATATTCATTTCTTAAAAGAAAGGTTTGAAAAATTTAATCCAAAGAATGATACCGTCACTATATTTGTTTCCGATAGAAAAGCAGAAGGTACTATTATTCCGAAACATACTATTATGTGTACCCTAATGAATGAATTAGGATGGAGATTAATATCACAGAAAATATGGGTTAAAACATATAAAATTGATTTATATAGACCAGGTTATACTTTTATTTTAACATTTAAAAAAGATGTTTCAAAAGTAGTAAATTTACCGGATGTTTGGTATGAAGTATTTGTACCAGCAACACCGGAATATACCTACAATTTTTCGGCTAATATTGTAAAAGAATTTATCAATGGATATACAAAGAAAAATGAAATAGTATTTGACCCATTTATAGGTAGTGGTACTACGGCAGTGGTATGTATTGAAAATAATAGAAAGTACATAGGTAGTGAAATACATGAAGTTACGTGTAAGATTGCAGAAAATAGAATAAATAAAATAAATAACGCAGATAAATTTTTTAAACTATAAATTATGACACAAAGAAAAAAGACAGCAGAGGAAATTAAAGCAAATTACGATAAGTTTATTGCTATTATTAAAAAGTATTTCACCGGTGATAGACTTGAAAAATTACTTCATATGTATTCTGAAAACGAATTAGGTATGAATTTAGCAATGTCTCCGGCAAGTGGTAGATTATTATATCACAATTGTTACGATGGGGGATATATTGACCATATTTTTAATGTGTGTAAGAATGCATTAAAAATGAAAGATTTATTTGTTGCACAGGGTGGTACTATTGATTTTGAAGATGAAGAATTAATGTTTGCAGCATTACATCATGATTTAGGTAAATTAGGTATTAAAGGACAAGTACATTATGTGCATAATACAAATAAATGGGAAATAGATAATAGAATGGATTACTATAAAAGAAATGATGAAATACCATTTATGACAATTACCGATAGAACATTCTTTACATTGAACTACTATGGTATTCAATATACTGAAAATGAATATTTTGGCATTAAACTTACCGATGGATTATATGATGAAGATAATGAAAAGTATTTAAAAACATTTAATGTTAAAAATACATTACGTTCTTCTATTCAATATATTTTACATTGGGGAGATTTTATGAGTACAATCATAGAAAGACAAGAAGAATTAAAATTACAAGATAAGTCACAAAAAAATGACAAATTTTCATTAAACGTTGGACAATTCTAACAAAGTGTCAGTTTAACCTTAATGGTATGGTATTTGAACTATATAGAATATTATTAACAAAACAAAAACATTAAATTATGTATTTAGTAGATTACAACAAATTATTTGAAGATTTCTTTGAAGTTTCTAAACCAGCAACAAGACGTTACAAAGAAACAGCACAAAGATTAGCAATTGACATTACGGATGACACATTACAAATTGGATTATTAGTTCCAGGTCATTCAGTAGAAACATTAACATTGGATTATGACTCTGATAAGATTAGAGTTAAATCTAAAGTAAACGATAATACTCCTTCTAAAATTGAAAGTGAATTAGTGCAGAACATTGATGAAACACTAAGCATTGGTAAAGATTGGGATGGTGCAAAGGCGGAAGCCACAATTACAAACGGCGTTCTTTATATATCTATTCCAAAGTTTGAGGAAAGAAAGCCAAAGAAACTATCCATTAAAGTTGGATAATTAAGTTATATTTCGTATCTTTAAGGGTAGTCACAAAAGACTACCCTTTTTTATTATGGCAGAATACTCACAAATATTACCTCTTAGAACCGATATAAAGGTTGTAGACCAATTTGGATTCCTACCTCTATCAATTAATAGACCTACCAAAGAATCTAAGCTAAAGTGGCACGATGCCTATTTAAATGATGGTTTAGATGAACAAAGACGAAGTGACACATCGGAATATTTACCCGGTTACACTTTCTCTGAATTTCACGCCGGATTAGCAGAACAAATATATAAATTTTGGAGTTTAAAAGGTAGTAAGGTAGTAGACCCATTTGCAGGTAGAGTGACCCGCGCTTATGTTGCAACAAAGTTAGGTAGAGAGTATACAGGGTTTGAAATTTCTCCTAAAACACATGAACGAATACATGACCACTTTACTGGTATGGGTATGAAAACACCTGTTATAAATGGTGATGGAACACTAATGGAAGAAATTGAAGATAAGTATGCAGATTTGATTATGACCTGTCCACCTTACTTTGATTTAGAAAGATACGAATCAGTACCTAATCAATTAGCAGATGAGCCTAACTATGAAATGTTTATGAACAAAATTGATTTATGTATTGGTAATTGTTTTAGAGTATTGAAGACTGGTGGGTTTGCTTGTTGGGTTGTAGGTGATATTAGAAGTAAAGGTAAATTCTTAAACTTTCACGGTGATGTTATCAATTCTTTCAAAAAGAACGGATTTAATCAGCACGATATAGTTATACTAGAAAACATTTCACCATTCGCAGCATTACAAATTGGTAAAACGGCAGCAAATAGATACACATCAAAGGTACATGAATACTTATTGGTGTTTAGAAAACCAGGAACATATGAAATTCCAGATTATGTTACACCGGATGAATTAGAACAAGAAACAAAATTAGCAGAATTTTTTAAGTAATGATACAAGATAAATTTAATCAAATATATTTTAATGGTTGCTCGTTTACCGAAGGTGGTGGATTTGAAACAAAGAAAGAACACGTTAGAGAAGCATATAAAAAACAATATGGATTTGAATATAAATCACAAGTAGATGTTTGCTATCCTACATTAGTTGGAAAACAAATGGGAATTAAAATAATAAATGATGCAAAGAGTGGTGGTGGTACAGATAGAATTATTAGAAAAGTGTATGATTACATTCTAAAAAATAAATTAGATGAAATTAAGAAAACACTATTCATACTAGAATTACCGGATGCTATAAATAGATTAGATGTATTTTCAAACAAGTATAACAAATATTTGGTAGCAAATACTAATTATGATAGTAATGGAAAAGTAGAAAGTGTACACACAACATTCAATTGGATTAATGAGGGTTATATAAAAGATGAATTATATAAAGATACTATTATTACTATAATTAAACAATATTCTAATAGTTTTATAAATCCAATTCAATGGGAGTTAGAAACTGCTAAAAAATATTTAGGATTATGTTCATTTTTTGAATTACATAATATAGAATATTATATATCCGGCAATTATACTTACTTTATTAACCAAATTGATTTTAATAAATTTATTCCAAATTTTAGGAATGATAGAATTTTAAAATTACAGATTAATGGTGACATTGAAAATAATATTGTTACATTAAGTGAAAAAACTAAAACAAGAATTTTAGATGAAATTGGGGTTGATGTAATAAATGATGGACACCCTGGATTTCAAGCTCACCAACTATGGGCGAATGGAATGGTAGAATTTTTAAATAACAAATATTTATAAAAAATAAAGTATATGAGATACAAAGAACAAATCAGAAAAAGTTTAGAAGCAATTGAAATTAGAACAAACTTCTTAAAACAAGCAGCAGAAGGTAGTAAACAAATCACAAACGTAGATGCAGTAAAAATGTTTGATGAAGTATTGTTTGCATTAGGCAAGGTTAATGATTTAATTGATTTAGAAAGAGAGGGATAATGAATTGGTTAAAATGGTTAGTAGGGTTATCTGCATTAATCATAGCTGGTTGTGCTGCATTCTTTTCCGTTACCGGATTGGGTGTCCTATTTAGTGGAGCATCAACGGCAGTAATGATAATGGCAGGTTCATTAGAGTTTGCTAAATTAGTAGCAGCAACCTACCTAAAACAAAAATGGGATGACATTAGGGGTTTCAATAAGTGGTATTTAGTGACCGCAGTCGGAGTTATTATGCTTATTACATCTGCAGGCATCTTTGGTTACCTTTCTAATGCATTCCAACAACAAAATTTAAAGTTAGGTCAAATTGAAAGAGAGATTTCTGTATTTCAAACTCAAATTACAACAAACAAAAGTGAAATTAATCGTTTTACTGCTCAAATAACCAATTTACAACAAATTCGTAACTCACAAGAAGCAAATATATCGAAAATAATTGAAAGGAATGGGTCAACATCTCGTTTAAGTACTATGGTTAGAAACGCTGATAAGGAAATTAGTGCTATATCAGTCAAAATCAACACTCTAACAGAAAAAAACAACAAAAACTACGAACAAATCAATAAAATCAAAAATAACAACATAGAAACCGAAAGAGAGGTGGGTGGTTTTAGGTTTGTTGCAGAGATGTTTGGTGTTGAGTTGAAAAAAGTTGTAAAATTCTTCATATTTTTGATTGTAGTGGTATTTGACCCGTTAGCAATCGCACTTATTATCGCGTTCAATGGTATGATTGGTGATAAAAAGGAAAATACACCGGATTATAACGATTTAGATGATTTGATGCACGAAAACTACAAAAATTACCAAATATACGGAGATAGTGGAAAATATTCTACAAAAAAGGATAAAAATGAAGTTATAGTGGAAAATATTCCTCAAAATGAACCCATAGAACCCACACCACTTGCGTACTACGAAGAACCTACATTTGATTGGGATAATAAACATTTGTGGATAAATAATCCAGCTGCAGTGAAATATTGGATGAATAGTGGTAATTCTATCAATAATTTCAAAAAATTGTACAAACAACATTTAGATGAATTAGATAATACTAATTTAACAAAAACATATTAAAAAATAAACAATGGCATATTCAGAAAAGGTAATTGACCATTACCAAAACCCAAAAAACGTAGGTACATTAGATAAAAGTAAATCCAATGTAGGTACAGGTCTAGTAGGCGCCCCGGAATGTGGTGATGTAATGAGATTACAAATAGAAGTTGAAGATAATAGAATTATTGATGCAAAATTCAAAACATTTGGTTGTGGAAGTGCAATAGCAGCATCATCCTTAGCAACAGAGTGGTTAAAGGGTATGACATTGGAAGAAGCGGTTAAATTAGATAATATGGAGTTGGTAGAGGAATTAAACCTACCTCCTGTTAAAATACATTGTTCAGTATTAGCAGAAGATGCTATTAAATCTGCAATAAACGATTATAGACAAAAGCAAGGATTAGAACAATTAATCTTTGATGAATCACATATATAAAAACAAAAAACAAATTATGAGCTTTATTATTGGAAAAAGTTGTGTTGATTGTATGGATACCGCATGTGCAAGTGCATGTCCGGTAGATTGTATTCACGGACCTATTGATATGGAAGGTTCGGGTGGTGAAATTGAAAGAGATGGTAGAGAAGCATTTCCTGGTGGTCAAATGTATATCAATCCAGATTTATGTATTAATTGTGGAGCATGTGTACCTGAGTGTCCCGTTTCTGCAATATATGAAGATGAAGATATTGCAATTAGTGCCGATGATGAAGTATCGGTTCATAAAAACTACGAATTTTTCGGATTAAAATACAATTAAAATAAAAAAATATGTTACAACAAACTTACGATGAACTATGTGCAAGACCTTCGGATATTAACGAGCACTTACCTACATTAAAAAAATATGCAGAAGAATGTGAGCATATTACTGAAATGGGTGTTAGATGGATAGTATCAACCTATGCATTACTTATGGGTAAACCAAAAACAATGATTTCATATGATATTAATGGTATTCAATGGGAATCAATTGCAGAAATGGTTAAAAACGATACTAACTTTGAATTTAAAGTAGCTAATACATTAGATTTGGAAATAGAAGAAACCGATTTACTTTTTATTGATACTTTACATAATTACAACCAATTAAAGGGTGAATTAAAATTACATGGTAATAAAGCTAGAAAATATATAGCATTTCATGATACTACCTCGTTTGAATGGATTGGTGAATCGTATAATGGCAAAGTAGATGAAATAGGATTATGGCCGGCAATTGAAGAATTTTTAGAAGCAAATTCTAATTGGGAATTGCATGAAAGATTTACCAATAACAATGGTTTAACTATCTTAAAAAGAAAATAATGTATTCAATTATTATACCTACAATGTGGAAATGTGATAGATTTCAACAGACACTTAGGGAATTAAGTTCACATGAATTAGTTGGAGAAATTATCCTAATAGATAACACCTCAAATGATTTAAAGATAGAATTACCAAAATTAATTCATATATTAGAAGGGAAAAATACATATGTTACGGCCCCTTGGAATAAAGGAGCTAAAATGGCTAAGTATGATAAACTTTTAATTTTAAATGATGACATTTGGATGGATTGGAATATTCTAAATATATTAGAACCACACCTTACGGAACAAATTGGTTTAATAGGTTTAGATGAGATTGCATATAATATTCAGCCAAATAAAGAAGTTGGATTAGAGCCAATTGAACATAGACATGGTGGATGGGGTTGTGCAATATTTGTACATAAACAAAACTATACTCCAATACCAGAAGAAATGAAAGTATGGGGACAAGATGATTGGTTATTTGTAAAAGCAAGAAATAGAAGAAAACAAAATTACAAATTAGTAGGATATAGAATAGATGGTGAATTATCAGTAACAAATAATATTTTAGATGCAGATAGTGAAATCCATGCAATAAGAGAAAACGATTTACGATTAAAACAACAATACAATTTATTTTAGTTATGTATTTACAAACACCTTACAAAATTAGTTACGATACTAAAGAATACGATTTTAGAAAAATAGTTTTAGAAATGTTAGAAGTATGGGATGGTGATACTATTCCATTGGAAGATTTACATAAATTGGAACATTATGATTTATTGGTTAGAGAAAAAGACCAATCTACTATTTGGCATAAAAGATACTATGAAAAATATAAAGAACAATTCCTACCTACTTACTTAAAATTAGTAAAAGAACTTAAAGAAAGATTTGGATATAATGAAATTATTTATCAAATTATACCAACATTTAGAGTTCAATTAGCGGAAGGTAATTTAGGAGTTGGTGAATGGCATAAAGATAGCACTTACAATCATGGAACATCGGAAGTAAATTTTTGGATGCCATTTGTAAATACCAACGAACAAAATACTATATGGATGGAATCTATTGAGGATAAAGGAGATTATAGACCATATAAAGTAAATTATGGTGAAATCTTAGTATTTAGTGGTGCCAATTTATTACATGGTAATAAAAACAACAATAGTAATGAAACCAGAGTATCGGTTGATTTCCGATTAGTAGAACCATCAAAATTTATACCAAACGAAGCAGGTTCAATTAACATGAAAGCTAAATTTGAGGTTGGTGGGTACTTTGAAAAATTATAATATTTATTAGTATGGTAACAATATCAGAAGGTGCAGCAAAAAAACTAAATTCACTTATTGAAGAAAGTGGGTTCAAAACTCCCTTTGTTAGAGTAGCGGTTAAAGGTGGTGGATGTAGTGGATTATCCTATGACCTTTCATTTGATACCGAACAACAAACAGGTGATACCTTAGCAGAAGATAAAGGAGTACAAATACTAATAGATATGAAATCATTACTATATCTTTATGGAACTGAATTAGATTTTTCCGATGGATTGAATGGTAAAGGTTTTCAGTTTATCAATCCTAACGCATCCCGTACGTGTGGGTGTGGTGAATCATTTGCATTATAAATTCCGATTATTATTTGGAAAGTATACTTATTTAATGTATATTTGAATAATAAACAATTACATATGATAAAAATAGTAACAGACACCTTGGCGCTAAGAAAGCCAATTCCTACTACAACATTTACAAAAGAAGAACAAGATTTAGCAACAGCTGCTTTATTAACCGCAGTAACCGAACATCAAGGGTTAGGTATGAGTGCAAATCAAATTGGATTAAATAAAAGAATTTGCGTAATCAATGTTAAAGAACAACCTTTAGTATTAGTTAATCCTACAATCGTAGAAGAAAGTGAAGAAAAGATAATGTATTTTGAAGGATGTTTATCTTTACCTAAAACAATGAAAAAACCAATTAAGACAGTACGTTCTTATGGTGTTAAAGTAAAAGCAGATAACTTTCCTGATGTATTAGATTTTTCTACAAAAGAAAGAAAGCACGAAGATATTAATGCATTATTTGGTGATGTAGATTTATTAGAATCGGTTTGTGTTCAACATGAAATTGACCATTTGAATGGATTAACAATTAGAGATAGACAATATACTGAAACAGTTAGATTAACTACCTTTGCTAAAATGGGTAGAAACGAAAGATTTATCCTAAAAAAAGATAACGAAACATTATCAGTTAAGAAAAAGAATTTATCAACTTATTTAGAACAAGGATGGGAGGTAGCATAATATGGAATTTATAATAATAATTTTAACTATATTCTTAGCCGCAGCCGGCTATGGAATATACAATCTTTTAAATAAATTAGAAAGATACGAAGATACAATCGCAGCTAACACAGAATCTTATATTCAAATTTTAAATGCTATGAAAGAAATTGATTCAACCGGAGCATTTGAAAGTGATGATGAGGTTGGTTCAACATTTCAAGACTTAAAGAATCTTATAGCCAATAACCAAAAAATATTAAACGGAAGCGATAATGGGTAGAAAGAAAAAAGATACCAGATACTTCACCGAACAAACTGAAGCAGCTATTATCGCATACAACAAATCGGATGATAATAGAGAGAGAAATAAATTATACACCGAACACATCCATTATTCATTTTATAAATTATCCGAAAACGTATTAAACACTTGGGGATTTACTTACTTTGATGATGATAAAGAAGATATCAAACATGAAGTAGTTTCTTTTTTATTAGAAAAAATACATAAGTTTGAAGAAGGTAAAGGTAAAGCATTTAGTTACTTTACAATTGCAGCTCGTAATTATCTTATCCTAAATAATAATTCTAACTACAAAAGATTTAAAGCAACATCACAATTAAGTACAATGCCGGTTACTTGGGATTTGGAAAATGATTTTAAACAAACATCACATAACGAAGAATTTAAAACATTTAATGATAGAATGTTACAATTTTGGGATTTAAATTTGAATAAAGAATTTACAAAGAAACGAGATATTCAAATTGCAGATGCTGTTTTAGAATTATTTAGACGGGCTGAATTTATAGAATCATTTAATAAAAAATCGTTATACTTATTGGTTAGAGAAATGACAGGTTATAAAACACATTATATAACTAAAGTTGTTTCAAAGATGAAAGAAACCCAAATGAAGTTATACTATCAATTCTTAGATGAAGGTGATATAACACAAGAATCAAAAGACCCGTTTTGGAAACGAACAATTACAAGATGAGAATATTAGGGATATCAGCATTTTACCACGACTCAGCAGCTGCATTGATTGTAGATGGCAAAGTTGTATCGGCACAAGAAGAAGAACGATTTACAGGTGAAAAGCACGACCAAAGATTTCCTATCAATTCCATTAAGTGGATTCTAAAACAAAACAAATTAAAGATTAAGCAAATAGATAAAATTGTTTGGTACGAAGACCCTAAGAAAAAATACGAAAGATTTAAAGAACAGTGGTTTAGATATTTTCCTAAAACAATCCTTTTAACTAAGAAACTTATATTTTGGAGAAAGAATAATAACATTGAAGATATTATTCGTACACAATTAGGATATAAAGGTTCAATAGAATATGTAGAACATCACATATCACATTTAGCATATTCGTTCTACACATCACCATTTAACGAAGCACATTTATTTTCCGTAGATGGTGTGGGTGAAAACGAAACAGCAATATTAGGATTAGGTTTAAAAGGTAGATACATACAACCATTGGAGAGAAATTACTTTCCACATTCATTAGGATTATTATATGCAAGTGTTACTTCATTTTTAGGATTCAAACCAAATAGTGGTGAATACAAAGTAATGGGATTAGTGGCGTATGGTAATCAAAACGATTTATATAGAGAACAATTTGAAAAGATTGCTAAACTAAATGGTAATAAGTTAGAATTGGATATGAAGTATTTTTCATTCCATTATTCAGAAAAAGGGATGTTTACTTCTAAGTTGGCAGAACTATTTAATATAGCACCGCGAGTTCCCGAAAGTGAATTAGAGCCGGCTTATATGGATATTGCATTTTCATTACAAGCACATTACGAAAGATTATTTTTCCAAATGTTAAATAACTTTTATAAACATTACCCACAAGACAATTTATGTTTGAGTGGTGGGTGTGCATATAATGGATTAGCAAATGGTAAGATAACAATAGAAACTCCTTATAAGAACGTATATGTTCCACCAGCACCCTCTGACGCAGGTTCTGCTATTGGGTGTGCATTATTTGTGTATTATCAATCTAATCCTACACAAAAAAGAGTAGAAAATTCAACACCATTTTTAGGACCTTCATATGGGGCAGCAGATTTTATATCTGCGATTGCTAAATTAGTTCCAAAAGAAAAAGTAAAAAGATTTGAAAATTATAATCCATTAATAGAAAAGGTAGCTGGTTTAATCAATGATGGTGCAATTATAGGATGGTTTCAAGATGGTAGTGAGTTTGGACAACGAGCATTAGGACATCGTTCTATATTAGCCAACCCAACAATTAAAGATATTAAACCAAAGGTAAATAGAGTAATTAAAAAGAGAGAAGGATTTAGACCTTTCGCACCAATGGTTACGGCAGAAGATGCAAGTAAATACTTTGAGATGTTAGGACAAGAAGTTCCGTATATGAATCAAGTATTTAAAGTTAAAGATAAATTTATTGCAGGATTACCATCTATTACCCACGCCGATGAAACCGCAAGAGTTCAGACAGTTCGTTCTACTTTCAATCCACATATTTTTACACTACTTAAGAAATTTGAAAAACTAAGTGGTTATCCTATCCTACTCAATACCTCATTCAATCTTAGAGGTCAAACAATGGTATTAGACCCTACAACAGCTATTAAAACCTTTTACGATTGTGAAATGGATTACTTAGTATTGGGTAACTATTTGATTAGTAAGTAAGTTTTTAAATATACAATATTTATAAAAAAGACTTTATGGCAAATATAGACATGAATTTTCCTTTATTTAAGGGAAAAACATTTAGTGATATCTTAGGTGATATTTACGAAAATCAACAAAGCAAAAAGAAAAACATTTCATCATTAATAGAAGAAATGAGAAAGTTAGTTACAAAACCAACCGATGTAATTACTATCGGTCCTATCATTACACAATTAATTGAAGCAAGTATAACCAACGATGACCATCTAATTAAAATTGCAAATATAGCACAAAAGTTAGTATTGGCAAACACTAAGAAAGTGGGTGATGAAGGTTGGTTAAGTGAAGATGATAAGAAACAATTGTTAAATGAAATAGAGATTACGGCTAGGAGCATAGAAAGTAATACGGATGATAAGATTGAAGATTTAGAATTTGAAATTGAATCATTGAAAGAAACATTAGGAAATAAGTAATGCCAGAAAATTATTTTACATCGGTACAGCAAGGACCAGCGTTACTACCAAATTCAAGAGCAGATTTATTTGATATAGCAATTGTACATTCTGTTATATTGAATATGACAGATATTAAACCAAAATTACCTGAACAAAATAAATTGTATGCAGAAATAGATAAAAACAACTACATAGATAAAGATGGTTTGTATTATGGTGCCATTTATTATAGAAATATTGGAATAGGAGCAGAAACAAATGAAGACAATTTACCCCATGCTTTTCCAATTAGTAGACAATTTTTATCATTACCCGTTATTGGTGAAATTGTTAAATTACATAAATTAGCAGATAACACTTATTACGAAAAAATTACAACAGAAAATTCACCAAATTTTAATACAAATGTTGCATTAACTGCAATAAATACAAAACAATCAAATGAAGATAGTAATGGCGATAATGGTGTAGATAATTTAAATGAAATTAGTTCAGTAGGTATTTCAGATAGTAATCAAAATAAAGGTACAAACACCACTATTAAAAATGGGTTTGCAGGTAAATATTTTAAACGTAATTTAAAAACACACCAATTACAATTAAATGAAGGAGATACTCTTTTACAGGGTAGATTTGGTCATTCAATTCGTTTTAGTGGTTACCTACATGATGATAAAGAAAATGGAACACAATATCCTGCTATTCTAATTCGTAATGGTGAGAACTCGGATAATCAAAATAAAAAAGTTTATGATGTAGTAAGTGAAGATATAAATAAAGATGGAACTTCAATTCAAATAACATCAGGGAAATATAAAACATTATTTACAGCAACAATAAAAGTTAGTAAAGAAGCAAATAATACATATCCATCATCTGACCAATTAATAGGTGACCAATTAGTTGTTAATAGTGGTAGAGTAATTCTTTCCTCAAAAACGGCTGAAACATTTTTATTTAGTAAAAAAACATTTAGTATCTTTACCGATGATATTGTTACGATAGATACTGAAAAGGGGTATAAACTTATTTCTCAAAATGGAAATATTGAAATAAATGCTAAAAATAATAAAAATGTTATATTATCGGTTAGTAGTGGTGGTAAAGTATTTCATGGTAAAGATAATGCAGACCAACAGGCTATATTGGGTAACAAATTAATAGATTTATTAGGACAATTAATAGATGTTATTAATAATGTACAATATCAAACGTATATGGGACCAAGTATTGCTGGTGGAATTTTACCACAATATAGAACACAATTAACTACTATTAAAGCACAATTAAAATCAACTCTTTCTAAAAATAATTACTTAATCTAATGTCTTGGAAACAATTTGAAAATGAAATTGTAGAGCAAATGGAAATTGGATTTAAAAGTCCCGATACCTTTGCTAAATTTTTTACAAACAAATATGATGAATGTATTAAACGTGGAGTGGATGTAGTTACATTTAACACAATATTAAATGGTAATAAAGATTTTATGTATTCAATGGTACAAATTGCAAACTTAACTTCGGCAGCAGCTTTAACACCGGCACTTTACGATTTATATTTTAATATGTTAGGAGATGCTGTTGTTGCATATTGGAGTGGTGCAAAACTTACAACATTTTTTATACCAATGATACCCGCACCAGGAACTACTACAAATATCGGTGTAACAGATAATAGTGTAGTTAATCCTGGAATTTGGGTAAAGACAAAAATTCCACCAATGAAAAATGTTAGAATATTTGCTAAAACATTTACATCATTTGCAAAAATTCATTTAGCTACAATTCAAGGATTATGTAGTACTATATCATTATATCCACCATTAGGAACACCAGGACCAGGAATGATTCAATGGCAAGGATTTAAAGTAGTTGAACCAAAAGCCAAATATATAGCCAAAAGTACAAAGGTATATTCAGTACCAAATGAAACCAAATTGACTTTAAAAACTACATTTGAGGCGGGTATAGAAGTATCAATTACTAAAATAGATACAGATTGGGTGTTTGCTAAAGATAATAATAATAATGGTGGGTTTATCAAAAAAGAATTTATTACAGATAAGAAACCATAATTAGAAAAAACAATAATTATATATAGAAAAAACAATTTTATGGACCAAACACAATTAATCAAAGCATTAGTAAAAGTATTAAGAGAGGATATTAAAAAAACTCTTAAAGAAGAAATACGAAATGCTGTTCACGAAGTGTTAAATGAACAAATTGAAACACCTAAGAAACAAGTGAACGAAAGTTACGAATTTAAATCAAAAGATGATGGTAGCTATGGCACAATCCAATATGGACAAAAACCACAAGCAGCAAGACCTATGATTTCACCTGCCGATTTAGGATATGGAGATAATTTTAGAGAATACTCACAACCCGAAGCAGCAATAGGTGGAACTCAATCTGAATATGGTTCTTATTTACAAGGACAAGAAGAAAGTGGTATTCCATTAGAACATAAGATGGCAATGGCAGCAAGAAGAAATCCAGAAGCAGCACAATCAGTTATGAAAGCGATGACAAGAGATTATTCACAATTGGTAAAAAAATTCAATAAGGGGTAACACAGGTGGCATATCAGTTAGAGAAAACATTTGTAATAGATACACAAGATAAAAGTGTTGGAGTATCATTACCTATTGGTGGTGCTAACAATGGTTATTTTGCAGTAAACTATACTACAAAAAATCAAATTAAATCAAACTTAAAAAATTTGATACTAACTGAGCCCGGTGAAAGATTAGCTAATCCTAAATTTGGAACACCATTAAGAAAATTCATATTTGAACCATATATGGAAGGTGATTTTGAAATTGGAATAGAAACTGCAATCACAAACGCGGTATCAGCCTATTTACCATATGTTACAATAGAATCAATAATTTTTGATAATAATAATGATAATAAAGATAAACATTTAGTAAACTTAGAATTAAAATATTCAATCAATTTTTCAGCAGTACCAACTGTTGATGTATTAACAGTAACAATATAATATGGCACTTAATCCAATAGATAAGAGTTGGTCTACAAATAAAAAAGACATTAAATATGTAAATAGAGATTTTGCTTCTTTAAGACAAGCATTAATTGAATTTACTAAAACTTATTTCCCAAACACTAATTCTGATTTTACGGATGCCTCTCCTGGTATGATGTTTATGGAACAGGCCGCATATGTAGGTGATGTTCTTTCTTATTATACGGATGCTCAATTAAAAGAATCGTTTATCAATGTAGCTAGTAATTATAAAAACATTCTTACTCACGCTCAAAACTTTGGATATGTTCCTAAAATTAGTAGACCATCCATAACTACTTTAACGATATATCAACAAGTACCTTCCAAAACAATAGCAGGTGGTGCTGGGTTTGAGCCCGATTATGATTATTGTGTTAAGATAAAAGAAGGAATGCAAGTTAAATCAAAAACAAATGATATTACATTTATAACAATGGATATGGTTGATTTTACCGATGCAACAAATAGAACAATATCAGTACTAACACAAAACGCGGGTAACCCTGAATTCTATTTATTAACAAAACAAGTTAAGGTAATAAGTGCAACTACAATTACATTAGATACGAGTATAAATTCATTTAAAGCAAACCCAACCATAAACATTACTGATTCACAATTTATAAAAATACAATCAGTAAAAGTAAATGAAACTACTTATTATGAAGTTCCTTATTTAGCACAAGAAATGGTTTATATAAAAGAAGCAAACGCATCTATATTTGACCAAACATTGGCATCTGATAGTAGTGATACACCATATAATTTAAAGTTAATAAAAACTCCACATAGATTTACAACTAGAGTAACTGATTTAGATAATATTCAATTAAGATTTGGTGGTGCAAGTGAAGATACAGCTAACGAAATGATTGTACCTAATACTAAAAATGTAGGATTAGGATTAAACAATTCAATAAGTAGATTAGAAGAATCATTTGACCCATCTAATTTCTTAAAAACATCTACCTATGGTATTGCACCGGTTGGAGATGTTACTATAAAATATTTAAGTGGTGGTGGTATTTCATCCAATGTAGCATCAAATGAATTAAGAACAATTACTTCAATAGAATTTGATGAAGATTTATTATCATTTTCATCGGTTAATGCAACTTTATATGAAAATGCAAAAGCATCAATAGCAGTAGATAATTTAGTTGCTGCAACGGGTGGTAGAGGATTAGAAACATTAGATGAGATTAGAGAAAATGCAATTGCAAATTTCGCATCACAAAATAGAGCAGTAACAAAACAGGATTATGAGGTTAGAGCGTTATCAATGGATGCATCGTTTGGTAGTATTGCTAAAGTATATGTAGAACAAGATACCAATAATAACCCATTTGCAATCAATATGTTCACATTAGGATATGATGCTAATGGAAACCTTACCCAATTAAATACAGCAACTAAAAACAACCTTAAAACGTATTTAAACGATTATAGATTGATTACCGATGCAGTTAATATATTAGATGGTTATATTATTAACATTGGAGTAAACTTTGAAATAACAACATTTTCAAATTATAACAAAAGAGAAGTTGTATTAAATTGTATTCAATCAATAACAAATTATTTTAATATCTACAATAGAAAAATTAACCAACCAATTAATTTAGGTGAGTTAGAATTAGAATTAGCAAATGTAGATGGGGTTTCAACAATTCCTAAATTAGAAATTTATAATATATGTGATGAAACACATTCTTTAAATGAGTATGATATTAAAACAGCAACAAAGAATAAAATTGTATATCCATCATTAGACCCTTCTATTTTTGAATTGAAGTTTCCTAATACTGATATTAAAGGGAGAGCATTATAATGATATTATTTTATACAGCATCACAAGATGCAACTATATACTTACAACAACCTTACCAAAACACCGGTATAGACGAAATGTTGGAATTATCAAAAGTATATTATGGCGATACACAAGATATGAGTAGAGTTTTAATTCAGTTTAATACTACCGAAATATCTAAAAGTTTAGCAAATGGTACAATACCAAGTGGTTCATTTACTGCATCATTACAATTAAAAATAACTAAGGCAGACGAAATTGCTGCTAGATTTAATATAGAAGCATATCCAATTTCTCAAAGTTGGGAGAATGGTACTGGTACTCGTTTTGATAACATTACAACCAATGGTGCTACTTGGTATTATAAAAATGGAGATAATACTTCTAGTATTTGGAACAATACATATGTAGCAGGTCAAGGAGCTAGTTTTAACGCCTTTACAACCGGTTCTCAAACTGGCCTTGGTGGAACATGGTTTACATCTTCGGTATCCTCACAATCGTTCCAATACACAATAGAAGATATTAATTTAGATGTAACTGCATTTGTTAGAAAATGGAATAGTGGTAGTATAACAAATAATGGTATTATACTTAAATTTCCAACTGATAAAGAAAATGATTCGGTTGATTATGGTAGTATTAAAATGTTCTCAACAGAAACTAATACAATATATCAACCTAAATTAGTAATATCATATGTAGATAGTGTAGGTGTTACCGGTAGTTTAACAACAATTACTGATTTTATTAATAGTAGTAGTTATGATGTTTCTTATAGATGTTATTCACCAAATTTGAAAACAGCGTATCAAGAAGCACAAAAAGTAACACTTAAAATTGAGGCAAGAGAATTATATCCAATAAAACAATTTAATTCTACATTTGCATACCAAGTAAAATATTATTTACCAACCACCGCATATTATAGTGTGATTGATACATTAACAAAAGAAACAATTATAGGATATTCAGATAATAGTAAAGTTATAAAAGGTCAATTTAATAGTTTAATAAAATTAAATTTTCAAAATTGGCCAGTTGGTAGAAATTATACATTATTAGTAAAATCAATTACTAGTGATAATGACGAAATTTTTGAAATAGGTACATTTGATATTTACAAATAATGGCAATAGATAAAACATACATTACATTAAGTGATTTGCAACCAGATAAAACTGTTTCTACTAAATTATACATTGACCAATATAATGCTTCTCAATTAGAAAAAGCAGTAGATATTAAAGTTACTGAATTAATAAATGGAATGCCGGATGTTAATTTAGATTTAGTTCCTAAACCAGTATATGATGCAGAAGTATCACAAAGTGTAATATTACAAAATGAAATAAATACATTACAACAAGAGGTAACCGATTTAACAGCAAAAGTACAAACATTAACATCGGATAGTAGTTCGTTGTATATATCAAATGATAATTTAAGAGTTACAAATGCTAAATTAGAAAATACAATAAGTTCAGTACAACAAACAACATTAGAATTAAGAACTAACTTAACAACATCATTAACTAAAGCAATTAATGAAGCAACAGAAAGAACTACATTAGAAGCAGAGAATAGTGGTTTGACCGCACAAAAGAATGCATTGATTAAACAAATAGATACATTAAACAATTTATTAGCACAGGCAAATGCAAGTTTACAAGTAGCCCAACAACAATTAAGTGCTAAAGTACAAGCAGTAGCAGCGGGTGGGGTTTCAACAGGTCAATTATCAACATTAGTTTGGGAAAAAGGTGACCCTTCTAAAAATGCAAGTCAAGGATATGCATATGATATGGATTTAAGTGATGGTGGAAAAAAAGTAAAAGGACCGGCATCTTATGCAACTGGGTGGAGTTCTAATTATGTTGATATAGTAGCAGGACCTAAAGATATAAAAGTAGATGTAAATCAATTATTCTTTTTAATTCCATCTACACTTACGCTAAAAGCAAATGAAACAAAAAGAATTACATTTGATAAACCAAACATATACGCGGTGCCATCGCCAAAAAATAAGGGATTAAAAAACACAGCAAATGCGGTTGCAGCAATTGCAGCAGTATCAGCGGCGGCAAATTTTGCAATAGTAGCAACCGGTGCGGCAGCTTCGGTATTAGGTGCAGTTGGTATTGGGTTAGCAGCAATAGGGCCAATCGGATGGGCGGCTATTGGAGTTATAGCAATTGGTTCTGTTATATTTGGTTCGACTCAAAAAAAATATACAGATTATACTGAGGATTTGAATATTATTGTAAGTGATATAGATGGCGGTGGTAAAATAGAAAATAAAACTTTCAAAACAAAAGTTCATTCATATAACTAATTAATAGATTATGGCAATAAATGATTTTAAAAATATTGAAAACATTAATCTTAACTTAGATTCAACTGCACAATTAGTTGATTCAAAAGATTTAACAATATTCAAAACGGGTGTTAAAAATATTACTGATTTTGGAATGTCAGATAATGATGTTATTGAATTTAGGGTATATGATATTTCAAATAATTTATTAGAACAAACCGATGGTATTAAAGTAAGATATATTCAAAAAAACGATTTACCAAAATATCTTAAAAGTGATATTGATAGAATAACACAAGAAAAAATATTTGATATTGATGTTGAAAAATTAATTAGAGAATCTGGATATGGTAATGGTGAATTTAAAGTTTCTTTTAATTTTTTAAAAAATTATGTGGGAACTAATAATAAAAATACTCCACAACTTTGGATACATGAAGTTTCACCTAGTAGAACTGAAATAAGAATAATGCCATTGTTAAGCAACGATGCAATTTCAAATCAAACAATAATAAATAGATATAATGCATTTGCAGATAATACGGGTGAGTTTGTTGAAATAATTAATATTATTAAAAATACAATAGATTTAATTGAAACAAATATTAGTGATTTGATTGATAACTATTTTGTATCAAAAAATGGACAACTTTGGTTAGATAAAATAGTTTCAGATTATAAATTTAATAATTTAAAATACACTACATTTAAACAAAAAATATATTCTGATTTTAAAAAATTAGTTTATACCACAATTGATAGTAATTTATTTAACAAATATGAATTTTATGAAAAAACACAAATAGATACATTGTTAAATAATAAATTAGCGGAGGCAATTGAGTTGAATGCAAAGACAATTGCACAATATGATATACCACAAATACTAAAAGATAGTACTAAAACAAAAAATGATTCTCAAATATTGCAATCATTATTAAATACAAATTATATAACAAAATCTAAGTTAACGCAAAATGATAAATTAGGTAAAGTTAAACCAAATGCGATTATTAATACAACACCAATTGTAACAGCGGAATTGGTGCCGCCTGTTGAATATGTAACCGAACCCCAACCTACTCCTATAATTGGTGTTAGTGGTGGTGAAAATTCATATAGAACGGCAATATATTCACAAAATATGAATAGTGCAGTTCAATATGAATTTAATAACTTTAAATAAAAGATATTTATAATCAATGGCAATACGATATACAAAACAATATAAAATAGCAGCACCGGTTGATCCTTTAGATGATTTATACAATCCATTAGATGATTTTAGTGGTGGTAGTAATGGTGGTGGCGGTGGAAGTACTGGTGGCGGCGGCAAAATAGAAAATCCAATTATTAAAATATTTTTAAAAAATATAAGTACTTTTAAAAATAAAATGACCTTTAATGTACAAGGTCAAAATTATGATGAAACATCTACAATTGTAATTGATGCAAATACAATAAATGATACTTTAATAATAAAACCAATTGTTAATGATGAATTTACATTAAAAAATTGGTTTGAAATAGAAAAAGCAGTTGTATCAGATGCAATATTAATAAATGGTGTATATGAAATAATACATAGTACTGGTATTAATATAATTACTTACAATGAGGATGGTGTTAAACAAGGGAGTCGTGATTACTCACTACCACAATCAATTCCATTAGAGTTTGATTTAAAATCAAATGTTATTATAAAACCCAAACCATCAAAAACACAAAATGTATCGTTTGTATGTAATTATATAAATTTAGATTTATTAAATGAATTAAAAATTACATTAACTACCAATGGCCTAATATATAGTTTAAACAATTTAGGGGTAAAAAATGATATAGATATAACAGCTGTTTCATTCGATGATTTAAAAATAGATATTTCCGGATTAAATAAATTTTCTCCAAAAAATATTAGATGGCAATATGCTAATAAATTTAATGATAATAGTACATTTGATGTAAATGATTTTAATATTATTGGAACAGCAGGTGAAGCAACTATTCCTGCTAATGTTTTTAATAATAATATAATTGTAGTAATAGAAGTTGAACCAAATACTGCAAATTTTCCTAAATTAGTATTAGATAATACAATAATTAATGCTAATATTCTAGAATCTATTTTTGCCTCTACAACGGATACTCAAGAAATTTCAATTGGATTTCAATTAAGCAATACCGATGTTTTAAAAGTTATTACACCATATAAACAATTTAATTCAAATTTAACTGCTAATTCGTTTACTTCATTAGAACAAAAATTAGATTTAAAAAAGGATTTTCAAAACAATACAGGTACTTTTAAAATTATATTAGTGCCATATTCTAATTTTTACGGAGATGGAACAGCCCAAACAATAATTGTTAATATTAATAAAATACCAGATATTCCTATTATAGATAAAATAGAATATCCAACAAAAATTAATATACCAATTTATAGTTTTGGAAATGTTTCATTTAAAATTGAATATGAATCTAAATTAGCAACAAAAGTATTAATATATCATACCAAAGAAGATGATAATTACATATTAGCAAGTGGTGTACCAAACACTAGCTATAATGGAATATACAATACAATAAAATCATTTTTAAATAAGGGAACACTGGATTTATTATTAGTTCCATATAATAAAAATATTAAAGGTGAAATAGAAAGAATAAGTATTTCATTTGATGATCCTGGATTTTATATTTCCACTCAAAACTTAAAGGATGAATTATTTAATGCAATTTCATCTGAATTAAAATTTGATTTAACTAAACCAAATTATTTAAACCATATTGCATCTTTTGATGTTGATGATAAACAAATTATTATTTCAAATTGGGATATTGATACTACCACATTTACTAAATTTAAAACAGATGAGTTAGGTAATCAGATACCAGATGGTGAAATAAATAAAAGTATAGTATTAAAATTATATGAACCATTACCTAGTAATATTAACAAAAATGATACACTTTGGGTTTCTCAATTAAGTGCATTACCTATATTACAATCTGTCATTTTAACAGGTATATCGGAGGATATGTGTGTTCCATTGCGAGCACCTAATTTTGGTGTAGAAATAGATTTTGTTAAAGAGCAATCAACTGGATTTGAATCATATGATAATTTAATATTAAGTGGTTCTACAACTTCACAGCAAATAGTTGATAAATATTTAACGGAAAACTTTATAGATGTTAAAGGTATTAACATTGATTATACGAATCTTTCTAACTTTGTAAAATATAGTAGTGCAGTTGAAAGATTAGCAAACTTTAGATATAAAAAAGAATTAGCAGAATGGTATGATGATAAAATAGTATCACAATCAGTAAGTGCTTCCGCTACTACAATTACTTTAAATTTAGATATTGTAAACTATCAAACAAAAAAATCAAATTTAATAACTGGGTTTGATGGTTGGGAAACCTATTTAACACAAAGTGTATTTACAGGATCATTTAGTGAACCAGCAAGTTTAACTATATACACAGATTATTTAGATAGTGCAACTACATTTGATAGAAATAATAATAATGCATTAAAAAATAACATACCACTTCATATTATAGAAGATAATGGAAATATAGATTATCTTTTATTTTTAGATATGATTGGTAACTATTTTGATATTATTTGGGCATATATCAAAGGTATGAGTGACCAAAAGAAAATATCGGAAACTAATATGGATGGTATTGAAGATAAATTTTTATATCAATATTTACAATCATTTGGTTGGAATGCTAAAAATCTTAATTCAAATAAACAACTTTGGGATTATACATTTGGTTTAAATAATAATGCACAAACTGGTTCTTTTACATCTAACAACATTCAATATTTACCAACAGATACTGAGCTTATAACTCCTGAAAAAGCTACTCATCAAATATGGCGTAGAATTGCAAATAACTTACCTTATTTACTAAAACATAAAGGTTCTCAACGAGGTATTAATGCTTTATTGACTTGTTATGGTATAGCAGCATCAAATCTTTCTATAATGGAATTTGGTGGACCTAATTTAGATTCAGTAGAAGATTATCCTAAATTTATATATAATAGTTTAACACATAATTTAGTATTTGATAATATAACTGCAAGTTTAGATATACCATTTACCGGAGCAATAAGACCGCAGGCAATTGAACTAAAATTAAAACCAGCTGAATTTGCTAACTACACCTTATTAAGTGGCAGTGGGTTTAGATTGGGTATTAGTGTTAATGGGCATGGTTCTAATAAATTTGGTAATTTTACAATAAATGGTTCTCAGGTTAGTGGCAGTTCATATCCATTTTATGATGGAAACTATCATAGTATATTGGTTAACAAAACAGGTAGTATTGTTGATTTATATGTTAAAACAAATGATAAAGATAGAATTATACAAAGTGGTGAATGGAGTGGTTCAATTGTAGATGCTAACTATGAAACGGCAACTAGTTTAATGGTTAAAGGATTTAAAGGGCATTTAGAAGAAATTAGATTATGGGAAACTAATTTAAGTGAAAGTGTATTTAATAATCACGTTATAATGCCGGAAGCCATTAATGGTAATCATATATCAGCATCCACAACCGATTTATTATTAAGATTAGATTTTGAAAGACCTCAAAACTTAGCATCTAATCGAACTATTAATAATATAGCACCTAATTTAGAATATGTGGCAGCGGTTAGTGCAAGTGGATTTATAAGTGCAAGTTCATATCCATATAACTACGAAGCATTAGAAAGAGAAGTAGCATTAACAATCCCAAATAGTGGAGCAAGTAGATATTATACAAACAAAGTAAGATTAGAATCACAAGAATTAACATCTAACTTATCACCCGTACATCGTTCAACTAAGAAAGCATTTGAAACAGCACCACAAGATTCTAATAGAGTGGGATTATTTTTTTCACCTAATAAAGATTTAGATTTAGATATTGCAAAATCATTGGGTGGTGACTCGTTTGATACATTTATCGGTGACCCTCAATATGAATACAATACTATAAATTATCCTAAATTAGATGAATTAAGAAATTATTATTTCCAAAGAGTCGGTGAAAGAAACTTATATGAGTTTATTCGTTTAATTAAATTTTACGATAAATCATTATTTGTTAATTTAAAAGAAATGCTACCAGCAAGAGCAGTAGCAACAACGGGCCTTTTAATCGCACCACACTTATTAGAAAGAAATAGAATTAAAATAAATAGACCTGAAGCAACGGCCGAAAGTTTAGAGGGTGTAGTAACCGAAACACAAATTATAGATTTAAGTTCTACCTTTGATTACAAAGAAGCAAATTTAAATTTAACAGCTTCCATCGAAAACATTAGTGCTATAAACGAAAGATTAGATGGAACATTAATTGCATCAGATGTATATAATTTTAGTGCAGAAGCAGATTCATTTACTACTATAATTGATACTGATTTAGCAAATGTAGCAGATGGTTCTTACATAACATACGAAGGTGAGATTGATTTTAGATTAAAAGACCCTACTATATTAACAGAGTTAGATTTAAATTATGGAAAATCTATTATTGGATTTGATAGATATAGTGATTATGGATATGGAACATATTTTAATAGTGGATATGGTAAATATTTTTATGAGGAAAATGGTGCATTCAAATCAAAGGCAGTTAAAGCATTTTTAGTTACAAAAGTAAATAATAACTTAAGTACCAATTTAGTAAGAAGTGGTTCAGTTGGTGTGCTAGGTAGTGAATATACTTATGTAGATAGTTCTTCACTAAGCACAGAATTAATTGTGCAAGAATATAGTCCTAAAACTGGATTATTTGCAACGGCTAGTTTGGTTGATAATAAAACAATACTTAGTGCAGTTGCAGTAAATGGATATTTACCATCACATTATATTTATAAAGGTGACAAACACACCGGTATTGAAAATTTATTTTATAAAGGATGTAAACAAACAATAGATACAACAATAGATGGTAAAGCAGCGGTAGAAACATTTACAACTAACCCAACTACATTAAGAGTAACGGCACAAGGTAGAAGTAATAATGAACCAATATTAGAAGTAGATTAAAAATAATGTAACAAAAAAATATTTTATATATTTATAAAAGAATAATAAACAAACTATGGCATACTTAGATAACACAACAATTACAGTCGATGCTATCCTTACCAAAAAAGGTAGAGAGAAATTAGCAGCTGGACAACCATTAAACATTTCTCAATTTGCATTGGGTGATGATGAAATTGATTACACATTATATGATGCAGGACACCCAAAGGGTTCGGCTTTTTACGATAATTCAATTTTAAAAACTCCTATTTTAGAAGCATCTCCTGATGAAACACAAGCATTGAAATATAAATTAGTAACATTACCAAAAGGTACAACAAAATTACCGGTAGTTTCTATTAATGTATCAACTATTGCAGCAAAAACAACCGGTGGTCAATATCCAATTAATCCATCAACATCTCCATCAGGAAATAAAAATGGTGGATATACAGCAGTATTGGGTAATAAAAACGCCGGTACTATTGTTGGTGAAGGATTGGCAAATGTAACAACAACTTCAACTACGTTCACAAATAGTGTAACTGCAACTGCAGAAGTAGTTAAAGGTATGACATTTACTTTCATTCCTAATGGTTCATTAACTTCAAACATAACAACAACTTTAACTATATTTGGTAACGAAACAGGTGGTAGTATTACTATTCCTGTAACTGTTACTTATGTAGCTGGATAAAATAATAAACAACGAATATGGCAACATTGGGTACAAATACCGGAACACAATTAACAAATGATTTAGCAACATATCTTAATCAACAAAAGCAAAACGCTAATGGAACATTAGATACAACGCAATTAGCAGCTATTATCAACAACTATCTTACTACCGGTGAGAAGTTAGTTTTAGAATCGGGGGTAACTACTAATTCAGTATATAAGCAATTTAATACAACAGATGTAGTTCCTGCTAAAAATGAAATAGTAACAACTGGATTATGGAGTAATGGTAGTGGTAGCTTGAGTAATACAATAGCTACGGGTTCAACTATAACTATGGCAGGACATAGTGGTAGTGCAACGGATGAATATTATTATAATGTATATGCAACAACTAGTTCTACAACTTCTGAATTTGCGGTAGCATATGGACATATTAGTGGTGCGGGTGCAAGAACATTAGCAAATTATGATGATGCAACTTTACCAACAAAAGCTACATATTTTCAATATAGAGCATTATTAACCGATACAGCTGAGACTCATTTCCGTTTTTATAATGGAACAACAGAAGATGGCTATTCATCTGCTGATTTTTACGCTGTTAATATTAGTAGAGCAAATTATAGAGAAAGAGTAGACCCAGGTAATTGGGAATTAACATTGAGTGGTTCAAGTGGTTCATTTACTTTCATAGATAATAGTGCTGAAAAATTCAATACTACAAATAGTGGTACTAATGAATATAATATTGTAAGTGGTACATTAAATTTAGGTACTAACAATGCGGCTACAGTTCAAACTACAACCGCATCTAATGGATATGGTTTTGGTAAATTCTATCCTGATTATGGTATTTTTATATTTAATCCAACGGCTTTATCGGCTACTATTGGTGCACAATCTATTTTACCATCTGGTTCTTATATTTCGGATGAATTCAATCACAAAAAAATGTTTAATGTAATTAAGGCTGGTGGTGATTTTCAAGCACGCAGAATTGAAAACATATCAACAGCACATTATTTTGTAAGAGTTAATAATAGAGAATTTAATTTTTCTAATAATCCTACTTATGTAGATACAACTGGTTCAATGACACAACCTACATTCCAAACAGACCCTTTAACTTATATTACAACAGTTGGTTTATTTAACGATGCAAACGAAATGATTGCAGTAGCTAAAACATCTCAACCAATTGCTAAATCTTTCAGTAAAGAATTATTATTGAAAGTTAAGTTAGATTTCTAATAAAAAGATTTGTTTGGGAGTATCGTAGGACAAAAACCAAACACATAACTTAAGAACCCAACCCTAAAAAAGTTGGGTTTTTGTTTAATAAGATATTTATAATAGATTATGTTAAAACACATCCCAAAATCAGATATTAATTTAAGACCATTTAAGGTTTACAAAACGTTTTCAGTAGCTGAAGATTTACTTAGTGCATCATTTGCATATAATCATACTGGTAGTACCGATGTATTAACCGATTCTGAATTACAAGAAAATGGTTTATGGCATCAATTATATACAATGTATTATAGAGATGGTTATAATCCATTTACATCATATGGTACAATAATGCCAAAAGTGCCTAAGAATCCACAACGAACATTAGGAGATGGTGCATTAGTATTATCTATACCACAAAAAATGTTTGGTGAGGGAATTAAACCAGGATCAGTTAAAATAAATACATCAATAGATGATAATATATATGATGATTTTTATGGTAATTTACGCACAACTACTAATGAAATTTATTTAGTTTTGTTAGATGTTGAAAATGGCATAATTAAATTTAAGGATGGTTATAACAACGAAGGCCAACTTGAATTTACAACTGCTAATTTTAATGGTAATGGTACAATTACAATAGTGGGTGAAACAAGTGATTTTACTAATTTTAGCGCAAATATAGAAAATGATGTAATTCAATTTGAAGGTATTATTGTAACAATACCAACCATACTTCAAGAAATTGTGGGAAATGTTATATATGAACATGGTATTATAGCAATTACAAACGATGTTATTTCTGGAAGTATAACTGGAAGTAGACATGATTATTTTGATAATTATGATTTAGAATACAAATCTACAAACACTATTTATGAAAATGAATTCTTATTAGTAGTGGGTGAAGATGAATTTAATGTATCAACTAATACAACAGCATATAGTGAATTAAATGTTATAACCGGTTCTATTACTACAACATATGAAGGTAATATTAAATATCAACATAGTGATAAATACCAAAAAGCAATTTTTGCAGATTATGAATATAGTTCATCAATTGATACAACCGGTTCTTATATAGCACCTTACATTACAACAATTGGTTTATATGATGATAATATGGATATGGTAGCAGTAGCTAAATTAGCAAAGCCTGTAAAATCAATGCCTGACCTTCCTGTAAACTTTTTAGTTCGATTTGACAGTTAACATATATTTATATTAAACAAAAAGGAATTTTAAAATGGGAATATTAGATTTATACAACAATAGTACACAAAATTATACAAAAGCCGGTGGAAAAACACCAGCGACTACGGATGTTATCAAAGGTATAACTCCACAACAATTTACATTAACCACAAAAGCCGATGCGGCAACTGGATTTGTTGCAAATAGAACAGCCGCAGATAAAAACAAGTCTGATTTTAATATGTTAGATAGTAAAAACGAAATAGTTGTAAAAGATTTTAATCCATTAGATATAAATAATGATTATTATGTTGGTACAACAAAAGTAACCGGATATAATCCTACTAAACTATTTAATGGTGGGGCATTGACAAATCCAAACGGATAATGAGTAAAAAAAATGTTACAAAAAAAGGTTGGGTAGCAAAGAAGAATGGTTATAAAAGTGGATTAGAAGATATGGTTTCCCAACAAATCGAATCAATGGGTATTAAAGTAGAATATGAAACCGAAAAGGTTAATTATATTATACCTTCATCACCTCACACATATAGTCCAGATTTTAAATTACCTAATAACATTAGGGTAGAAACAAAAGGTAGGTTTGTATTAGCCGATAGAAAAAAACATCTATTAGTTAAAGAACAAAATCCTACAATAGATATTCGTTTCGTATTTACCAGTTCAAAGAACAAAATCAATAAAAAATCCAAAACAACTTACGCAGATTGGTGTGATAAGTATGGATTTAAGTATGCCGATAAACTGATACCCGAAGAATGGTTCTCAGAATAATTTGGTAATTTAAACTATTTTCCATATCTTTGATATATGGAGATAATACAACTTTTTGATAAATACATAGGACCAAGTAAACCTCTAAAGAAAAATGAGTATGCATATCATTGTCCTTTCTGCCATCACGCCAAACCAAAACTACAAATAAACGATAAGACTTTTAAATTTCATTGTTGGACTTGTAATGCTGGTGGTAATCTTATTTATTTAGGTAAGAGAATTGGGATGAATGATTTAGATATAAATGATTTAATAGGAAGTTGTGGTATTAGTGCAGAAATAAGAAAGAAACTAAAAGATGATTGGGGTGGTTCTATTAAAGAATTATTAGATAACATTACAGCAGAAGCGGGAGAACAAGAAACCGAAAATACATCACAATTATTTTTACCACCCGAGTTTAAATCAGCATTAGAATTATCGAGTAGTATATCAAATCCATTAGAAAGAAACGCAATTGCATACCTTAAACAAAGGGGTATTACTAAAAAACATATTATTAGGTATAACATAGGATTTTGTCCAAAAGGATTATATGGTGGTAGAATTATCGTTCCATCGTATGATAGTAGAAATCAATTGAATTATTTCATAGCAAGAAGCATCTTTCCTGACGAGAAGCAAAAATATAAAAATCCTCCTGTATCTAAAGATGTTATAGTATTTTCTAATCAAATCAATTGGAAACAACCTATTACTTTATGTGAGGGTGTATTTGATGCAATTGCTCTAAAAAGAAATGCTATTCCATTATTAGGTAAATTCGTTCAAAATACACTAATGGGGGCTATAAAGAATACCAATCCTGAGGTCTATATTTGTTTAGATTCCGATGCTCAAGAGGATGCATTGGTATTATATAACAAAATTAAATCATATGTAAAGGTGGTGAGGAACATTAAGTTAGATGGTAAGGATGCGGGCGAAAATAACTTCCAAAATATTTTGAAATATCAGAAAAATTCCGTAACTTTAAGTTGGGAAAGCGTATTAAAAGAAAAGCTATCTAATTTCAGTAGTAGTATATTAAAATAAAATATGAGTAAATTAAAGAAAATTTATCACATTGCGGACATTCACATTAGAAATCTAAAAAGACACCAGGAATATAGAGAGGTATTTGATAGATTGTTTGATGATATAAAAAGTAAGGGAGTTGATGACTCTCTTATTTATTTAGCGGGAGACTTAGCTCACGCAAAATTAGAAATGTCACCGGAGCTTCTTAATGAAATAAATTATTTTCTTAAGAAGTGTTGTGAATTATGTCCTACCATATTAATAGCTGGAAACCACGATTGTAACTTAAATAATGCGGGTAGATTGGATGTATTAACTCCAATTGTAGAAGCATTAGATTTACCTAATTTAACTTATTTAAGAAATACTCAAAGTTATACCTATGGGGGTGTAAGATTTGATACGTTCTCTATATTTGATGATAAAGAGAATTGGGTGTTTGAACCATTAACATCAGATACTAAAAATATTGCATTATTTCATGGACCTGTATTAGATGCAACTACGGATGTTGGTTATACAATTTCCTCTCGTCATTTTACATCAGAAATGTTTGATGGATATGATTTAGCCCTATTAGGTGATATACATAGAAGACAAACTATGATTTCTCCAAAAGGTTGTAAGGTAGTTTATCCAGGTTCTTTAATACAACAGAATCATGGTGAGGCATTAGATAAACATGGTTATGCTATTTGGAATATGGATGATTTATCAGTTGAATATGTAGATGTTCAAAATGATTATGGTTATTATACTTTGCACGTTGAGAATGGTATTGTACCTGATGTAACCGATATGCCTGTGAAACCTCGTCTTAGAGTGTTTGTATCTAAAACCGATGCAGCAGATATTAAGAGAGTTACTACGGAGATTAAAAAGAAATATAAAGTAGATGAGTTCACTATTACTCGTACCGACACTTTAGCTCGTTTAAGGACGGGTAACAAAGATGGTAAGGTGAATGTAGGTAATGTGAATGACCCTCAATACCAAGCCGGTCTTATTAAAGATTACTTAGGTAGAAACTATATGTTGGATAATGAAACATTAGGTAAGATTGAGGATTTGAACAATAAACTAAACAAACGATTAAACGATGATGATTTAGTTAAGAACATAGCTTGGAAACCAATTCGTTTTGAGTTTGATAATATGTTCTCTTATGGTGAGGATAATATCGTTAACTTTGAGAATATGAAAGGGTTAATGGGTGTGTTCGCTCCAAACGCTAGTGGTAAATCCTCTCTATTCGATGCTCTTTCATTTTGTATATTTGATAAGAGTAGTAGAGCATTTAAGGCAGCTAACATTCTAAACAATCGTAAAACATCATTTAGTTGTAAGTTAGAGTTTGATATTAATGATGAGAGATTTTTCATTGAGAGAACTGCTAAAACTACAAAGAAGGGTGATGCGGTTAAGTGTGATGTAAACTTTTGGAAAATAGAGGGTGGTGAAATAGTAAACTTAAATGGTGATGAGCGTAGAGGAACGGATAAAGTAATTGAATCTTATTTAGGAAAGTATGAAGATTTTGTATTAACTGCGTTATCTTTACAAGGAAACAATTCGTTATTCATTGATAAATCACAATCAGAAAGAAAAGATTTATTAGCTCAATTTATGGGTATTAATGTATTCGATAAGTTATATGATTTAGCGAGTGAAGATATTAAAGAAGTTCAAGTCTTATTAAGAAACTTTAAGAGAACGGATTTTACATCTGAATTAGCAACCGCTGAAAATAAATTGGAAATATTAAAGGATGAGTATGAAGAATTTGAAATTGAGAAAGAAGGTTACGAAGATAGACAAGATGATTTGAATGAAGAAATAACTAATCTATCCACTCAATTAGTTCCTATTGATGGTAACTTAGATATTGATGATTTAGAAAGTAAACAATCAACGTTACAATCTCAAATCACAGGTTCAATTGTAGATGCAGATTCTAAAGCAACACATTGTGTTAAGATAACAGATGCAATAGATGATTTAACAAACGCAATATTAAGTAAACAACAATTTAATGATATTGATATAGAAGTTGTATATTCTAATTATCAACGAGAACAAACAAGTTTAATCGAAGCTACAAAAATTTATGATATTGCAAAATTACATTTGAGTTCTGCAGAAGAAACGATTGAACGATTGGATAATCATAAATATGACCCAAATTGTAAGTTTTGTTGTGATAATACTTTTGTAAAAGATGCAATGAGAGTAAAAGAATTGTTACCTCAATTGAAAGAAGAAGTTAAACAGGCAACTATCCAATGTACAGGTATTCAACAAACGTTAGATTCATGGGAAGGTATTGAAGAACAATATGTGCAATGGAATGATTTAAAATCTAAATTAGAAAAAGGCAAAACACTTTATAAAACTAGAACATTAGAATTGAGTGGATTACTTACTCAAAAAGAATTGTATGAGGCACAATTAACAGCGGTAGAATTGGATATAGAAAAATATCACGCAAACGAAACTACTATTCAAAACAATGATTCTTTAGAGGAACAAATTGATATTAAGAAACAAGAGTTAGCGGGAGTTAGTAAAGACCTAAGAGAGATAGCAGCAAGATTGTTAGATATGAATGGACAAATAGTTCAAACACAATCTTATATTACATCAGTTACCGATAAGATGACAGAAGCAAAAGATTTAGAAGAAAAATTCCAAATTTATGAATACTACTTAGATGCAGTAAAGAGAGATGGTGTTTCATATGAATTAATTGCAAAGGCTCTACCGGTGATAGAAGGCGAGGTTAATAACATCTTACAGCAAATTGTAGAGTTTGGTATCGTATTTGATATGAGTGGTAAGAATGTGAACGCTAGGATTGTTTATGAGGACCAACATTGGCCGCTAGAGATGTGTAGTGGTATGGAGAAGTTCGTTAGTGGACTTGCTATTAGAGTTGCACTTATCAATGTATGTAACTTACCTCGTCCAAACTTTTTAGTTATTGATGAAGGATTTGGTACATTAGATAGTGATAATTTACAATCTATCTTTATGATGTTTGATTACCTTAAAACACAATTTGATTTTATTAATATTATTTCTCACTTGGATGCAATGCGAGATATTGTAGATACATTGGTTGAGATTAAAAAAGTAGATGGATTTTCTCAAATTCAATATAAATAAATATTTATTTATATGAATGAAAAAATACACAATCAATTAACAAGTAAAGGATATTATACAACAACAATAAATCCTACTATAACTGAAAAACTAAAACAAATTTTTAGTAAAATAAAAGATATAGAATTTAGAGATGCAACACATACTACATGTGGAGAAACGGGATATACACATGACACTGATTTTGAAATATTAGAAGAATTAAAAAAAGAATATGCACCATTAAAGAAATGGCAATTTTGGTACGCAGAACAAAATTTAAATAAATATTTATCCGTTTATGATATAGAATATTTAAACGATGAAATTTTTAGAGATTTACTTAAACAATGTTATCCGTCTGAATTATATAATTTAGATTCTTGTCATTTAACATATACAATGTATAATAAACAATGTTATATTAATAAACATCAAGACGGATTAAGTCCTTATAAGATATGTAATATTTTACTTTATTTAAACGAAGATTATAAAGATGGATATGGTGGCGAATTAGTTATAAATGGTAATATAGTAATTAAACCAGAGTTTGGTACATTAGCAGTATTAGATTTTACAACAGCAAATCCAATGCATGAAGTAACCGAAGTTTTAGATGATAACTTTAAACGATTCGCTATTTTAACTTCATTTATATATAATAATAAATAAATAGAATATTTATAAAAAAGAATATTCTATAATGGCCGTTGATATAAAAGTTGCACCCGATGAAAAGTTAGAATTAGTACAAACCTACATTACAGATACTAATTTAAATTCAGATTATTTTAATATAAGTGAACTACCTGATACTTTTACGGGAGGTAAAAACGCATTCCTAATAGCGGGTTCGGATAAACTATTAGCTAATACTGAAATCAAAATTCAAATTAGAGATGCAGCAGGTAATGTATGTTATGTAGAATACTCAAATGGTTCACCCGAATATTATGAAGGTAATTCTAAAGTAGCAGCAGTTTATGTATATCCTACTATAACCTCATTTGGCCCGGCAACAATTACAATATTAGGTCAATTAAAAGATGTACCACAAGAATGGAATGGTTTATATAGTGTAAAGTGGACTAAGCAAGTTAACATAAATCCTGCATTAGCCAATACAACAAGAGTAAGATTTTATAAAAGACCACTAGTTTCAATTACAGAAATAGTAGAACCATTATATACAATAGTAAGTGGTAGTAAAACAGCTTCATTAATACAAGGTTCATTTGCATCAATTAAAGTAAATCAATTAGAAACATTTGCGGGTGATGTAAAAAGAATAAAAGTATATAGAACCGCACAAGGTGATATATCTGATTATGATTTAATACAAGATATATTAGTAGAATCAAAAAATCTTTTAACCACATATGAATTAAGTGGAAGTGTAGTTGGTGATGGTGGATTATTTACAAATGATTCTCTTTCTAAATTATGGCTTACCGGTTCATTAAATGCGACATTAGATGCTACTTATATTGAAAATGGATTACAATTAACAGGTAGTGGGACCCTTACTTATTCTGCATCATTAAATTTACTTAGTTCAAATACATATGAATTACAATTAGATAGTTTTTTTACCGGTTCTACTGCAGATAATTTGGGTATATATTTAAGTTACCCAACTCAATCTACATTAGGTCAAGCATATACATCAACTACAACAATTGCAATATTAAATGGTTTAACACCTACTAAAAAATTTGGAATACAAACATTCCCATTCACTATACCATTTGATTATCCAACCGCAAGTTTATATTTATCACAATCAATTGGTAAATGGCATGTTGGTAATATAGGTTTAAATGTTTCACAAGATACGGCATTTTCTCCAAATGAAATTAGTTTTGTTACATCAATGCCAACTGTATTGACAAATGAAACATTTAATTTTAAGTTTGAATTTTATGATGTAAACAATAACTATGTACCGGTTGCAGTAACACAAAGTGCAGTTTTTGTTGGTGGTACAAATTTTAATACATTACAATCAGGTTCATTATATACATCGGCATCATTAACCGCATTATCACAATCGGTAAGTGGAACAATATCAACAACAAGTGCATCTTTAAGTAGTAGTATTTCTAAATCAGCAAGTGAAACAAGTGCATCATCTGCAAATTTTATTATATTAGTAAGTGGTTCATTGAGTAGTTCTATTAATGTAGTTAGTGGAAGTCAATATACACTTAGTCAATCAGTAAGTTCATCATTAGCATCAATTAGTAATTCAGCAATTTCTCAAGCATCGCAATCTTTATATCAAGTTTATTCTGCATCAGCATTTTTAGATAAATTTATTTTTACAGATGAAAATGGGAAACTAAACCAACCACCAACAGCAAGTGGCACAGGTTTGTTTTTAGGTTCAAACTATTTAGGATTTTATAGTTCAAGTGCAACTGCATCAACAAGTGGATGGAAAACGTATATGGATAACCAGGGTGATTTTTATCTAACTGGTTCAAATGGACAATTTTTAGCTTGGGCAAGTTCATTAGGTACATTACAAATTCAAGGACAAATTAATATTCAAGAAGGTGGTATAACAAATGCAGCAACTACTAAATCTGTAGCAGATGTATATTCATCGGCAAGTGCATATAGTAGTTCGGCATATACTTCAATTAGTGCATCAAATGCAGCAGCAGCCGCTTATAGTGCTAGTTTAATGAGTTCATCTTTGTATATAAGTGCATCATTAAATAGTGGAATATCCGGTTCATCGTATAACGCAACATTATGGTCCGCTTCATTGGCATCATCATCTTTATTTTATTCCGGTGCTTTATCGGCAAGAGCAGAAGCAATATCATCATCAACCGCATTTACAACTAATTTATTAGATGGTAGAATTTTTACGGATGTTAGTGGTAATATTAATAAACCACCAAATGTAAGAGTAAATGTATCTAATGGATTATATTTGGGTTCAAACTATTTAGGATTTTATAGTGGTAGTGATTGGAAAACGTATATGGATAATCAAGGTAAATTCTACCTTACTGGTTCAGCAAATGATCATTTTCCTAATTATTTAGTATGGGACGGTGCAGGAGGATTAACAGTAGCAGGTACTATTAATATAGTAGGTTCAAACTCAAACATATATACACAAACTGAAATAAATACAATTTCATCATCAATATCAGCATCAGCATATAGAGCATATTTATCGGCAAGTTCATATAGTGGAAGTTTAGCAACTACCATAACTACAAATAGTGGTTCTACGGCAACCTCTATATCAGCATCAAATGCCGCATCATTAGCATACTCAGCATCTATATCAGCATCAACAGCAGCAACAACAGCATTATTAGATGGTAGAATTTTTACGGATGCAAATGGTAGAGTAGTAAAAGCACCAACCGCATCAGTAGCCGGTTTGTTTTTAGGTAATACGCATTTAGGATTTTATGATGGTAGTGGTACTTGGAAAACCTATATGGATAACCAAGGTAAATTTTATCTTACTGGTTCTTCTACAACTCCATTTTCAAATTATTTAGTATGGGATGGTGCAGGCGGATTAACAATAGCAGGTGCAATTGATATTACGGGTGGTAATGGTGCAACCCAAGATTATGCAGGAAGTACAGCTAGTGGTTCGTTAACAACCGCAACTACAAGATTAAATACATCTTCATCGGTTTTACAAGGTAATTTAAATACATCTTCATCGGTTTTACAAGGTAATTTAAATACATCAGCATCAGCATTACAAGGTAATATAACCGGTGTAGATAATAAGGTATTCACATCAACAACTGGTTTAATAAATAAAACACCATCGGTAAGTACATCAGGTTTATATTTGGGTTCAACTTTCTTAGGATATTATAATGGAAGTGATTGGAAAACTTATATGAGTAATACCGGTAATTTCTTTTTAAGTGGAGCTGGTAGTGATTCATTAAGTTGGTCAAGTGGAGTATTAGCTATAAATGGTGCAATAACTGCAACAACGGGATATATAGGCACAGCAGCTGCTGGTTTTGCAATTAATAGTTCATATATTGGAAATGGAAAAGCAACTTTAACCGATGCAAATGCCGGAGTATATGTGGGTACTGATGGAATTGCATTAGGTGGAAGTTCTACATTTAAAGTAACATCGGCGGGTGCATTAACAGCAACATCGGCAACTATTACCGGTGCAATAACAGCAACCTCATTAACATTAAGTGGATTTACATTAGCGAGTTCGGCCGTAGGTTTAGGTAATGTTAGTAACTATTCGCCGGCAAATCAGGCAAAATATGGTATTGAATCCACAATTGATATTGGGTCAGGTGGTATTAGAATGAATGGTGGTGGATATATTAAAGGTGGACAGACAGATTATAATACCGGTACCGGCTTCTTTTTAGGTTATCATGATTCTGCATATAAATTTTCAATTGGAAATTCAGCAAGTAATTATGTAACATTCGATGGTGCAGGTACATTAGCAGTGGGAGGAACAATTACTGCTAATGCAGGTGCGATTGGTGGTTGGGAACTTGCAGCTACTAGATTAAAATCAACCGATTCGGTAACTAGATTAGATAGTACTAACAAAGAATTTGCAGTAATGGACCCGAATAACTTAAATTATTATAAAGTAAGAATTGGAGCTGGTACTACTTTTCAAAGCCAACCATTCCATCCATTTACTGAAATAAATCAATCAGGTTTTGAAATGGGTGGTATTATATCTACCGGTGGATTTGGTTTGAGAGCATCAATAGCTGGGTATAATGATACCGCAAATTCAAACACAGGGGTAGCCGTATCGACATATAGTACAATAGATTATACCATAAACCAATATACACCAGTATATGCTAGAATTTTCGAAAATGCAAGTGGTGTAAGTAGTGGTGTGGCAGCTGGAGAGTTTGTAGGTGGTATAATTGCTAGGAATACTACAACACCAGGTGCGAGTGACGCTATAAATCAAGGATTTGCAATTATTACCGATGGCCACAATTATTTAGGTGGTGCGGGTAAAACTACTCAAATTGCAAATCCATTTTTTGCATTATCGGATGTATATTTAAGAGGATTGGCATTAAATCCAAGTGGAGCTGGTACAAACTATACTATAAAAGCTGATACCCTTACTAATGGTAAACTATTTCAAAGTTCATCAAGTCGTAAAACCAAAAATATTTATGGAAATTGGAAAATAGGTGGTGTATTAGAAAATATAAAAAAAGTTCCAGTTAAAAGATTTAAGTATAAAAATTGGGCAGATGATGAGGTTGAAACATTTGGTTTAATTGCTGAAGATTTACATAATAATGACTTTTGGCAATCAGTCATATATGATGCAGATAAAAATAATAAAGCAATTTATACAGAAAAAACAGTTGCTGGTATTGATTATGAAAAAGTAACATCAATTTTATGGAAAGGTATGCAAGAATTATTACAAAAAGTAGAAGATTTAGAAACACAATTAAAAAATAAATAAAAGTTATGAAAAGTTTACAATACACAGGTGAAGATGGTATTAATTGGGATATAGAAATTCATTATGTAAATACCTTTACACCAGATATGGATGGATTAGAACAAATTATAATAAAATCTGATTCATTTGGATTATCATTTAGATATGGACAAATACCAATTGGAACAAAATTTAATATAGAACCATCTATTTTATCTAATGGAGTTACTACATATGGATGCTTAAAATACGATGATAAATTGGTATGTTCGTTTGACCCCAATATATAAAAATAAAATAAATGTTTGATTTATTAGTTACAACTGGCGCAGGTAATGTTCCAATGGGTGGTAGTGATATATGGGTAAACAATTTCATAGAAAATGTAGTTCCATATTTAAAATATCCAATTGTATTATTAATTGATGGTAGAAAACCTAATGGATTTGAACCAACATCTATTCCTTGTCAATTTGTATTTTCAAAGGAAACACCACTATTAATACCACCACTTTTAAGAAATTGTAGAAGAATACATTTTTTACACAACAACTATTATCGTAGAGATGAATTGTGGGAATACAAATATAAATTCCATACAATATTTTGTCACGCTTATATCAAAGAAATTATAAACACCAATATAGATTTAGGATTAGACAGAGTTTATTTACCTACTACAATGGATTTACAATGGGAACAGAATGTATTAGAAAAATGTAAACAAATAGTTTGGATTGGCTGTAACGATGGATTAGTACAAAAAGATTTTAAAAAGAAAACAATTCAGATACCAAATTATTATGAGTTTAATCAAAATATAGAATATAGATGGAATACGGATAAGATAGGATATGCAGCAAGAAGTGAGACAAGAAAGTGTTTTCATTTTTTAGATAAACACAAAGGATATGCTATTACCGATTGGATGGGATATGAAAATTTAAAAGAAGGATTAAACTTAGATTTAAAAAAAGTAAGATTCTACCCATATAATTTGGAAAACCACAGAAATTTCTTTAACTTAGACTTTACAATATTTCACGGATGTTATGTAAATGAACCATTTGGGTATTCTATATTTAACGCAATTGATTATGGTAAACTTCCAATTCTAAATAAGTTTTGGTTACCTAAAATAGATTACAAATATAGAGCAAATACAAAAGAAGAATTTAATAAGATGTATGAAATAATGTGTAATGATTTTGAATTAGAAAGACAATATAACTTTTTTAAATTAAAAGAAGCATTACAACAATATAGTAGTAAAGAGGAATGGGTATATGAAATCACAAATATTTTAAATAAATGAAACACATAATAGTAGCAGGGGATTCATTTAGTTATTATACAAATGAATTAAAAAATACCAAAACACCAGAACAAATTATTAATATTGATAATGGCAATTGGTTTCATTTTTTAGAAGATGACTATAAAGAAAATAATATAGAATACAAATTTTATTATTTAGGAAGACCATCTGCTGGAAATCATTATATAATAAACAGAACAAAAAATAAAATTGAAGAATTATTACAAAAAGGAATTGATGCAAATTCAATATATTGTGGTATTCAATTTACTTATTTTTTTAGAAATGTGTTATCAATGGATAAAACTAAAATGATAACAAAAGAATTACAAGATGATTATTTTGATTTAAATAAACCAATTTTAAACAAATTTGAATATATTAAAAAAACATTGAATGATATAAATGATTTAGCAGATTTTATAAAAGAAAAAAATATTTTATTTAATTTTTTCTTTCAACAGGATATATTCAAACACTATGGGTTAAAGGAAATAAATTTCGAATTAGAAATAACTAAAATAAAAGAATATTTTTTAACTAATAATAATTTTAAATTAGATGGAGTATTGGAAAATTATTTAAACAAAGAATCAGATAACTTATATTCTGCTTATATTTCAAAAACCGATTTACATTTTAATCCAATTGTATATTATCACTGGTATATTGATAAAATAAAACCAATATTAATACCAAATACATTTTATAAAATAAACGAAGATACATTACATAATGCACATTTATATCATAAAAATAAGTTATTAAATGATAACAAATAAAGATTACATAAAAGAATTTATTTCTAATAATCAAGAAATAGATGAGTATGGGGACCAGGTTTTAATTAATGTACCATATCGTTGGTCTCATGGTGCAACCGATGACCATTTGGGGGATGGATTAATTATATACTCTTTGATTCAATATATGAGAGCAAAGGTATGTGTTTGTTTAGGTAGTGGTGGAGGATTTATACCAAGAATAATGACACAGGCTAAGATGGATTTGCATTCACAAAATATATTTGAAGGAAATGAGGATAAAAGTTGGGGTGATATTGGAACTACTTACATTGTAGATGCGGCAAATGGAATTGGTGGTAATGTGAATTGGTTAAAAGAAGAATCATTTTTTAGAAGATTATTTTCACCAAGAATTATAAACGATACAACTGCAAATGCATTTCATAATTATTTTGTATTAAACGATATTAAAATTGATTACTTACATATTGATGCGGGTCATTCGTATGAAAATGTAAAAGAAGATTTTGAATTGTATTCTCAGTTAATGAGTGAGAATGGTATTATATCAATTCACGATACTGACCCTAATTATGCAGATAAATACATAGTGACAAATGAGGTGAAAGATAGAGGTGATTTTGATGATTGGAAAGGCCCTATACAATTAGCAAAAGAAATAGATACTACTAAGTGGCAAGTGTTTGATTTGTTTAATTTTGGTATTCAAAAAAATAAGCCGGCATCAACCGGATTAACATTAGTAAGAAAAAAATAATGAAAAGATTAGTTACAGTTACAGGTAGTAGAACATCAACATTAAAACATATGCTAAATCACTACAAAGATTTAGTAGATGAAATGTATGTGGTAGTATATGAATGGGAAGGAAAAAGTTTATACGAATCAGTAAATCATATTGTTTCACAATTTCCAACAGCAAAAATAGTAAAAAGAGTTTATAAAGAAAAATTTAATTGGGAATATGTAACTAAATTATACAATGAAATAAAAATGATGTATCCTGATGATTGGTGGATAGTATCGGATGATGATGAGTTTCATGTATATTCAAAAGATTTAAATACAATTATAGAAGATTGTGAATCTAATGGGTGGGCAATGGTTAGAGGTGGATTTGTAGACAGAATCGGTAGAGATGGTGAATTTGTAGAACTAAAAGAAGATGTAAACATATTTGAACAATTTCCATTAGCAGGTTGTTTTCGTTATCCATTAAGTAATGCATGTCCAAATAAAATGTGTATAATGAAAGGTTGGGTAGAACTTACACCAGGACAACATTATGCAAAAATAGATGGACAAACTACTTGGAAATGGCAAGGCTGGAATCATCCATTGATTGCACCAACTAATCAATATAATGTTCAGGTTCATCATTTTAAATGGGATTCAACTTGTATAGATAGAATTAAAGCAGTAGCAGATATCAAACAAGATTATGCGTATTCAAAAGAATATCAAATAATGTATGATGCATTAAAACTAAATAATTTTAAAATTGATATTTATGATGAGAGATTTATGATTGAAGATGCCGGTGTATTAGGTTATAGTTTATGGCGAGTACTCTTCAAAATAATTCAGTCCGTTTAATTTGGTTATATAAATAAAATTTGTTACATTTAGATATGAGTAATCATAAATTAGCTATTGTAGTTCCATATAGAGATAGGAGAGAACATCTCGATATTTTCTTGCCACACATACAATCGTTTTTAAAAGGTAAAGATATTGATTATAAAATATTTGTAATTGAACAATCCGATAATAAACCGTTTAATTATGGTAAGTTATGTAATTCTGCATTTCACTTACTAAAAGATGAATATGATTATTTTTGTTTCCACGATGTAGATATGTTACCAGCATCAGATAAAGCAGATTATTCTTACAAAGAACATCCTACCCATTTAGCAACTCGAGTACAAGTGCATGAAAATACTTTACCTTATTTACAATATTTAGGTGGAGTATTAATAATTTCAAAAGAAGATTTTGAAAAAGTTAATGGTTATTCTAATGAATATTATGGATGGGGATATGCAGATTTAGATTTATTATTTAGAATGGAGAAAGCCGGTGTTAAATTAGATTCAGAATATATTTACCCAAGAGTAGATACCGAATACGAAATAGATAGATTAAGAATTACCGATTCAATCAAAAAAGAAAAAGTATCGTATTTAAAATTTGATGGTGAAACTCAAATGGAAATATTACCAAATAAATTCTTAAAAGGAATTACAACAGATTCATTTACAATATCGGCTTGGATTAACTTTGATGATTTTGTTAAAGAGGAGCAATATGTAATTTCATTTCCTGGATTCAATAGTGGTATTTCAATTCAACCGGATAACACATTAAGATTTAATTTTTGGGGAAAGGATAATAAATATTATTTTAATTATAGAAAATTAAAACCAAATCAATGGCATCATATTATATGTAATGTTGATTTTGATTCAAATAAATTAAGATTATTTGTAGATACATTTGAAGAAAATAAAAAAATAGATACACTAACACAATTTGAATTACCATTGTGGGATTATACCAAAGATAAAATTTATATTGGATGTGGTTCACATGGTAAAAATATGTTTAGAGGTAAACTAGCTAATCTTTATATATTTGATTATACATTAAGTGATTCGGAAATCAAAAATTTGTATTTAAATGGATTGATTAATAATAGGAAATTACAAACACAATTTGAACCAACATTAAAATATCAATTTAATAATTTTTATAAAAACTTTGTAATGGATGGTAGTAAACATCACAACCACGCCACATTGTATAATACACATGGTAGTAATTATTCAGAATATCTTTTAAAGGATGAAATAATAAAAACATCTAAAATAAAACTACCAAAGAGAATTGAAGCAAATTTTCAATCACTACCGCACGATAATGATACGGATATTGTTAATAGATTTAAATCATTTGATCCTGATATTATTGAGAATGGGTTAATATTTTTTAATGATATATTAACTGAAAAATTTTCTACTACTAAAATAGGATTAAATAATTTAAAATTTAAATTAATTAAACAAGAAACCTTTGATAAAAATACAGAATGGTATAAAATAATTTTATGATAAAACAATTATTAAACAACGAATTAGTTGTAAAACAATTAGAAGCAATTGCTGAAGAATTAGAAGTAATGAAAGAAAGTAAAGGAGATTTTTCTTTTTTCTTACCTAAACTTATTATTAATATAGAAGCATTATTAAAAATGTATCATTTTAATGGTTCTAATACATTTGATTACGCAATAAATTTTTTAGATACAAAAGATGAAAAAGTTTCTTTACAACAAGAAAGAGAAAATGTTGGTAAAGGATTAGAACAATTATATACAAGACTAGGTGAAGTTGATGCAAGATTATTAGAAATAGAAACACATATAACAACTCCAGAATGGAAAGTGTGGAAAGAAGGACACGAAGCAATTGCATTTGAAACAGTAAAAAAATTCTTAAAATAAAAACAAAATAAAATGGCAGAAAAAAAAGAACTAACAACCGAAGAAAGAGGTGTAAAAGCATTAGAAAGTATCGCACACTCAGCACAAGACATTAGTGATTGGTTATACGATTTAGATACCAAAGGATGGTCTACAAGATTAGAATGGTATTTAAATGAGTTTTACAATATTGCTAAAACCAAAGCAGTTGGAACATCAACAAGACCAGATAAAGAGTCCGAAAGAGAAGCTTAATGAAAAAATTAGCAATAATAGTTCCATATAGAGATAGAACATCTCATTTAGAAGTATTCGTTCCTTATATGCAAGAGTATTTAAAGGATTACGATTACAAAATCTTTGTCATAGAACAGAGTGATGATAAGCCTTTTAATAGAGGTAAACTTTTAAATGTAGGAGCTAGGATTGCAATTAAAGAAGGTTTTGATTATTTTGCATTACATGATGTAGATATGTTACCTTTAAAGGGAGTAGATTATTCTTATCCTGATACACCAATTCATTTAGTATCTAAAATTAATAAAGATATACCATTCATCGATTATTTTGGTGGAGTTACTTTATTTAATGTACATGATTATAAATTAGTAAATGGCTATTCGAATGAGTATTGGGGTTGGGGATTTGAAGATGACGATTTATTATATAGATGTATTCAGAGAAATATACCATTAGATAAAATATCAGTTGGTATACCTGATAAAAACTATTTAATAAATTATTTTAAATTTGATGGTAAACAATCTTATATTAAAATTCCTTACAAAAATTTATCATCTATTTTTAATGGTGATTTTACAATATCAATCAAAGTAAAACCGGAAGATAGTAAGACCTCATTAAAAGAAGAGTTCGATGAATATCAGATTACATCAATACCAGGTAGAAACACAGGTATATCATACACATCATTCAAACGATACAAAGGTGAGATTTGGACTAAAGATGATATTTCAACATCTATTCAAAGTGATATCATTGGTGAAGTGTGGTCACATTTAGTAATTACAAAAGAAGATGATACATTTTCTTTTTATATGAATGGTGAATTAATTGATACCAAAGAACTAAAAGACCAAATATATGAATATGATAATGATTATTTTTATATTGGAGTAGGTAATCCAACATTAGATATTAAACAATTTTATTTTAAAGGATTAATTGCTGAGTTTGCTATTTGGAATATTGCATTAGAATTCGATAACATAAAAGAAGTATATGAAAATTCATTATACAAATCTATAATTAATGATTATAGAAAATATGATAAATCAAAATACTTAAAATGTTATTATGATTTTAAAAATTTTAAAGGTGATATTATACAAGATTTAAGTGGTAATAAAAATAATGGATTTATTTACAATTGTGAAGATAACATATTAGTAGATAAATTTGAAACAGAAATTATAGTTCCAATCAGACGAGAAGGAAAATTTAAAACATTAAAGCATAGTTCTAATTCAACAATTGGTAATAATTGGATACATTCAGAAACAAGAAAAAATCAAGAAAGATTTTATAACGAAATGAAAGGTAATATAGTAGATTTATCAATAGATGGATTAAACACCTGTATTTACAAAGAAATAGAAAGTAATAAACTTTCAGATAAGGCAATTAAAATTTCAGTTAAACTATGAAGTTAGGAGTTTGTGTACCATATAGAAATAGAGAAGCACATTTAGCAGAATTTGCACCAAGAGTTCATAAGTTTTTAACTGAACAAGGTATTGAACATAAAATATATTTTGCTCACCAATGTGATGATAAGTTATTTAATAGAGGTAAGATGAAAAACATCGCCGCTAAGCACGCATTTGATGACGGGTGTGATTATATTGTATGGCACGATATAGATATGGTACCAGAAGATAGTTCTTGTGATTATAGCTTCAATCCTGAGAACCCTAAGCACTTAGCTGTAAGAATATCTCAAACAGATTATAACCTCAAATATGAGGAGTATTTTGGTGGTGCAGTACTATTCACAAAAGAACAAGTAGAAGCTACAAATGGTTACTCAAATGATTATTGGGATTGGGGTATGGAAGATGATGACCTATTTTGGAGATGTGTATTAACAGGTAATGCAGAACAACATTATTTACCAGATATAGTAAACCAAAAGTATGGATATTTTGATGGATTAAAATCATATGTTAAAATAGAACCATCTCGTTCAATTAGAAATTTATGTTCGCGTTCACATACGGTTTCAATATTAGTAAGAGCACATCAACAAGAGGAGAAAGTTCCTATTTATTTAATTGGTGATGAGGATAGAAGATTTTGTGAATATCCAATTCTTCGTAGACCAGGACATGATTGGGGTATATCGTACAACAATAGTAGAGCATTTACTTCTATGTTATGGAATAATGAAAGAGAGTTTTTATACTTATGGGCAAAGAGATACGAACAACAATGGAGTTGGGTAACGTTGACAGTTGATGATGATAATAAATTAATTTCACTTCACATCAATGGCAGAAAAAGTGATGCAAGATTTGGAACAGGTGCAACATCACCATTAGAATATAGTGGTTATTTAAAAAGATATGGAACAGAACCATATTATATTGGAACAACACCATCGGTAGGAGTAGATGAAGTTAATAGATGGTTTAAAGGTGATATTGCAAAAGTTATGATGTGGGACAGATGTTTATCGGAAAATGAAATAATGGAATTTCCGGATGATATGGTTGCACATTATGATTTTAATTCAATAAATGGAAACGTATTAAATGATTTAAGTGATAATGGAAACCATGGTGAAATAAATGATGTTGAAATAAAAGAAGAAGATATTTTAAAAGTTCATAATACTATCTTACCATTTCGTAGAGACGGTAAGTTTGAATGTTTACCACACCAAACCGAAGGCCTAATAACAATTGCCGGAGTAGATAAATGGGCAAAGGGTGAAACTACTGCAAGAAACGAAAGAAGATATATATTAGAAATGCAGCAAGGTAAATATAATTGGAAAAACGATGGTATGAATAGTTTAGAATACGAACTCATATCAATAGATGAAATAGGTAATAATTCTGTAATAATAAATTGTAAAGCATAATGGCTAGTTACGAAAAATTTGAAAATGTAAGAGAACAATTAAATGCAGTGGGAGTAGGATTTTGTTTAGCAAAATGGATGCAAGTAACGATGCATTTACATATTGGACATAATCATAGTTGTCACCATCCAATGACACATCAAATATCAACAACTGAATTAAATAGAGACCCTTCCGCACTTCATAATACACGTTTCAAAAAACAAAAAAGAAGAGAAATGCTAGAAGGTGGGAAGCCAGCAGAATGTGATTATTGTTGGGGTGTAGAGGATAGTTCAAATCAATTTAGTGATAGAACATTTAAATCATCTGAACCATGGGCATTTCCACATTTAGAAAAAATTAAAGAAAGTAATTGGAGAGATAACATTAATCCTTCGTATGTAGAGGTTTCATTCAGTAATGCGTGTAATTTTAAATGTTCGTATTGTGCACCACCATTCTCAACAAAATGGATGGAAGAAATTGAACAACATGGGGGATATCCAACTTCCGATAATTTTAATGGATTAGAACATTTTGTAAGTAGTGGTAGAATACCAATTCCTCAAAGTGAATATAATCCATATGTAGAAGCATTTTGGAAATGGTGGCCGGAGTTGTATCAAGATTTATATA
>Ga0214919_10000686_pt1 | contig 57771 bp, 88 predicted proteins | sample LL1503_MetaG_FD_177994 | JGI IMG/M metagenome (GOLD analysis project Ga0214919, IMG submission 177994) | Freshwater microbial communities from Lake Lanier, Atlanta, Georgia, United States - LL-1503 | ecosystem: Environmental > Aquatic > Freshwater > Lake | place: USA: Georgia | collected... | reverse complement strand
GGAGAAGTGACAGAAACGGGAGGAAAGAAGAAACTGTCAAACATCCGGGCCCCGATGGAGGGAGGGAAGTTGATGTGCGAAGTCGAGCTTGACGATCTTGGCCGTCAGGACCGCTTGGGCTCCGCCCCAGAAGACGGTCTTGTCCGTCTGGACCGCTCGGGCTCCGCCCAAGAAGACGGTGATGTAGACGGAGAGGTAGACCGTGATGTTAGCCTAGGAGCCGGGGAAGTAGTCCGTCAGGTTCGCTTGGAGTCTGCCGAGGTTGGCTTAGGAGCCGGCGAGGTCCGTGGTTCAGCCCCCGGTCGTTCAGGTCGTCCAGATGCAGGTCGGGCAGGTCGTGGCCCGAATCGAGCCCGTCGAGTTAGCGCATAGACTCGGGATTCGCCCAGTTGGGGTTGAGCACGCATCTTTTAAAATACTAGACGGTCTTGGCCGGGCCGCCTGGGTTCCACCCCCAAAAGGATAACCTTTAACCTTCCCGTTAAAATACTTATTCCTCGGGAGTAGCCTCGGGTGTATTCGGTATAAAACCTTTAGCCCTCATAAGATATAAATCGGAGACAAATATGGTTTGTCTCGGATTCCGTAGGATAATCATTTAGTTTGGTCCCAAGACTACTCCCGGACCCATGCAGTAGGATAATCCTTTAGTTTGATGTCAACTCATTCCCAATGGGGTGGAACCCAGGCGGTCCAGACGGACAAGACCGTCTAGATGGGAGTATATTCGGAGACATGCGAAAGGATAATCTTTAGTTTAACCCCAAGTTTGATGTCTAGTCTATTACCAAGTCTACTCCCGAGGCCCGGACCTGTCCGAAGTGGTCCGGACAAGACCATCTACCGTGTGAAATGTTAAAGGATAATCTTTAGTTTCATGACGAGGCATAAGTATTTTAACTGGGTTGGTAAAAGGATAATCTTTAGTCCCCAAGGTCCAGGATATGCTCATGTTAGGTGTCAAAGTATAACTTTAGTCCTCGGGAGTAGCCTTGGACGGGAGTATATTCCGAGAATGTAAAAGGATAATCTTTAGTCTAGCTCCAAGACTACAGATGGACCCATGCAGTAGGATGTTCCTTTAGTTTAGCACCAAGTTTGATGTCTAGTCTATTGCCAAGTCTACTTCCGAGGTCCGGACCATCTACCGAGACAAATGTTAAAGGATAATCCTTTTGGGGGTGGAACCCAGGCGGACAAGACCGTCTAGTATTTTAACTGAATTGGTAAAAGGATAACCTTTAGTCTGATGTCGAGTCATTCCCAATTCTACTTCCGAGGGACCTATGAAGTAAACGATATCCTTTAGTATCCGAGACAAGGGATAAGTATTTTAACGGGAATGGTAAAAGGATATCCTTTAGTCCCCCAGGTCATTCCGAAGACCCTCCGAAGCCGGGCCGGAGGCCAAGCGGTCCAGACGGCCAAGACCGTCTACCAAGCGGTCCAGACGGACAAGACCGTCTACCGTCTTACATAATCATGTCCATCTCCTTCTTTTTATCTTCTATTTTGATTTTAGGAACAACCCAGGAAGAGAAGAGAAGCGTGACGGAAAGAAAGACAATGAGAAAGGTAAGAAGAAAGGTAAGGAAAGACTTGATGACGGGAGAGATTTCGATGGATTCATTTCCAGGAAGATATTTGGTGAGGGATTTAATTTGCAACTGAACAAGAAAAAGATTAATGGCAGGAACAAGAAGATTGCCAATGAAACTAGCCACAAGGTCTTTCAGAGTAAGGGCAATAATCATAGCAATGGCATAGCCGAGAATATTGTTCTGGACAACAAAGGTTTTGATTTCTTCTTGGGTGAGCATTAAAGTAAGTAGAGAAAAGAATCATGTTAAAGAACCATTCTCTAGATTTGGGCGAAGGCCTTCCAAAAAATCCGAGACAAATTATACAAAGATTTATACTCGTCTTACGCGCATGGTCACGTCCAGTAGTCAGACAAGTGTCTACCCGCACGGGTTATGGTCACAGGTCGGCATCTTCACCTGTAGTTCCTTCTGTAATTTCCGATAAGAAAATCCTCTTTTCCTACCGGAAATTACATATCTCTATTGGATTCAAGGATTAAACTATCTATTTTTCTTTTCTAAGGTTCTAGATGAAAGGGTTGTCTCGGATTTCTGGGCTTAGACCTCGGGCGTAGATGCGGGAGCTACAGGCGAGGATGCCTCGGGTTTCCTACCGGTTTTTACATTGAAAGGCTATCTATTTTTGTATGGGTTAAAGGATATCTTTATTTGGATACACAAGAGGATACTTTGTTGTATTTTATTGAAAGTATGGTAATTCGGGACTTGCTTTGTACCGGTTTTTGAAACGGTAGATTTCTGTGGACCTCGGGTAGACGGTCTTGTCCGTCTGGACCGCCTCCTAAGGCACTGCGTTTCGGGACTCCCCCCCAGAGAAAGAATTACCTCGGTCATTTCCGATAAGAAAACCCTCTTTTCCTACCGGTTTTTACATTAGAATGGATTCTATACATACACTATATCTCGAATGATGTTTCGTGCAACTAGATGAAAGGGTATATACTTTATTGTTTTTATTGAATAGTTTGGTAATTCGACTCTTGCTTTCTCTCGGTTTTTGAAACGGTAGATTTCTACAGAAGTCTTAAAGAACCCTTTTGTCTTGGACCTCGGACATAGATGCGGAAGGAGCTACAGGCGAAGATGCCGGCATATGAAAGGATTATCTTTTAAGTTTCAATACTTTGTTTTATTGAATAGTATCGTAATTCGACTCTTGCTTTGTCTCGGTTTTTGAAACGATAGATTTCAGTAGACCTCGGCCCTCACCCCATCTCGGGGGCAGGTCGGCATCTTCACCTGTAGCTCCTTCCGTAATTTCCGATAAGAATAATCTCTTTTCCTACCGGAAATTACATTCATTGATTCTATGCATACAGTATCTCTAGAGTTGAAATAGAGGTTAACCTATTAGATGAAAGAGTATATCTTTTTGACTCGGGGTTTGAAAGGGTAGAAATCTACAGAAGTCTTAAAGATACCTTTTGTCTTCTTGGGTGATCTCGGACGTAGTCTCGGAAGGAGCTACAGAAGATGCCGACCCTGCGAGGAATAGAGTATATACTTTTATGTTTTATTCAATAGTTTGGTAATTCGAATCTTGATTTGTCTCGGTTTTTGAAACGGTAGATTTCTGTAGACCTCGGCCTCGGACCTCACGCCATCTCGGGGGGGTCGGCATCTTCACCTGTAGACCTCCGCGCAATCTCGGAAGTCGACGGATAAGAAAAGGAATCCTTTTTATAAAATTTGAGAATCCCCTTTTTTATTTTACTAGCCTCGGACCCTCGCTCTCTCTCCCGCAAAAAAGTAAAAATAAAAATAGTTGACTAAAAGTAGTATGCTCACAAATCTTGATATTTATGGTCTAATTCTAACTGCTTAACAAGATTGCCCACTACTTTTATTACTGTATGTAGTGAAAAAGTAGTGGAACCTTACAGCATAACTATATAATATGATATTTTGGCGTCATCTGTTAAGGTAATAAAAACGTCCACTACATTAGTCAACGTTTTTTAAACAAAGGTCAACCAAAGTCAACTTTTCGTAAACAAGTTAGTCATCAAAAATATATAAACTTAATTCATTATACATCGTATGGAATATGTTTGTAAAGGATGTGATTACAACACGACCAATGTCGCGAATTACAAGAAGCATCTGGAGACAAAGAAACACAAGGCTTTGAAAACGGACCCATTTGTTTGCAAATATTGTGACAAAGGGTTCAGCTTTAAACAATCTATGTATCGGCATATCAAGTATACCTGTACAAAGAACAACGACGAAGACCTCAAAGAACTGGTTCGACTGCTCAACCAAGACAAGAAAGAATTAGAGAAACAAGTTCTTACTCAGAATAAACAAATTGAAAAGCTCGCAGGGAAACTAGAGATACACGGTTCCTTTAATACAACTACCAATATTCAAAACAATATAACTCTTTTACCTTACCGAGAGACCGACGTGTCTCATCTCACCGATGACGATTATAAGAAGTGTATCAAAAAGGTCAATCACTGCGTCAAGACCCTTATTGAAAAGATTCACTTTAACCCTTTGAAGCCAGAGAACATGAATATCTATATTTCGAATATGAAGGATAAGTATTTGATGATTTACGATGGAGCCAACTGGAACTTGGCAAACAAGAAGGACGAAATCAATAGACTTTATGAAGACAAGGAAATGTTATTGGAAGAATGGTTGGATACAAATCCAGAAGCAGAACTCAAGGATAAGTTTTTAAGATATTTGAAAAATAAAGATATCGAAGATTGTCTCTTGCAATTCAAAGAAGACATCAAGCTCATGCTCTACAATAGCAGGCCGCGTGAGTGTGAATCGATTATTCTTGATAAAAACACCCCTCGTGTATAGTTCGGAAGTAAACCATAGAGATATTATTTTTACGCATATTTAAAATGTTTTTATATCTCAATACCAAAGTAGTATGCTAACAAAATAGAGGGATTTGTCTTTATTATCAACTACATAACCAGATTACCCATACATTTATTACTTTATAAACTGGAAAAGTAGTGGATTATAACAGCATATATATTATTATGACTAAAATATATTACGTGTTTATAAGCCATATCGCGAACATTACATTAGTCAACGTTTTACAAACAAATAACAACTTTAGTAAACAGATATAAAAACATTTTATTCATTATCGTATGGAATATTGTTGTAAAGGATGTGATTACAAAACGATATATCATACAAATTACAAGAAACATCTGGAGACAAAGAAACACAAAGACTTAGTCGAACACTTTGTTTGCAAGTTTTGTGAAAAAGAGTTCAAGTTTAGACAATCTATGTATCGTCATGCTAAATATACATGTAAAAAGAACAAGGATGTTCACGCGGATGTAAAAGATGAGGTAAAAGACCTGGTGAGATTACTCAAAGAGGAAGGAGAAAAAAGGGAAGAATTACAGAAACAGATTGAACAACTATCTGAGAAGCTAGAACATAACCTTAAAACATAACACTTTTTCATATGATGAGTTTATGTGAATTAAAATACTTATCCACAACTGGGCCACCTGGGTCCCAGTTAACAAGACCGTCTCTAAAATTGAAGAGTAAGCAAACCTTTAGTCACACTACAAAATGTGGTTCCTTCTTCTAAGCGTTGTCTCGGCTCAGCCCTTTTACAAGGATACGCTGAGACAGCTTCCGAACAAGCTAAAACAAGAACGCATCCATGCGACGGTTCAACAGGAGGCTGACCTGATAGAGAAATATATTATTCACGAAGCTTCGATAAATCATACCTTTATCAATTTCACTCTGTTTTGTATTGACCCCAATCGACAGTATCGAGAACAACTGCTCTGGAATAAATACATGGGTAGGATACCTAAAGGACTTATACGCGAACCTCACTATACGTTTGAGGATGGTTACAGCATAGGTCGATATGAATACCAGCGCGACGGACCGCGTTACCGTTTCTCAACCAATCAAGAATGGGACAAGGAAACTGAACTCATTTATCCAAGACCTTACTGTCATCCTAAAGAGGGTTACGAACTGTATCAGCGAACCCGCGCGAAACTAGAGGATACTCCGCAAGCCTATGCAAGTCTATTCTTTCAAATACTTAACGCCCGGTTCCCAGACATCCATCTCGCGGTCTCTGATAAACGACCAAGCGAAGGTTTGTATGATGCGGACTGCTGTCCTTTATTCACACTGTCGTGGTAAGGGTCGGCATTTCTAGGGAGCAGTCTTGGGTGTAGTCTTGGTCATAACCTTTGTCGTATGTCTAGAGTTAAAATACTTATCAAATGGGGCGGAGCCCATGCGGTCCAGACGGACAAGACCGTCTCTATGATGCGATATAATTATTTTTAGTTAAAATTGAAGTTAGAAGAATGATTAGAGAATAATAAACGATGGAGTTCTCACAGAAAACACGCGATGAACTCATTTTGATATGCAAGGAACGCAAAATGAAAGGATACAGCAGTATGAAAAAGGGGGAACTCATTCAAATGTTATCGGTTCAACCTGAGAGCAATGTCTCTGTGTCTTCGGTAAAACCCGAGACAAACCCTGATACCATTCGGTTTATTGATTTATTCTGTGGGATTGGTAGTTTTCATTACTCCTTCAAAAAACTAGGATGGGAATGCGTCATGTCTTGTGATATTGACAATGCCGTGAAGGAAACCTACAAAACCAATTATGGGATGGTTCCTTTAGGAGATATCACAGAGATCGAGCCAAAACAGGTCCCTTCTTATGATATATTATGTGCGGGGTTCCCATGTCAACCCTTTAGTCAATGTGGGCAACACAAGGGGTTTGAGGACAAGCGCGGAACGCTCTTCTTTCATATTATGAAGTTTGTGGAATTTCATAAACCAAAAGTGATTGTGCTTGAAAATGTGCAAGGATTGCTCAACCACGATGGGGGGAAAACATTCGAACGGATCAAAACGGACATTACAAGTGCTGGGTATGAACTCGCCTATAAAGTAATTAAATGCTCTGACTATGGCTTGCCCCAAATGCGGAAACGTTTGATCATGATTGGTGTCAGGGACGGGAAAGACATGGATAAACTACTGGATTTCGAGGAATACAAACAAGAAAGAACCCTTTCTGAATTACTCGGGAAACCGTTTGAGAAAAAGGTGGCCTATACCATTCGGTGCGGAGGAAGGAACTCCCCGATTAATGATAAGCATAACTGGGATGGTTATTGGGTTAATGAAGAAGAATACCGTCTAACGAAAGAAGACTGTTTAAAACTACAGGGGTTTGAGGATTACACTCTCACAGGAACCCAATCCGAACAATGGAAACAGCTTGGGAATACCATACCTACGCGATTTACTGAGATCATCGGATTGAACCTAAAAAAACACTTATTTCGCTAATCGCGTCTATTTCGCAGCTTTCGCAGCTTTCGCAGATAATCGCACATGGATAGCACCATATCCCTTATTATGATAGGTACCGATCCATGGCAAATCTTGTTCGTTCGGTTCTTTTTTCATACCCTTATTTCGGAAAGACAGTATGCAACGGTCCAGCAACCCAAGAACATAAGTATGTTTTTCTTTCTCTGTGTTACAGGAGATAAAGGTTTTGGTTCCATCCTTATTCATCAACAGGATTGAATTGCATTCTTGGGGCGACTTGCGTGTTCCTGTGCCTTTAAACATAAAGTATACGAGCATGTTGAGCACACTCTGTTTGTTTTCATTCGAAATGAATTGGCTTAATTTCACATCTTCCGTGATACGTTTGGAGTGATACTCTTTCGCGATCAGGTCCAAATAGGGTAAATCTTTTTTCAAGGGTCCGTGTTGAAAGACCCATGCCGACCTTGGTGTATGGTTCAAGAGGGACGGGTTTGCTCCACGACTTGATTTAATTGAAATATATTGTGGTTCATTGGGTCCTTTCAATAAAACGGTCACGTCTACCTTAGATTTTGCTTTCCTTTGTATCTGTTTTATGTTTTCATAGGGTCGTCCGCTTAGGTCAAGGAGTTCAACCCCGTTCAGTCCTTTCTCTCCAAACAGCGTCTCACAATATGGTATATTATTTTTATTGTCAAATACTTCTTTTTTAAAGGAATATTCATCTTGTTCGCCCTTGTTTCCTAAGGGATTGGTTATAATTTCAGTTCCTATCGAAAGATTTGAAAGTTCTGAAGTTAACTCGTCCATTGTGTTAGGGTTTATCTATTTGAACATTCAATTTTATAGACCCATCAGATTTGTCTCGATTCTGACTGTGCGTGAACCTGTTCTCATGTCGGCATTTCTATGGAGCAGTTCTTATGTAAACATCGGATAGTCTTTTTCCTATCGAAAAACACATTTTTTGTATCGGTTTTTACATACAATCTAAGAGTAGGGAGAATGATACCCTTTCTTGACTCGGCTCCAGCGTTTCAGATGATAGAGGTGAACCGATTTAAACATTCATAATATCCTACTGTATATGGACAACTTTATCAAAACGGATGACAAACTGGTTAACATTCATTACATTCGATGGGTGAAGAAGTTCACCGACTGTATGGAAGTCTGCACAAAATCGGACGGGTGTGAACTCTTCAAACATACGCATCGAGTCTGTAAAGAAACGAGCCCGGCTGCTTACGATAAGCTGAATCACGCGTTCTTGGCCGCGTAGGCCGCCTGGGCTCCGCCCCATTTGATAAGTATTTTAAACCTAGACACATATGACATACAACCACCAGACCTATGACATCTACGCCCAAGATTAGTGACATACAACCCAAGTCCCGTGACAACTACGCCCAAGATTAGTGACATACAACCCAAGTCCTGTGACCAAGTCTCATAAAAAAGATATCTATAGAGGCTCGGCAATCTGTATCGAGTCTGAATAATTCCCCGAGTCAATCACTTGAGCCACCGTTAAAGGTTCCGTCGCATGAATCGTTTGAATGATCATCAACGGTTCTACCACAAAGACGGGTCGTTGTAATCGGAAGCAACGAAACACCATAAAGATGCCTGCGCCAAATACTGGCAAAACAAGGGTTATATACAGAAAGATGTATTCTGCAGATAACATGTTATCTTTCGGAATCAGTTGAGGCGTATTCAATTTTATACCCGACTCATTCTAATTATCTGGATAATATATAATGCCGAGTCATAAGAAAACACAGAAACGACAAACGCGTAATCAATACGAGTTGAACCGTCCAGCTGAGCCCCCGCCTTTTACCGCTCGATACAGCGAACCAAAAAATATTGCCCCGGAAAAAAAATCTAAGAAGAAGTCCAAGTCTAAACCTGTTGAACCCGTTGTGTCGAATCATAAGAAAACTCAGCAAAGGCAAACGCGTAATCAATACGAGTTGAATCGGCCACCCGAGCGCCCGCCTTTTATCGCTCACTACAGTGAAGCAAATAAGATTGCCCCTGAAAAAAAATCTAAGAAGAAGAAGAGGTCCAAGTCTAATATCCATTATAAACCCGTTGAACCAGTCGTTCCACCAAAGGTCGCCAGACCGAATCCTTTAGAGGTGAAAGCACGGGCAGCAGCACGCGCCGCAGCAGCCGCAGCAGCCACAGCCACGGTAGCACCTAAAAGAAAACCACCTCCTCTTAAACCGAGAGGCGCCAAGGTGCGAGTGGAGCCACCACCTGAACCGCCACCCGCAGCTGTAAAGAGAATGATGCCCAAGCCCAAGCCCCGGGTAAGAATGACTCGTAAGGCATACAATACACCTGTAAATATGGCAGAATTCATGATGGCCGCCAACAAACCGATGAAAAAGACTATACCTAAAATGTCACGAAAAAGTCCAGCGTTTTTCAATATACCGAACGCAACCAATGTCGAAGGAATGAAAGCCGCGGTAACGGAAGTCGCAAACTCTTTCACATCCAGAATCCCTTCCGGACATATCCTGAATCCTTTGTTAAGAGAAACACCCAACTACCCCTTGTTACGAGGTAGTTTTATGACACGTAAACTGATGAGTAAGCAAGTAAAGGGAACGAAGCTCAACGCAATCAAGGAATAAGTGTAACGGAAGAAGTGTAACGTAATAAGTGTAACGGAAGAAGTGTAACGAAATAATCTAACCCTAAAATTGAACACTTCTTTAGCCTTTCTGTTCTTGTAAAAGATGAACCGTTTCAAACTTCGCCCCTCGCTGGAAGAGATGCATCCTTCGCTGAGCATGGAATACGAGGACTTTTGGTTTCATCTATCCTCCAACCCGAACGCGGTGGACTTGCTAGAGCGATACCCCGAACGTATCCACTGGGATAGCCTATCTGCCAACCCGAATGCGTTGGACCTCCTTTCGCGTAATACGGATAAACTGAGTTGGGACCTCCTTTCTTACAATCCCAAAGCGTTGCCCCTACTCCTGAAGAACCGACACATGATACTCTGGTGTAGTCTGTCGGGGAACACGAGTGCCATCGAACTTCTCACCCAGAACCCAGACAAGATACACTGGGACACGTTGTCGAGAAACCCAGCAGCCTTGTCCCTCTTCATGCAATACCCAGACAAGGTCATACCAGTCATGGTATCGATGAACCCATCCGCAATACCGTTCCTGGAACAACATCCAGACAAGATTGAATGGTCCTCTTTGTCCGCTAATCCGGGAGCCATCAAGATACTCGAAGCGAACCTCGACAAGATAGATTGGACTATGTTGTCGATGAACCCAGCCGCTATTCATCTCTTGGAAGAACATCCGCACAAGATAGACTGGCAATGGATTTGTCAGAATAAAAATGCCCTGCCCATCTTCTTGAAACAAGACCCGGATATACTGGATTGGTTCATGCTTTCAGAGAACCCGGGCGCCGTGCCTCTCCTAGAGCGATATCCCAATAGGATACATTGGGACAGACTCGCATTCAATCGAAACGCCATACATCTTCTGACACAGAACCTAGATGAGGTTCCCATGTCAAGCTTGGCAAACAATCCAAACGCCGTCCTTCTGTTATGCGTCCCCGACTATGCGAAGATGCGAGAGGACACCATCGTCCATGAACTGAACGCCCGTGTCTTGGACCCCGACCGCGTTTCCCGGGTCGCACAACGGCTGGGGCTTTCGTTTCATGAATACCTCTTGGCTCAATAAAATTGATTCTATGTTTTTACCTAGAGAGACATAAAATGGAAATGAACGTTCTCGACTTTGCCGACCGTCAACAGACTCTATCCATGCTACCCCTCGAAATCGTAAGATGTATACGGGGGTATACCCATCAATACGACTGGAACATTACCAAGAAATGGGACGCCGAGTTGATTTGGAATAACGCAATCATCCATGAGTATTACCTCAAGGAAGAGAACCAATACCACGACGAAGTCCGCGAATGGTCTCTGTATGGACAAAGCTTGTTGCTCAAGTTCAGGGAAGAACGATTCCCTCGCGAACCCTTGAAGGAGCCGCCGCCTTATTCCGAGTCCAATTACTCGAGTCCACGAGACTACTACCTACAGCGTATTCGTTGGTTAAACGGACATTAAATATTAGACGTTATGCTTTTTATTCGCCTTGGGTTTGATGTTCTGGGTATATCTATATCTATATCGGATTTCATCCATTAGCTGATTATTCAATTGATTACTTAAGGCTTGATAGGAAGCAAGGAGCTTTTTCGTGAGCTGTCGACGGGACGGAGGAGGCTTGACGCGCGTCCTTGTCTCGGCCAGACGCATGAGGTGTCTTGCCAGTTTTTGTTGAGCCTGTATTTTTCGAATCATAGAGTTGGCTTCGGCATTCTCTACCTTTCTCTGTTTATTCTCTAAATGATTCGTTAAGATTCCGTTGTATCCACGGGTCACCTTGCCTATACCACGTGTCTTTTTCATAAGCTGCCGACGTGACGGAGGAGGCTTAACCCGTGTCCTTGTCTCGGCCTCACGCATGAGGTGTCTGGCTAGTTTCTGCTGAGCCTGTATTTGTTGAATCATCGCATTCGCTTCTGCGTTCTCTTCCTTTCGCTGTTTATTCTCTAAGTGTTTACTTAAGAATGCGTTGTATCCACGGAACACCTTACCTTTCTTTTTGGTGAGCTGTCGATGAGAGGGAGGAGGCTTGACGCGTGTCCTTGTCTCGGCCTCACGCATGAGGTGTCTGGCCAGTTTCTGTTGAGCCTGTATTTTTCGAATCATAGAATTGGCTTCTGCACTCTCTTCCCTGCGTCGTTGTTCCTGTATCTCGCGTATCATACGACTACCTTCTGATTCGTCTTCTTTCGTGGTGTCAGGCATTATAAAATACATAAATATTTAATAGACGGTAGACGGTCTTGTCCGTCTGGACCGCCTGGCCTCCGGCCTTATTTTTATTATAATACATGACACCATGAACACAGTGCCTTCTGACAAAGAACATCTACCTCGACATCTCCTCGGAAGTAATTTACACGTAATCCTAAAACGAATCAATCCTTTAACTCTTTCTAGAATTAACCAAATCATCCCTTATCTCTTTCGGCATTTGGGCGGAGCCCAAGCGGCTCACACGGCCGCATCCGTGTTTATTATACATCATCAACTTGATTTCTTCCATGATATGTTGCAAGCATTCATCCGACCCTTTGTTACTTAAATACTTGGCAAACTTTTCTTTCAACAAAGGATTGGGATTGGATTCAAGCCACTCCTCCAGCATCTGTTCTTTCTCTTCATACAACCTCTCCAACTCTTGTTTCTTGTTGGCAAGGTTCCAGTTTTGCCCGTCATAAATGGTCATATACTTGTCTTTCATGTTCGAAATATAAATATTCATGTTCTCTGGTTTCTCAGGATTAAAGTGTATCTTCTCAATCAAGGTCTTGACACAGTGATTGACCCTTTTATAAAACCCCATGTAGTCCTCTGTCGTCAAGTGCGAGACATCGGTATTGCGATAGGCCAACAGCGTAATGTTATTGATGGTATTGTTATTAAAAGAACCATTGATTTCTAGTTTCCCCATGAGTTTCTCAATCTGTTTGGACTGTGTATCCAGTCGCTTGTCAAATACCTTCTGTTGTTGAGTGAGTTGTTGAGTGAGTTGTTTCTGGAATTCATTTCTCTCGGATTCCATCTTCAGGTTCATGAGCCGCACCAGCTCCTTCAAGTCTTCGTCTTTGTTCTTGGTGCAAGAATACTTGATGTGTTTGGATAAAGAAGATTTATGTTTGTATTCCTTTTCACAATATTTACAGAAAATACCTTTTGGACTAACTTCGGCTAACTTTGGGCTAACTTCGGCTAACTTTGGACTAACTTCTGCTAACTTTGAAACATCACACTTAAATGCTGTGGTTTGTTTGTATTTATGGATGATATGTTTGTTACTGGCAAGATGCTTCACATAATTGGACTTGTACATAGTAGAATAGCGACAACATTCACACGTAAACTCCATACTCTAAGATAGAAAATATCTTTAAATCAATCAAAATTACAACTCATTCTATAAAGTATTAGTGTCAATCATTTATGGGTTCATATATGTAGACAAAAAGTATTTTGGTCACATGGTAGATACTTTGTGTCCCGGCTAACTTTTGTATCTGTTTTTGATATTTTTTCGCGGGAGAGAGAGCCGGTCTTGCCCGGCTAGGGCGCCTGGGCTCCGCCCTCGAGGAATTTATAGGATTCGATGGATTTTGTCGCCGATGGCTACGCCTCGAGGAATTTATAGGATTCGATGAAATCCGTCGCCGATGGCTCCCAAGGGGTTTGTCTCAGAACATATGGACTATCTCGGGACGGTTAGAGCCGTCTATGCATTTCAAGTATACAGGTGAGATACTCAATATGTTTTGTCTGTATCTCGGATTGTTTATCAAATATCTTTTGTTGTTTTTCGAATTCTTTATCAAATATATTTTTTTGTTTTTCAAATTGTTTTTGTAATTCATTTATCTCCAATTGAAATTCCTTTCTCTCCGTTTCCATCTTGAGGGCCATAATCTGCTGCTGATTCAAGTGGTCTTTATTCCCAGGACAATAGTTCTTAATATGACGATACATAGCTTGTTTAAAACTGAAAGATTTATTGCAATATTTACAGAAGATTCCTTTTGGGATAGCTTCAACTAGCTCTGGTGCATTCGGAACAACCTCGGGTAACGCTGGAGCAGTCGGAACAACTTCGGGTAACTCTGGAGCAGTCGAAATGGCAAGCTTGAATGCAGGCGTTTGTTTGTATTTCTGTATGATGTGCTTTTTAGTGGAAAGATGCTTAGCTAAATTGCATTTGACCGTGGTAGTGTAATGACAACATTCGCACGTAAACTCCATACTATAAGAATGAAAACATCTTTATATGATATAAAAAGTATAAAAGGTATAAATATTTATATATCAATCTTTCCAAGGTGTATAATACAACAAAAAGTATAGACGGTCTTGCCCGTCTGGGCCGCTACACGGTCTTGTCCGTGTGGACCGCCTGGGCTCCGCCCATTATTTTTATTAAATCGTCATGTCTTTCAGGGTGGAACCCAAGCGCCCCAGACGGGCAAGACCGTCTAGACCGTCTTATGTAAAAATTGAAGATTTTAAATAACTTATAGCCAAGATAAGAAAATACAAAAAGAATGTTCCAAAACGCAATGTTCGAAGAAACGAAAGACGAAATCCTGGACAACAACTGGCACCAGACTGAAACCAATCCTTGGCCCCAGACTGAATCCACTCTTTGGCCCCAGACTGAAACCAATCCTTGGCCCCAGACTGAAACCAATCATTCGGGCGGAGCCCAAGCGGTCCAGACGGGCAAGACCGTCTACAAGATAGCACTCATCGGTGCCGCAGGCGTGGGCAAGTCTTCTATCATGCAGCGACTGTGTGGACGGCCTTTCGAACCTCGATACACGCCAACAGTGGGTCAGCGAGACTATGTCTTGGAGATGGGAGACGTGTGTCTTCACATCAAGGAATACCCCGGCCAGGAACGATTCCAGACCGTCTACGATACTGACATCGATGGTATCTTGGTCGTCACCACGGCCAGCGCGGTCGACACTCGGATTGCGTTCGAAATCATGCGTCAAATGCCCTACGTTCCGCATTGCTTCGTAGAGAACAAGGGCGACCTTCGAGTAAATCATGACAACTTGTCTTGCTCGGCAAAGACGCAACACAACTTGATGGAGCCCTTCGAAGCTCTCATCAACATAATGATTGAGAATGATTAAGGATTAAGGATTCCGTTTTTATTCAAGGTGCGAGGATGTTTTGGGCACTTTTACAAAAGTGCTTTACAAAAGTGTATGTATACTATATAATGAGCTGTGGATTGGAATATGGAGTGAAACAGAATGGAGGGAGCGTTCCTTTTTTGAAAGAACGTTCTTTTAGAGAAGTTCAGAAGGGCGGCAAATCTAAGAAAGCCAAATCTAAGAAAGCCAAATCCAAGAAGGCCAAGCGTAAACGAAAGTAAAGCACTTTTGTAAAGCACTTTTGTAAAAGTGCACAAAACGCAGTGCCTTATCAAGCGGTCCAGACGGAAATATAGACGTCTCTAGGCCGGAGGCCAAGCGGTCCAGACGGAAATATACACATCTTTAGGCCGGAGGCCAAGCGGTCCAGACGGACAAGACCGTCTATGGAGTATAGGTAACCATTGCCGCGCCGTCGGTTGGCGTCACATGAAACTCCGGAGCCAGTCGACACTGTAGTAGAGGAACCTCATGAGGAGTCAATGGGGTCCCAGAATAGATTTGCGTGGTTTTAAAGACGGGCGATTTCACAAGCCCTAGAGGGAAGGCTTGACGCACAAACTCCCGATTGACATAGGTATAGTCCAAGACAAATTGACGAAAGAGTGGTTCTATATCCCATATACCCCCTCCAATGGCTGCGCTTATTCTTAAGAAAAACCAACTCGCTGTTCTATCTCCAAGTTCTTTCATCAACGCGTAGGGGTCCTCGCTCCGGATACCAAATAAATAAACATACGGGTTTTGTGTCGGGTCTGCTGCTCGGTTTATCTTGAGCTGTGTATTGACATACTGGTCTAAGAGAGGTTGCCACGATAAAGTAAATCCTCTTCGAGTCTTCAAAGAGGTGACCTTAATGATATCATACGTCGGCGATATGCCATACGTAGGGAACCAAGTGTCTTTGAGCTCAGGCAATCTGCTCGAGTATGAAGTTGCCGTAGAACGATAAAAGGCAATGTAATCACGCATAAGCGTGCGACCATCTGTGTCACACATGAGAAATATATTTTTGGGTTCTGGTAAGGTAACCAGGATAATCTCTCGCGGAGCATGCAACATCGCCTCTAACTGAACCGTATAACCCGCTGGACGGTAACGAACCAATGGAACATCCAACGGATAGGTAAGCCTGGGGTCATTCGTTTGTGGGCGAGCCGCATTTGCGTCTTCAATCCGTTGAACAAAGTTGTATTCAAACCCACCCGGCTGTGCGACTAGAGGAGCCATTTGCACAAGAGCAGGCGCAGCAGGCACAGGCGCAGCAGGCACAGGCACAGCAGGCACAGGCGCAGCAGGCACAGGCACAGCAGGCACAGGCGCAGTAGGCACAGGCACAGCAGGCACAGGCACAGCAGGCACAGGCACAGCAGGCACAGGCACAGCATTCGTTCTCCTCTGCACTAACGAATTCTTCCTTGCGGCGTTTCTTGTTTTTTTCGCTGCCTTGGAACGAGCGGTTCTAGTCATCGCCCGATTCGCCCTAGCAGTAATCTTCTTTCGATTCGACCGAGAACGATTCATTAGTATAAGAGGATACTTTTCACTTTTGTAAAAGTGAACAAAACTTTCAGGTATTCAGATTTATCTTTTTATTCATAGATTATAGAATGTCATCTACACGAAAACGAAAGAAACCTGACCAAGACACTCAATCCAGACGCGTCTTGACAAATGAAGAAGCACGATTTGAAAGAACGGAACACCTATTAAACCTAGAACATAGTGGACGCCAAGCACGCCGTGAATTTCCAGCAGAAGTCGCAAACAAAATAAATGCTTTGTCTGGAAATGAACGTGACCAACGTGCTAAAGAAGAGATTAATGCTCTTCTAAAAAAAAGACAAAAAACTGAAAAAAATAACACTAGAGCCGGAACGAAACGCAAGATTACACCTTCACCTACACATACAGATTATTCAACCAACGAAGGCGAATGGGAAGAACCCAAACCTGAAAAAATCCAGTCATTTAGAGAACGCGTGGTCAAAGAGCAAGGTCATAAGAGAAATTCTATTATATTTAAGCTCACGCGAAATACGTTGGGAAATCGTTCACGTGAGCGGAACGAAGAGACCAAAAAACGTCACCCGAAGAGAGCAAAAACGCAATCCGCACCCAAGCCTGAAGTCGGTCCTTTGGGAAAGATTAAAAATTTGTGGGAGAAACTTATGGACGAAATTTCAAAATTGAAAGGAACCTAATCCTTTTTGTCTCTCTAGAAAAGATGTCAAAAGTATGGAACAATCCCGATCTGGTCCGTTACATTTATGGGTTCGGCTATGGGCACCGGAATCGCATGAAACCCGTCCTCGAAGATATCATCATCGATATATCTGGGTTTGTCTATAACATGGAAACTGACCCCATCGAGCGAACCGAACAGCGATACCTGATGCAAGAGTTCTCTTACGAAGAAAAGAAAATGTTCAAGGACTATTTCGACCGTTGCCGTTGCTGCAGTCGACACAGTCATTACAAGACCCGAGTCAAAGCCACGCACCCGGTCCCAGAGAGCCGAGTCAAAGAATGCGACTGTCGTTGCCGTGAATTGTCTCGCCGCCTAAGTCGTCTTATAACCTATCATGAAACCCTTTGGGAGATTGAAGCGGAATACGGTGCACTTTTGTAAAAGTGCCCAAAACATCCTGGGGTAAGATACTTTTTTTTTGTAAAAGATTTGAACGTCGTGGTGTAAACCTTTTAGACCGTTATAGTATGTTACCTACGTTTCCAACTCTTGTCGCAACCCTGGCGCCCGTCTTCAATTGTGTGCAACTCTTTCCGCAACTCTACAAGACCTATACCACGAGGAAAGTAGACGACCTTTCTTTTTATTCCCTTATCCTTCTCTTCACGACCAATCTGCTCTGGGTGTTACATGGATATTTTATCATGGACCTCTCGCTCATCGTCGCAGGAGTCATTAGCATGGCAGTCAACTTTTCTCTGATACTTCTTTACCTGCGCTACACCAAAGCACTTTTGTAAAGCACTTTTGTAAAAGTGCCCAAAACTCGCTTTTGTAAAAGCGAGCAAAACATCCTCGCACTTTTGTAAAAGTGTCCAAAATATTCTATGGTAAAACATCCTAGATAAAAAGGGATTCGTTATCACTGCTTTCGTCCGACATGTTCACCGTGTCCATGCTGTCAATGCTCTCAATGCTTTCGTCGGAGAGGCTTGCTGTTTCGTTATCCAAATAGGGTTCTACGTGAATAGAAGCTCCCGACCCCATGCACTTTTGTAAAAGTGCCCAAAACACCATCACAGATGTCTATGTGAATGGTTCGATTTTTAGGTTAAAAAAGAAACCAGGCATGTCCAATGATATCCAAGGATGACCAACGATACCCCAGGATGTTTTGGGCACTTTTACAAAAGTGCTAAGTGCGCTAGAAGAGAGACTGGATAATCTTCCTCGAAAAGTGTCGACAGGAGCACTCACAATTCGGCGTGTGCGTCTCATGGACCACCCCCGTAAAGGTGACCAGTTGTCCCTGGTAGATGGTGGGCTTGCCGATGTTGTGTCGCGTGCAGCAGTAGCAACGCATGTATCCCGGAAGTAATGTAAGCAACCGGTCCTGCGGTATTCCATCCAAGAACTGTAACAGGCTGCACGTATGCTGATACTCTGGTCTCAGTTGTCTCTTGTATGCGGTATATTCCGGCGTAAAATCGTATGGACCCGATTGAAGCTCGAGCGCAATCAAGCGCATCGACTCTCGATGACCTGGGTCTCCAAACGAATAGATGTGCCGAAGCAAGTCGCACGAGTTAAAGACTGTTTTTGCCATTAGCACTTTTGTAAAAGTGCCCAAAACTTCCAGAGATGTTTAAATACTTAACCTATGAAAAAAAGACTTCAATTTTAGCACTTTTGTAAAAGTGCACAAAACATCCTAGGACATCCTTGGTAAAAGTCGCCAAACACCTAAGGTAAAAACATGAAACCTATAAGGATGTCCCAGGATGTTTTGGGCACTTTTACAAAAGCGAGTTTTGTGCACTTTTACAAAAGTGCTTTATAAAAGTGCTAGAAGCGTTGGGGCGATTCGCCTGGATGCGTGACGGCATTCACAAAAGCAAATCTCCTCTTCCATACGCTCGGTGACGGTTCCTTGACACACCACAATTCGGCCTTCGTGGAAGATCGGTTTGTTTCGGTTGTGGCGCTCACAACAGTAGCATCGCTTGAAGCCCGTCAAGTATCGACAGATACGAGCGTAATCCATTTCTTCTACAAAGGCCTGGATCGTGTAGGTGTCATCTTCTTGCATCCTACGAATACAAAAGTCATCCATGAATTTGCCCGGAATGGACTGGAGGTCGTGACCCAACTGTCGGGTCATGCGTCGATGGTCCGGGTCGCCAAACGAATAGATGTGCCGGACAAGGTCTAACGTGTTGAACACTTTTGACGCGCTCATCAGCACTTAGCACTTTTGTAAAAGTGCCCAAAACCCGCTTGTAAAACTTTCAGAGGTTAATCTATCAGAACCTGTTCTGTTATAAACAAATCGATTTTCATATCTGAAAGTTTCGGCATCTAAAATGATTGATTAACCTCTAAAAGTTTTGGGCACTTTTACAAAAGTGCTTTACAAAAGCGTATAAAAGAACAGCAGAAAAGGAATGTATGTTGGACCGGGTTTTTATCATCAATCTGGATCACCGAACCGACCGCAAGGAAAACATCCTGAAGCAGCTCGCCAAGGTCGGCATCACCGATTACGAGTTCTTCTCGGCCATTTGCCCCACCGAAGAAGAGGTCAAGGCTTGGAATCCCCGGTTCTTGGACCCCATGCCCCGATGGTTCCAAGGAGACATTGTGAAGTATAAAATAGGTTCTTTAGGGTGTCTCCTCAGTCATCGTGCCATTATGAAACTTTGTCTCGAGCGTAACTACCAGAATGTTCTAATCCTGGAAGACGACACGGAGTTTCAAATCGGTTGCCCCCTGGCCTCCATCTGGGACATTGTCAAGCCGCCCGAGTTTGGTCTCTTGTATCTCGCGGGCAATCATCGCGGGTCCACCTTGGTGCCATACTCCAAGTATTTGACACAGGTTCGCGGCACCCTGACCACGGGGTCCTACGTGGTGAACCGGTCCATCATGCAAGCCATCGTAGACGGACTCGACCGTTATGACCGTGAAGTGGATGTCTTTTATGCCTTCCTACAATCTCAATATCCTTGTTATTGTATTTTTCCACATGTTGCCCGCCAGGCAGACAGCTTCAGTGACATTGTCCAGCGAGAAGTGCATTACGATTTGTAGTAGACGGTCTTGTCCGTCTGGACCGCCTGGTAGACGGTCTTGTCCGTCTGGACCGCTTGGGCTCCGCCCCAATGTTGAGTGAAAGTATGATTGAAATATGAATCGAATAACAAAAAATAATAAGGGCGGAGCCCAGGCGGTCCAGACGGACAAGACCGTCTACCGTCTACTGGTTTCCGATAAAGATAGACTTGATAGCCAGTCCTTCGAACTGTGCCGTCCAAAGGTTAAAATACTTACGTATCATCGGCGGGCTTGTATAGACTATCGAACGTTCATTGGCATGGTAACCCGTGAGCCTGCCCGCCAAGCCTTGAACCACGCTGTTCATGGAGGTCTGGCGAGTCATGCGGTCATACAGGATACCGAGATGTTCCTTGTGCAAGGTCTTGGCGCATCGAAGTTTGTCTTTGATAAAGATAAAGGTATGTTTTAAAGGAGCCTTCAACAGCACCTCGTCTAGCTCAATATCCATCTCCGACATCATCACTGCGTGAGGGAATACCATTTTAAAATTGAGTATCGTGACATCATGCATCTGTAGACGACCCGTTCGCACGATATGGTATCGAGGCACGGTTCCGAACCGCTCCTCAATCGCTTGAGACAGTTCCTTGATGTTGGCCTCCACGGCAGGCAACACTGGCTTGGCGGTATTCGGGTCCTTCCAGTTGACCTCTGAATAGTTTATCTCTTTCAGGGCCCCACAGACATCCTTGTATAAGCGTATACGATTTGTCTCCATGAGTTGAAAGATAGAGATGTAACCCGGCGGCGGGGTCATCAACACAATCTTGGAATAAGGATGGTTGCGAAAATTGTCCGTGTTTCGGGGCGTGGCCGTAAACTGGACCACCTTGATATCCCGTGCATACAACTGTTCCTTGGCCATGATTCCAGCGTCGACAAAGGCATTATGAATAGATTGTTTTTCACCAAAGGCAATTTGTATCTCGTCCATCAGTATCAACACATTCTTCAAGTGCTTGACCTCTTTCACAAAAGACGCCAAGCGATTACGATGAAAGACCCTCTCTCGAAGCTCTTCTGGAAATCGGTCACGAGTTTGCTCTACCCACTCGGTCGAAGAATAGCCTGTAATGACAAAGATGTTCTCCATCGGAACCGCCAGCGAAGGCTCAGCCAAGCAATGCTTGATGACCCCTAGCATGGAGCCAGTCTTGCCAGACTGAGTCAGCGCCAGGGCCAGAATAGAGACAATGTTACGATCCATGAACTCATTCGCAATCTCCTTGCCAAAATGATCTTGGTTAGGAAATAGGATAGGTTCGAAGGATGTGGTAATCGATGGGTAAACGGCACGCATGACCTCTCTTTTACCTTCTCTCGCCCTTTCCCCCGGTCTCAATTTTAGCTAGACGGTCTTGTCCGTCTGGACCGCTTGGGCTCCACCCTACACGGTCTTGTCCGTGTGGACCGCCTGGGCTCCGCCCCGAAACACAGGGTGGTTTAATAAAAATCATGGCCGGAGGCCAAGCGGCTCACACGGCCGCAACCGTGTAGAGACCGTCTAGACCATCATAGCATTCATTAAGACCGCGTCGGTCCTCTTCCTCCATCATGCGTGTTTCTCTCTTCTCCATGCGAATGTAGCGGCGGTCCATTTCTTCATCGTGTCTCAGTTCGGCAAGTCGTTCCTGTTCCGCCGTCAACGATTCGTTATCCGGGTCGGTCATCCATGCGTCGTCGATGTCATCCTGGAAATACCATGCTGCATACCCTTGTTGACGAAATTCCTTCTCATCCAACAAAGCCACAAACTTGTCCCGGGAAACATCTGCCCAATAGCGCGATTTATCCGAAAGCTCTTCATTCAGGGGCGTTTTATGGTGAAGATAGACTGCCTGAATTTTGTGATAGTCATCATGGGCATCGACGCAAATCTTGAGTTGCTCACGGACAATCGGAACGACAATTTTCTGCTTGAGTTTTTGCTTGTAGAACACGGATAGATGAAAGAGACCCAAAGCCTGGTTGTATTCTCGAAAATGGGTAAACACCGGCTTACAATAGACGCGAATAAGGTCCAAAACGTCATCGGGGAGAAATTTATCAAGAGGAACGATAGCATCGAGCTTGGCCTGATACTTCTTCTTGCGTAACCACATAGGATACGGGTCCATAGGAGGATGATGAACTTTCCCACCGTCTACCAGAATAGAGAGTTGATCATATGCCATATGCCCGCACCATTCCGCGTAGTCACGCGCTTCCTCGATCTCGGCTGTCTTGTCCTTCTTGTACATTTCCCATATTTTGCAATAGTGATCAAACACACCCAACGTTGTTTGGATACAGGATTGGATTTCGGGTTCATGTATTCTCTCCTTAAGGTTGGGCCATTCAACATACCCAAAACGTTTACAAACGGTCTCATAGGTCATCCTTTTACATCCAATCTCAGATTACGCAACCTTCAATTTTACGCGTTCTTGGCCGCGTGGCCCGCTTGGGCTCCGCCCCTACACGGTTGCGTCCGTGTGAGCCGCTTGGGCTCCGCCCCCGAAAGTCATTACATTCAGTAAAATTATGGGCGGAGCCCAAGCGGCTCACACGGCCGCAACCGTGTAGCGGTCCAGACGGACAAGACCGTCTATAAAAAGAATTATGCCTGACAAAGAATTGATATATCACTTTCTGTGCTGGGGCGGAGCCCAAGCGGCTTACACAGCCAAGACTGTGTATCTAACTTCCTCTTCTGTAGTCGTTGCATGAGTCTTATGGTATCTTGGTCGCGCCACCGTTGCTCTTGTCGTTTCCATGCAAGCTTACGCCGCTCGGCATCGATTTCAGATAATTTATCCCAAGTCTGTTGTTCGTAGAACCGCAGGCTTTCCCGCTTGAGTGTGCGTAACACGTCTTGGCTTTCCCACTGTTGTTCTCGGCGATGAATAGCCGCAGAGCCATTTTCAGAATACGTTTTTGCATACATTTCTGCATAGTCCATCCTACGTCAACCCACCTCTTTTTCGAAGGCTCAATTTTAGCCGGTTACGGCCGGCTGGGCCATTGGGCTCCGCCCTAAAAAAGAGGGATTAACGGATGGTCTATAAAAAGATTTAACCTTTCAGCTTGGGGTGGAGCCCAGGCGCCCAGACGGGCAAGACCGTCTAACACTCAGTTCCTGGGCCGGAGGCCAAGCGGTCCGGACGGACAAGACCGTCTTCACGACCAAGCCCATGTCGCTCATCTTCCTCCCTGCGACGTTCATTCAGTTTGACGGCTTGTTCGCACCGTTTGAGGTAGATAAGGTGTTCCTCCGCCTTTCGTTTCGCAGTCAGTTTCAAATCCTCCATTTTTCGCTTTTCCACAAGAGCGGCGTCTTGCTTCAGATGAAGTGCTTGAATCCTTGCGTCTTCCCTCGCGCGGAGTTTCTGGATGCGCGTCTCTGGAACAGGTGGTTCGTTGTCTTTCTTGCGCATATTGACTCGCTTCTCTACGCGGCGGCGGTCGTCCCGTGCCCAAATCTCAAGGAGCTGGGCTAATTTCTCAGCACTCACTTCTTTTGAATATTGTTTACGATATTCCTCTCGTTCTGTGTCCTCCTTGACCCAGCGTTGCTCGCGTTTCTGAATACGGTCCATCTTTTACCTGAAACCATAAAATAAGGAATCTTCAATTTTACGCGTTCTTGGCCGCGTGGCCCGCTTGGCCTCCGGCCTTGAATAACCTTACCTATTATGGTCACACACAAATGACCCCGGCATTTCTCGGGAGTAACTTTGCACGTATTCCAAAAGTAAATCGAGAAGGTTAATCTTTAACAAAGGCCGGAGGCCCGAAACGCAGTGCCTTAGGAAGCGGGCCACGCGGCCAAGAACGCGTAAAATTGAATTCCAAAATTTAAGTATTTTAAACATAGAAACTCGAAAAGAATGAACATTGTCGCTCTCGAACAACTCTGGGCCAAGAAGGACGCGCAGACCGTGGCCGAGCAAGCCCGTCTCACTGGCTTAGCAAACCCACAGGACTTACTGAAGCTTCGGAAGAAGTGGGCACGCGGACAAGCCATTCGCCAAGCGTATCGTGAGAAGAAGCGAGCGTTGGCGGGTCAGCCCAAACCCGAGAAGCCCATCGTTTATGAACCGTGGATCATCGCAGCGGTTCGCAAGGTCCAAGACGAACGCACCAAAGCGAGTCACGCCAAGCAAGACGCAAAGCTAGCAGCCAAACGCGAAGCCGAAGACGCGAAGCTCGCAGCCAAGCTACAAGCCAAACGTGCGGCCGAAGACGCAAAAGTGGCAGCCAAACGCGCGGCGGAAGACGCGAAACTGGAAGCTAAACGCGCAGCCAAGCAACTAGTCGAAGACGCAAAACTGGAAGCCAAACGCGCAGCCGAAGACAAACGCCGTTCCCAGAACCGAGCCGTTCAAGCCGCCAAACGCGCCGAATGCCAGAAAGCAGCCGATGCCAAGACTCAGGCCGAACCACCGGCACAGAAAGCGCGGGTCCAGTTCGAAGAAACAGAGGCCAGCGTCTAAGGTTCTTTTTTATACAGGTCCATTTAAAATAGAACCAATGACAAACCGTTTGTAAGTAGGTAAAGAGTAGCTCAAACAAATGGTAAACCAAAAGTCTACACAGTTCACGGAGAGCAAAACCCGTGTAGACTTTTGGAAAAAGTTTGATGAGGAATGGGCGGAACTAAACCGACATAAGAATATGGGCCGGAGGCCAAGCGGCTCACACGGCCGCAACCGTGTAGACCCATCCAAAATCTGGGCCGGAGGCCAGGCGGTCCAGACGGACAAGACCGTCTTTAGTATTTATTCAGCAGATAAAACGCATGATGGATCTCGGCGACCATGTCGTCTCGTATGGATGCCAAGTCTCCTGGCAATTCCATTCTTGCCAAAAAGTCAGCACGTTTAGTCATGTCCGAGACAAAGTCTTTATGACTTAGAACACAATAAGTCGTGGGAACCGGTTTCTTTTTCATGTTTCTATTCCGTAAGTCAATCTCGACAAAGGTATCTATTAATTTGCTCAAATTTTTATACAAATGATCCGTGGCTTTGTGGGCAGCATAGGAAGGCGTGTCCCAATGAAACAATAAGATGGTATTCAACATATCCAAGAAGAAGAGCACGATATCCATTACAACATGACAAGATTTATTTTTTTGCGAAAACCTTATAAAATTGAATACAGAAAGAAGATAGAAAGGAAGACATCGAAAGATGAACCCAAAGATGTCGAAACGAGCTTTTACCAAGAACTTCAAGGTAGTCAACACTCCTAAGGGATACAAGGCAAAGCCGAAGAAGTGGACCCTGGAACGAGGACGGAAAGTGACATGGAAGCGACAGCGTGCTCAAGACGCCCGGTCCAAGATGTTGGACCGTATACCGGAGGATACACCGGATACACCGAAGGATACACCGGAAAAGGCCTAAGTCAAGGTCATCTTTTAATGGGTAATCTTTTTTACCACGTCATTCACTGCCTCGTGAACCACTTCATTGACCTCATAGGTAATGGCCTGTATCACAAATTGTTGAACCAAGAAGGTGGATACCTTTTTCGGGTCAAGGTCCATAGAAACAGTCTTCTTTTCGATGAACTCATAGACCGTCTCTTGCAACACAGACAACGCGGCCGTATCGTGCGGCACAAACGACGACATGACCTTACTCGTGGTATGGGTGTAGAGTTGATTCAGAAACGGCTTACTTTGGATACGTATATACCGAACCATGACCGGGCTAGGACACTCCCAAGCACGAGACAACGCAAACAAGAGCCAACCAACCCTCATTCTTTTACTACCTATAGAGAATAGTTTAAGCTTCAATTATACACGGTCTTGTCCGTGTGGACCGCCTGGGCTCCGCCCTAAAACATAAGTAATTTAATACAGAACACATAAAGAATAAAAAGAATTCCAGGGCGGAGCCCAAGCGGCTCACACGGCCGCAACCGTGTAGCGGTCCAGACGGAAAACTCGTCTATTCATGGCCGGAGGCCAAACGGCTCACCCGGCCGTCTCCGGGTAGTGCATTCAAGTTCTCCACCCAACCCTGCAGCTTGGCTTGATACTTGGTCCACAGAAGCTCAAAGAACATGTCTTTTTGTTCCATACGCATGTCTGCCACATGTAGTCTTGCGTGTTCCAACACGCCGGTCCAGGTAGGAGGCTGTGTTCGAAAGACAACATGTTGTTCAAAGTATTCCTCGGCGACAGTTTCGACATACCAGTCCGGCACGACAGGCAAGGGCGTAAACTCATAATCCTTTCCAGGCTGAAGATGGTCGACGCGTTCCCCGTTGACAAAGAACCCACTCAGCATGTTTCCTTTGAGGTCATCCAGGTTGAAATCGACCGGCACTTTCAGCACGCAATAAGGCATCGAAACTCGCACGTAACGGGACATTCTTTTTACCTCTATACCCGAATTCTCCTTTCTTCTATTTTCCTCAAAAATAACAGGCCTTAAAAGTAGTGAGCCATCTCTTTCCCATGGACATGAAATCCGTTTCGCCTATAAAACTCCTCGTTCTCTGGGCTACAGTTTAGAATGACCTTGTAACAGCGCTGTCCAGCCAACTCCTTCAAGTGCTGAATCAACCTCGAAGTAATCCCTCGACCTCGATACTGCTCGCACACGACCACGTCCTCAATGTGACCGACAATCCCTAGACCACGCAAAATCTTGGGTTCATAAATCAGGGTCGCGGTGCCCACAAGCCCCTGGTCGTCGTAACACACATAGATGAGCCCCAGCTGGCCAATTTGCTGGACTCGGTTTAGAAAGTCAGGAGTCGGCACGTCCTGAGCCAGAGACAATCCAGACAAGAGACGTAAGTATTGTTTTTTAAGGTCTTCGGGCGGAAAACGATGACAGAGGTTCTGTAACGTGTCGTATTGCATTACAAAACGACAAGAAACTAATACGCGTTCTTGGCCGCGTGGCCCGCTACACGGTTGCGGCCGTGTGAGCCGCTTGGCCTCCGGCCCAATTATAAAATGGTTAAACGTTAGATTCGATTATCCAATTTAACAACTTCATACACACTATGTTCATGGCCGGAGGCCAAGCGGCTCACACGGCCGCAACCGTGTAGCGTAAAATTGACGGCGAACTTCAAAGTATTTCAAGGCATAGGATGTTCAGGCTACCCCCCGAGTTGGTGGAGGTGATCATCGGCTTTGTCTTACGTCCAGACTGGCGCACGTGCTGCCGACCTGTGGCAGACCTCATTAAAAATATCAATAGACTTGTCTCGTATTACCTTGTAGAGAGAAGGGACGATTGGTCGTGTACGGAAGAGGCTTACGACGAAATCGATGAGTGGACGCTATACGGAAGAACCTGGCTCATGTCCGCACACAAAACCGAGTGTATCGCTCAAATTCGACCCCCACTCATTCCTCCAGCGGACGGGTGGTACAATGACGACTACTGGAAATGGTATTCGCATCGGATCCAGTGGATGAACCAGTAGCCGGTCTTGCCCGGCTGGGGCGCTACACGGTTGCGGCCGTGTGAGCCGCTTGGGCTCCGCCCCAGGTTCCTTTTATTAAACCTATGCATCAAGTATTCTTTTTAAACCAGTTATTAAAAGAACCTGGGGCGGAGCCCAAGCGGCTCACACGGCCGCAACCGTGTAGCGCCCCAGCCGGGCAAGACCGTCTAACGGTACATCATGAACAGCATCTTTGCCCACAGTGGGTCCCGCTCCTCCCGGAGGTGTTCGAGTTTCTCGACACAAAGCCTTGCTTGCTCCTCTGTATCGAACACCCGGTAATCGGCAAATTCACGTGAAACGAGTATGACGGCATGTTGACCAGCCTTCAATTCGTAGTAAAGCTTGTTCACAGGCATGTTATCTTTTGATACAGACCAACATGGGTTTTGGTGAATTCCATTTTTAAAGAATTACATCAAAATCTAGACGAAAACAACCTAACCTTGACTAACTGAAAGAATAACCTTGGGCCGGAGGCTTGGCCCAGCCGGCCGTAACCGGCTATAAAAAGAATAACCTTAACCGGTCGTAACCTGCTACATTGGGGCGGAGCCCAAGCGCCCCAGCCGGGCAAGACCGGCTACCGTGTAAAGGATAAACTCTTCCAGAGCACACAGTTCAGGAATCTCCTTGATGTGTTTGAGGTCCAAGATGCAGCGATGGACCTCGTCTGCGGAGGCAAACGCGCGGTAGTCGGACCACTCCCCGGCGAGAAGCGTGACCCCATATTCCTTGACACCTCCCATGATAACCTCCGTGTAGAACAGTTTATTCGGCATGTTGAATTCATATTCCAGTCTGATTTTTAATGTAAAAGATTTTTTTTTAAAGGCTAGGCTATACCAAACATCCATCGTATGGAATTCTCCAGAAAATCATCCACCGGGTCCTCTTCTTCTTCCACTTCCTCCACAACTTCGGTTTCAACTTCAACCTCTGGTTCAACCTCTAATGGCTGCGACGGCTCAGACGAGTGCGATGAACCCATTACTATAGATAAAGAGAATTGTTTAAATCGTTTGATTTAAAAATAGACGAGAAAAATAACAGCATCGACTTCGGTAGAATGTCCAAAGGAATAGAACAAGAACAAACCGAGATGTATTTACCCCTAGAGGTTCAGCGCCTCATTCACGAATTTGCACGACCACTTACACGCCCCGATTGGAGGCAGTGTCGAGTATCCGTGTCCCGAATGATAGAGCGAATGAACCAACGCATGTTGTTCTCGTTGCCGTTTTATATCCCGGTGGAATTCTCCTTGCCGGATTTATCTCTCTATGACCGTATGTGTTTCGCAGGATTACTGAAAGAACATTAAAGATTTTAAAAATCTTAGGCAAAACATAGGATTTACATTATAAGATTTTAGAAAAATCTTAGGCAAAACATAGGATTAGATAGGATTCACATTTTTAATCTCAGGCAAAAGAACCTAGTCAAGTCCTTCCTGTTCAAGCTTTTGAATCAAGACGCGATAGAGAACGTTTTTAAGGTTCAGTGCATCGTCATAAACCAAACGAAGTCGGTTTAGCTCGTCCATGTGGTCACGCGTTTCTTCGAAAGGACCCGTAGGGTCAAACGTGTACTCGTCGTAGAGAAGACGTGCTTCTCGATAGGCTTCAAAAGCAATCGCGTAGGTCTTGAACGACGCAAGAGTGTCCATTTCTGTTACCTGCATCAACGAATTAACCCGAAACCAATTTTTTTTTGAAATACGTATCTTAGGAACCAAGATAAGTATTTTAAGCACAACGTGCATAAAAAATGCTGTAATAGGGATCGAACCTATGACCTACAGGTTATGGGCCTGTCGCGCTACCACTGCGCCATACAGCAAGAATGTTGTAATTGGACTTGAACCAATGACCTCTAGGTTATGAGCCTAGCGCGCTGCCAACTGCGCCATACAACAAGAACGTGATAATTGGACTCGAACCAATGACCTACAGGTTATGGGCCTGTCGCGCTACCACTGCGCCATACCACGATGAAAGATACATACTGTTTCTCTACATCAGTTTACATGAATTATGACTCCGTCAATTTTTATTTGACACCCCCCTAACGTAAACTTTTGGTCTTTTTTCATTGAGTTTTGAATGACTCAATCAAAAAGGAACAAATGCTGTAATTGGATTCGAACCAATGACCTACAGGTTATGAGCCTGTCGCGCTGACCACTGCGCCATACAGCAAGGACGTGGTAATTGGATTCGAACCAATGACCTACAGGTTATGAGCCTGTCGCGCTGACCTGCTGCGCCATACCACGTTATAGATAAATAGGGATTTTCTTTAAATGGTTTTTATAAAAAATCGATACACCTACTCGATTACAAGGGCATTCAACTCGGCAAGAGCCTTGTGTGCGCGTTTGTGTGCCTTGTCCAATTCCGAGTGGGGACCCCCATTTGTAAAGACCTTCCACGCTTCACGTTCCGCGCGTAATGCGTCTAGGTAAGACCGAAGAGAGTCCGCGACATGAAGAGTGGTGAGTTTTGTCTCGAGTGCGTGCCATGCCGGGATACGAATGACATCGAGTGCCTCGAGATAGAGAGCCTTCAAGTCCAGATGAAACTCTGCTTCAACCGCCTCACGTTCTTCCAAGGTGTTGGCCGACCACCACCGCTCGCGAAGGTTCATGGGAAGCTCAAAGAAGATGGACATTTTTTTCACCTGACTGTTGTATTTTGTGTGAGTTCAATTCTGATAAAAAAGAACGTTAGTCGCTCTCGTAGCCACACCCTTCCGTGTCCTTGCCGTAGACCAAGACGTTGAGGTCATGTCTCAGAGCTTTTTCGGTCTCCCTCGCGGACAGAGCGGATTGATAGAGACCATACACGGTTTTGAACTGATCCTGTGGTAAATGCTGTTCCTGGGGTAGAGGCATAACCTTTGGTAAATGCTGTTCCTGTAGTAGAGGCTGATCCTGGGGTAGAGGTAGAATACAGAACGCATGTTTCAAGCCGATGTATTGTTTGTACTCCTCCAGTTTTTCTTCTAAGATGTCTCGAATTTCAAGCGCCTTCATACACTTGTTCAAGACCACGCACACTTGTTCCGCATTCGGCCCTTCAAGCGCATGATAGAGGAAATACCAGGATCCGACATTCAGTACACGCAATGCGTTGTCGTAGTCTTTCTGGTAGCGAAAGGGTTTGTGCTTGCGAAAGAGCCGGCCAAGCAGGATGCCTGTCATCGTTAGCATGGAGAATTCGGTCATGTTTCATTGTGTTTCGTTTATCCTTTTTTTGTAAAATCAAATTTAAGCAAAAAACAACCAGTTGACCTAGATGGCAATGCCCAGAGGTCCGCCCAAGCCACAGGAGCAACGGCAGGTGCAGACCTTGCGCACCACGGGCGGCCACGGGCGGACCGGTGAGTGGCGCAGCTTTCCATCCTCGCCCACGCGGGGGTTTCCAGAGGTCGTGGACCGGCGGGGGCGCGTCTTCTTGGCGTAGTGAACCTCCCAGTACCCCTCCGTGGGCTCCTTGAGGTACCAGATGTTCATAGTGTGGCCGTACTCCTGGTCACCAATGTACTTTGCCTTGATCCACACCGCACCATACTCGTCAAGTGCCTCGTAGAATTCGTCCCACAAATACATTCGCAGCTCGCAGTGTTGGTCAAAGTGGATGATACGATCACCCTTTTTTTTGCCATTGGTCACACGGACGACCGCATCTCCGCTAAAGGCCGTGTTGAAGGTCTCGAGGACTTGTGCGTTGGTCATCGTGTGCTCCACGATGCGGAGAGGCGGGAAGCTGAATTCAGTGTTGGTGAAGGCTTTCGACATGTTTGTTTCTATACCCTCCGTATAAAATCATCGTAATCATCAATTTTAAAATAAAAAGTGACTTGACTCCGGAACCGTCCGTTTTGTCAAAGACCACTTCAGACCTTCCGTTTTGTCAAAGACCACTTCAGACCTTCCGTTTTGTCAAAGACCACTTCAGACCTTCCGTTTTGCCAAAGACCACTTCAGACCTTCCGTTTTGCAAGCTTTTCCTAAAAGCTTTTCATAAACGACCCGCCTGTCTCGCCCGCGACCACGCGTCCAGTCGTTCTTTCTCCCGCTTCATCGCCCCTTTCAGCCCTTCTCCTAGGAAGGCAGCCGTCACCGCATGCCCTGCCTGTTTCTTCCGTTCAATGGCAGCAAGATGGGTCTCATGAGCGGCCTCTTCTGCCAAATGACGTTCCTTGTGGATAGGATGGGTTTTCTTGGTAATCAGAGTCCGGTCATCCCATCCTTTCTCCTCTGCCAAATACGCCTCCACGTATATCATCAACAGTCCAATAAAGGCGGGGTCCTGGTCCATCTTTTCCTCGAGTTTTTCCCAAGGACCGGTCTCGACCAAATCATAGATGCTGTCTTCGAACTCGCGTAAATATTGACGGGTCATCTTTTACAAATCAGTATTTTAATAAAAGAAATCAATTTGAATAAAAAAGATTAACCACATGCTCACAGAGGGACGCATCCAGTGCAGCGGCGGCAATTCGCACAGCACGCAACTACATTACACTGACGGCACTTGAGATGGGTCTTGGTGCGGGAGTGAATACGAGACACCGTGCGACAGTCTCGTCCACTTTCGCAGAACACGCGATGCGGTGGGCGCGTGGACGAACGACCCACCGCTGCTGCCGCTACTCCTCCTGCTGCTCCTGCTGCTGCCGCTGAACGACGCACCGCTTCTTCTCGTGCTACTTCTCCTGCTCGTGCTGCTCCTGCCACTGATGCTGTAGAGTCTACTGTTGCCAAGATGTAATGAGCCACGAAAGACCGATCGTTAGGACCTAGTCTTAGGATCATTTGGACCGCATCAAGCAGAGAGATTGGAGCTTGACGGATTGGAGCTTGACGGCTTACATAGAGCGCAGCCAGTTCGCGTTCGAGCGACTCCACGGTGCGGTCCGTCTCTTCTTTACGGCAAGTGGGGCAACTCATCTTGCGTTTCCCATTGCGAATGGGCATTTGCTCGCGCCACTTTCGCTCGCATTCAAAACAGATGAGGTGGTCTACAGGTGAATCGCAGTTCACTTTGTACAACTCCGGAAAAGACTCCAAACAGATTTGGCAATCCATTATTCTCGAATGGTAAGAGGTTTTACAGATAAGTATTTTAATAAAGGAATTCAATTTAATGAATAAAAAATAAAAAATTGAGCTCTTTTTCGAGGTCTAATGAACAGTGCGTCTCTTTCCACGAGTATAAACATGGAACTTTACACGAAAACGCTTGAGAAATACGATATGTCGGCTTGGCCTGCTGTCTTGGAGGCGAAAGACGTGGAAAAAGCGGTCGGACTACTGGCGATCTATGCCGAGGCGTTGAAACTCTCCGATGAAGCACACGACGCCTACTTCGGCATCAGCAAGAAAACCCACCCCATCAAGAAGAACCGCTGTGCTGCTGAAGACGCGGCGTTCGCGGTCTACAACACGAACAAACGCAAGCTCGAGGAGGCACTTACGGCGTTGTTGGTCGAGTTGCATGGCGAGGAGGAAGTTCGGGCGATGCAGGAGCGGCGCGTGGAGGTCGACGAGGAGTTTAATCAGATGATCCAAGACGATTTGGATGGGAAATTTGATTGAACGTCTCAATAAAAATGGTCGCCGAAAACCCCATTTTTATTACGATTTACAATGAAAAATGGCCGAAGCCAAGAGGGGGGTGGGACGCCTAGAGCCGGAGGCTCGCCATCGAGGGGTCGAGACCAGAGCTGCGCGGCTTACGCTGCTTGGTCGGGACGTCCTCCTCGAGGGTCTCACTGTACACGGCAACGAACGGAGGCTGAGTAGGCTCGTCGGTCTCGTGGTAGTGGATGGGTCCTGAGTGGGTGATGTCGACCTTGGGCTCCTTGGGTGCCTTCGGCTGGCGAGGCTTGCGCACCTTGGGGGCCTTCGGCTCCTTCGGTGCCTTCGGCTCGGGCGGGGGAGCGTTGGGGTCCTTGGGCGGGCGAGGCTTGCGAGGCGCGCGAGGCTTGCGCTCCTTCGGGGCCTTGGGCTGAGCATCGGGGTCGACGGGCGCCTTCGGCTCCTTGGGCACACGAGGCTTGCGCTCCTTTGGCACTTTCACGGGCTGAGTCACGTTCGCGGTAGACATGTCCATTTTCAAATCACAACTATTGAGAAACGTATAAAAGAATCAATTTTTTATAAAAATCTAAAATCTTTAAAATTGACGTGTTTTTTTCACACCGATTTTAGGTGAGATAAAAGATGGTTTCAATCGTTCAGAAATACACGGATGCGTTGACGATGCTGGAAAAAACGAGCTGGCCGGGCGTCGACCCAGAGAATCCAGCAGCAGTCGAAGCACTTTCGGAATACGCCTACGCAATCCTGGAGGGCGACCTTCGGCGGGACGCCTACAAAAGCGTCACTCGCGCCACGCACCCCAACCCGAAAGAACGCCAAGATGAAAAGGTCCGTTTGAACAAGCGAATCGTGGAGTGCGACCGAAAACGCCGAGAGAAACTCGAGGCACTGCGTTTGTTGGTCGGCGACGAGGAAGACGACGAGGACTGGTACATCGAGTTTCGCGCACAATACGACCAGTTGCTCGAGTGAGGTCCAATTTCTTTTTTTTGCGTAATTTCACGTTTTGCCAAAGATTTTTTTAAAATCTTTAAAATGGATGAGTTTTTTCTTTTATCTGAGAAAGTGAACACACAAACATGTCGATGATTGCAAAATACGAGGCGGTGATGACGGGGATGAACATGGAATGGCCCGCGCTCAAGGAAAAGCTGTTGACCAACGACAAAAAGTGCTTCGCTCTCATGCAAGACTACCATGCCGCGTTTGTGGCCTACGACGCTGTGATGGACGACCGAAAGGGCGAACTTCGGGTCCTGAACCGCGCATACGGCAAGCTCGTGAATTACCTCTACGGACCGATCATGCGGGTGGAGGAATAAGCTTGCGATGCCATAAGAGACAAGCGACAGGGAGGACGGTTTCCCACTTTTTTTGACTTATCCTGTTTAAACGAGGTTTTATTAAAATTGATGCCTTTCCGTCAAATACTTAACGGTGAAGTGTGAAAATACAATGGAATCCGAACTGAAATGCCCGCCCAAGTTCAAGACGGATGGTCCTATTGTGCGCGCTCTCTTTGCGCGTGCTCTGGCGGGTCCACCCAAGAAGGTCGTTCGCCCGCCCAAGAAAGGAACGCCGGCTGCAGAAGTGAAGAAAGGATGAATGACCTGGACTACAGAAAATTGGTTAATTTTTATTTCGAGCTCTTTCCACGATGTTTTCATATGACCGTTGCCAAGATTACTCGCAATCTTTACGTTTTGCCAAAGAGTTGCCTAAAATCTTACATAAAAAATTGGGAAACCGTCCTCCCGACTTTTCTCTTCGTCTCGTCTTGTTCCGCTCCGCTTGTCGCTTACTCCTCCTCGAACTGCTCCGTGTCCAGCGATGTCCCCACTCCGTCCAGCGTCGTCCCCTTGACCTCCTTCGTCTTCTTCTCGCGTTTCGCCTTGGGTTCCTTCGGCTCACCCTCGGCCTTTGGCTTCTTCACGCGTGGCCGTGTCAGCTTCTTGGGCTTTTCCTCGGGCTCGGATTCCTCTTCGCGCTCCTTGTGCTCGTCCTCCTTGGGCTCCTCATCGAGAACGCACTCGACCTTGGGCTCCTGCTCCTCGACCTGCTCCTCGACCTTGGGCTCCTCGACCTCATCGAGAACGCACTCGACCTTGGGCTCGCCTTCGTCTCCGGAACCTTGCGGCTCCACTTCACTCTTGTCTTCCGCGTCCAGCGACACGTCTTCGTGCACTTCCTCCACGAGCTTCTTGGCCGGGCGGCCTCGCACCTTCCGGGTCTTGACTGGGACAACGAAGTTCCGTTGGTCGATGCTCAACATGAAGTTGGCGTCGCGCAGGGCTTTGTTGACGATGTCTTCCGAAAGCTTGGCTTTCTGACAGAATTCACCGTAGGTCACTTCCTTGAAGGTCTTGACCCGCGTAGGGTCCGTCTCCGGCGACACCTGCATCTTGCCGATTCCTTCGCCGTTGTCCCACTGGACCAACCGGCTCTCGAAATCGCCAAAACCACTTGGAACGAGATGCGCACGACACTTGTTCCCTTCTTTGCATGCTTTGGAGCATGGCGTGAAGAGTCCACGGTTGTACACAATCTCGTCACAGCAGAGACCAATCTTGTAGTCAATCCGGTCCGGCATGAACGGGAGGTCGTATTGAAAGGTCTTGAGGTGAGCGATGGAAATCTTGACCTCTTGCACAGAGGGCTCGTTGAGGATCGCACTCCACACTTTCTCCATCAGATTGACGGGCATCAGGTCTTGCAGAAACTCTGCCTGCGTCGCAGGCACGGGTTCTTTCGCAAGGACATCCTTGAGCACATCCATCAGTTGTTCGACAGCGAGGCGCGAGAAAACTTTGAGTTGGTCCGACATGGTCAAACCGATTCGTCCTTCTTTTCTTCTGGGCTATTTCATCAATTTTTACAACTTTTTCGTCCATTTTACACCATTGACGAAAAATCGTGGGTTTTTACACGTTTTCAATGTTTTTCGTCGATTTTACATCGTTACGAGCGTTTTTTCATGTTTTCAGCAGATATGCGGCGTTTTCGTCCATTTTGCAAGCTTACGAGCGTTTTTCCATCGTTATCGTCGATTTTACAACGTTAGCGATGCGTGTTTTCGTCAATTTTACAAGTTTACGACGGTTTTTCGATGGTTTCGCGTCCATTTTCAATGTTTTCGCCGCAATTCAAAGGTTACGTATTTCGTCGATTTTTCAAACGTTTGCGAAAAAAATCAAAAAATAGAGCACTTTTTCAAAAGTTAGATTATCTGTGTTTATGAGATGTACGAGTGCGTTCCTCGCAAAATGACAAAATCTTTCTGGCGTTCGACCAAGCCGGTGCTGCCGCTCTACGCGCGACGCATCGAGTTTGACCAACAAATTCGGGATTTCGGCAAAGTGTTTGCGGCCTGCCACGCGGGAACCCCGCCACCGCCCTCGCCCAAGCTCGTGCGCCAGAACGCAGAGTCCTGGCACGTGATCGACCCGCTCCAGGCCATGGAGGAGGGTCTCACGCCCATCGAGACAACCGTCGAGATTGCGACCTTCAAGGATTACGTCATGCTTCTCCTCCGCGCGGCACAATACGACTCGGACGACGTCTACCGCGCTTCAGAGCCAGACCACGAGTCGGACGAGGAGATGTATGCGTGAGTCTGGCTTCGGCCATTTTTTAAAGATTTTAGAAAAATCCTATGTTTTGCCAAAGATTTTTTTAAAATCTTTAAAATTGAAGCTTTTTTGGACTTCTAGTGGATGCCGAAGCTCTTTCCACGACAATAAACATGGAATCACAGATGCCTGAAGTTCAAGAGTTCGCTCACCCTCTTGGTCGCCTGGACTGGCGGACTTGCAAGGCGTTCGAAGCAGACGCGATCAAGGCATACTACGCATGGCTCAACCCTCTTTTCTACGATGACCTCGACGAGCTCTACGACACGTTGAACGATTAGACCTGGACCAAGACCTGGGGGAAACCCCTTTTTTAAAGATTTTAGAAAAATCTTTGGCAAACATAGGATTGCGAGTAATCACAAATCCTATTTTTTTCCAAAGACTCCAGGTCCTCACGTTTTGCCAAAGACTACTCACAATCTTTCCGTTTTGCCAAAGACTACTCACAATCTTTCCGTTTTGCCAAAGATTTTTCTAAAATCTTTAAATCTTATGTTTCACCAAATCCTATGTTTTGCCAAAGATTTTTTTAAAATCTTTAAAATTGAGGAGTTTTTTTTAAAATAGCAGAACTTTGACATTGTCTCCATACAATCAAAACAATGGAATTCCCGATCCCACCAAAACCACAGGCTTCTTGGCTCGTTCGCCAGACGTGCGACCAACCCATCCCAGAAATGGACCCCGTTGCGGCGGCAGAGTTGAGCAAGGTGCTGAATGGCTATCACGAGGCGCACTGGAAACCCATCATGGAACGGGCCTACGCCGCGGACAAGGTATGGAGGCTGGCGAACAAGGACATGATCGAGGCCAAGGAAGCGGCATGGGAGAAGCTGATCAAGGACGGCAAGGTGTTGAAGGACACGAACGACAAGCTGTTCAAGGACATCAACGACGCCAACGACATCATGGACATGGTTGACAAGTTCACGGCCAAGAGCAAGGACGGCAGCAAGGACGACGGCAGCAAGGACAGCAAGGACGACGGCAGCAAGGACAGCAAGGACGACAAGGGCGACGCTTAGGACCAAGACCAACCTGGGGGAAACCCCTTTTTTTAATATTTTTTAAGGCAAACGGGATGCATCGAAAAAAAACAAACGGCCCATCAACTTTGGATAGCTACTTCATCGGTTTCCTCAAGTATATACTTGTTTGTGCATTCCTCTATCTCCATTTTTTTCTTCAATTTTAAAGATTTTAAAAAAATCTTTGGCAAAACGAAAATATTGCGAGTCATCCGTTTTCACCAAATCCTCACGTTTGCTTCACCAAATCCTCACGTTTTGCCAAAGATTTTTCTAAAATCTTTTTTTGCCAAAGATTTTTTAAAATTGAACATTTTTCAAGAAGTATGGGTATTTTGACCTTGTCTCCATACAATCAAAACAATGGACATGCCTTTCGCAAATGTTTCCGACCTGACCTTCCTCGACCTGTTCACACCAGACGTTGAGGCGGGCGTGTGGGAAATCGTGAACGGCGAGTGGACTTTCGGCGAGTGGTGGTACCTTTCCAGCGTCGGCTGGAGGTTCGAACCCCACGCCGGCCAGGACCAAGACGACCAAGCCGACCAAGCCGACCAAGCCGACCAAGACGACCAAGACGACCAAGACGACCAAGACGACCAAGCCCAGAACGACGACCCGCTCGACTACCCGGACTACGACTACGACGACCCGCGCGACCTCGACTAGAAGCATCGACTACCACCTGGGGGAAACCCCTTTTTTTTAATTTTTTAGGCAACTCTTAGGCAACGCGAGGCATCGAAAAAAAACAAACGGCCCATCACTTTAGATAGCTACATCATCGGTTTCCTCAAGTATATACTTGTTTGTGCCTTCCTCTATCTCCAATTTTTTCTTCAATTTTAAAGATTTTAAAAAAATCTTTGGCAAAACAAAAATATTGCGAGTCATCCCGTTTTGCCTCACGTAATCCTATGTCTTGCCTCACGTAATCCTATGTTTTCTTCACCAAATCCTATGTCTTGCCTCATCAAATCCTATTTTTTGCCTCACCAATCCTATGTTTTGCCAAAGATTTTTTTAAAATCTTTAAAATTGAAGCTTTTTTTCTTAAAGTTCTGAACGGTGACCTTGTCTCCATACAATCAAAACAATGGACATGCCTTTCGCTGATGTCGATGAGACGACCTTCCTCGAGCTGTTCTCAGACTTTGAATGGGAGGAGACCGCGAGCGGCGAGTGGACTTTCGGCCAGTGGTGGTTCCTTTCCGGCGTCGGCTGGAAGTTCGAACCCCTGATCGAGCAACGCCAAGATGCAGACCCAGAACAAGCCCAGCTCAACAACGCGCTCCACTTCGGTTACGAGACCTACGACCAGCCCGGACCTCCTGCACCACTTCAAGGCCCGGACGACTACTACTACTACGACGACCCGCTCGACCTGTTCTAGAAGCATCGACTACCTGGGGGAAACCCCTTTTTTTTAAGATTTTAGAAAAAAAATATGAAAAAGGGGTTTCCCCCAGGTGTGTGTTGCTGATGAATTGGTGTGTGTTGCTGATGAAAGTCGTCGATGGCTTGAGCGTGTGTGTTGCTGATGAATGGGTGTGTGTTGCTGATGCGTAGTCGATGGCTTGAGGCTTGAAGGCTTGGTCGGAGATCTAGTAGTCGATGTCGCGCGGGTCGTCGTAGTCGTTGATCATCGGGTAGTCGAGCGGGTTGTGGTCGGCAGGGCACGAAAGAAGCCATTCGCCGCGGTAGTAGCTCCATTCGCCGTCTTCGTCGTAGGCGATGTCGTAGTTCTTGGGGGTCTTCGGGAACAGCTCGTTGAGGTCGTCGTTGTCGATGTCGCTGAAGGGCATGGTCTTGTCGGTGATGCGAGGCGGAGCGGGGAACTGGAACATCTTGTAGAAGTCGAGGTCGAACCAGTCGACGGCCGCGTCGAACTCGGCCTCGGTGAAGCCGTAGTCTGGTGTCTTCTCGAAGAGCTGCTTGAATTCGTCGTTGTCAATGTCGCTGAAAGGCATGTCCGCGAGTCCCTTGGTCTTGTGTGCCGCGTGAATGGCCAAGTAGAGCTTGGTCAACAGGGCCGCCAACTCAGAGTCAAGTTCGTTGCGTTCGCAAAATTCCATGTTTATGCTCGTGGAAAGAGGTCACAGGTCAGTATTCCTCTAAAAAACTTCAATTTTAAAGATTTTAAAAAAATCTTTGGCAAAACGTAAAATTTGGTGAAGAGGATTGGCAAAAAAAGATTTTAGAAAAATCTTTGGCAAAACGTGAGGATTTTCAGTAATCTTCGCCAAATCCTATGTTTTGCTTCGCCAAATCCTATGTTTTGCCAAAGATTTTTTTAAAATCTTTAAAATTGAAGTTTTTTCTTAAAGTTCTGAGCTGTGACATTGTCTCCATACAATCAAAACAATGGAATTCACTCCACCAAAGCCTGAGTTGGTTCGCCAGACCAACGAGCACCCTCTTCCTGAGCTGGACCCCGTCACGTTGGCTGAGTTGTCCAAGGAGCAGTGGGGCTACTACGAGGAAGAGGTGAAACGCCGCGAGGACGAGCAGAAGGCGAAAGCGGCACGGGACGACAAGAACAAGACATGCTGGCTCCGCCGCGCGGTCACGGAGCTGGACCCCTCGTCGGTGGCAATCCTGAGAAAGAGCTACGCCGAGATGTTCGAGTGCGAGAAGCCACAGTGGAAGATCAACATGGAGAAGTACATCGCCAACTTACGGGAGCGGGAGGAGAGCAGCAAGGACGACAAGGACGACGAGGACGCTTAGGACCAAGACCAACCTGGGGGAAACCCCTTTTTCATATTTTTAAAATTGACGACCTTTTTTTGTATGCTCAACTGTAGCATTGTCTCCAAACAATTCAAACCATGGAATTCCCGCCACCACCACAACCACGGCTCGTTCGCCAGACTGCCGACATGCCTATTCCGCCAGTGGACCCCGTCTGGGCGGCAGAGTACAGCAAGATGCTGATGGACAATTACGAGGCCCATTGGAAACCCATCATGGAACAGGTCTACATCAAGGACAGAGAATGGAGGCTGGCCAACAAGGACATGATTGAGGCCAAGGAAGCTGCATGGAAGCAGCTGATGGAGGAAAACAAGGCGTTCATGGACACGATCGACAAGGAGAGCAGCAAGGACGCTTAGACCAAGATCTGGGGAAACCCCTTTTTTAAAGATTTTAAAAAAATCTTTGGCAAAACATAGGATTGGTGAAGCAAAACGTGAGGATTGTGAAGCAAAAACGTGAGGATTGTGAAGCAAAAACGTGATTACACCAAATCCTTTCGTTTTGCTTAAGATTTTTCTAAAATCTTATTTCTAAAATCTTTAAAATTGAAGTTTTTTTTCGAAATACTGGACGGTGACATTGTCTCCATACAATTCAAACCATGGAACTCATGCCTTTCCACGATATCGATGACCGTATTTTCAAGTTCATTTTCCCGAAGACGGGAGACATCGCCCACGACTCGAAAGGCGATTGGTACTACGATCGAGGACACTGGTATTTTTCGGGATTACCCGAGGGCAAGACCGGCGAGTGGATCTACCTCGACCACCAGTGGCGCTTCGGCAGATGGTGCAGCACGGGCGGGTGGCACATCAACGACCAAGAACCAGACGAGCTCGACGACCCAGAACCAGACTACATCCCCTACCGAGACACCCCGAACCCAGAGCAAGAACACCACGACCCGCTGAACTACATCGACGACTCTGGCGAGTGGTACTACATCAACGGCGAGTGGACTTTCGGCAAGTGGTTCTTCAATTTCGTGTGGGAGTTCGAGCCCCGCTACACGGACCAAGTCTACAACCCGCTCGACTACCCGCTCCCCGACGACCCGCTCCACGGCTACGACTACGACAACTAGGACGACTACCTGGGGGAAACCCCTTTTTAATCTTAGCAAACCTAGGAATACAGGATTTCTTACGTTTTCATGGTAGTCTTTAAAATTGAACTGTTTTTCTGAACAAGATGGAAGGTGTCCCAGCTGGGGATGGTATATGGATATTGAATCCATAAGCGACGAAAGTTGCAGGCAACAGCCTTAGTAGGAGTGAGTGGAGAAGTACGCATGTATACATGCCGAACACCATAGTATCTCTGCTGTTGTGGCGAAACATAGAGGTTTGGTAAGGGCTCGCGGAATGCTACCCTTATTTTTTTATTCGTTTTGCCAAGTAAAGTGACCTTTCTCCAAAGGTTAGACAGACCCGAACATCGACCCGCGCGACTACCACCTTGGGGAACCCCCGTATTCCTATGTTTTGCCAAAGATTTTTCTAAAATCTTTAAAATTGACCGTTTTAGATAAATAATCTGAAACTGTGAATAAAATACGCCATGGAGCTTCACGGAGATGTTCTTGAGCATGTCCGCGGGTTTGCTCAGCCACAAATGCGTTTTGTGAACGAGTTTGCCGCGGCGAATCGGACCCTGCGCGAAAACAACATCGGCTATTCTCACACGCTTCACGAGGGCGTCAAGGCCAAGCTCTCGACCGGCGAGGCGGAACAAGTCTTTGAAGTGTTTCGTGTGTACATCGAGGCAACGTTGGCCCTGCACGAGGCGGGGAAACACCTGGCCACGCAAAAGAACGCCTTCACGGTGGCGATGCTTCATCAGGAAGAGATGGAGGATTTGCTGCTGACTGCTGTGCGTGGCCCACAGGTCATGGATTAGGCCCACAGATGGATTAGGTTAATCTTTTTTTTAAAATGAACGGTAACCTTTCAATCAAAAAAATATGAAAAAGGGGTTTCCCCCAGGTGTGTGTTGCTGATGAATTGGGTGTGTGTTGCTGATGAATTGGGTGTGTGTTGCTGATGAAAGTCGTCGATGGCTTGAGGTGTGTGTTGCTGATGAATTGGGTGTGTGTTGCTGATGAAAGTCGTCGATGGCTTGGGTCTTGGTCGTCGCGTCTAAGTCCAATCACGCCAGGTCCGCGTGAGCTGCAACGTCGTCTGGCCATCCTCGTTTGGTGGGCCCGCCTCGTAGCTGACGACCAGTTCGTAGAGGGATTGGCTGGCGACGATGTCCCAGAACTCGGGGCCACCAATCCGGTCGAGCACAATCTGAGGCTCGTCTCGGATGAGAAGCTTGATGGCTCGGACTTCGTCGGCTTTGCAGGTGCGCCAGTCGCCGCGGGTGACGGGGAGCGCGTAGTCGTGAATGAGCTTCCGCACGTGAACTGCCAGGTATCGCTTGTATTCAACCGGTTCTCGTGCGGCCAGCTCGCGAATGAGGCGTTCAATGTCCATGTTTATGCTCGTGGAAAGAGGTCAACATACCCATACTTCTGGAAAAATGTTCAATTTTAAAGATTTTAGAAAAATCTTTGGCAAAACATAGGATTTGGTGTAAATCTTGCTGAAAATCTTACGTTTTGCTTAAGATTTTTCTAAAATCTTATTTTTAAAATCTTTAAAATTGACTGGTCAAAAATACAGTTCTATGGATTCGACATTGGTCTGTATACCAATTCAAAGAACTTACCATGAACCAGCGCATTCAACAATTCGAGCCCATCTGGGAACGCATTCGGATTCGGCTCTCTTCTGGAGTGGACACGAGCGATGAAATGACCCGCGAGATTCTTTCCCTTGTGCCTCCCCCCCTCGAACGTCAGACGAACCATCTGTGGACACTCTCGGAGGAAGACCGGGAGCAGTGGTTCAACGCAACGTCTCCAGAGGAACGCGAAGCCATCCTGGCGATCCCTCCCTTTGTCTCCATCCTGGACGAGCCGCCACACCTGGACGAGCAGCCAACCCTGGAACCCCCGCCAAACCGCGCCGACTTCCTGACCGAGGCGAACCAAATCCGCTACTGGGCCGCCCGGACCAAGCAGGAGCGCGACCTCATCATGGCCGAGGAGGGGTTCGACCCGGACATGTGAGACAAGACCAAGTTTAAAGGTCACTTTTTTTAAAGATTTTAGAAAAATCTTTGGCAAAACGTAGGATTGCGAGAAGATTGCGAGAAGATTCCGAGAAGATTGCGAGAAGATTGGTGAGCAAAAATGGATGTGTTTAATAAAATCGAATAATCAGAAAAAAGAAGATAGGTTACGAAAGATGTTTGAGCTATTGTGGATTTGTCTCATACCCGATTTTACGCTGCTCTTGAAAGAAGAAGAAATGACGAAAGAAGACGATTGCGAGTGGGGTTATTTTGTGGAGATAGAGTAAAGATTTTAGAAAAATCTTTGGCAAAATGTGCGGATTCTTGAAGTTGGCCGCAAAACTTCTTGCAATCCTCCGAAATCATCTGTTTTGCCAAAGATTTTTTTAAAATCTTTAAAAAAAGAATTGACCTTGAAACTGGGTCTGAATCCTTGGTTTTACCAGCCGACCTCCGTGGGCTCCCACCCGTTCTGCGTGCGCTCCCACCGACGCAGAGAGTAGTCGTCCTCGTCCTCCTCGTAGAGAGGGTCCGCGTAGTCCCAGAACTCGAACGCGGTTTCGCGGACCCGAGACTGGAGAGACCGATGACAGCGGCAGCACCACCAGGAGTCGTAGCGGTTTTCTTCGTGCATGGCCTCTTGCATGACGCGATACTCCATAAGGCCGGCAACGTTGTCCGGGCGCGGACGAGACATGTGGACCGTGTAGTTCGCCCCCGATTGTGCCAAGAACCGTTTCGCGTCCAGATAATCTCGCAAGGCAATGACGGTGGCATCGTCGTTTGCGATCAGTTTTGCCTTGAGCTCAGGGTATTCCTTTCCGAAGATACTGACGTAGGCATTGTAGTCTTGGAAACGCGGGAACATAGCCATCGTTTACAAGGAGGGTTCACAGTAACACTTCTGCTGAAAAACTGTCAATTTTAAAGATTTTAGAAAAATCTTTGGCAAAAAATAGGATGACGTAAGGCAAAAGATAAATATTGTGAAGAACAGTTGCAGTCCCATATTTGCCTCACGTCATCCTATGTTTTGCTTAATATTTTTTTAAAATCTTTTTCTGAAATATTCACAGTTGAAGATAAAAAATGAATACGTTCCCGTTTCACAGTCTCTCGGATTACCAGTTCAAGCACCCGGACGAACCGCTGTTTCTCCCGGATGACGTACTCGACATCATCCGAGCCTTGTCCATGCCCTCGTGCCGATACTGGCGCAAATTCAAGGAGGTCAAAAGCGTTCTCTCCAAGGACTTGTTGAGGGACGTGACGAAAAAGATGTGCACGTCGGAAGCAGACAAAGTCTTGGCCGCAGTCGTATCCTACAAGGAAGTGAATGACTACTACCAAATGATATCGGCGCTTTGTGTCGAGGGTTGCGATGTGAGGCTGATCATCGCGACCCATTATGCGAGCGAAGACAGTGTCCTGAAGTTTCGCGAACTGCAAGTGGCCGTTTATGGTTAAGATTTTAGAAAAATCTTAGGCAAAACATAGGACTGCGAGTGGTTTGCATCCATTCCTTCCGTTTCTTAAGATTTTTCTAAAACTACCCGTTTTGCCTAAGATTTTTTTAAAACTACCCGTTTTGCCTAAGATTTTTCTAAAATCTTATTTTTAAAATCTTATTGAATAGGGTTAAATTCCTTACTTCTGAGGTGTATAAAATGAATATGTTCCCGTTTCACGATCTTTCGAATTACCAGTTCACGCACATGGACGAGCCGCTCGTGCTGCCCGATGACGTGCTGGGTCTGATTCGTCTCTTGTCCATGCCCGCGTGCCGGCACTGGCGAGAATTCAAGGAACTCAAACGCATCTTGGACCACTATTGCTACGAAGAGCTGTTGGCAGACGTCGAGAAAAAGCTGTATACATCCGAGGCGGACCAAGTCTTTGCCGCACTCGTGTCGTTCAAGGACGCCTACCTGGATTATCACTATCGTTTGGGGTTTTGTCTCCACGATCGAGCACCGTCACTCATCCGAGACTCGAACGCTGCCGCGGACGTCTACCGCATCAAGTCCCGCGAACTGCAAGTGGCCTTGTATGGCGAAGAGGAGGTCTTGCGCCGCGAATACGATTAAAGATTTTAGAAAAATCTTTGGCAAAACGGAAGGAACTGGAGTAGTCTTTGGCAAAACGGAAGGAACTGGAGTAGTCTTTGGCAAAACGGAAGGAACTCGTGAGGCAAAACGGAAGGATTGCGCAGGTTCTGATGGTTAATCTTTTTATAAAAAAAGTGACCTTTAAACTGGGTCTTGACGCAAACGTCTACGCGGTCAACATCGCGCTGAGTTCTTGAAAGAGCTCGTCCGACAGCAGGAAGGCTTCCTCGCACTCGTCGCGCAACCGAGCCATCCACGCCCAGTGGTCTTGCAGTTGACGCGTGTACTGAAAGCCGCCGCGTGGGCTGTCGACGTAGTCGTTGTACTCGTCGTCCGCCTGCTTCTTCGCCTTGTATGCGTGCACGTAGCAATCCAGCATTTGCAGCACCTCTGTCACGTCGTCGTCCGAGCAAAGCTTGACCCGAAGTGCGCGCCAATCATCCATGTCCAGCGCGCGGATCGACTGGGTATAAGCCTCGAGACGCTCCAGGCACTTGAAGTCGCGCATCAAGTCTTGCACAGAGAGAACCGGCTCGTGCGAAAGAAGCTCGCTGCACAACATGTTTTAGGCAATTCACCTTTCTTTTCTTCTGAAAAAACGGTCAATTTTAAAATAAAAATATAAAACGATTAAATTAGAAAATGGGGTTTGTGAACCATTCTCAGATTACCGACGGAGCCATGAGCAGACGCGCGACCAGAACGACTTCTTGACAGGCGCATGCGCAGCAGGCGCAGGCACAGGCGCAGGAGGAGAGCAGTAGGCGCAGGCACAGGGACCACCCGCCTTTAGTCCCGCGAATGGGTCAGGCCGACGCTCATTGTTGTCCAAATACTCATCGTCAGATGACTCATCCGGGACGTCTGGATAGTCAAATTCCTTGAAGTAACGCATGATGATGGATTCAGCTGGATACTCGTAGATATGTCGAACGTCTATCGATTCGTATTGGAAGATGCGTAACGTCTCCTGTGGGTCCTTGTTCTGCAACTTCACGAGGAGTTGTTCCATATCGAAATGAGGGAACCGTGTAGTATAGAAGAGTCTATAGCCGAGTGTCTCCAACTTCAACGAGGTCTCATCATAGGACAGCACCACTTGATATTTCGGGTCGGGATGGTCTTGAATGACGACGCGACAAGGACCTTTCTCAGAATGTTCAATCTCGTGAAACAGCAACGCACGAGCCACGCAGTAGTGGAAGAAGAAGGAGTCAATATCGGGCGTGTCTTTGAGATGGGACCAAGTGTGTGTCATCACATATTTCGGGTTGGGTACCTTGAGGGTAATGTTCCTTTCGCCAACAAGGGACACGCTGTCTTCGTCATAGGTCATGCTGTATGCCATCTTTATGTTTGAAACGATACCTTAAGTATTTGAACCAGAACCAGTCAATTTTAAATAAAAACAAGACCTTAACCGCGGTCCGCTACCCAGCCACCGATCGAGGTGTCGTGTCGCACGAGGGTCGGCGGTGGTGGAGGCGGATCGTCTTCCGTGTAGAGCCTTGGAAGAAAGGGTGCCTGACCTCGGAGCGTTCGCAGGACGCGATGCGGTGGAAAACTCAGACTGAAGAGCCGGATTTTCGTGTTCATGTCGAGGGTATGCCAGTCACGTGGTTCAAACGCACTCATCTTGTTTTATTCACCATACACACTGAACTAAAACAAGGGTCAATTTTAAAGATAAAGATTTTAGAAAAATCTTAGGCAAAACATAGGACTGGTGAAGATTTATGGAAGGATTGGTGAAGCAAAACATAGGACTGGTGAAGATTTATGGAAGGATTGGTGAAGCAAAACATAAGACGGGTGAAGCAAGCGTACGTATTTTAAAAAGAATGAATTCGTAAATAAAAAGAAGTGACCTTTAAACTGGGTCGAAATCTTCAAGTAAAACTTCACCAGTCCTACGTTTTGCCTCACCAATCCTTCCGTTTTGCCAAAGATTTTTCTAAAATCTTTAGTCGAGGATTTCGCCCAGAATATCGAGACGGTTGCACGTGGCCGTGTAATATTCCGTTCGAACCTGCTCGTATTCTTCCGGAGACAACACGTGGTCAGGTCTCCGGTAGGCCTTCTCGGCGTGTTCCGAGACAATACGCGCAGCCAGAAATCGCTTTAGACAGTCCAGCCCCTGTTCTGCCTTGGGACCCGAGAGCTTCTCCTTGAGTCTCGGCCATTCTCGCTTGTTGAGCACACGCAACGCGTCCTCGTATTCGTGTGGATAGCGAAAGAATGGCATGGAATATTCTTTCACGATGCGTTGGAGTTCAGGCGGGAGAAACAGTGGCTTGTCCAGGTTCTTAAACTGGTAATCCGAGAGGTTGTGAAACGGGAACATAGCCATGGTTCATGATACATTAAACCCAGAAAGAGAACATCCTTCAATTTTACCTTAAAATCGATTGCGTCCGATTCAAATACTTATACAACAAAAATGCGACTCAGAATGAGAATCGTTTGTTGGCTTGGATGCTGCTTTCCACCACGCGAAGAGCCAGTCGAAGAGCAAGTCGAAGAGACAAAAGAAGAACCTCGATAAATTGAGGGCAAATCTTTTTGATGGTTCAAAGGCGAATAACCCGGTTTCAGAGAAAACCCGTTCGCAAGCCAGTTCTCAAATCCGTCCGTTTCCGTTCTCAATCCGTCCGTTTGCCAAAGATTTTCTAAATCTTTATCTTATCTTTAAATGGACCTGGACTGGACCGTGCTCAAGAAGAAGTTCAAGGACCATGCGTTGTTGTATCATTACGTGAATGCGACCATCGCGTTACACCATGCGAGTCAAGCCTACAAGAAGTTTGTCGAGGCCGACGCTTACTCTTTCAGCAAGAACCGGTCGATTCGCGGGCATTGGACCGAGGCAAACCGGTTGCGTATGGCACGAGAGGAGGCGTTTAGCCTGGCAGATAGCTTGTTTAAGGATTTGCAGTCCCTTTAAAGATTTTAAAAAAATCTTTGGCAAAACATAGGACTTGGAAAAATCTTGGCAGGATTTGGACTAGTCTTGGCACAGATTGGAGTGGTCTTGGCACAGATTGGAGTGGTCTTGGCACAGATTGGAGTAGTCTTGGCACAGATTTGCTTTTTATTACGAGATTCCCTTTAAAGATATTTCTAAAATCGACCCGTAATAAAAAAGCAAAGCTGCACCAATCAACCCGTTTTGCTTAAGATTTTTCTAAAATCTTATTCTAAATCTTTATGTCTTATCACCTACCCGAAGAGGTGATGATGCTCGTTCAAGACTTCTTGCACAGCCGAACCCGCAAAGACTGGCGGACCTGCAAGGAGCCCGAGGCTATACAAATCGGCAACCACATGGAAGAGGTCCGTTTCTTGCACAAGTTCAAAATCGAACTCCTCTACGAGGATGGCTGGGCAGCTCATTGCATTCTTCGAGAACTGAATTCGTGGACACTGCACGGGCTCCGCCAAATCATCCACGAGCCTCGCGGATGGATTGAACGTATCCAAGACGAGATACCTGACCCATTGTTACCCGAGTGGTATCTCCACAAGTATCATTGGCTCGTGTGCGGCGACCCGCGCTGGAACTGGATCGACGGGGAGTGGATACTGGAAGGATTCGATTGAATTCTTTTGATAAAAAACGAATGACCTTCAAACTGGGTCTTTAGTCACAAGCACTCAGGATGACATCTTCCTCGGTCGCAACCTCGTCAGCCTCTGCGTCTGCTTCGGCATCTGCCTCTGCTTCAGCCGCAGCTGAATCCAACGAGTTATCCACCGCAACCGCCTTGAGCGCATTCTCTGCCTCGAGATTGGCTTCTTCCTCCTCCGTCATGATGTGAGGGACTTTTGGAGTCGACTTGTTGTAGTAGACCTTCCAGAAGAACTTCTTGTAGCCAGTCATGACCCTCACCATGCTGTCCGCGTCCAGCTTCTGATAGAAGAGGTCGGCCCACTTGGTCGTAGGCATGTCTTGCTTGAAGTGAACGAACATCACTTGGAATTTAATCCCTTTCGAGTCGAGCGTCTCGTGTTTGTCCACATGGTCCACATAGTCTCCGCCAAAGACGGAGTTGAATACATTTTCCACGTCAGACGTGGTAGAGTGCATAGTCACGCGAGGAACGCAAACGGATTTAAACGAGATAGCCATGGTTCGTAATTACACAGTTCTTTTCTTGAACAAAAACAAATCAATTTTTTTCGGTCACCTCGCTAACGTAGAATCTCTCGTATCATGGCCGGAGGCCAAGCGGTCCACACGGACAAGACCATCTATGAGGTCGACATTCTCGGGAGTAGCTTTGCACGTAACTTAAAAGTAAATCCTTTGTCTCTTGGGCCGGAGGCCTTGGCCCAGCCGGCCGTAACCGGCAAAATTGAAATCATCCTTTATCCTTGGCTAATCGAAAACAAAAGATGCCACGTAAAACGGAATTCGTGAAGCGCAAGGGCAAGGACAAAGCCAAAGAGCACAGGCAGAAATGCGGGAAATACGACGGGAAGGCGACCCGCCGTGCGTTGGCGTATCTTGCCCGGGCTCCGGAAAAAAAGGTTTAGGCTTCCTCCGCCCAATCGAACCAGGGTATTTTTTCAAACACCACCGGTCCGTCTTCCTTGCTCCACTCGCCAGCAGCAGCTCTTTTTTTTGCCTCTTTCTCGCTCTTCCGCTTGAGAGCTTTCTCAATCTGTGCAGGAGTTTTCCATTCGACCTTGGGTTTCGCGTAAGCTTTAATCGTCTGTGCGGGCGAATAATTGGGCATTTTTCTACAATGAAAGAGGATAAACCGTGGGTTCAATTTATACACGGTCTTGTCCGTGTGGGCCGCTAGACGGTCTTGTCCGTCTGGACCGCTTGGCCTCCGGCCCTGTTTTCAAAGATGAGACAAAGGATTTACTTTTAGGTTGCAGGCAAAGCTACTCCCGAGAATGTCGACCTCATAGACGGTCTTGTCCGTCTGGACCGCTTGGCCTCCGGCCCTGTTTTCAAAGATGAGACAAAAGGATTTACTTTTAGGTTGCAGGCAAAGCTACTCCCGAGAATGTCGACCTCTAGACTGTTTCATTTAATTGTTACCATAATAGGTTCATTCATTGACCGGATATGGTCGATAGACCAACCTCTTAATATAGGGCCGGAGGCCAAGCGGTCCACACGGACAAGACCGTGTAGAGGCCCAGCCGGCCGTAACCGGCAAAATTGAGTGCGCCGAAACTCTGCCAGTTGTAGTGAACCATGGCGAAACAAGTATTTGAAAACATGGATATATTGCGTCATATTTACGGGTTTGGCGACTCGACGCATCGTGCAAGGTGGAAGGAGGTCTTAGAGGAAGAAAGACCTGTTTCGAGTATACCCAAGAATTATCTACCTCAGTTTCAAGAACGGTTCAAGCTCTTTGACCGATTGGTCCGGTGCCGATGCTGTAGTCGTCACAGTCATCGCAAGCCATGGATGAAGGTAGAAAACAACCTCTTGGCCTATTTCATGAACGGTTGCCCGCGTGTGCCCGAAGACAAAGACTTGGATGACTGCCGTTGTCCCTGTCGTCGTCGAGCGCGTCAAGTGTTGAGACACATCCGGGTGGCGTTCTTGCGAGATGACCTGCCGGAAACCATCGAGTATGTCGATTAGACGGTCTTGTCCGTCTGGACCGCCTGGCCTCCGGCCCTATGTTAGAGGTTTCTTTTTTAGAGATTTATTTAGAAGTTATAAAATTGATAATGTTTTATTCTTTCAGAAGCATCGTGAAAGAATGAAACCTATTAATCCTAAGAAATCAGTGAAATGGTGTGCCCGGATAAGGATGTATGGTGAGACCTACGAAGAAAAATTACTTGCTCCTCTTCGGGTAGACCAAACCAAGCCACTTCGTTTCACTCCTAGCTGTGGAATGAAAATATTTATGATGGATTGTCTCGGATTGGGATAGACGTCTTGTCTGGACCGCTGGCCCAAGATTCTTTTTTTTGAGATAAGGGTATTCTTTATTCGACTTGGCAGCCCACACCTGTTATGGTAACAAATATATAGGCCGGCATTTCTCGGGAGCAACTTTGCACGTAATCTAAAAGTATATCCTTTTGTCTCTTGGGCCGGAGGCCAAGCGGTCCAGACGGACAAGACCGTCTATGAGGCCGGCATTTCTCGGGAGCAACTTTGCACGTAATCTAAAAGTAAATCCTTTTGTCTCTTGGGCCGGAGGCCAAGCGGTCCAGACGGACAAGACCGTCTAGCGGCCCAGCCGGCCGTAACCGGCTAACGGATAATCTGCGTGTAGTAAGCCCACAGCCCTAGTCCAACCAAACACTTTGCCATTAAATCGAGAAGATTAGTCAACATTTGTTTCGTTTCTTCGTCCAGAAGATACACGAGCCCATACATGCTCCACACCACAAAATACAACCAGAACAATATCTTATTGGCACCGGATTTGCCAACCAGACCGTAGATGAGCCAAAACATGACGAAAAAGGGAATGAATCCAATCACGGATGCTTCTATACGTGACAGATGCTGGGTCTCGCCTAGATAGCCCACACCCAGCATGAGGTAATTGAGGCATACGATGGTGAGAATCAGAGACAACTTCAAGTGTATGCCGTCATTGTAAGCCATGGCGAGACATACCGCAAGCAACATGAACGGGGTCGTAATGGTCCAATCGAGGTAACGTATCTTTGTCATCTCCGGCCAAGTGTAAGGCCCTTTTATTTTTTCTAAAAAGACGGAATAAAAGTAGGAGGCGATAATCGAGATACAGGTCTCTAGGTTTAGAATGTGTCTCACCATCGGGTTTGTGGTGCGTAACGCTTCGATAATCGTAATGGTCGCCGTGGTAAGCAAGACGACATAGGTCAAATGAAATGTTTCATACAATCCCTCCATGTAAAATATAGAGATATACTATCATGGAACCTAAACCGAGAACTTCGAGAACCAGGAAGGGTTCGTCTTTAAATGGCGAGGCAAGACCTATACCCAAGCCCAAGGCTCGGACGGCAAAGGCTACAGGTCTCAACCTCAATGCGGTGAATACGGGACTTAGCCTGAATGAGGTAAATGTTCCAAAGCGACGGACTCCGAAAAAGCCAAGAAGACGTGAACAAGTGGAACAAGGGGCACAAGCGGGTCTATCTGTAGGAGAACGCGTCGTGTTGCGAAGACGCCTGGCCGAGGTCCAACGCGAGATTGAAGAAATCTCACGTAAATTAGAGACGGAGAAGTCCCTTTATAAAATTGTCGAACTTCGCAAGGAGTTAAAAAAAAAAGACGAGGAACGGGACGAATTATACAAGGCAACCCAAGATGGAGACAGGAATGTCGTCAACATGGATAAAGTGGAAAAGACACTTACTTTGATGGAACGCCGCGCCGAGAATCAAGCCACTCGCAAACTGAGGAAAGACGAAAAGAAAGAAAGAGAGCGAGTGGCGAAGCTTTTGACGCGCGACCCACTTCATGTTGAGTTGAAATTAAGCTTGACCGACCGTAAGGCCATCAATGCGGAACGTATCAAGAATCTGCAGCGAGCGAAAATACGTAACGAATTTGCCCACGCGAGTCGGTATATTGAACAAATTCATTCACAGGAAGCGAATGACAAGAAAGCACGAGAGGAGGAAAAAGTGGCACACCTTTTGAAAAAGATGGCAACCGACTGGGAAAACCCAGAAGCGAAAAGGACACGTGAAGAGATTGAAAAGGAGGAAGCGAGACAAAAAAGCTTTTATTCACAGCTTGCTTCGAATGGAAACGCACCGAATGAGCTGAAGGATATGATGGTAAAACCGAAACCTAGACCCAGACCAAAACCAAAACCACGTAAACGGTTTGGACTATTTTAGAGTTACAATATTTGAGTTATGGGACTAGATAGAGTCACATTACGATATTTGAGTTATGGGTCTAGATAGAGTCACATTACGAGATTTGAGTTATGGGTCTAGATAGAGTCACATTACGAGATTTGAGTTATGGGACTTATATATAGTCACATTTTTCCAACACGCCATCCACATACCGAAACGGTTTCCCGCACCCATAAATCTTGCCTTCCTCAAATAGACGGTCACAATCGGGTTTCGGTAAGTGAGGGTCGACTTGGCGAAAGGTGTCTTTCAGGATACCACATCGAAAAATCCCACAACGTAATTCTTCTATCCATATCGATTGATTACACCATGGACACTCGTTCATGTAATCCATCTTCAGAAAAAAAACAAGCTCAAAGATACGAACCTATTCATCCAAGGTCATCTCGTGTATCAGAGTCAACGAGACCATCATCAAGAGGTCCCGGTCAATGTCCTTGATACGCTTGATGATTTGTTCCTCCATCCAGAGGGGCATGGCGAGCGTCGTGACGATTTTGTCTCGTAGATACTCGTAGTTGTTGCCTTGGCCGTCTTCCCATAGGGAGATGTTCCGTAGATACCTTTCATATCGCGTATGACACTCTTGAAAGTCATACGCAGTAATCTTGCGCTTCGACCACTCTTGAAGTAAGGCATATTCGTCCACCTCTACCTTAGCATCGGTTACCTTAGATGAAGCCATGTTCTAGATACGAGACAAACTATCTTGTCGGGTCAATTTTTAAGAAAAGTTAGGATTGTAATAAAGAACCCAAAAAATTCCGACATTTCTATCGTATGAATTAGGTTAAATTATCCAATACGAATAATCTTTAAGATAAACACGCTTGAGGTTAGTAAATTAACCCCTGATTTTACAGTAATAGCGATATTATTATTAGGCGACGCAGTAACTTCATATAACCAATAATTATTCGCACTCATGCTAATAGTAGAATTTGCGTTGATATATATTTCATTTCCATAGTATATAGTGGTTAATCCTGTTGTTGCTAGGTCAGTAATTGGTGCATTACTACGAACAAGTAAAATCTCAACATTTGTTGTAACACCAGCAGGCAAAAAAACGTAAGGAATTATATTATATAATCCCGCAGGAATACCATTCATAGAGCATATAGCTGTAGCAGTTGTATTTATAGTAAGAGTACCGAAATTTATAAATCTTTCATATCTACCACCAATTAAATTCAAACTCGAAATTGATGATGCTGTAACACCATATCCGATAGTTGGCTGGTTATTGAAGGTGGTTGTCCCCGTCACTCTCATGGACCCCGAGACGTCCAACGTATATTGAGGCTTCGCTGTGCCTACCCCGACCTGTCCACCGCCGCTAGCCAACAATGCACTACCCGTCGTATTCACCGTCGTCAGATTTGTCTCATACCACGCATCCACGGATAGAAAATCATATTCAATTGTCGCATCCCCAGAAAGCGCCGTGCGGGTTATCGTTAGATACAAACGACCTGTGACGGTTGGCTTGAGATAGAATACATACTTTTTTCTGGGGATGGTGTCTAGGGTTCCTATTGTGAACAACGTGCCAGCATCATCTTGAAAAGATAAATCGACCGGGTTATTCAAGTAATTTACCGAAAAACATACACGATAGGTGGTTTGGGCGAAGACTGGGGCTAGATTTAATTTACCCTGAATGATATTTAATCCAGGCGAATACGTCGAGGTATAGGTATAAAATTGATTTTGCCCTATCTGTGAAGCTGTCCCGTTTGGAGTGACGGAAGTGAACGTGTATAGAGGTATTTCGGTTCCCACCGGGTCGACCACCGTCGTATAACCCGTAGGGATAGGAATCGTGGATAGCACGTTCCCTACCGTAAAGTTTGTCGTGGATACATTATTGGTTGTCAACGTATTTGCACGTAGGTTGGTAGCCGAGACATTGGTCATGGAGCAGTTCACTCCCGTCAAAGTATTCAGGTCTACCCTGGCCGCCGAGACATTCACCAAGGAACAGTTCCCCGCATACAAGGGTCCTAAGGTGGTCGTTCCAGTCGCATTCAAGGTCGTGGTCTTTAGGGTCGACGCATCGAGATAGGTCGACGTCAGCTCAGTTGCCGAGACATTCTGGAGGGTGGTTTTCCCCCCCACATTCAAGCCATTGGCGAGTATTAAACCCGACGCATTGATGGCATGCACAATGTTCATGGCTCCATAGATGGTCGTCGTCACCCCAGCAGAACCCATTTCAATCACTTGGGTCTCCACCGGGTCGGTGCCGAGTTGCAACGACGAGGTAGCGGCATCGATACTGTCTGTAATACCCAGGTCTGGCAAAGTGTCTCCAGGGTTATTAGGGTCAGGAGTCATATTGTATGGGAAATAGGTATAGGTGCCAGTGGATGGATACTGGTCCTCATAGGTTGAATATAAAATCAGACTCATTACACTAGGTGTACAAAGAATATTCAGGGTTTACCACCACCCCAATCCACGTCCTACATCTCTTGCGGCGTCTTCGATTCGTCTTCTTGCTTCTTCTGCGAGTCTTCTGGCTTCTTCAGCAGCACGGCGTAAACGTTCTCCTTCATATTGTCCGTTGAGTTCGCTGATACGTTCATCGAGTCGATAGATATTCCCTCTCAAATCGTCTATCTTTCCTAAAATATTCTGACCCTGTATCGTGAGACCATTTCCATTGACCTGGTTTAGAATGGCCTCATTATTGCTACCCATGTCTCCATTCCTGTTCATCCATGCACCAAGTTGACCGTTGGACCCTGTCCCTACCGTTCCATCGGCATACACGTCCAAGGTGTGAATCCCTGAACCCAAGGAAGGGTCGGCATCGGACCGATTTACCTGTAAAGACTGTATCTGGCCAGACTTGGCATTGAACATGTTCGTTTTTACATTGGAGTCCAAGACAATGTTTCCGGCCTGAACATTGAGCCCATTCTGGAGGTAGAAACGCACGTCCGAGGTTTTGTTAAACCCGCCTGAATTGAAGAGGAGCTGGTCCTGGTTGGCCTCGAGATAGGTCACATTGCCCTCGGTTCCTTGAATGCCTAAAACCACCGGCCCTTGGACCTCAAGATTTCCCTGAACCATGTTGTTGGGGAGCTTCAAGGTGTCGGTTCTAGGAAAGGACACGGGGATAGTCGCGTCGATGGACTCTTTGATAGGTTGGACTAGAAAGGTGAGAAGGAATATACATATTATCCAAAACAACATATACGATAAGCACACATTAAACCTTAGAACATGAATTTATAATTGTTGACTCGGCCTCGAACATTGTTCAACTCGTTTTGGACACGGTTGAGTTCGCCTAGAATGTCTCGTCCACCAATGTTCACTCCATTGGCATAGACCTGGTTCATTTGGGCGGTTCCATTGCTACGAATGTTGCCGTTTTGGTCTAGGTAGGCGGCCTCTTGGCCGTTGGCCCCTACCGTAATTCTTCCGTTGGCATACAAGTCCCACGTGTGAATCCCTGACCCCCACGAAGGGTCTGCATCGGTGCGATTGACCTTGAGCGTGTCGAACCTGGCCTTGGGTGCGTCCAGTCGTTTCTGGATGGAGACTGGGCCTTGTAGCGTAAGGTTGCTCGATTGGATGCGCAGGTTTCCGTCGGTTTTCCCTGTGCCACCGGTTGTCTCGAGGAGAGCCTGTTGGCCATTGTTCATAAAGGCAATCGTCGCCTTACCCGGTTCGGTGGAAAAGTTCATATAGCGGTCGCCGTCCATGCCGAGCTTCACAGGTCCGAGGACTTGCAGGGGACCGTTTTGCGGCTGGACATTGCTGGGTATTTTGATTTGGCCTTGGTCGGGAAAGGCTATCGGGACAATCTCGTTCTGGACATTCGGATTGTCAAGAGGTTCGCTTAAAAGAAAAGAGCGTTCGACCCATAAGAGTAGGATGAATAGAAAGAGGGCGAGCAAGAACATTAGTATAACGGGATATTAATGTTCTTAATGGGAACTTCTACCTCCATATTGAATGTAAAAGGTTCAGGCATTAAGTTCGATACTCTATACACGGACAATCCTACTGGAAATCATCTATTATACCCAAACAAAACATCGGGAACATTATCTATTGCAAATGCACAGACTTCCGGTAATATCAATATTGGGGGAGCAGGTTCTA